>Ga0315535_1001634_pt1 | contig 14797 bp, 8 predicted proteins | sample SalMarSW160220MG_2_FD_203092 | JGI IMG/M metagenome (GOLD analysis project Ga0315535, IMG submission 203092) | Salt marsh sediment microbial communities from the Plum Island Ecosystem LTER, Massachusetts, United States - Salt Marsh Sediment SW1602-20 ...
GATGGGGTTTTCTATGCTTTGGCCGCAGGTAACTTCATCGGCTCCGTAGCAGTAGGCGCCCTGCCGGGGTTGCCGGCGCCAGTTCCATTCCAGAATGTTCACTCCGTAACGGATGGGAATAAGTTCCGGCAATCCATCCTCATAAACAATTTCGTACCATCCCAGCAGGTCCGCCGAGTCGCGCATGTCCCAGATCAGGCGATAAGCCTCCTTGTTGGTTGCCGGCAGGGCGCAGGCGTGCAGAAAAATCAGGCTGGTAGCGTCCTGGCCGATCCGGATGCCCCGAACCTCGCGTGGCAACGGGTTGGGCGTCTTGCCCTCCGCTCCCACCATCGCGACGGCTTTGCCACCGGCCGCGGCAGGGGACGTCAAATCAAACACTCGACCTCCTGCTGCAACTCTTCCGGTCCGCATCCCGCGAAGGTCAACCGCGAAGGTGGATTCCCGATTCGGTTGATTGAATGAGGGGGAGATATCGATGGGAACAACCGGATCGCCCGTTTCGCTGGGCAGGGTTTCTCCGCTGAGATCCCGTCTCAGGCCCGGGACGGAAGCCTGGACGATGGAAGACAGTTGCGAGGATTTCAATACGCCCGTTGACCACAGAAGGTTGCTGCAGCCAAGAAAACTGTGCATCAGGTCTTTCCCGAAGTTGAATTCGTTGGTTGCTTCCCATGCCGATGGAGCGCCGCCGATGATGGTCGAACGCTTGATGCGCTCCGGGTATTCCTGAATGTTGGGCTGCATGTTGCCGTAAATCTGCCGGAACCCGAAATCGTCCAGCAACGCTTCGTTGCTCTTGCCCTTCCACCTTAATGACCAGAACCAGTTGAAGAGCAGGATGTCTTTGGGCACCAGTTCCTTCACCTGTTGAGGAGTCATCGCGCCGGGCGAGTGGTAGACCCATCCATCCTTTGTCGTGTGCTTGCGCATTCCCTTGCCGCGCACACTCTCCAGCAGATAGTCGCCCCAGATGGCCATCTTGATGTTTTTGTTGGCCAGGTACTCATGGACCTTGATGAGATCGTGGCCGAACACTTCTCCGGGATTCTTCGACTTACAGAGGGGGCACAGGCCAAAGGGCGCAAACCATTCGTCGTGCCCCGTGTGAACCATTTGGGGTTTCATCACCCCGAGAAATTCGTCCATCACTTCAAACAGCAGCTTGTAGCTTTTCGGGTTCGAGGCGCAGTAGGTATCCGGCCACTTGTCTCCGGGGACTTCCGAAAGCTCTTTGTGTTTCGACAACAGATAGAAGGCATGCGTCAACGAAGGGATGGCGGGGATCACCTCCAGCTGGTGCTGACGGCACCAATCCACCAGGTCGGCGACTTCAGCCTTTTCAAGAAACCCTCCGTCGCCGCAATCCTGATGGGAGGAATTCTGCTCCCGGCCGTGCAAGGGTCCGGGCGGATAATTGCGCCGGCTGTAGTTGGTGTCGCGTGTAAACTCCACCCAGCCTTCGTTCAATTCCGGGTGGTTGTCGAGGCGCATGCAGGCGTTCATTTCAATGATGACCGTGTTGAACTTGTACCGGGCCACAAAGTCACGCACAAAGCGTTTGAACATCGGAATGTTGTCCCGGCCGGGCACATAAAGATAAATGCCCCGGAACGGCTTGTCTGGCCAGTCGCGCACCTGCACGCCCTGGATCTCAAGCTGACTGTCCTGCTTCCCGATCAACTGAAGGAGCGATTGCATTCCATAAAAGGCTCCCCGATCGTCAGACCCGGCGACGACAACGGCGCGATCGTTTGCCTGAAGAAAATATCCCTCGGGTCCGGGATTGGTGGCGGAAACATCCGGCCGGTTCCGGCGGCAATACTCGCGCACCAGGGGATTGCTGATCGAGCCCATCAAGATGAATCCATTCCCTTGGGGCAGCGCATTTTCATGCCGGACTCTGGGTTCGACTCCGTACCGGTCGCTCAGTTCCTCCACCAGAAAACGTGCCAGGCGAATGTCATTTTCTGAGGCTCCGCCGGGAAGGAGGATCGCCGTCTCGTCGTTCAATACGAAGGGTCTGTGCGATTCGGTCATCTCGTGGGGTCTGGGAAAGATCCCCACCGGCTCCGGCGTCAGCATGGAATGCCCGGTTTCAACTTGCGCTTCCGGCATTCCGCCGGCAATGGGGCTGATGCCGGCCCGGCTGGCGCCCGGAAGAATTGAAGTGGCCAGCAATGTCCCGGTGGTCCGACTCAGGAACGAACGGCGATCAAGTCTGTTTGACATAAGAGTTTGTCTCCTGGTGTGAAATATGCCTCCTCGATATCAGATCCCAACGACTGGTGCCACACAGGAATCTGCCGACGGAGGCGCCTTTATTTATCAATGCCAGTTACTGAAAGAGGAACCCGTAGGGCTCGTTCGTCACACACCATCGATTTTGCACCAGGCACTTTCCAAAAGTCATTGAGTTTCCGTTTCCAGCCCGAGTAATATGACCTTGTGACGCGTGTCACTGCGAACGGTCCCGTCAAGAGGTAGTTTGCATTTATGGCAAGCTTTCGGAGCTCCTTCGGAAGGGGCCGTATCAGTTTCGTTAAGCACTGCTTGCCGCCCGGGCTACCCGCCATCTCGGAGCCAAGCCATTCCACGATTTATTTTCGATCGAACTGCCTCAATGCAAATCTGCATTGGCCACTAAAGGCGCGACTTTATCCCGATCGAGAAGCGAAGTGCCCCTGCGTCCCCTTTGACGACCTAGGGAGGTGTTGCCATCGAATGGCTTCAATAGTGACAAGAGCCTCTTGCCCTTTACATGAGGCGAACTCTAGGTGCGAGGTGAGGCCCCATCCTCTTCGTCCTTATGCGGACGGAAGCACCCCCGTGTCCTCCCTACTTGCTGCATACGGGCACTGGCTGGGCTGGTCAGCACTTTGATTCTCTCAATGTTGGCACGAAATCGGTTGTTTGTAGGTTCACGCTGGGATAAGTTGAAATGTAAAGATATGTTATGGACACCACTGCGGGTCGCAAAGAGCGGCGGCACAAAAAAAGTCGAACGGTCTGACGAGCCTTCCACTCTAACCCTCGATCGGATAAGGGCTGGCCAGGAAGTCAAGGTGGTACAAATCGTCGCCGGCCAATCAGCTGCGCGGCAACTGGCTCAACTTGGCATCCGTGCAGGAGCCACACTCGGAGTCCGGCGTAGTGCGCCGATGGGCGGCCCCATCCTGGTGGATTCTGGAGGAAGCATGGTGGCCATCGGACGTGGTATGGCACGTAAGGTACGCGTGCAAACCCTGGCATGAAGATTGCTCTGGTCGGCCAGCCCAACTGCGGCAAGAGTACCATCTTCAATTCAGTGGCGGGATACCGGGCGGCGACCGGCAACTTCCCCGGGACCACCGTACGCCTTGCCTGGAGCACCATACGCTTCGACGGCTTGGTCGCTGAGTTGGTGGACGTGCCGGGAATCTATTCCCTCACTTCAGCCAATCCCGCCGAAAGCGCGGCCAAGAAGTTTCTCCTCAACGAAGACATCAGCCTGATCATCAATGTGCTGGACGCGTCCCTGCTGAGCAGGAGTCTTGAACTGACCCTTGAACTGCGCGAACTGGGCGTTCCCGTCATTGTGTGCCTGAACATGATGGATGAGGCCGAGCGCCGGGGAACCAGGATTTCTTCCCAGCAACTCTCCGTCCTGCTCGGGCTTCCGGTGGTCGAGACGATCGGCTACCGCGGCGTGGGCGTCAGAGAACTCTTCCGGCAAGCGACGTCTCAGATCAGCCAGCCGCCCGGGCCGGCGGAGTTCATTCGATGGCATCGTGACGTCGAGTCTTCCGTCCAGCAAATGCAAGATGTGATCGAGTCCACCTCGCACGGACACCGCCTGCCCAGCCGGTTCCTTGCCATCAAGCTGCTTGAAAACGATGATGATATTTCCCTCGAAGCGGGGCCAGGGACTAACGACGCGGCTGCCCGTTTGCGAGAGCATCTCGAGGACCTGCGCGGGCGTCCGGCGGAATCGGTCATCATGTCGGAGCGCCACGATCGGGCCATGAAGCTGTTCGAGCACTCGGCCACCGTCACGCGGCCACGCCACGATCCGCGCGCTGCTCTCGACAGCCTGCTCACGCATCCTCTGTGGGGATACGTCTTCCTGGCCGTCATTCTTGTAGGTTTTTTCTGGGCCGTCTTTGGCCTGGGCTCGTTGCTTGAAAATGCCATTTCCGGAAGGATCAACCTGTTCACCGTCTATCTTCTTGCCGATGTTCCAAAAGGCGGATTGGAGCACGCCCTCATCGCCGGCCTGATGGACGGCGTCCAAGGCGGGGCGGGGATCGTCCTCCCCTACCTGGTTCCCTTCCTGTTGGGTCTGGCCTTCCTGGAAGACGTCGGCTATCTGCCGCGAGTGGCGTATCTGATGGACGGAATGCTCCACCGCATCGGCCTGCACGGCACTTCCATGCTGCCTATCATTCTGGGCTACGGATGCAGTGTCCCCGCGTGTATGGCCACGCGTATCCTGCCTTCCAAGCGCGACCGCTTCCTTGCTTCCGTGCTTGCCACTCTGGTACCTTGTTCAGCACGTTCCACCGTTATCTTTGCCCTCGTCGCATTCTATCTGGGTCCCATGTGGGCGCTGGGAATTTTTTGCTTTAATGCCCTGGTTGTCATCATTTCCGGCTGGCTGCTGGCCAGGGTCTGGCCCGAAATCAGCGCCGGCATGATCCTTGAAGTACCCCGCTACCAGTGGCCTGCACTCTCCATGCTGGCTCGCAAGGTCTGGCTGCGGCTACGGGAATTCGTTGTGTTGAGTTGGCCGTTGCTGATTGCCGGCAGTTTGGTGCTGGGCCTGGGCACCTACTGGAATTTTGATCACTATGCCAACCTGGCGCTTAGCCCGCTGACCATGATCCTGGGCCTGCCGGTTGTGCTTGGAACAACCCTGGTGTTTGGTGTGCTGCGGAAAGAGCTCGCTCTGATCATGCTGGCGCAGGCGCTCGGCACTGCCTCTGTGGCAACCGTGCTTTCCGCCACGCAGATCATTGTCTTTACGATCTTCATCACTTTCTACATTCCATGCCTCGCCACGCTGGTGGCGATGGTCAAAGAAATCGGCAAGAAGATGACTGCCTTGGCGGCAACATACACGTTCCTCCTTGCGACGGCTATGGGCGTTGCTGCTCGCCTGATCCTTCCACTGATTTTGGGAGTCTAGGTTTTAGTGCAGGAAAGATCGAACCAAACCCTGTTTAGCCGATCAGGGCTCGACAATCCCGGTACGGATGGCATAGTGGACCAAGTCAGCAAAGGACGGAAGGTTCAGTTTATGCATGATGTTTGCACGATGAGCCTCGACGGTTTTCACACTAATGTTCAGCGCTGAAGCCACTTCTTTGTTGCTTTTCCCCTGTGTGAGAAGTTGTACGATCTCGCGCTCTCTGGGCGTCAACCGGCCGGACTCCACCTCGGCGCTGGGGTGCAGGAAACCTTCCACGGCCACGCCTGATGCGCCTGGCGATAGATATCGCTCGTGGTCGAGGAGCGCGCGAACGGCAGAAACCATGTCACACATGGCGTCCGACTTCAGCACATAACCATGCACCCCTGCCTCCAGGACTTCACGAAGCAACTGTTCCGAGTCGTGCATGGTCAGAATCACGATCTCGGTTTGCGGCAATGCCTTCAGTATCTGGCGAGCGGCCTCGGCGCCGCTCAACTCCGGCATGCTGTGGTCAAGGATCACAATGTCCGGCTTCAATTGCCGGGTCTTTTCTAACGCCTCCAGGCCTGACCCGGCTTCGCCGCAGATTTTCCACCCTGGTTGCGTTTCGAGAAGCCGCCGTAGCCCATGGCGGACGATCTCGTGGTCGTCCGCCAGCAGTATCCGCACATTTTTCATCAGGCGACCTCCTTCAGTTCAAGCGGCAGGCTTACCCTAACCACGGTCCCGTGCGAACCCGATTTGATTTCCAGCCGCCCTCCCAGTTCGCGCACACGCTCCCTGATGCCAGCGATGCCTACGCCGAGTCTTTCGTCTCGTTCACCTGGGCCTTCGGGTCCTGCAGAGATCCCGTGCCCCTCGTCGGAGATCTCAAGCAGAAGTCCTCTAGGCCTCCGGCGCAGAGAAATCGTTGCCCACTTGCTCCCCGAGTGCCGGTGGACATTCGTCAGGCACTCCTGGACGACCCGGAACAGGGCCGTTTCCACGTGCCGGGGGAGCCTCGGCAGGTTTTGCGGAGCATCCAGGTTGACATTGATGCCGCTTCTTTGCGAGAACCCGTGCACATACCACCGGAGGGCGGCGCAGAGTCCATATTCATCCAGCACCGGAGGGTGCAGCAGGTAAGAGAAGTTGCGGATTTCCGAAAGCGCCCTCTTCACCAGGTCGATGCTTTCGCTAACCACTGACCGGACCTTGGGGTCCAGCACACAGGAAGGCTGATTCATCCACGAGAGATTCATGGAGAGGGCGGAAAGATACTGCCCGGTGCTGTCATGGAGCTCGCGCGCGATGCGGCGTCGCTCATCATCCTGGGCGTTAAGCAATTGCGAGGAAAGCCGCCGGAGCACTTCTTCGGCCTTCTTGTGCTCGGTGACATCTCTTAGCGTTCCCTCGTAGTAGAGCACTTTCCCGTCGTCGTCGCAGACTGCGTAGGCGCTGCCCATCACCCAGATCAGCGTCCCATCCTTGCGCCGCATCTGCGCTTCAAACTCCGAAATGGCACCCTGCTGCCTGAGCAGTGGGATGAACCCGCTCGGACGCAGGGGTTCAATATACAGGCGTTGGTCCAGATTGCGAACTTCCTCAATGAACTTCTGCGTAGTGCTATACCCCAGGATTCGAGCCATGGCTGGATTGGCCGTCAGCAGGGTGCCATCATCCCGCACTTGGAAGATGCCTTCCATGGCATTCTCGAAAATGCTATGGTATTTGCGTTCTGCTTCCTCAAGTCGCTGCTCGGCCTGCTTGCGTTCGGTGATGTCTGCAAAAACAACGGCGAAATGCCTGGGACGGGGGCGAAAAGCCGTCACATCAAAGTGTTTCTCAAAAACGTCGGAATAGCCTTCAAAATGGATCGATTCACCCGTTAGCGCAACCAGGCCAAGCTTCTCGAACCATTGAGGCTTGATTTGAGGAAAGACTTTGGACACCCTTTCCTCGGCAACCGTTTCCTTCGCATAGCCCGTTATCCGTTCGAAAGCTGGGTTCACATCGACAAAGCTTGCGTCATACGGGGTCCCTTGCGCATCGCAGATCACTTCGAGGAGAGCACACCCGACATTCATTTGGTTAAACAACTGACGGTATCGTTCCTCGCTTTCGAGCAGGGCTTCGTCGGCCAACCGGCGCTCCGTGATATCTTCTGAAATCCCGACGATCCTTTCCGTCCGGCCGCTTTGATTTCGAATCGGGAAAGAACGGTCGCGGATCCAGTGTATCGATCCATCGGGCCACACGACCCGAAACTCGATTTCGAACTGTTGCCGGGGAAGGTCACCACCCAGTGCCTCTCGAACCCTGCCACGGTCCTCAGGATGGATGGCATCCAGCCATCCGTGCCCCTGCTCAAAGATTGCTTCGGCCGAGCGTCCCCACACCGTCTCATACCTCGGACTTACATAAAGAACCCGAGTTCGTGTCGGATCGACCATCCACAACACCTCCCGAATGTTCTCCGCCATCTCCCGGAATCGCTCCTCACTTTCGCGCAGTGCCTCTGCTGCCTCGGCCCGCTCCACGCGGGTGCGTAAAGCCTGTATGCCATAGGCAACGTCGCCGGCCAGTTCCATAAGCAGTTTGATTTCTTCTTCATCAAAAGCGTCGGGAGCTTCGGCGTAGACGCGAAGCACCCCCAGTGGTTGGTCATTGACAAACAGGGGTAGCGCTGTGGTGGAAGCATAGCCGTGGCTGGCGGCGTCTTTCCGCCAGGGAACAAAATCCTCATTATTCATAATGTCCCGGACCACGCTGGGCCTGCGCGTGCGGATAGCCGTACCAGTGGGCCCGTGCCCCAGTCTATCGTCGGCCCATGTGATTTTCACCGAGGCGAGGTAGCCTTCATCAGCCCCGGCAACAGCCACCGGTCGGACGGTCCTTGCCTCGTTCCGCTCGGCATAGCCCGCCCAGGCCATCCGGTAACAGCCCTGGTCCACGAGGATGTCGCAGACCCTCTGCAGCAACTCAAACTCACTGGTCGCCCGGACCATGGCCAGGTTGCATCCACTCAAGGTTCGCAGTGCCCGGTTAAACCTTCGCAAGTCTTCCTCGGTCCGCCTGCGTTCGATTGCCGCCGCCAGAATATTGGCGACGGCTTCAAGGAAGTTGACATCATCAGCCGTAATAGTTCGAGCCTGGCATGTGTGAGCGCTGAGAACGCCGAACGACCGTTCCCTTCCTGGGATGATCACGCTCAATCCGCTAACAACACCGTGCTGTGTCAGCAGTTGCGATGGAATGAACCGTTTTTCTTCCCGGAGGTTCTGGACAATCACCGGCCGCTCACTGGCCAGAGTGTATCCCGCTTGGGACTCGGGCCCCGCTTCAACCATCGCATGGCCTACCAGTCCATCTTCCCATCCCACGCCTGCCCGCAGGACCAGCACCATGCTGTCCGGCAGCAGTTCCTGCACTTTGCTGTACTCAACATTGAGCATCCGGGCGACAAGATCAACCGCTGAATCCAGCAGCACGGGAAGGCTGATGCCTTGCAGGGCGCGATGTCCCAGATCAGCGATAGCGGCCTGCTGGCGCGCCCGAGCCTGGAGTTCGACAGCAGCTGCCCGACGCGCCTGGTCGGCCTTATCCAGCGATTCGGTTGTCCACATCACAACCAGCACGAAGGCCGTTATGGTCATGACGACCAGCAACGTCAGACCAACGGATCTCGAGAATAGGCCAACTGTTTGTCCCTCACCAACCAAGGCCGCCAGTGCCAAGGGGATGACGACTGCCACCGGGAGCAAACGGCGAATTGCCGCACCCCCGGTGTAGTTACTTTCAAGCAACTTCCTGAACTGGTGATCGGGGTGCGCCGTGAGGAGTCCTGCGCCCAACACACACAGGACCAGCGAACTGCTCGGAGCGATTCCCATCAGGGTAAACTCCGGGTGCAGGAGGCAGTCTAGCAGGCCCAGCATGCCATCAAAAACCACTGCGATGGCAAGCAATTCCGCTGGCTGAGGGCCCGACCTCCTCCTCCAACCTAACGCGAGAAAGCCGCAACCCAGGAATACAAGGCTCAACGCACCGATCGGAGTCATACGGCCCGGTGCCAGTCCGACGATTGGAATCTCCAAATCGCGAAAGAGAAGTTGATCAATACCTAGGTTGACGCTGATCAGATATTCAATCAGGGTCAGTACGCCCAGTGCAGCCACCAGGAACGCGCACGACTGCCCTATCCTCCGCCGGAGCCGCGAGGAGCCGCCCTCTTGCCGTTTCCGAAGCATCCAGAGCGCCAGGCCCGCAGATATATAGGCCGCTGCGGAGTTCGGGCGCATCGAAGTCTGTCCGGGGAATAAGCTTGTGAGAACCTGAAGGTTTAGCACCCACCCAAGAAGAACCATAGCCCCCAAAAAGACAACCAGAATACTGGCAACTTTGGGGACTTCCCGGGTCCACAAGACGATTCTCGAACGGGGCTCTTCGTTCATCGATTTCTTCACCGTCCTGGAAGAAGGCAGAAATTACAGGAGGCGAGCCGCTTTCGCTCTCACTAACTGAGGTTTCCTGTTCTCCGAAATGCTGTTCCTATTGGTAGTCGGATATTCCGGAGAAGGGCATCCACTCGGGGCAGGCAGTATGCCGGGTGAGCCTCTGCGTCCTCTTACTTACTTATAACCCTTTTAATCAAACAGTTCAACTGGTCCGGGCAAGTCCCATTCTGAGCGTATGCCTCTAGCGCTTCCCTAGGTAGTACCACCTAGGTGCTAATCGTAAACGCAATAGGGTTTAACCGAATTGTTCACGCTTCTTGAACCGCCCATACTGAAGGCGTGGGATCAGAAAGGTGAGCAAACTATGGCAAGTGTGGCACTGAAAGAAGATATTGAGCAAGCCCTCGTGGGCTACTGGAAAGGAGATTCAAACCACCAGACGGAATGCAACCAGCCATTAATCGATGAATTCGAAAATCTCTACAAAACGTACCGGTCTCGCGTATGGGCCTTGTGTCTCAGAATGACACGCAACCCGGACGACGCTGAAGACCTGACGCAGGAAACCTTCATCCGGATGTTCCAGAAACTCCATACGTTCCGCGGCGAATCAGCGTTTTGCACATGGTTGCGCCACATCGCCATCAACGTGGTTCTGCAGAGATTCCAAAAGGCCAGTTGGCGTCGCGAAACCCCGATGGAGGAGGTTACAAGTCCGGACCCGATTAGCGGTTGCCCCCACAGAGTTGAGTTTGGAAAGGTGGATACCCGATTGCTCGGAGCCATCGATCGCATCAGGCTGCAACAGGCCATCAACCAGCTTCCTCCCGGCTTCAGGGCCATTCTGATCCTACACGATATCGAAGGTTACCAACACGTCGAGATATCCGAATTGATGGGATGCTCGATTGGTACCTCGAAATCCCAACTCCACAAAGCCAGGCTGAAAATGCGCGAACTCCTCCAGCAAGCCTCGCTCGAACAGTGCACGGATCACAAACACGCCGACGCCAGGACGGCGAAAGTCTCCCACGCCGGGAAGGGAATGGTTTTGTTGTTTCCTCGCACAGTGTCTCGAAGATTCCGAGCCACCGTCTCTGAAGCCGCATGAGTGGCGTGCAGGGTTTCATGTCCCGGAGGGTCACTGGTTTTCCACTTTCGAATTGTGGAAGGACTCAAGCTTTATGACAGGAAGTTGCCCGGATCGTAAGAACAGGGTGCAAAGCTATCCGCCCGCTGTGCCGCGCCTGGTGGTCGCCGGGCTTTCCGGCGATTCCGGCAAGACCCTGGTCTCTCTCGGCCTGTTGTTTCTTGCCCGCCAAATTGGAACCTCCACCAAAGCTTTCAAGAAGGGTCCCGACTACATTGATGCCGCCTGGCTGAGTTGGGCCTCAGGCAGCCCCGCGCGGAATCTCGACACGTACTTGACAGGCAGAGAAAAGACGGCACAGACGTTCTTCGCAAATGCCGTACCGGACGGACTGAATCTAATTGAGGGCAATCGAGGCCTTTTTGACGGTGTTGATGCGCACGGAACCCACAGCACGGCGGAATTGGCCAAGCTCTTGAAAGCACCTGTGTTGTTGGTAGTGAATGCCGCGAAAGTCACCCACACGGTTGCGGCTTTTGTACTGGGATGTATGAAGCTCGACCCGCACGTTCGAATCGGAGGAGTGATCCTCAACCATGTGTCCGGCTGCCGGCACGAATCCGTGTTGCGGGAATCGCTGGAGTGCGAGTGCGGAATACCAGTGCTTGGCGTGCTGCCGAATATTGACATTGGCGCACTTCTGCAGAACCGCCATCTCGGCTTGGTTACTCCGCAGGAACATTCCGGCATCGAGTTGCTTCGTGAGAAGATCCTTGCAACGGTGCAAGGCCGGCTCGATACCCCCCGGATCCTGGAACTCGCCGGATCAGCACCTCGGTTGGCAGCTTGGTCCAGAAAGGCCGAGCGCGTTGAAGACGGACGTGGGTTGAAGATTGCCTACGTGAGGGACTCAGCATTTTCCTTCTATTACCCCGAGAATCTCGAGGCTTTAGAAAGTTCGGGCGCGGAGCTCTGTCCAATTTCGGCCCTTGCCGCTTTGGCACTGCCGGAACATCTGGATGCTCTCTATATTGGCGGTGGGTTCCCCGAGACCCACGCCAAGGCCCTCTCCCAAAATATTTCCTTCCTGGCCTCCATTCGTGATCATGCGCTGAAGGGGCTCCCCGTCTACGCCGAGTGTGGAGGTCTCATGCTCCTTGCACAAGCCATTCGTTGGAAGGGAATCAAGTTCCGCATGGCGGGCCTGCTTCCCTTTGATGTGGAGGTGTGCGCCAGACCGCAGGGGCACGGTTATGTAGAGCTCTTGGTTGATTCGGATAACCCGTACTATCCCGTGGGCACCAAGATCCGAGGTCACGAATTCCATTACTCCAAGATTACGACCGCCAATTCGCTTCCGGCAACAGCTTGCTCCGTAAAGCGAGGGACGGGCTGCTCTGGCGGGCGCGACGGGATTGTCGCAGGGAACGTATGGGCTAGTTATGCTCACGTTCACGCAGCGGCCACGAGTGAATGGGCCCAAGGGCTCATTACGCAAGCGCGGTGTTACCGCGACCAAAGGTCCAGCCCGCATCTGTCTGAGCATCCTGTGGGATCTGGATCCAGTACCCGGGTTGCCGTTTCTTAAAACTGGTCGAAAGACCCAGTTTCGCAGGCAACCAAATACTAACCTGCCTTGTCTAGAGATTGAACAGTCCCTCCAATGGAGGGCCAACCCGAAGGAGGCTTCATGCCGAGCTACGTAAATCCAGACAAATGCGATGGATGTAAAGCGCTGGACAAGACAGCGTGTCAGTACATTTGTCCAAACGACCTGATGGTCCTGGACAAGAACACGATGAAAGCCTACAACCAGGACGTTTCGATGTGCTGGGAATGCTACAACTGCGTCAAAATCTGTCCCAACCAGGCCATCGAAGTTCGCGGTTACGCCGATTTCGTCCCCCTGGGGGCTTCGGCGACGCCGATGCGTTCGACTGACTCAATTATGTGGACGGTCACATTCCGCAACGGCACCATTAAACGATTCAAGTTCCCAATTCGGACCACGGTAGAAGGTTCCGCGGTCCCCGACGGTGGCTTCAAGAGCAGTGCCGACGGCCTGGATAGCCCCGCCTTGTTCACTGAACCCGAATCTCTAGGTCTGCCGGAGGTGTTTACTCTGGGCAGCAAGGAGGCGCTCCATGGCTGATTTTGAAACAGTTGTCGTCGATACCGACCTGCTTATTCTGGGAGGTGGAATGGCTGCCTGCGGCGCTGCCGTGGAAGCGGCCCACTGGGCCAAACAAAATGGCCTGAAGGTGGCCCTGGTTGATAAGGCCGCAATGGATCGCTCCGGCGCCGTGGCGATGGGCCTTTCCGCGATCAATCAGTACGTGGGACTCAGGGATGGCACTAACTCCGTGAAGGACTATGTGGATTATGTCAGAAACGACCTGATGGGCGTCACGCGGGAAGACCTGGTTGCGAACATCGCCCGTCACGTGGATTCCACTGTGCACCTTTTCGAGAAGTGGGGTCTTCCGATCTGGAAAGACGCCGAGGGCAAGTTTGTTCACGAAGGCCGATGGCAACTGATGATCAACGGCGAGTCTTACAAAGTTGTTGTATCAGAGGCGGCAAAGAACTCTCTGCTTCAGGACGAAGTAGGACAGATCTTTGAGCGCGTGTTCATCGTCGGTCCACTAATGGATGGAGATCGATGCGCAGGCGCGGTCGGTTTTTCTTTGCGCGAAAACAAAATCTACATTTTCAAAGCCAAGGCCACGTTGGCCGCAATGGGTGGCGCCGTGCATGTCTTCAAGCCACGGAGTTCGGGTGAGGGCATGGGGCGCGCCTGGTACCCGCCGTGGAACTCCGGTTCGTCCGCCTATTTCACCATGAAGGCCGGGGCTGAGATGACGTGCCAGGAAGTACGATTTATCCCGGTTCGGTTCAAAGATGCTTACGGTCCGGTCGGAGCCTGGTTCCTGCTGTTCAAAGCCCGGGCCACAAACGCCATGGACGGAAATTACATGGTGGAGCGCAGGGCGGAGCTCGACAATTGGCTGCCTTACGGCCGAGTGAAGCCTGTCCCTGCGAACCTCCGCAACTATCTCGGAATGCTCGACATCATGGAAGGCAAGGGACCGCTCTCCATGCGAACCGAAGAGGCTATCCAGAAGATTGCTGATAACTTCAAGGACGACCCCAAGGCCTACAAGAAGAAGATGAAGGAACTGGAGTCGGAGGCCTGGGAAGACTTTCTGGATATGACCATTTCCCAGGCTTTGCTCTGGGCTGGTACGAATACCCAGCCGGAGGAGAAGAGCTCTGAGATCGCCCCAGCCGAACCTTACTTTATCGGATCGCATTCCGGAGCTTCGGGCGCCTGGGTCAGCGGCCCTGAGGACCTGCAATCCGGCGAAAGCAAGAACGAGTACTTCTGGGGTTATGCCAACATGTCGACGGTGAAGGGGTTGTTCTGCGCGGGCGACGCTTCCGGAGCGTCAAGCCACAAGTTCTCTTCTGGCTCTCACGCAGAAGGCCGCATCGCCGCTAAGGCTGCCATCAAGTTCATTCTGGACAACAACTCCGCTTCCAACATGGAGCAGGAACAGATCGATGCTGTTATTGCAGAGATCTTAAAGCCCTTGGAGACCTACGAAACACACAAGGATGAAACGACCGATCCCGAGGTTAATCCCAACTATATCCGGCCACGCATGTTCATGTTCCGGCTGCAGAAGATCATGGACGAGTACGCCGGCGGGGTGAGTTCACAGTTCATGACGAACAAGCCACAACTCGAACGAGCCCTCGAACTGCTGGATTTCCTCAAGGAAGACTCCAAGAAGCTGGCCGCTCCGAACCTGCACGAGCTGATGCGGTGCTGGGAAAACATTCACCGCATGTGGCAAGCGGAGGCGCACGTCCGGACGGTCCTCTTCCGCGATGAGACTCGGTGGCCTGGTTACTATTTCCGGGCGGACAAACCGAAGCTCGACGAGGAGAGTTGGCACGTGTTTGCCAACTGCCGGTACGATCCGGCGACGGGTGACTGGCAGATGCGGACGCGTCCCATCCATCGGATCTTTGCGTAGGCAGAGATCCGGCAGCTTTCCCCTCAACAGGAGGCGTTCGGTTGCGCCGGGCGCC
>Ga0315535_1001636_pt1 | contig 14796 bp, 10 predicted proteins | sample SalMarSW160220MG_2_FD_203092 | JGI IMG/M metagenome (GOLD analysis project Ga0315535, IMG submission 203092) | Salt marsh sediment microbial communities from the Plum Island Ecosystem LTER, Massachusetts, United States - Salt Marsh Sediment SW1602-20 ...
CATCTGGTTGTATCGGGATTCGAACGATTCCGAGAAGCTCGAGGCTGCCTACGGTCGCTACCTCGAGCTCTTCGACGAAGACGCGGATGCGCGCAGAGACTTCATCCAGTTTCTCGTGGAGCGAGAGAACTTCGAGCGTGCAGCCGAACAAATCCAGAGATACATACCCGTGAGAAAAGAGGATAAACGTCTCCAGCGACTGCTCGCGCTCTGCTATCGGCGTACCGAGCGATACCGCGAGGCGTCGATCATCTACCGCCAGCTGTTGCGTGACGATCCTGAAAACGAGGATAATCTCCGCTCACTCGTTTACTGCATGGACAAGCTCGGCAACCACATTGCCGCGGCCGATCTGCTCGAGAAGGCGGTGGAATACCTGAAGCCCTCGGCTTCACTGCTGTTGATTGCAGGGGTCCTTCTCTACAAGGCGGACGATTTGGAGCGAGCCCTCAAGCATTTTAGAGCCGTGGTGGAACTCGCCAAATCGGACTGGAGAGGGTACTATAATATGGCAATGGTCTACAAGAAGCAGGGAGTCTCGGAGTTTGCGAATCGATACTTCGCGAAGGCCGAGGCTTTGAAAAAGAAAGCGAAACAGAAACTCAAGACAAGGTAAAGGAGGCTCCATGCCGACAAAAGCGCTCGATTTATTTCAGGCCTACGCGCAGGAAAAACTCCCTCGAGACGGCGGATACATCGTTTCATCCTTCTTCGACGCGAACAGCACCTACTCCCGGTACGAAGTCGTTGCCTACAACGGGGTGAAGGGGATTGCGGTTACCGACGAGGGACTTCAATTTCAGGCGGACGGCAACAAGATCTTCGTGCTCGTCGAGCCACCTACCTATCCTCGCAAGTACGAGGAACCGGTCAACCGGAACCGTGCGGAGATGATACCTCATCGGTTTTCCGAGTTGGAAATTTTCACCGCGAAAAACCAGACGAAGCTCATGGTGAGCAAGATTCCGGTGATGACCTACTCTGCATTCACGATTCTGCGCCCGACCGGAGTCGATTTCGCATTCATCTTCTACAATCTGCCGGACGTCCTCGAGAGCTTGCAGAGCTTCTTTACACAGACCCTCAACAAAGAGGCGGCCATTCCTCAGGTCGATGCAAAGAAAGCCGCCGCCAATGTAATTCAAGGTTTGAAGAAATTCACGGTCTGGGAGCAGTAGCGAGAGCAGAGTCACACAGGGTCGAAAAAGGGGCGGTCAACCCGCCCCTTTCTTGTCGCTACACCTTGCCCTTTTCGACGTTGGCCTGCGCGACCGCCAGGGTTGCAATAGGCACCGAGTAGGTAGAGCACGAAACGTAGTCCAGGCCGGCATCCATGCAGAAGCGGATGTTCTCCGGGATGGCTCCGTGCTCGCCGCACAACCCCTTGACGAGAGACGGTCGGGTCATCGTTCCGCGGCGGACTGCAGTGGCGATGAGCTCTTTGACGTGCTTGTTGAGGATTTGGAAGGGATTGCCGTCAATGATGTCGAACTGCGTGTAATCCGGCATGAAGCTGTTGAAATCGTCGCGTGAGAGCCCAATCGTAGTCTGGGTGAGGTCGTTGGTACCGAAGGAAAAGAACTCGGCGTAGCGAGCGATCTCTCCTGCCGCCAAGGCGGCGACGGGAAGCTCGATCATCGTACCGATCTTGTAGTGTACCGGCCGCGCCTTCAGATTCTTGCGCACCTCGCTCTCGACCTCTATGAGGCCCTTCACCGAATCGCCTTCGATCTTCTTGCCGTAGATCACGAGCTTGAGCTCGCTTTCGTTCATGACGATCGGAATCATCACCTCCGGCCTCACATCGATGCGTTCCTTCTTGAGCTGGTAGACGGCCTCGAACATCGCCTGCACCTGCATCTCGTAGATTTCAGGATAGGACACGGCGATTCGCACCCCGCGATGGCCGAGCATCGGGTTGACCTCACGCTGAGCATCGCATGCAGCCTGAACCTCCGCCGCAGAGGTCTTCTGTTTCCCTGTTTGCTTGCGCAGGTACGCAAGGAAGGCCTTCATCTCGGCGTCGTTGTGGGGAAGAAACTCGTGCAGCGGAGCGTCGAGCAGGCGGATGGTGACCTCTTTGCCCTGCATGATCTTGAACAGGTCGTAGAAATCCTTCCGCTGCATGACCTTCAGCTGTCGCAGCGCCTTCTTTCGTTCCGCTTCGGTGTTGGAGACGATCATTTCCCGGAATACATTGATGCGTTTCTCGTCGAAGAACATGTGCTCGGTTCGGCAGAGACCGATCCCTTCCGCGCCGAACTTCAGTGCGAGGGCAGCATCACGCGGCTTATCGGCGTTGACCCGGACGTGGAAGTCGGGAACGAACTTCTTGACGATCTGCACGAAGTCGAGCAGGCCCGAATCCTTCGGATCAGGCTCTATGAGCTCCGCCTGGCCGAGGTAGATTTGCGGATCACCGTAGTGAGGCACGTTCAATGTAACATACTGACCCTCTTTCAGGGTTACGTTGCCGATGGTTGCTTGCTTGCCGCGAATCTTCATATTCGTCTCTACGAGGGATACCTTGCCGTATTGACGGGCGACTACCGAAGCGTGGGCGGAGTAACCTCCCTCGCATGAGAGCACACCGGTTGCAACCTCGATCGCCTTGACGTCTTCTGCGTAGGTCGCAGGCATGCAGAGTATGAAGCGGGTGTCCTGCCCGGAGAGCATGGCAGCCTTGCGGGCCTCGATGAGGCCGTCGGTCGTGAACATGATCCGGCCGATGGCCGCTCCGGGAGCGCCGGAGATACCGCCTTCGATCTTCTTCAGCGACTTAACGCTGTTCAGGTTGACGATCGGGTGGAGGATTTCGTTGAGCTGAGCGGGCTTGATCGCCATTATCAGCTCTTTCTCGGTGATGATCTTCCGTCTATTCAGATCCAGGAGGGTGCGAATGTCGGCCTGGGTCGATTTCGTCATTACGGGGCGTTGGTCGATCAGCCAGACCCTCGCCTTCTCGACGGTGAATCGAATAGAGCGGATCTCCTTGAAGTGGTCCTCCACCTTGCGCCCGATCTTCTTGAGCTCGGTCAAGAAGCTGCTGTCGATCTTGTTGATGTCCTTTCCTGCAGCGCCGATCTCGTTGAACTTGTTCTGGAAGAATTGACCGTCGAGCAGGTCGTCACCGGTCACGATATTTCGTGTGAAGAACGTGCCGCTCGCAGAATCCTTTCCGTAGTTGCCGTAGACCATCGGCTGCACGAGCAGTGCGGCATCGTCGTCGTTCATCTCGTCGAGCGCGAGCATGTGACTTATTCTCTTGAGCGCCAATCCGAGCTGAGCGTAGGAGTCCTCGAAGAATCCGTCAGCGAAGAAGGACTTGTACTCCGCGATCGCCTTGGTGTAGTCGGTCTTCTTGCTCTCCTTCGAGAGCTCTGTCTTCAGGGCATCGAGCTTTCCGCGGATCTTCTTGAGGTCCGCATTCCGGTTCTCGAGCTCGGCGATGCGCGCCTCGATCTCGAGATTCCCGCTGACCTGGAAGAGAATCTCGTGATAGCCGAAGGCATCGCCGACGTACTTGTTGAAGCCGGGAATCGTCGTGAGGGTGAGCCCGTAGTTGTGGAGCGTAGGATAGTGGGCAATCGCGAGGCTCGGGCTTACGACGATCTTGACGAGCAGCGGATTCTCCGGGTCGCCGAAGGTCTTTCCCGTCACGGCTTCGAGCTTCTTGAAGTAGGGCTTGAGCTCGGCCTTCATGTCGAGGTTGTCGAGGTGCGCGGCAATTTCCGAATCGATTATGAACCCCGGCAAGATCGGAAGGCTCAGCTGTGCGAACTCCATTGCCTGCTGGCCGCGGAGGCCGATCTTGGCCATGACATCGTCTTTCTTCGTGTATTCTTTGGAACTAAATACGTGGATGTTCTTGTTCATACTCCGTCCTTTGTGCGCCTAAAAGAGCTTCAAGACCGTGTTTACCGGGAACCGCAAGAAGTCTTCGAATCGAGGGCTAGCGCCCTGTCTGAGGTATCGCTGGAGCTTGGCGACGTCCTGTATATTTTCTCCCGCAACCGCGAAGAGAATCGTACTGCCGTGTTTTACCTTCCCCCATTTGAAGAGGGCATGAATGTCGTGAATACGCTCGCCGTCATAGAAGATGTAGACATCGAGCCCTGGGTATTTTGTCTGGTAGCTCTGGATGATCTTCTTCCAAGCCTCTACGTTTCCGTTGTGAAAGAGCTCGTTGGTAACGGGGACGGAGTAGAACGGTGTCATTCGCTTGGCGGCCGACTCGACGGCCGCCTCGCGTGCAGGCTGTGCCGGCGCGGCGGGTTGAGCTGCAGGCGGCGCGCCGCGCGAAGCGACTGCCGTAGTCGCGGCGGCGGCGCGGGCTGCCGGACGACGTCCGCGGGCAGCAACGGCGGTTTTCGCGGATCTGCGTCCGCGAGCCGTTGCAGGCTGCTCCTTGGCGCGAGGCTTGGGTTCCTTGTATTGGAATTTACCTGATTTCAGCTTCGTGGAGCCGCTCGTCTTCTTGCCCTTGAGGTAGTCGATGAGGGTGGACGCCGCGAGCTCGAAGAGCTTCTTGTCCTTCGCGTCTTGGGTATGCTGGAAGGCTCCGGCATAGACGGTTACGATCTCGTTCTTCTTGAGCACGTTCACCGACCCCCAGTTCTGCTTGTTCTTCGGGTTGACGACGAGCAGACCGAGCTCGGGGTGAAAATAGGTGATTACGAGGTCGACCGCATTCCACTTCCTTGTTTCATTCATGATGTGGGAGAAGTCCGTGAGCGACTCCTCCATATTGTAGGAGGTGCAGGAATAGCCGTACTTGTCTACGAGAAGTGCGTAGACGATCGGTCCCAGCTGATTCTGCTCGAGCTCCTTCTCGGAAAGCATTTCGTTCAGGACATCGGCAAGATTCGTCGACCGTTCAAAGTCACCGAGCAAGGACGAAACCGTCTTGAAATGCATCAGTGATCGATTGAAACCCTCCCGAGACGAGAAGCGTTCAAACTCATAACTCATGTCACTCATACGACGACCTCATTTGCGTTTTTGTCGGCACAGAAATAAATCATCGACATCGAGCTTCCTCCGCGCGTGCCCTGCTCGCACAGGAAGAGATGACCCCTCTGCCTGAACCATGCGACCGCCTGGGCAGCTGTCAGGATAGGTCCCGTCGCTAAGAAAAGCAACCCCCCGATGTCGGGGGGTGCTGATTTTTCTTTACAGTGTCTTTAGTCCGGAGTCGCCGGAGCCTCTCGAGCGTCCGCCTCGGCCCTTGCCGGTGCTCTTGCGTCCTCCGCCGGAGCGGGAACTGCCGCCGCGAGAGCGGCCCCGTGTGCCGCGCGACTCACCAACGACCGTCTGCGGTTCCGCGGTTGCCGACGAAGCTTCCGAGCCCTGGTTGAGGGCGTCGAGGTAGCCCTGTCCCGCGACTGCACCTTCCTCAGCTCCCTCTTCGGTCTCGAGCCCCGTATCGAAGCTCATGGCGATGTCCTCTCGGACAGTGGACCGTCGTCGCGAGAACGATGCAAATGCGGCGTCCTGGAATCCCTTGGATACGCCATGAAGGAACTCGTTCAGCACGTTGGCCATGCCGTCCAGAGTCGCCTTCTTGCGTTTGATCGAGGTGATGTCAAGATCGAGCAGGAGCCCGGGCTGCACGTGGTAGGGGTTGATCATGTAGTCGAAGCGGTTGAACTCCGATTCGAGGAAGGCAAGCCGTTCCTCCATGACCCGGCGCTGTATCGGGTAGCGATAGCCGTACATATGCTGCATCTTCTCGCGCATCAGAGTGATCCTGCGCTTCACCTTGTCCTTCTCGTAGAGATAGGTACGGTTCAGCTGCTCGATCTCGGTTTCAGCCGGTTTGATGAAGGAGATCTCGTCCCAGCTCTTGTCGATGTCCTCGTAGACGGGATCGCCGGTTTTTGCCTTGATCTTGCGGCGAATCTTGTTGCGGTAGATCGCTCCGAGGTCTTTGTAGTCGGAAACGCGTTTGAAGAACTTCGAGTCTTCGTAGACCATCTCGAGGATATCCCACAGGTGCTGTACCTCGACCTCGAAGGATTTGAGCATCACGTCGTAGGCCTTCTGTTCCTCGATCATCTGGGCGTTGTCGTAGAACTTCAGCTTGATCTGGTATCGCTCGTCGGGCAGTCGGCTGACGTCGGTGTCCTCGTACTCGCGAATGATGAGCTCGCGTGCGTTCTTGAGGTTTTCAACGTATTGGTACCCCATCTTGGAGGTGTCGAGGATCGACGTAATGGAGTTGATTGCCGTATTGAACCCGCGGTTTCGGATGTTCTCGATGTCCATGAGCTTCTTCAGGTTCTCACGGATGTTGAGCGGATCGAAGGTTGCCGGATCGATTTCGGCGCGGAGTCCCTCGACGCGATCCATGATGCTCTTCGCAAGGATGGAGTATCGTTTCGATTTCGGGTTTTCCTTGTCATCGTCAGTATGGTCCTCGACGCGCGCCATCTTGGAGAACAGAATCTCTGAGTCGGACATCTCGTCGAGGCCCTTGTCGATGCGCTCGTCCTTGAGCTGCTCGATCTCCTTGTCGAGGGTATCCATGATGTGCTTCGACAGAAGATCCTTGATGAGGAACTCGACGGTAACCTGGTAATGGAAGATCGGGCTGATGAGCTCCGACTCCAGGATGTTGACCGAGAGCTTGACGTCGCTGACGGTCTTCGGCTTGTAAAGGTTGTCCTTGAATGCGCACTTGACGACCGAGTATGCATTCTCTCCACGAATGAAGGCGCCGACGTCTGTCTTTTGTCGGAGGAGTGAGTTCGTCAGGTTCTCAAGGTCGTTGACGCCACGCTGGATATGACCCTGAAGGTGGCCGTACATATTGACGATCGACTTCTCGATTTCACCTGTGTTGAACCGATCGACGCCGCCGACCTCGTCGAGCAACGATGCTATCTCTTTGGGAGTATAGCGGGTGAGGACCTTCATTTCCTCTTTGTCGATGAAGTTGCGGATCTTCTTCACCATCTCGTCTTCCGACGTGACGATGTATCGGTTGAACATGTTTTGGTAGTTCTGGTTGAAGTAGTTGAATAGCTTCTCTTTCAAACCGCCCATGACGTCCAGGCGCTCCAGGACCTCTTTCGGGAGCTTGGTTTGAATATGATTCATGACCTTGTCAACTTCTTCCTCGAGCAGTCTGTCGACCTCAGCCTGCTGGTCTCTGCTTTCCTGAGCCAAAGAGTTCCTAGAACCCACCGCACTGCGTTTTTCCGGGTGGAAAACCATCGGACTTTTCGGTAGATCTAAACTTGCCATTGTACTCTCCTTGCACTAGCCTTCACGCTATCGTATCAAAGGCGCGCTATGAATGTAAAGCACGTTTTTTCCAATTTCAATTGTTTTATGCTTTTTTTGACACTCTTGGCGTGATATGATGTGGGTATGAGAAGGCACCCAGTCAATTGGTTTGTAACTTTCTGTCTAATCTGCATTTACGTGGTCTTAGGCGCAAGTTTTGTTTCGGCAGATACCCGTACTGAGAATATCGACATGTTCCTCGTGGTGGACAAGAGCCTGTCCATGGAGTCGAAAATCGACGCCGTCAAGCAGTACATCGACAGGTCCATAATCAACGGAATGCTCATCCCGGGCGACTACCTGGTCGTTATCGATTTTTGGGGAAATGCGAAGGTCCTCCTGTCAACGACGGTCGGTACCGACCGAAAAGCCATCGAGCAGAAGATCAATTCAATTCGAGCGGACGGTAGGTGGACCGATATCGGCAACGCCCTCGACGAGCTGAAGAGAGTGCTCAATGAAGGCAATTACCCGGACCATCGCAAATATTTCATGCTGATAACCGATGGAATCCAGGAGGCCCCGCCGACGAGTAAGTACTATTCGCCGAACGGCAAGTTCAACCACGCCTTCCTGGACAATACCAAGACAATTCAGGAGCGTGGCTGGAAGATCGAAATCCTCGGGATCGGCACCGAAACTGCGGCCGCTGATTTGGCGAAGAGTCTCTCAGGTGGGTTTACCTCGGTCTCGAACAACCCGACGGCGCAGGAGCTTGCACAGAAGACCAAGGATTTGCTCGGTCTGATACAGGCCTCGAAGCTTCACATAAGTCCGATCGGCAGCGGCGGAAGGGCCAATCTGAGCCTCGATCTATCGAGCTCGGGATACACCGAAGCGAAGACTGTAGAGATCTCGAATGTCCAAATGGCAGTGGCGGGAGCCTCGCCTATCGACGTCGCTCAGGGTGCATCGGTGAAGGTAGAGCCGAATGGGCAGAAGACCTTGTCGATTCCGATTGTTGCCGAAGGAATCGCTCCCGGGACTCACAGCGCCAAGGTTACCTTCACTTTCGCCGGCAACACCTCCTTCAGTCCGGCGGTATTCGACACGAATGTTTCGGTTAACGGATTCGTGAGGAACAACCTCGCCTGGGTCGTCGGTGGAGGCGTGCTCGTTATTCTGCTGGTGCTGCTCGCCGTCTTCCTCGTGAGCCGAAGCGTGCGCTCCCGACGGGTCTCGTTCATGCTCACTATAGAAGGTGATCTCAAGCAGTCGAACAGGTTCGTCTTGAAGTCGGGCGGACATCTGCAGATACAGGATACTCCAATGGGGTTCCGGGCCGTGGCCAAGGATGTCGATAAACCGGTTGCTCAGGTCACATTTGACGGCACCGCATTGCGGCTGGAAATTCTCAACACGTCGAGGCTGACGGGATCCGAAATTCCGTCCAACGTTCTCGGACAACGAGTTCACCTGAAGACGAACGGTCTAAAGGATCTGTTTCTGCAGTTCGACTCGGCCTGAGAGCTCTCACTTGATTCGGGTCTCGATTCCGTGATAGACATTGCCGCAGGTTCTCTCTGATGAAAATCTCCCCTCGGGTTACACCCGCCACACTGTTCGTTCTCATCGCCGTTCTCCTGCCGCCCATCTTTGCCGCTTGCGGCATGGGCTCGCAGGCGCCGCGGCCGATCGAAAAGGCGAAGATCGTCGTTCCCGACGGTGGAAGCACCCCGTCCGGAAACGCTCCCTCTCAAGTAGGTGCCGATGTGACTCAGGAGGTGCTCACCCCGAAGGTTCCGATTCGAAAAGAGGATAACCTCCTCCAGGCAATTAACGTCAACCTCGATCTCGATCAGAGCGAGGAGCAGATCCTCGTTCTGAAAGACAAGGAAAAGGCCGACGCCCCGATTCGCGTAGCCGTGGCGGATTACGACAACGTCCGTAACGAGTACGTTATGTCCTGGGAGCACGCAACGAACGCGACGAACATTCGGACCTTCACCGTGACCACCGAAGACATCATCGGAGATCACAATCTCGAGATCATCTGCACCGGCATGAACTCGAAGGGGGAACAAACCCTCAACATCTTTCGCAAGACCCATCCTCCGACCGGCGTCAACCTCTACTACACCGAGATCTTCAGTATAGCCGTCAAGGGCACCATCGACATCGAGCGGCATGAGCGGTCACAGGCATACAAGCTCGGTCAGAAAAACGGAACGAGCTACTCGATAGTGACCTACTCGAGAGATCCGAACGGCGAACACATAGGCGATCTCGTGAAGAAGACCTACAACTGGAGATATCAGACCAACACCTACGTGGAGACGGATCAGGAAAAGATCCCGGGAAAGCAGATCGAGGACCAACGTCTGAACGACCTCTATACCAAAGGTGCCGACGCATTCGAAACGTTCCTTGCCGGCCCCTGGTTCAAAGCCTCCGGCAACGGCGCTAAGGCCGCCAACGACCCGACGGCGAGCACGCCGGATACCAGCAATACGATTCTGTTCTTCGATCCCGCCAAGAAAGAGATCACCTTCTATTCCGGTGACGTAATGGAGGTCTACTATTGGGAGAACTCCTATCGCACCCTCTACAACCGTCTCGTTATTTCCGGTTACAACGAGCTCGTTCAATACATCAAGGCCCAGATTTCGATCTCGGTGACCTCCATCAATCACATCGAGGTCTACTCGCCCGACGAGTGGGCGGGCACCTACGAGAAGCTCACCGAGAGCATGCAGCAAAGTCTGATCAAGACGGCGAACGAGCCCTATACTCCTCCCGATCTCTCGGGGCGGTACTCGAGCCCGAACGGCTCGACGATCGACTTCAACGCACCCCGCTTCGTGCTCGACGAGGGCGGCACGAAACGCTCCGGCGGCTATTCGGTTTTCGACTATGGAGCTCCGGTCATCGAGCTGCGGTTTCTCTCGCCGGGTGGGATCGTCGAGGGCACGAGGAGCTACAAGATCGACTGGGGCGAGCAGAAATCCAAGACGCAGATCGTGCGCAAGCTGACGATGACGCCCGGCAGGCTCGGAATACACGGATTCGTGGCAACCGGCGATCCGCCGCTGCAGTACGAGCAAGTCGAAACTCTCCAGACCGACGGGAGCTCGTCACAGGGTGGTTCGAACGCGCAAAACGGAGCTTCGGCCTCCGGGGGCGGTGCGGCGTCCGCCAATTCGAGTCCCGCGAGCCCCGCAGCTGCTGCGGCGAAACAGTAGGACCTTCCCGCCGGCTCAATCGTAGAGTAGAAAGCCTTCGAACCCCTTTTCCTTCAGCTTGACGACCTCATCCTGGCTCTTGTCGAGGGGCACATCGGGGATAATCACCTTGTAGTAGATCTTGCCGCCGACCCTCGATTTGAGAATCTTGCCGTGAAATCCGGCGTGCTCGAGGTCCTGGAGGCGATAATCAGCGTTGGTCGGGTCCTCGTAGGATCCGATCTGGATTGCGATAGTGCCGGTGGGTCGAGAGGTCGGGGCCGTTGTCCCCTCGGGCGCCGCCCCGCTGCCGGACGGGACGCCGGCCGTGGGGCCGCTCTTGGACGGCGCACCCGTGTAGGGGCCGGAGCCATAGCCGAGCAGGGCAGCCGGGCTCGGAAACCGTGCGGCCTGACCCGTCACCACCGCAGTCTCCGGGCTCTTCGGATAGCGGCTCTTCAGGAGCTCGACGATGCTTTTCGTTCGGGCGCCGAGATCGAGCCGAACGCTGACTTCGTAGAGGGTCGCGAGGTTTTGGGCCGTCAGCGTCGATTTCAACGTGCCTTCCAGGAGGTCGGCCATTGTCTTCTCGGCGTCGACGGTCTTACCCGCGATCTCGTCGAGCTTCACGGAGAGGACACGCGCTTCCTCCACGGTTCGGGAGTCCTGGCAGATCGCAATGATCGAACGGACCTGGCCGCTCGCCTCTTCGAACCGGCCGAGCTGCAGGAGGATTCGGGCGGACTCCAGGAGGCTCGAAAAGTCCTTGTTCCCGGGAACCAACGAGGCGTTTTGATAGCTTTCCTGGGCTCCGGCCCAATTGCCGAGAAGCTCATCGAGCTCACCCACCATTACGTACGCGTCGTGTCGTGCTTCGTTGGTCGATATCTTCGGCAGCCCGTCGAGAATGGAGACGACCGCCTTGCGCGGATCGCTCATCAGGGCGGCCATGCGCAGCAGGGTCTCGTCCCATTGAGGTCCGGGCGGGTTGGAGGCCAGCCACTTCTGATAGGCTGCAACCGCCTCAGCGGCGTGCCCCTGCTGTTCGAGCGTGACGGCCTGTTGGAGATCTTGGGCGACGCCGCCCGACTGCGCGAGCAGAGCGAGAGCGAGGAACGACATGACGAAGGCAGGGAAACGGCTATTTCTTGCCGCGTTTCTTCTTTGGAGGCACCGGAGTCGGTTCCGGTTCGGGGATAGCTTCTTCTGCCTGGATGTCCGTCGCATTTTGTTTAGTTTCTCGGCTCTTTTCAGGCATAGCTTTCGCTTTTCTCTTGCGGACTGCGAACGGAAGGACGAGGAAGGTTCCGAAAAGGAATGCAACGAAGAGACTTACGAACACCGGCACGTTCTTCAGTGTGTAGAAGCCGAAGGAGATGTCTGCGACGTTGGTGATATTGAAGCCGGCGAACAGCACGACGATCGTCAGGACGATAAGGAAGGTTACGAGTCTCCAGGGCATGGGCCACTCTCCTTTTCTGTAGGTAGGCTTGCTTCGCAGCTACATGCGTTTGCGGTAGCCCCTGATGAACTTGAACAGGTTGATACCGCCCATGATCAGAAGCCCGATGCCCGAGATCGACAAGAGCGTGCCCGCAATTCCGCCGAGAAAGGGAACCGCTGCGACAGCGGTAAGCACACCGGCAGCGGTCGTGATGAGACCCGCGGTGCGATCGTCACGCGAACCGGAGATCGAGAGGCCGATGGCGGCAATGATGCCACCAACAATCAGGGCCGGAATTCCATGTATGCCGGTCAAAATGAGGAGTGCGATGCCACCCACAACTCCGCCAATGGCCTGCCCACCCTGCTTTACGAGTGTTTTCCGTGGAACCAAATCGCTCATGGTGTGTCTCCTCCGAGGATTTTGCTGACATACAGTCGAATCACGTTCCAATCATCGTTTTTCGGGAGCACTATCCAGGCTCCTTTGTTGAAATCATTGGATAGGTGCTTTCCGCTGTTTCCTAGATAATAAATATTTGTGTAGGTTTGGTAAAGAACATTCGCCGTGTCGATGACGAAGTGTCCGGTGGTCGGCACGTTTCGGTAAGTCAGGAACAGGTTGACCAGCTCCGCGGGGGTGAAGTTCGTGTCGATGTATCGGAAGAAGACTCCGACCAGGTTGTAGAGCTTGGAAACGTCGAACACATCCATGCGTTCGATCTTCTTGCGGATCGCTGCGAGAATGTCCTGTTGACGGTAGGCGCGCGCAAAGTCCGAGCTCGTGTGCCGTGAACGGGCGATGCGGAGGGTTGCGATGCCGTCGAGGTGGTGCATCCCGGCAGTGTAGGAAAGCGTCGTCCACTGCCCGTTGTTGCGTACTCGGTAGGTCGGATCCACGAGCGGCTCAGGCAGGTAGACATCGATGCCGCCCACGATATTGATCACGTCAATGAACGCGTACATATCGATGACGATGTACTTGCGGATCGGCAGGCCGGTGATCTCCGCAATCTCGCGAGTCAGCTCCTGCGGCCCGAAATGCTCGTAAACCGCATTGATCTTCCGCCCCTTGTAGTAAAGGTCGCGCGGGATGCTGATGAGGACGATGCGGCCCTGCGCGCGGTCAGCATGAACCACGATGATCGTGTCCGTTTCGTCCTGGTGCGCACCGCACAGCAGGAAGTCGACCGCCTCGGTGCTCGAACCCGGGTTACCGGCAGCGACCTTCGAGCTCGAGGAAAGAACCCCGTTCCTGTTAGGGAGTTTTTTTTTTGAACCCACGGACGTATCGATTTGAAGGGTCTTCAGGGCGCTGATTGGCACGCCTTGACTGTCCATGAGATAGATCGTCCCGAGTTTCTTCTGGACTGCGAACGAGCCAATGCGGTTGCCGTCCGCGTCGGTGAAATCGTAGTAGTAGTAATCGATGTCCTGCCGCGGGCTCGTCGTGAGCTTTATTCGACGTGAAGAGAGGGCGAGCATGAAGGTCTTGTCGTCACGGAGCGACTCTATCCGCTTTCGTGCGGCGTCGACTCGCCTCTGCGCCAAGGTTGTGAGGTCGAGGTTCCGCAGGTCATCGGGAAATCCTGCAAGGAAAGAGTCGACGTTGCCATACCGGTGAGCGCCCGACGAGACCCCGAGTGTCCGGGAGTTGAGGGTCACGTTGAGAAGTATTGCGCCGCCTCGCTCCACGCTCATCGAATACCCAATTTCGTTTCTTTGCGGCTTGGTTATCGTCAGGCCGTTTTTCTTGACGATTTCTCGGACCGCCGGGTTCTCGAGGACTGCAGCAAAAGACGACAAATCGGAGGAGAGCCGAGTGAAATGAGTGTCGAGCGCCGCGGTGCGTGACTTGAGGAAGTCTCCCAACCGCTTCTCGACGCCGTGCACCGTGAGCTCCCTGCCGAGGAAGTCGACGATTCGAACGTTTCGCGACACCGGGTCGATGGTGATGGTGAAGTAGCTTCTGCCGTTTCGATCGAGAATCAGAGAATCGGATCCGGACTTGAGCGGTTTGAGCCCGTTGCCCTGCTCCATGCGGGCAAGCTCCGGCGAGGATGCGAGCTCGGCGAAGCGCCTGCGTGTTATTTGCTGGTCGCGGTCCTGGATGAGCGTGTCGAGTCCGTCGAGAAACATCTCCTGCGAGTCGGTCGGCGGTGCCTTCGACGCTGCCTCGGCGCTCTGCTTGAGGATCGGATATTCCCTGCCGGGCAGCTTGAGCGCCTGTCGGGCGTCGTTCGAGTCTTCGGCAAGGAGCATCAGGTTCTGCTTCAGAAAATCGAGCGACGCAGTATTGTCGCGAACTGCGCTCATGAGTGATTCGTTACGAGCTTCGAGTCTTCCGGAGACCGAATAGATCTGCAGCCCAAAGACGACGAGAAGAGCAATCAGCACGACGAGCAAGCCGCCGACCACGAATCCGATGAGGAGTGGAGAGCCCTTCCTTTTGTTCGCCAAACGTACCTCTCAGCCGCTCGAAATTTGGAAAGCCGAAGCGTTCTAGTGACGGAACGAGCGTTGGCCGGTAAATACCATTGCTACTCCGGCCTCGTTGCACGCCTCGATGCACTCATAGTCACGAATGGACCCCCCCGGCTGCACGATTGCCGTCACCCCTTCGCGAATGCCGACGTCGATGCCGTCGCGGAATGGAAAGAAGGCGTCCGAGATCATGACGCTTCCTTCCAGCCCGCCGTGCCCGCGGGAGACCTCCTCCTCGATCGCCCTTCTTTCCTCGGAGCTCTCGAGGAGGTTGAACGCCCTGCCGTGACGACTCCAGCAGAGCCTATCGGCCATCTTGCGGTAGGCTTTGTCTCGAGCGATTTCCGCTACTCCCACGCGGTCCTGCTCGCCGGTTCCGATTCCGACGGTGGCGCCGTCTTTGACATAGAGAATCGAG
>Ga0315535_1001637_pt1 | contig 14783 bp, 16 predicted proteins | sample SalMarSW160220MG_2_FD_203092 | JGI IMG/M metagenome (GOLD analysis project Ga0315535, IMG submission 203092) | Salt marsh sediment microbial communities from the Plum Island Ecosystem LTER, Massachusetts, United States - Salt Marsh Sediment SW1602-20 ...
CGGGTTTGGTCTTCGCCTTCACCATGCTCGCGATGCTCACCAGCGATCTGCGGACTATCGGCGAGGTGGGTTCGACCGTGTGCATCGGCCTGCTGCTGGACACGCTGATCGTGCGTTCGTTCGTCGTGCCGTGCATCCTGCGAATCCTCGGGCCGTGGTTCTGGTGGCCGACTCTGGTACGTTCCCGTCCGCTGCCGCAGCGATAGCGAGCTCTACACTGGTGCCGATGATGAAGATCGCCGCCGGCGGGCTCGTTGTGCTGGCCGCGCTATTCGGCTCGGGCATCGCAAACGCCGACAGCGACCGCGAGAAGGAAGCCTGCCAGCTGATGGACGACCCAGCAGGCGCCGAAATGGGTTACGCCCCAGCCGAATACGCCTACATGATGCTGCGCGCCAAGATGTCGGCTGAGTCGGCACGCAACGCCATGTCGTTGGGAGCCCAAGATTATTGCCCCAATCACATCACCGACCTGCCGGCCGGCTGGCGGTAACGCCCGCGCGGGCTTGCCGCGACGGCCACAGCCCGAAATCGCCCAGACATAAGCCAGTGCGATCCGCATCGGCGTGTCTTCGCCTCTGGTTATGTGTCGCGAACCGACCGACCCGCCCGCAGGCGCTAGCCTGCGCCCTTTCCGTTGTCGACGCGGTAGACGGCGCCGTGGATGGCGGCCGCGGCATCGCTGGCCAGAAACGCGATCACGTTCGCCACGTCGAGGGGCTGCATCATGCCGCGCGGCGAGGCCGTACGCATGATCAGGTCGTAGTTCGGGTTGTCCGGCGGAGTGAAGTGTTCGAGTTGCGGTGTGAGCATGCCGCCCGGGCATACCGCGTTGACCCGCAGGCGATCCGCGGTGTACTCCACCGCCAATGCACGGGTAAGCCCGATGAGCCCGTGCTTGGCGGCGCAGTAGCCCGCCGAGTAGGCCTGGCCTTCGACGCCGGCAATGGAACTGACATTGATGATGTTGCCGCCTCGCTCCAGCAGGTGGGGCAGTGCGGCCCGGCATAGGTAGAACGGCCCGTTCAGGTTGACCGCAAGATCTTGCGCCCAGTCCTCGTCGGTCATCGACTCCGTGCGGCGCATCTCGTGTCGGCCCGCGATGTTGACAAGGACATCCAGTGCGCCCAACTCTCGGACGCACTGTTCGACCACGTCCCTGCAGGGCGGCGCCGACGAAACATCCACCGATGCGTAGGAGCCGTGCCCCACGTCGGCGAATACCGCGGCCAAGCGTCCGGTATCCCGGCCGATGCCGAAAACCGTTGCGCCCTGGCGTGAAAGCAGCCGAACCGTCTCGGCGCCGAGACCCGACGAAGCGCCGGACACCAGCATGACCTTGCCCTTCAGTGCTGACATACCGGTTCTCGTCCTCCCTGGGCGGGATCGTTGGATGCGTTGGCAAGAGCTGGACTTCGCTCAGTATGACCGCATCCGCGCAACGCTGCCCCGCAGCAACTCGAGAGGCGCAATAAGTCTCAGTCCCCTGACGTACACCGCGCCGGGAGGCAGGTGACCGGCCCGGAGGCTCTGTCGGACGCGGCGTGCGGTCAGCAATACGAGCAGGCTGATCGCCAGCCTGCCCAGCGCGATCCGGCTCGTTCGCTTCTTCCAGGTTGACGGCGTCGATCCCGCGCGGCGACCGAAGTAGTAGCCGACGCATATTGCCATCACGAGAGCAGCGATTCCTGCAAGCACCGTCATGGTGATAGGGTTCTTCGTCACCATCGCGACGAGGTCACACGCGAGACACACCTCGGCCAATAAGTGCGGCCAATAAGCTGAGACGGGACCTGGGAGCTGCAGTTATCCGGTGGAGCCAAGGGTGTCTGAGTTCGTGACATAGGTGACAGATGAGTCGCGACATTGGCGACACTTGCTGAGTTCGGCCCGGCCACACCACCACCGAGCTGGTGCCTGCCCATTCCGGGACCGCCACCACCTCACCGAACAGTTCGGCGGCGGCACGGTATGCTGCTGGACCCGCACATTTCCCTGAAGACGACCCACACGCCGACGTATGGATCCAGACAGAGGACGGCATCATCGGTGGCGGGGTAATGCGCAGTGCGCCGCGGAGCATGATGGTCGAGCCGCCATGTACTCTCGATGACATCGGGGCAGGATCGAACCGGGATTGGGAATCGTTCTCGCCTGCGTTTTCTGCCACCAGCCAGAGGCGCGTGGCAATATGAACGGCGGGGTCGATTGCCCAGAAGGTGCCTCGTGTGACGTACTGTATAGGCGTAATGCTCGACAAGGGGATGATTTTCGCCTCGGACTCCCGTACAAATGCCGGTGTCGACAACTTTGCCACGTTCTGCAAGATGACGGTATTCGAGCGTCGCGGCAACCGCGTCATCGTTCTGCTGAGTTCGGGAAACCTGGCCGGAACGCAGGCCGTCATCAGCGTATTGACGCAGCGCTGCGCTGACGGCGACGCGGCCACCAACGTCTTGGGCGCCCGGACGATGTTCGACGTCGTGAGGCTGGTCTCCGACGCGACGCGCGATATCGAGAAACGCGACGCCGGGTACCTGGAAGAGAACAACGTCCGCTTCGATGCCTCGTTCATCGTCGGTGGGCAGATCAGCGGCGAGCCGATACGGCTGTTCCGGACCTATGCCGAAGGCAATTTCATCGAAGCCGGGACCGACACGCCCTTCTTACAGACTGGTGAAACCAAGTACGGAAAGCCGATCCTCGACCGCGTAATTACGCAACACACGCCCCTTGCAGACGCCACGAAGTGTGTGCTGGTGTCTTTCGATTCGACCATGCGCAGCAATTTGTCGGTGGGCATGCCGATCGACCTGATCTGCTACGAACGTGACAGCCTCGAGGTGCAGTGGCGGCGGCGATTCGATGAGGGGGACCCCTATTTCACCGCGCTCAGCCACGAATGGGGCGAAGGTGTGCGGCAGGTGTTTCGCCATTTGCCCGAGCTGCAGTGGTGAAGGGTCGCCACGACAATGGATACCTTCATCATCACCTGTGAACACGGTGGCAACCGGATACCCGCGCCCTATCGGCGCCTGTTCCGGGGACAACGGGCGCTGCTGGATTCCCACCGCGGCTACGACCCCGGTTCGCTGGTCATGGCGAAGGCACTCGCCAGTACTTGGCGGGCGCCGCTGGTGGCTTCGACGACCAGCCGTCTAGTTATCGATCTCAATCGTTCGATCGGCCACCCACAACTTTTTTCGGCGGTGACACGCGGCGCGCCGGCTGAGACCCGGGCGCAGATCGTCGACGAACATTACCGGCCCTATCGCGTGCAGGTCGAGCGTCTCGTCGGGCAAGCGGTGTCGCGCGGCCATCGCGTGATCCACATTTCGTCGCACAGCTTTACCGCGGAGCTAGACGGCAAGGTGCGCGGCGCCGACGTGGGTTTGCTCTACCACCCCGGTCGGCGCGGAGAGGTCGATGTGTGCGCCCGCTGGAAGGAATCGCTCGCGGCATTCGGTCCGGAACTTCGTGTACGCCGCAATTACCCCTATGCCGGCAAAGGAGACGGGTTGACCTCGCACTTGCGCCTGCACTTCGAGCCGAGCGACTACGTCGGAATCGAACTGGAGGTCAACCAGCGCATAGTCTTTGCCGCGGGCCGGCGCTGGACGACGTTGCGTCGCGTGCTGATCGATTCATTAAGCACGGCATGTGCCGCCTGAGCGCCCCACGATTCACGCCCTGCGCCAAGTAGCCCGAGTGAGAAGCCATCCCACCACCCACGCCGGCAGCCCTTCTCGACCTCACCTGGCGGAAACCGGAGACTGCGAAAACCGGAGACTAATGATGCAAATTCACGTCGGCTTCGAAATGATCTACGACTGCCCGCAGCCCACCCCGATGATATTCAACCTCAACGTCCACTTCACCCGCGTGTCCGATCTGGTCGGCCGTGACGACCTGGTATTCGACCCGCCGGTCCCGGTGGCAGCCTACCGTGACGGCTTCGGCAACTGGTGCACCCGCATTGTTGCGCCCAGAGGCCGCATGCGTGTCTCGGCCGATGCGCTCGTCAACGACACCGGACTCCCCGACGTCATCGCTCCCCAGGCGCAACAGATTCCCGTGCCGGACCTGCCCGAGGACACGCTTGTCTTCCTGCTCGGCAGCCGGTATTGCGAAACCGATCGACTGTCCGAGACGGCGTGGAATCTCTTCGGGCAGGCGCCAACGGGATGGGGCCGCGTTCAGGCAATCTGCGACTACGTTCATCGACATCTCACGTTCGGCTATGAGCACGCGCGCATGACACGGACGGCGCTAGAAGCTTTTTACGACCGGACCGGCGTCTGCCGTGATTTCACGCATCTTGCCGTTGCCTTCTGTCGCTGCATGAACATCCCCGCGCGCTACTGCACCGGGTACCTCGGCGACATCGGTGTGCCGCCGGTGGACGATCCGATGGATTTTGCTGCCTGGTTCGAGGTGTTCCTCGGCGGGCAATGGCATACTTTCGACGCGCGCAACAACACGCCACGCATTGGCAGGGTGTTGATCGCGCGTGGCCGCGACGCCGCCGACGTCGCGCTCAGCAACACGTTCGGCCCCAACACATTGACGAGCTTCAGGGTATGGACCGACGAGATACCTGCCGGTTAAGTCAAGCAGCCAAACCGTCGACTGCGCGAGGTCTGCTGGCGTTTGTCGCGGCCCCTGCCGGCGGCGGTACCAGGGCACCACCAGAGAGCTCGAACACCAGCGCCGTACCCACTTGCACATAGAGCCCAGTTGGGGAGCGCAGCCAGTGCACCACCGCCGGCCAGGGCACTGGCCTCAGCACGACCACCAGCCCGAACGCCAACCCGGTGCCGCACAGCCAGCCGATGACCAACCGCGAGGCCCTTCTCCTCATGCTCCTGTGCTTCCCGGTATCGGTGCGCTCGCGTGCAGGGCGCCGGTCACCCGTCAACCATGCTCATGTCCCCGGCGGGCGCACCACCTCAACGAGTGACCGCGGTGCCACGTGGACTTAACGCCGGTAGCCGCAGCTGGGCGCGTTATCGCGGCCGCCACCTTTGTCCAATAACGGAGGACCGGGTTGGACGTGGCACGATCTAGATGGTGGGCAACCGGTTGGCGAAGGAGCGGGGATGAAAAAGGACCAAGCAGAACAATTTGAGCACGAACTGTTGCGGCCGCTCGCAGAGGCCCTCCGCGCGAGGCTTGGTGATGGAGGGGATGTCCAGGTCCACAATGAGCCGCGCCTGATTTCTGGTCAACGGGTGGAGTACGCCACCTGGCTCGAAGTCGCGCTCCGCGGTGCACGAACCGAAGTCATCTTTCGGCCCCTGAGCCGCGAAGATTTCTCTGCGATCTGGCAATGGGGAAAGACCGGCCGATTCATCTTCCCGATTCCACAGGGCGACGGTGATGCCGGCGAAAGCGCCCGAACGTCCATTGACGCTGTCGCCGAACGCATCTGCCAAACCGCAAGTATGTGGCATGAGGAACCGCCCGAATCGTTTGGCTGGTCAGTCACCTGACGACAAAGTGCTCGGCGACGAAATACCAAGCTAGATAGCCAAGCTCGCAGTGTTGGCATCGTAGATGTCTTCGCGCCACCGCGACATCCGCCGCGAGATCGATGCCTGAGGAGTCACTTCGTCGATACCGAAGCCGTTGAACGCCTTGAGTTCTGAGCCCTCATCCGCCATTGCCGTCAGTACATCACTCGTAAGTGCGCTGACGTCTTGACAATCCGAGTTTGGCACGATCCTGCCGGTGCCGTGTTCTCGCCTATCGAACCGTTCCGGCGCCTGCAGTTCAACGCTGTTCGGTCGCAGCCGCCCGGCCGTGAGCTTCTCGATCGGGCGCGCTGATCCCGAGCAGATCGTCGACCGACGAAGCGTTGTCCGGCGCCGCCGCGGTCATCATCGTCTCGTGTGCATGGCCCGGGTCGGAGTGCGGAGGAACCACCAGCAAAAAGATCTTCTCGCGACCGATCCCGAGCACTTCGAGGGTGTTGGCTGGTTGCAGACGGTATCCGTCGAGCCGAACCGCTCGTCCGTCGGTCAGAAGTCGCTTCGGAGACTTTGCTCATTCGGTGAGCTTGTACATCACGCGGTCGATGGCGCCCAGGCGCATCGATAGCACAGCCAGCAGATCTGGTAGCTCCTTCGTAAGGTCATCACGGTGCGGCCACCATGCCCCGTCGACGCACGCGCCCATCGGTGCCTTGGGCTTCAACCGCAGTCGCGGCGTTGCTGAACTTCTCCCGGCCGGGCAACCAGGTCATCGGCCAGTACTACAACTTCCTGCGGTTGGGTCGCGCGGGCCACACCCAGGTGATGGGGTGCCTGTCGTCGACGGCGCGCTGGCTGGCCGAAGAGTTGCGCAAGGGCAAGCACTTCGAGGTGATCTCCGACGGCTCGGCGATCCCGGTGGTCTGCTTATGGTTGGCCGGGAATTTCGGCTATACCGAGTTCGACGTCTCCCACGCGCTGCGGTCCTACGGCTGGCAGGTGCCGGCCTACACCATGCCCGCCGACGCGACCGACGTCGCGGTGCTGCGCGTCGTGGTGCGCGAAGGGTTCTCCGCCGACCTGGCCCGGTCACTACGCGACGACATGATATCGGCGCTGGCCAGTCTGGACGACCTCAAGCCCGGCGGCCACTTCAACAACGAGCGGCCCCCGACAAAAACTACTGGCGCAACCAACAGAAAACCCCGGCCGATGGCCGGGTGATCTGTAACCAATGACGCGACTCAGGTGTAACCCATGACTCGACTCATCACACGGTGGAGCTAAGGGTGGAGCTAAGGGGACTCGAACCCCTGACCCCCACACTGCCAGTGTGGTGCGCTACCAGCTGCGCCATAGCCCCAAGTCGTGCCCATCGAAGCTACACCACGGTCAACCGTCCTTCAAAGTCGCTGATCAGGCCAGCTCACGTCCGCCTGAGACGGCAGCAGATGGGGCGCCGGTTCGAGCACCGTCCGCGTTTCCGGCGCCAGCACCCAACCGACGGCCGCGATCAGCAGAACCATGCCGCTGATGGTGAAGTCCCAGCCGTAACTCAGATGCTGGGCGACCCAACCGACCGTCATCGAGCCGACGATGGCACCCAGATCCGACATCATCTGCACCGCCGCCACCGGGGTGCCCGCGCGCGCCTCACTACCCAGGATGTCGGCGATGGCGGCCTGCATCGGTGACATGAAGATCCCCGTCGTCGCACCGGCCGCACACGCCGCGGCCATGAATGCGGGCAGCGACGACACGACACCGAGCCATACGGTCGCCACACCGGACGCCGCCAGGCCGACGATCAACAACGTGCGCCGTCCCATCCGGTCAGACAAGTAGCCGCTGGGAACGACCGCCAGGGCATTGCCGGCCGCGAACGTCGCAAGCACCACACCGATGACGCCGATGCCCTGGCCCATGACGTCGGAGATGAACAGCGGAACCAGCGCGACGCGAAGCCCGAACGCCGACCAGCCCATCGCGAAATTGGACAGCAGCGCCGACCAATACGCGCGGAACCGCAGCGCCTCCCCAATCGTCACTTTCGACCGTGTCGGCGGCCCGGGCGCGGCCAGCGCCGAATGTCGCAAGCCGTAGTACAGCACCACTGCCACGCCCAGCAGCGCGGCGCCGTAGACGACGAACGGAGCGGTCAACCCCCAGCCCGCCGCCAGGGCGCCGACCGCCGGTCCCCCGACCGCACCCACCATAAAAGAGGTGGTGAATATGCCCGCGATTCGGCCGCGCGCGTCGACCGGGCTGATGTGGATCATCAGACCCAACGCCGAGACATAAAACAACGTCGATCCGACGCCGCTGAGCGCACGGAAAACCACCAGCTGCCAGTACGCATGGGCGAACGCACACGCGGTGGTCGACAATGCCACGAGCAGCAAACCACTGAGGTAGATTCGCCGCTCACCCAACCGCTGCACCAGCAGGCCGCTTACCGGCGCAAAACACAGCCGGCTCAACGAAAACGCGGTGACCAAGAAAGTCACCGCGTTGATGCTGACCCCGAAAGTGCGCGCAAAGGATGGCATCACCGGCGAAATGACGCCATACCCCAGCGCGATCATGATGTTCGCCCAACTGAGAATCCAGACTTCGCGCGGCAGTCGGGCGGAACGGGACCCAGATTCCCCCGGGCGGGCACGGCGGAGGGAAATGGTCACCCGATGACTTTATTGACCACCTCGCGCGCAGTTGCTTGCACCTCGGCCAAATGCTCGGTTCCGTTGAAAGACTCCGCATAAATCTTGTAGACATCCTCGGTGCCCGAGGGCCGCGCAGCAAACCACGCGTTGGCCGTCGTCACCTTGAGCCCGCCCAACGGGGCACCGTTGCCGGGCGCGGCGGTCAGCTTCGCGGTGATCGGCTCCCCGGCCAACTCCGTGGCCGTCACCTGGTCGGCGGAGAGCTTGGCCAGCCGGGCTTTCTGGTCACGATCGGCGGGCGCGTCCACCCGCGCATATGCGGGCGTCCCGTATTCAGCGGTGAGTTCTTGATAGCGCTGCGACGGACTGAGGCCGGTGACGGCCAGCATCTCGGAGGCCAGCAACGCCAGGATGATGCCGTCCTTGTCGGTGGTCCACACCGAACCGTCGCGCCGCAGAAACGACGCCCCCGCCGACTCTTCGCCGCCGAAGCCGATGGTGCCGCCGATCAGGCCATCGACGAACCACTTGAAGCCGACGGGCACCTCGACGAGCTTGCGACCGATCCCGGCGACCACCCGGTCGATGATCGAGGAACTGACCGCGGTCTTGCCGACGGCGATGCCGTCCGGCCACGAGGGCCGGTGCGTGTAGAGGTAGTCGATCGCCACCGCCAGATAGTGGTTCGGGTTCAGCAGCCCCGCATCGGGGGTGACGATGCCGTGGCGGTCCGCATCGGCGTCGTTGCCGGTGGCGATCTGGTAGCGGTCGGGGTTGGCGGCCATCGTGGCAAGAAGCCCCGCCATCGCGTCCGGTGAGCTGCAGTCCATCCGGATTTTGCCGTCGTGGTCGAGCGTCATGAATCGCCAGGTCGCGTCGACCAGTGGATTGACCACCGTCAACGCGAGGTTGTGTCGCTGCGCGATCTCGCCCCAGTAGTCCACGCTGGCCCCGCCGAGCGGGTCGGCGCCGATGCGCACCCCGGCTTCCCGGATTGCGTCGATGTCGACCACGTTGGGCAGATCGTCGACATAGTTGCCCAGGTAGTCGTGGCGCTGGACGGTCTGCAGTGCGCGGGCCAGCGGGATGCGGTGCACCGGTGTTCGGTTGCGCAGGATCTCGTTGGCACGCTTGGCAATCGCATTGGTCGCGTCGGTGTCGGCCGGGCCGCCGCTGGGCGGGTTGTACTTGAAGCCGCCGTCGGGCGGCGGGTTGTGCGACGGCGTCACCACGATTCCGTCGGCCGGCGAATCGGTGCGGCCCCGGTTGTAGGCGAGGATGGCGTGGCTGATCGCCGGTGTCGGGGTGTACCGGTCCTTCGCGTCGACCATCGTGACGACATCGTTGGCGGCCAGCACCTCCAGCGCCGACACCCATGCCGGCTCGGAGAGACCATGCGTGTCACGGCCGATGAACAGCGGCCCTGTGGTTCCCTGGGCGGCACGGTACTCGACGATCGCCTGGGTGATCGCCAGAATGTGGGCCTCGTTGAACGCCCCGCCCAGCGCCGAGCCGCGATGACCCGACGTACCGAACGCCACCTGCTGGGCGACGTCGTCGGGATCGGGTTGTATCGAGTAGTAAGCGGTTACCAGATGGGGCAGATCGACGAGGTCTTCGGGAAGGGCCGGTTGACCGGCACGCGGGTTGGCCACCATGGCTACCAATTCTGCCCGTGTCCGAGGCGTCGCGCCCGTCCGCACTTCTCACGCAATTGCCGGGTTTACCTACTTGTGAGTCGCCCCTACGCTGCTAAGCGCACCAGTCATAGGAAGGAAATCGGCCAGTGGCAAACGACTATCGCGAGTTGGCCGCGATTTTCGTCGGGGGTGCACTGGGCGCGCTGACCCGCGTGGCGCTGCAGAGCGTTCTGGCCCCCGATCCGGAACGCTGGCCGTGGTCGACGTTCATCGTCAACATCGTCGGCGCGTTTCTGGTCGGTTATTTCACCACCCGACTACTCGAACGGCTGCCGCTGTCGAGTTATCGGCGTCCCCTGCTCGGCACCGGGTTGTGTGGCGGGTTGACCACCTTCTCGACCGCACAGGTCGAAACGCTGAAGATGATCGAGCACGGCCACTGGTTGATGGCCGCCTCCTACACCGTCAGCAGCATTGCGCTGGCCTTGCTGGCGGTGCATCTGGCCACCGCTTTCGTTCGGCGGGTGCGGGTGCGCCTATGACCGCCACCACGGTCGCGGTCTGGGCCGGCGTCGGGCTCCTGGGCGGCATCGGTTCCGTCCTGCGCTTCCTCGTGGACCGTGCGCTGGCCCGCCGGGTGGCCCGGCCGTTTCCGTTCGGCACGCTGATGGTGAATGTCAGCGGCGCCGCGCTACTGGGTTTTCTGGGAGGCCTCGCGCTGAGCAGGGAGGCGGCACTGCTGGCCGGCACCGCGTTCGTCGGCGCCTACACCACCTTCTCCACCTGGATGCTGGAAACACAGCGGCTAGGCGAGGAGCACCAGTTCCGCGCAGCGCTGGCCAACATCGTCGTCAGCATCGTGCTCGGTGAAACGGCCGCGTTCGTCGGGCTGCGAATTGCCGAGCAGATCTAGCCGGGCAATCAGGTTGTGCGAAGGCAGGGGACGTCGTCGGGAGTGCGTGCCAGCGCGTACAGCGCCATCCGCCGATTCGCCATGTCGTGCTCGCCGAGGAACACACAGCCGCCACTCTCACAGAACCGGCGCGCGGTCTTGTTGCGGTGGTCGGGATCGAACATGATTCGGCGACAGCGCGGCTCGGCCTCGAGCACGCTGGCCACGAAGTAGGGCAGCAGGTAGCGGGCAATCCCCTGGTTGATCAGGTCCAGATCGGCGATGGCCGCATGGATGCCCAAGTCATAGGGGTCGCACTCGTATCGGGTCGCGATGGAATCCTTAGCGGCTCTGTATAACTCGACGTATCCGTGGTCTTCCCCCTCGAGGCTGGCGACAAAGGGGCGCGAGTAGCGACCTTCGCGTTGGGCACGCAGGTAACGCCGCCACCGCGACGCGGGCCAGGTTGATTCCCACGCTTCGGCCAAGTGCGGCCGGCTCATCCATTCGGCGATCGTCTCGGCGTCGGCATCCGGGTCGGCCAGGCGGAACGCGTACGGGGCGGGCACTTGTGGCATGGGTGGCGGCGGAACGTTGCGGACCTCGTCGCTGATATCGGTCAGTTCCCGGGGCAGGATGACTTCGGGTTCGCTCATATCAAGGGCGGAGCCTACCGAAGCGGGTCTGCGGCATCCCAAGATCGCTTCGTTCGCCGGCGTTCAGCGGCTCTTCAAGACCCTCGCGAGGATGACTGCTTGGCTGACGTCCAGGTCGCGAGTCGCGGTGACCAGTGTGACGGCGCCCCGTTTGGCCAGCTTGCGCAACTCCTCCAGCGCGGGGTTGTCGCGCAGTTCAGCCTCGTAACGCGTCGCGAATTCGTCGAACCGCTCAGATCGATGCTGATACCACTCGCGCAGTTCCTTCGACGGCGCGACGTCCTTGAACCAGATCCCCACCCGCGGGTCGTCCTTGCGCACTCCTCGCGGCCAGACCCGATCGACCAGCACGCGCTGGCCGTCGTTCGCAGTGACATCGTCGTAGACCCGCGCCACCCGGACTTTGTCGCTGGTGCTCACCCCCGCCAGGTTAGCGAGAATCAGCGTCAGTGGACCGCGCTAGTATCGAATGTATGTTCGAAGCTCTTGCCGCGGTTGACCCGGCGGCTGATGAATCGGCGTTGATCGAGCGCATATACGAGCTGGAGAGGATCAAATGCGCCGCGGCTGCGGGTCAGGCCCGGGCGTCGGCGGCTCTGGATGCGGCACGCCGAGCCGCCGAAGCGGCCGCCGGTACGCCGGCCGCCCAACGCGGACGCGGGGTCGCCGCCGAGATTGCACTGGCGCGACGGGATGCGCCCGTGCGGGGCGGCCGGCACCTCGGCTTTGCCAAAGCCCTGGTGCACGAGATGCCGCACACCCTGGCGGCGCTGGAATGCGGCGCGCTCTCGGAATGGCGAGCCACCCTGATCGTGCGCGAGAGCGCGTGCCTGGACGTCGAGCACCGCCGCACATTGGATGCGGAGTTGTGCGCCGACCCGGCCGGATTGGACGGAATGGGCGACGCGCGGGTGACCGCGGCGGCGAAGGCGATCGCCTACCGACTGGACCCTCATGCCGTGGTCGAGCGGGCGGCCAAGGGCGAAAACGAGCGTACGGTCACCATTCGGCCGGCACCCGACACGATGACGTATCTGACGGCGTTACTGCCGGTAGCCCAGGGGGTCTCGATGTACGCGGCGCTGCGCCGTGAGGCAGACGCCCGCTGCGACGGGCGCTCACGCGGCCAGGTGATGGCAGACACCCTGGTGGAGCGGGTCACCGGCCGCACCGCAACGGTCCCGGTGCCGACCGCGGTGAATCTGGTCGTCTCGGACGAAACACTGCTGGGCGGCGACGACGCGCCGGCCGATCTCTGCGGCTATGGGCCGATCCCCGCGGCGGTCGCCCGCGCCATGGTTTCCGGCGCGGTAACAGACCGACGCTCGCACGCCACCCTGCGTCGGCTCTATGCTCACCCCCGGACCGGGGCGCTGGTGGCGATGGAGTCACGGGCGCGCCTTTTTCCGCGCGGTCTGGCCGCTTTCATCGAGTTGCGGGATCAGCGTTGCCGCACTCCCTACTGCGACGCGCCGATCCGCCACCGTGACCATGCGAAGCCCTGGGCCGAAGGCGGCCCTACCACCGCGGAAAACGGTCTCGGGCTGTGCGAGCGGTGTAACTACACCAAGGAAGGCGCCGGCTGGCGGGTCAGCACGAGCATCGACGAAAACCACATGCACACAGCTGAATTCGTAACTCCGACCGGCACGACCTACCGGTCGGTGTGCCCGCCGCGGGCACCCACGATCACGGTCAGCGACGTCGAAGTCCGGATCGGCATCGCGCTCGCGCGACATGCCGCATAGGTCGCCGGGTCAGCCGCCACCGGTGAGACGCTCGACGTCGATGACCTCACCGCGATTGATGCTGACCCAATCGCGCCCGTCGAGGTAGGGGCGCAAACTGCGGCCGATGAGCTCCGCGTCAGCTGGCGACTTCGGCCGCTGCAGTTCGTAGACGTGCGGCAGTTCGGCCATGCCGGTGACGACATTCCACAGGGTCAGCGCGCGCGGGCCGGTCGGCGGGTCTACCAGCACCGGCCCGAACAGGCACTGTCCCGACAAGAAGAGTGTCGGCACACCGAATCCGCCCGCATCGATGACCCGCTGATGGTCGGCGCGAATGTCGTCATGGGTCGTCGAGTCGCGCAGCGCCGCATCGAAAACAGCTTCCTCGACGCCGACGTCGCTCAGCAGGCGTCGGGCGACCTCGGGATCGTGCGGTTTGCCGCCAAGGGTGTGCAGTTCGCGCCCGATAGAGGCATACCACCGATCCAGCAACGACATGTCCATTCGACGCAGCAGCGCCCCGATCCGCATCAGCGACCAGCCGTAGGACCAGTCTCGCTCCCACGGGTGCTTCTTGCTCTCGACCCGGTTGATCTCTTCGAGGCTGAAGAACCGCCAGTTGATGGTTATGCCGAGTTGCTCGCGGACGTCGCGAATCCACAACGAGGTCTGGTAGGCGAACGGGCACATCGGGTCGAAGTGAAAATCCACGGCAACACTCATCGAACCTGATCCTCAACTCAGTAGTGATAGGTATCCGATGGCGCGGGCGAATGTACCCGCTCGTCTTCGAACTCGGACACCTCGATGCCGTACGCACGAGCCAGCTCCAGGATCTTGCTGGCACGGGCGATGCGCGGCAGGTCGGAACCGTTGCGGATCTCTCCCCCATCACGTTCGAACTCGGCGAAGAACTCTTTGGCCCAAGAGATTTCGTCTTGCGACGGCGACAGCCCCTCGTTGACGACGGAACATTGGTCGGGCGTCAGGCAGATCTTGCCCGTCATCCCGAACTCGGTGGACACCGCCGTGGCCTCGATCAGCTTCAGCGGATTGCTTCCGACGGTCGGACCGTCGATCGCGCTGGGTAGGCCGGCCGCCTTGGAGGCGATGGTGAAGCGTGATCGCGTGTAGGCCAGGGTCGCCGCGTCTTCACCAAGACCGGTGTCACGGCGGAAGTCGCCGATTCCGAAGGCGAGCCGGAACGTGCCCTTGGCGGCGGCGATCTCGGTGATCCGCTCCAGGCCCCGGGCGGTTTCGACCAGCGCCACGATCAGCACGTCGGGCAATCGCTTCGCGGTCTCGGTGATGTGGTCCACCGATTCGACCATCGCCAGCATCACCCCGCCGACCGGGGTACCGGCCAGAGCAGCCAAGTCGTCCGCCCACCAGGGGGTGCCGAAGCCATTGATGCGGACCCAGTCGGTGTTTCCGGCGTGCAGCCATCGGACCACATGGTCGCGGGCGGCGTGCTTGTCTTTGGGTGCGACCGCATCCTCGATGTCGAAGACGACGATGTCAGCGCGAGAGTGCACGGCGGACTGGAACCGGTCTTCATGGGCACCGTTGACCAATAGCCAGCTCCGGGCGAGGACCGGGTCGATACGAGAGCCGATCTCGTCGGGCTCCGTCACGTTACTGTGGACATGTTCGTACATTTCAGGTGATCTGTCGCCTCTACATTGTGTCGATGTCTCCCTAACCGTAGCGACATCCGTCCGACGGGTGATC
>Ga0315535_1001638_pt1 | contig 14779 bp, 10 predicted proteins | sample SalMarSW160220MG_2_FD_203092 | JGI IMG/M metagenome (GOLD analysis project Ga0315535, IMG submission 203092) | Salt marsh sediment microbial communities from the Plum Island Ecosystem LTER, Massachusetts, United States - Salt Marsh Sediment SW1602-20 ...
CAGGGGGGTATGGTTGTTCGTCTCCCGCGGTTGTTGATGGGGTCGTTTACGTAGGCTCAGGCAACACAAATGTTTATGCTCTAAACGCCTCCACTGGCACGTACATATGGAGCTACGCGACAGGGGCTGAGGTGATTGCCGCTCCCACGTTTTCCAGCGGCATCGTTTATGCCACCTCAAACAACGGCGTTGTGTACGCCTTAAATTCTTCCACCGGCGCATTGGAATGGAGCTACCCCACAGCTGCTGGTGTTACATCCTGCTCCCCCGCGATTGACAATGGCATAGTTTATGCAGGTTCAGAAGACAGCGAATTATACGCTTTAAACGCATCCACTGGGGAGCAAATATGGAGCTGTTCTACAGGTCAAATCTTTGATTCATCTCCTGCTGTTGTCGGAGGAACTGTTTATGTGGGTACGGCCTCTGGGTATGTTTGTGCCATAAACGCGACCAGCGGCGATAAAATCTGGAATTACAAGACGGGATTCGGCGTAGCTGCTTCTCCTGCTGTCGTTGGTGGCGTCGTTTACATTGGCTCTAACGATGGAAATATTTACGCTCTTGACGCTCATACAGGCGATAAAATTTGGAGTTACTCCACTGGCAATAGCTTTATGTATTCATCTCCTGCGGTCGTTGGCGGAGTCATTTACATAGGGAGCAATAATTGCTATATCTATGCTTTTGGCAAAGCTGATGCGCCCTCGATTTCTTTATTGCCTTCGTTTGGTCCTGCGGGTTCAACAGTTACGGTTTCAGGTTCTGGCTTTACGGAGGGTTTAGCGCTGACTGCGACTTTTGGTGGAGTACCTATCACTCTGAGCAGAAATACCATCGTGGATTCCGTGGGGCACTTCTCTGTAACTTTAACTGTTTTCTCATATGTCGACCTTGGAAGTTACTCAGTTTCGATAAGTACCACGTCTGGTGATTCTGCTTCCTTTACAGTCATGGAGGTTCCAGCAACATCTTGGCCCATGTTCCGCTATAACTCAGAACATTCTGGTTGCTCCGATAACATAGCCGCGGTCGATTGTAGCCTGCTCTGGAGTTTCACAACGAGTAAAGGGCTTATCACGAATATCGTGGCTTCGTCTCCTGCTGTTGTTGGTGGAGTTGTCTATGTGGGCAATGAAGGCGGTTATGTTTATGCTTTAGACGCCTATACTGGGGCGTGCTACTGGAGCTTTAATGCAGGCATGGGTGTGACTTCGTCTCCTGCCGTTGTTGACGGTGTGGTCTATATTGGGGGTGGCGACATGAATGTTTACGCCTTAGACGCCTACAGCGGAGCTAAAATCTGGAGTTACCCGACAAGCATGGGCGTTACATATTCTTCTCCCGCTGTTGTTGACGGCGTCTTATACGTAGGTGGATTTGACGGCTGCGTTTACGCTTTGAACGCGGCTACTGGCACACTAGCTTGGAAGTTCACAACAGGCGGCTATGTAATCTCGAGCCCCGCGGTTGTTGACGATGTCGTTTACGTGGGCTCGTTTGACGGCAACGTTTACGCTTTGAACGCGGCTACTGGCAATTTGGTTTGGAATTACAACACAAGTTCGGTGTATCCGCATGGAGGGGTGCAGTCGTCCCCTGCCGTCGCGGACGGCGCGGTTTACATAGCCGATACCGATGGCAACGTCTATGCTCTAGATGCTTCTTCAGGCTCGAAAATATGGAACTATACCACAGGTGATTTTGTGTCCTCATCACCTGCGGTTATGAATGGCGTAGTCTACATAGGCTCTAAAGATCATGATGTTTACGCTTTAAACTCTACCACAGGCGCCAAAATCTGGAGTTACGACACTGGTGTTGGTGTGCAGTCTTCTCCTGCGGTTGCGAACGGCATGGTCTATGTGGGTTCTAACGGAGGCAATGTCTATGCTTTGAACGCTTCCACCGGTGTTGGAGCTTGGAACTTCACTACTGGCGGCATGATTGGCTCTGGTCCCGCTGTTGCTTGCGGCGTAGTCTATTTCGGCTCGTGGGACGGGAATGTTTACGCTATCGGGACACCAGTTATCCCGCCTTCTCCAACGCCCTCACCATCTCCCACACCTTCACCGTCTTCATCCCCAAGCCAAACATCTTCATCTTCTCCAAGTTCCCCAACGGATGAAGGGCAGACGCCATCCCCTTCGCCTACTCCCACAATATCAACACCAGACGATTCACCTGCGCAAACACCGACAGACACGCCTAGCCAGCAAACGCCAGCGCCTTTCCCAACCGTGTTAATCGTGGCTTCCGTGGCAACATTAACTTTTGCAGGGTCAGGTCTATTCCTCTACTTCAAGAAACGCAAACGCTAAAGAGAAGAATATCAAACAGATTATTTCATCATTCTAAATTCCAATACTGTTAATCTTAACACTGGTAAATTTCGTGAGGGCTCAAATACTCGGTTGTGCCCAGACTTTTTTTGGTGAAGCAGACTAGGTTTAAACCTGCTTTCCTGGAGGCGAATGGCAAAAAGGCAGCTTTAACGGTTTTATGGGATATTCTGTTTACGCCCGATTCAATGGCAACCCGTCATATTTGGAGGCGATTTGGATCCTAATAGCGGATGTATGCAGAAACCTATAGGGGGTAGGTCCGTATTGGCGCAGAAACTATCCAATAACATGTTGAAAAAACCACGCTTCAGAAATTCAACTCACGTTTCCACCTTTAAATAAGGGGGGTATAGACTGTTCCGAGCAACAGTTCTCAGAAAACCTCAAGAAGCAACGGTTAAAAGCTCACGGACGCACAGAAATCTTTAGATAGCTAAACCGTCTCTGGTAAAACCAATGCCAACGTCAAAATTTCCATCCAGAAAATTCGTCTCAGTCAACCCAAGCAAATGCACAGGCTGCGGAATCTGCGAATACGCCTGCACACTCGAAAAAGAAGAAAACAACCTAAACCCAATCCTCTCCCGAATCCGCGTAGTCCGCATGAAACCCCTCTTCAACTTCGCCCTCGCCTGCAGATTCTGCGAAGACGCCAAATGCGTAACCGCATGCCCCGAAGACGCCCTATCCCAATCCGAAGAAACCGGCATCATAATGGTCAAAGAAAAGAAATGTAAAGGCTGCGACTGGTGCATACAAGCCTGCTCACACGGCGGCATCACAATTCACCCCGAAACAGGAATAGCCGTAACCTGCGACCTATGCGGCGGAGAACCAAAATGCATCGAATTCTGCCCTGAAGAAGCCCTAGAACTCGTGTGCACAGATGAAGAAGCTGAAAAACGCTTCAACGAAGCCCTAGAAAAACTCCCCGAAGAAACCGAACGCTTAACCAACACCGTCAAGAACAAAGACTGGAAACCCCTACTCGCAGAAGCAGAGGAAAGATCAATGAGAGTCAACGAAAAACTCGAAGCCCTGAACAAAAAAGCAAACGCCAAAAAACAAAAATAAACCGCAAAAACCTTCTGTCAGACAGGCGCAAACAGAATTTTTCCCTAAACAACAGCTTTTTCTTCGTAACCCCTCAAAAGCTGATCAATGTCTCTACCGTTCTGCTCACCCATATACCCACCCTCCAAAACAAAGAAAGTAGGCTTCCTAAGCAAACCAATTCTCCTCCCAACTTCCCTATAGCTGTTCTCAGTCAAACCCAGAGACGCCAAATCCCCAAGATGAGTGTCAAAACCCGCCGAAACCGCCACAACCTCAAACCTGCCCACATTAACCATACCCAACGCCTCATCCAACGCCTCCAAATACCTCCGCTCCCCACAATCAGCCGGCAACGGAAAATTCAAACAGTTCCCCTCAGAAAAACCGCCCGTACCAGGATAATGCGGAAAACGATGCAACGAAACATAAACCACCCTCTCATCACCCAAAAAAATCTCCTGCGACCCATTTCCATGATGCCCATCAACATCCAAAATCAACGCCGCCTTGCCAAGCGCCTTCACAGCCACCGCCACATTATTCACATAACAAAACCCACGCGTGGAAACACCCAAAGCCGCACCACCATGCCCTGCATGGTGTCCAGGTGGACGCATAAGCGAAAAACCGTTAACCTCAGCCGCCAACAGTGCTCCTCCAGCCGAAAGCCGTGCGTACTCGTAAATATTCTCGTACGCTGGTGTATCCGGATCTTCAACTAACCCTTTCTTCAGTTTCCAAACATAATCAGCGTCATGAACCCTCAGCACATCTTCCTCGGCCGCTGGCGTTGGCTCCAGAAACTCGTATTTTTGTTCCTCCAAGAACTCATGAGCCATCTTCACTCTTTGTGGTCCTTCAATGTGCCAACCGCCGTAGTTTAGACATTTTTCTGAAAAAACTATTTTTGTCTTCATTCAGGTTGCATCCATACATAGATAAGCGACGTTTTTCAAATTAAAATACACCTTCCTCTTAAAGGTTTACCGCGCTTCAGAAACTGCGAGGAAAACATGCATGATTTCCGAAAATCCCTTCGCTGAGTTCCGAAAAGAATGTGAAACCACGTTAGCTTGCGCCCTGAAGAAAGCTCTGCCTGAGGTTAGAGTTGAGACTTTAGCGTTCAATAAACCGCCGAACACAGAGTTTGGGCAGCTTGCCTCTTCGTTGTGTTTTGAGCTATCAAAAAAACTTAATCAGAAACCCAGCGACCTGGCTGCGCACATCGTTAAAGCCGTTGGCAAACCGAAGCTCTCGCTGCTTGAGAAGGTTACGGCTGCAGGCGGTTACGTCAATTTTCACGTTAACTTCCCCAAGTTTTCCGCCTTAACTCTCGAAGCAATCAGGAAAACAGGTTCGGCTTACGGTTTCGTCAAAACGGAAAAACCCGCGAAGATAATCGTTGAACACACCAGCGTTAACCCACTTCACCCCATCCACATAGGGCAAGCGAGAAACCCGATGATTGGCGACTCTTTAGCCCGCATTTTAACTTGCCGAGGGCACAAGGTGTCTCGCCATTACTACATTGACGATGTGGGACGTCAATCTTCTGTTGTCGCCTATGGATACGCTAAGCTTGGTGAGCCTAAGCCGGACGAGAAGGCGGATCATTTTGTGGGTAAGATATACACTATCACGAGTTGTCTGGTGGAGCTTAACCGTTTGAGAAGGGAGCTTGAGCTTGTAAAGGCTGTTTCGCCTTCTGACGAAGTGGTGAAGGTCACTAAGCAAATTGATGAGTGGATGTCAATCGCTGCCGAGCTTGAGGAGAAATTTCCAGCGCTCTTTGAAAAGCTTCTGGCAAAGATAGGTGAAGAGAAAAATCCTGAGGAAGAAATTAACAGGCTTAATCGTGCTTATGAGGATGGAGATCCTGAAGCTAAAAGGCTAGTCAGAGAGGTGAGTGAGCTGTGTCTTCGGGGTTTCAGGGAAACACAGGAGCGCGTGGAGATCAGCTATGACTCGTGGGATTGGGAAAGCGATTTCGTGTGGAGCAGCCAGGTTTCTGAGGTTCTTCAAAAACTGAAAACTTCGCCGTTCGTTTACGCTGAAGGTGGAGTGTTGGAGTTTGACGCTGAAAAAGCAGCGCGCATTTTGAAGCTAAAAGCCAAGTTGGGTTTGAGGGAGGATTATGAGGTTCCGCCGTTGACGCTTGTTCGAGGTGATGGTACGACGCTTTACACCACGCGCGATGTTGCTTACACCTTGTGGAAGTTTGGTCGAGCGGAAAGGGTGGTGAACGTTATTGGTATGGAGCAGTCGTTGGCGCAGTTGCAGTTGAAAATAGCTTTGTATGCGTTGGGCTACGGCAAGTACGCTGATGATTTTGTGCACTTCGCTTACAATTTGGTCACTCTTCCTGGTTATAAAATGTCCAGTCGTCGAGGACGCTACATCACTTTTGATGAGGTTCTCAACGAAGCGGTTGAACGGGCTTACGAAGAGGTTTCGAAGCGTTCTCCTCAGTTGTCGGAAGAGGAAAAACGGGATATTGCCAATTTTGTGGGTCTTGGCGCCGTGCGCTTTGCTCTTGTTGATGTTGACACGTCTAAACCTGTCGTTTTTACGTGGGACAGGGTGCTGAACTTCGAAACTAACAGTGCTCCTTACGTGCAGTACACGCACGCTAGGGCATGCAGTATCCTGCGCAAAGCCGCAAGAGAACCTGAAAACGCGGATTTCGCGCTCTTGACGGAAAAAATGGAACGCAACCTGATTCTGTCTTTAGCGAGTTTCCCAGATGCTTTCGTCGAAGCCACAGAGTATCTTAAACCCAACTTGATTTCGGGCTTCGCAAATGCGCTTGCGGACAAGTTTAACACGTTCTACAACGCATTGCCAGTAATAAAAGCAGAATCTCAAGAACTTAGTGACGCAAGACTGGCTTTAACGGATGCTATACGAATAGTGCTTCACAACGCGCTGAATCTGATTGGGATTGTTGCGCCGGAGAGAATGTAGGATTTGAGGGGTGGGAATAAGCGCTTGGGAAAGCTTATACCCCCCTTATATATAGCTTGAACGTTGTCTTCTACTTTGCAGTTTAACCTGACTTTTACGAGTTGGTTCCAAAATTTTTTAAGCAAATCCTGAATGAATTAACATTACGATGCCTGTGTCGAGACTGATAAAACCTGAGTTCCTGGCAAACATAGTGTTAGGCTTGTCTTTTCTTGCTTCCAATTACTTTATTTGGGGACTGTTTGACAATGGCCATTTCATGCGTAATATGAACCCTTTAACCATAACCATGGACACCGTGGAACCTGTCCCGATACTGCCCTTAGTGTTTTTTTAACTTTCCTTTTTGGTTATTCTGGCTTTCAACAGCAGTGAACCTGTTTTTCATTATCAAACTTCTGAGAAAAGAGAAGGCAACTGTTCTAACGCGAAGGTCTCTCAAATTCGCAGTTTTGGCGAATGTTATGGCGAGTGTAGCTTTCCTTGCGGTAAACATCGTAATCTGGAGATACTTTGGGATATCCTGCAAATCCATACGGGTACATGTCCAGCATGACTCCCTTCTGGATAATTATGAACATATGGAATGTTAATGGACAGTTTCCGTTTCCAAATTTTTCCTTTTGGATATTTTGGGTCATGTTCGCAGTGAATATTTACTTCATTGCACTGGAACGCAAAGCAGAAGCCTCTGGATAACTTAGCTTGTTTTGAATGCTAATCCTGAAAAGAATGCGATTTTCTTGTCTTCTTTGGAGATTGTTATGTGGTACAGTCCAAGCGTTTTTCCATCCGACACTCTGACTGCTTCTGCCGTGAGCGTGTCGCCTTCAAACGCGGGTTTCAGGAAGTTTATGTTCACGTGAACTGCGACAGCAACTTTTTCCCCGTAATTGGAAGCTTCTGCAAAGGCGCAATCCCCCAGTGCGAAAATGACTCCGCCGTGAGCGACGCCTAAAGAGTTTGTGTGTTCTTTCGCTATTTTCAGCGTCACTTTTGCGTAGCCGTCTTTGAAGTCAAGAACTTTGACGCCTAAGTGTTCCCTGAAATGGTCAGTTCCCTTCATTTTTCTTCGCCTTTTTTCGGTGGTTCTCCTTCGCGCAAATAATCATACAACTTATGGAGCAGAGATGTAATTCCTTTTGGGAGGAATATAACAACTACGATAAGGAAAATTCCCAAGCCTACGAATGTTAAGGGTGGTCCAACGTTTGTGACTCCCGGAAAAAGCGGATTCAGCGGTTGCAAAATTGGATATGTGACATAAGCGAATTTTTCAATTGATTCTATGATGACTGCACCTATTATTGGTCCCTCAAGCGTGCCGAGTCCGCCGATTACTGCCATGATAAGCGGAAGAAAAGAGTTGTCTATTTTGAAAATGTCTGTTGAAATGAAAAGTTGGGATTCTGTTAAAAGGCAGCCTGCTACACCGGCAAAGAAAGTGCTAATGACGAATGCTAACAGCCTGTATTTTGCCGTGTTGATGCCAATCATCTTTGCTTCCAACTCGTTTTCGTGTATGGCTTTGAAGGCTAAACCCCATTTAGACTTCATCACAAGGAAAATTGTTGCAATCGAGAGGGTGGTTATCGCCAACGTGGCGTAAAAGAAGGGGACGCCTCGGGGAACGATGCTTGGTGTGGCAAAGCCTATCGTGCCTCCGAATATGTCGTCAAATTGGCTGACTATGGTCTCGGAAATTACTGCGAAACCGAAGGTAACCATAGCCAAAAACCACGCTTTTAACCTAACACATGCGAGACCAACAAGAAATCCAATGCCTGCGGACATCAAGCCGCCTACGAAAAGCCCCGCGATAGGAGGAAACCCTAACTTAGTGGCTAACAGGGCTGAAGCAAAGCCGCCTATGCCTAAGAACGCCGCGTGCCCCAGAGAACCCTGCCCTGAATACGCCAGAAGGTTCCAGCTTGAAGCGTAAAGCGCAAAAATAATCATAACCGTGAAAACTTGTCCTATTAAGTACTCGCTTCTTACGAAAAGCGGTAGAACAGCCATGAAAGCCAAGGCGGCAATAGCGAACTGAAACTTTCTCAACCGAAAAGACTTCACGAATGTCGCCAAGGCTGCTTTGAAGTCCATTTACTCACCTTTCTCGCCGAAAAGCCCCGTTGGCCTGATTATCAGCACCGCTATTAACAAGGCGAAAGCAACGGCGTTTTGCCATGTTCCGTTCGTCAAATAGGCTGTGGCGTTCTCAGCAATGCCGTAAAGCAACCCGCCAATTACTGCGCCTGGTATGCTACCTAGTCCGCCTAGTATGATGATTGCGAAGGCTTTGATGGTCGGAAGTGCTCCCATGGCTGGATTGAATGGGAAAAGTATGCCGTAAATTGCGCCTGCGGCACCTGCCAACGCGGCGCCAACCGCAAATGTGAAGAGGTACACTCGGTTGATGTTTATGCCCATTAGCATTGCTGCATCGCTTTTTTGGCTGGTTGCCCTCATGGCTAAGCCAATCTTGGTTTTCTTAGTTAAGAACAACAATCCCACAAGTATTACAACCACGATAAGCATTGCGAGAATCAGGTCGTAACCTAATGCCACTCCGCCTAGGGGAACGCTTAAGCCTACAAGAGGACTCGGAATTCGGATAGTGTAACTGTTCTCCCACAATAAAGTCGCGGAATACTGAAAAACATAGATTAATCCAAGACTGATGAAAATTTCGTTCAATTTATCCGTTCCTCGAATCTTGCGGAAAGCGAACTTCTCAAGCACCATTCCAATCAAAGCCACCGAACACATAGACACAAGAATAGAAACGTACGGGTTAAGACCTACCACCGTAGTTACTTCGTAGGCAACGAACGCACCCACCATAAGCAATTGACCATGCGCAAAATTGACCAGCTTCATGACGCCGAATATTAGGTTGAGCCCCGTCGCTAAAAGAATGTAAATACAGCCGTTCGCGACTCCAAAGAGCAGAGCCTGAGCAAGTCCAGCGGGTGTAATCATGTGGAATCAACTTCCCGTATTTTCTCAAGTTACCTATTTAAAATATACGTGATAAATCAAAAAGAAAAGAAAAAAGTGAAGCTGAGAAGCCCTATGGGCTTCCAGGCTCATAGTCTGGTGGCAGAGCGAAATCTTGTTGCTTGAACGAGCTTATACCCGGCATCGAATCGGGGTAAACCACGTAAGGTAACAGTTTTCCAGAATCTGACATCCAAATCATCTGTTCAATGAAAGTCTTTGGCAAAATCTCATGATAGTTTGTGCCTGTGCTGAACGTGATTTTCTGGTTCTCCATTATAAGCAGGCTCTGAGGCATATCGGTGGCTTCCAGTGCGTCTCTAATGCTTGCTTTGTTTAACGTTCCTGCTTGCTCAATAGCGTTTTTGTAGATGTAAACTGCGTCGTAAGTGTCAGCGCCCAACATTCCAGGAATCTTTCCCTCAAACTTTGCCATGTAGTTCTCAACGTAAGTTCCGACTTTAGGCAGATACCACGTGTCTCCTTGCCACTGTGTCGCGATTTTTGACTCTAAGATTTGGTAATTGCCAGTTTCGCCTAAGAGGTCATAGTATTGCGGGTCTTCGCATATTTCGACGCCTATGTAAAGCGAGTGTAATCCTACATCATTTATGCCTTCTTTGATTACTTCGGATGTATCGGCGATGAATCCTGCAACGTAGACAGCATCAGGTTTGCTCTCTTTGACGGAGATGAGTGGCGACTGGAAGGTTGTGGCGTCGGTTGCGTATGATACGTTTGCAACCATGTCGATGGGCAAATCGTCACTTGCTATTATGCTTGCGGTCACATCTTTGACGCCTCTTCCGTATCCGTCGTCACGGTAAAGAACGGCGAGGCGAAGGTTTCTGTTTGAATTAACGAGGGGTCTTACGCTGTCTGCTAAGAAGTGGGCAACGGTTGAGCTGTAATCGGAAATTGTTGTGCAATAGTGGAACATGTAACTCATTCCTTCAGCATCATCAATGTACAACGCGTTGTCCGACGGCAAACTGCCACGTCTAGTCACAAGATTCAATGATGCGCCTGTGATAATGTATGGAACGCGATGATCAATTGCTGGAATTTGACCATTGAGAGTTCCACCAGTCGTAGCTCCACCAACGAGAACGTCTACCCCTTTGTCTGTAATCGCCTGAGTTACTGGACCAGCCGTGTTATCGGTGCCATCGTTACCTGTGTCGGCTAGTACCAACTCCATGTTCAGGTTTTTGCCCAAGTCTGCAACGTAGACGCCTCCTGCAGCGTTGATTTCGTCAATCGCTAGCTTTGCTGCGCGGTCAATGTCTTGTCCTTCTGCTGTTTGCATGCCCGCAACGACCCCGATTTTGATTGTTTGGGCCGGTGCAAACACGTTTAGTTGCCATAATGCGACAAATGCTGCTACTACGATTATAACAATTGCAACTGCGGCGAGTATTCGTTTATTCATTCATATTCTCCTCTATTTCAATTTGTGTTTTCTACTGTTGTTTAGAAATTGTTTATAAGATTATCCTAACGTCCCACTTTCCCTGCCCAGTTGAAACGCTTTCAGATTCAAATCAACATATTTTTCTTTGAGCCGCGTGGCCATAGCTTTCTTATAAGAATCAGGCTTCACGGGGTTTTCTGGAAGAGCTGACAAAGCCCCAAGAAGAACGGTGTTCACGACCAGCACGTTTCCAAGTTTGGTAGCAATGCCTACTCCATCAACCTCGTGAACCACATGCACCTTCGCCTTTATCATGCTCAAAAGCTGTTCTTGAGTCAATGGTTTGGAAGCACCTGTAAACGTGATATTAGGCGGAATGTATTTCGTGTTCACAATCACCGTCCCATCAGCCTTAAGCATCGGCAAAACCCGGGCAGTCTCAAGCATTTCAAACCCCAATATCACATCGGCTCTTCCCCGCTCAATCAAAGGAGCCTCAACCTTCTCCCCCAGCCTAGCGTACGCCACAATTGAACCACCTCTCTGGGCCATGCCATGCACCTCTGCCTTTGCCACATCAAACCCGTCCAGCAAGGCGGCTTCACAGAAAATGTCGCTTAAAACAACCACTCCCTGTCCTCCGATGCCAGAGAAAACCAAGTCCCACTTCATTCTATTCCGTGCTCCTTATCGCTTCGAAGGGGCAAACCTGCTCGCAGACACCGCATCCCCAACATAGGGTCGGGTCTATCTCTGCACGCTCCGCAGTTAACGAGATGGCGGGACAACCAAAAACGTTTACGCACTCGCCGCATAAGTTGCATTTCTCCAAAACCTCTCGCGCTGGGCCTCTTTTAATCTTAAGGGGACAAGGTCTCTCAGAAATTATCACCGACGGACCCTGATATTCAAGCATCTCCTGTATCACCTTTGTTGTTTCCTTAACGTCGTATGGATCAACAACTTTCACATTGTCAATTCCAAGACCCCTCACAACATCTCGAATCCCAATCATCTTGGCATCCGTGCCCATGGCAGTTTTGCCAGAACCAGGCGTCGGCTGATGCCCCGTCATAGCCACCACATGATTATCCAAAATAATCACACACACATTCGCCCTGTTGTACGCAATGTTAAGCAACCCAGGCATCCCAGCATGGAAAAACGTGGAGTCACCTATAACCGCAAACACCTTATCTTTTACTCCAGCGTGAAACATGCCCGCAGCCTGCGAAACCCCCGCGCCCATACAAAGGCAAGTTTGAACACTGTTTACGGGTGGAAGAACACCCAAAGTGTAGCAGCCTATATCCCCCGTGACGATCTTGTCAGTAGTTTTCCCTGAAAGACTCAAAGCGCCTTCCGGGCAAAACTGAACACATTCAGGTTCACCGCTGCACAGGTCACAGACGATAACCTTCTGCTTATTCGGATGCAGCGTAATAGCACCATACTCGCAAGCTTCAATACACCAGCCACAACCATTACACTTGTTCTCATCCACCGTGACAACGCCAGTTTCAGATGACTGCGTCAACGCTTTTTCAGGACAAGCAGCCACACAAGGCGCTTCCTTGCAGGATCTGCAAGCTATAGCCGCGTTGGAAAACGGATCAAGCCTTATGGCGCGTATGCGCGACTTTAATGGGTTGAAAACTTTTTCTTTCTCCATTGAGCAGGCGTACTCGCAGATAACACAGCCTGTGCATTTCTGCGGGTCACAATTGACAAACTGGTTAACCATGTTTAAAGCATAATAGAAAGCCCTGTGAGGGCATCCAGGACACAATGCGGGAGGTCGAGGAGGCAGGTCCAAGACTTCTGGCTCTTCAGGTTTATCACATAACCCCAACCTTACAAACGCTTCTCTTATCGCGTCTGGGGTGAATTCGCCGACTTCTTCCAAACCCAGCTGTTCTTTGCCTAAAACCGCAATGCCCAAGCGCTGCATGTTTTCCTCGATGTAAGGTCTCAACTCTTCAATCACAATTATCTTCTTCACTTTAGACGCAAAATCCTTAACCAAATCCGCGGGAAACGGGTACACAAATCCCAGCTTCAACCACGAAAATTTGCCCGTGTCCAAAATGGACCTCGCGTAGTAATATCCTACTCCGCTTCCGATTATTCCCACTTCTTTTCCGTTATCTCCAATTACATTAAACTTTGAGCGGTCAACAAGTTTTTTTGCTTCGCTCAGTCTGCGCTGCAGTATTCGATGTTGCCTAATAGCGTTGGAGGGCACCATTACCCACCGTGCCCCATTCTTGTCAAACTCGGCTTTCCGCGAACTTCGCTGAATTTCCCTCAGCATCACCCGTGCTTTTCCATGAGCAACCCGAGTGGTTAATCGTACAATCACAGGCAACTGCAACTTTTCACTTATCGTAAAGGCGTCTCGCGTCATGTCTAAGGCTTCTTGGGGGCTGCCTGCGTCCAGCAGAGGAAGATTTGAGTGAATCGAAAAAAATCTGGTGTCCTGCTCGTTCTGGCTGCTGTGCATGGCTGGGTCGTCGCAGACCGCGATAACCATTCCGCCCTCAACACCCGTGTACGCCAGCGTCATAGCCGCATCGGCAGCCACATTTAACCCAACATGCTTCATGGAGACGATTGATCTTACGCCTGCCATTGAGGCGCCTGCAGCGACTTCCGTGGCAACTATTTCGTTTACGCTCCATTCCGCGTAGATCCCGAAATGCTTTGCGACTTCTGCGATGGCTTCCAAAATCTCTGTGGACGGCGTGCCAGGGTAAGAGGCAGCAAGCTTGATGCCTGCTTCTACTGCGCCTCTGGCAACTGCTTCGTCGCCGTTGAGTAGTACAAAACTTCGGGGTTTGTCTAGCGCAATCTTTGACGTCATCTGGTTAGATCCTTTACATTTTGCCCTTGCGTAAGTCTAAGACGTGTTTTGCTTTTCCTTCGCTCCGGGGGAGTTCTCCACACTTCACGATTTCAATATCCGCAGACAAGCCGGTGATGCTGTGAATCTTTCCTTGGATGTCGCGTTTCAAGGCATTTGCATCTAGTTTTTTGCTTTTTGAGGCTTTCTCCGTTAACTCCAGTTTTACAGCAAAAGTGTCTAACGCGCCTGGTCTGTCAACAACTATTTGATAATGGGGCGCCAGTTCGGGGAAACTCATCACGGCGACTTCTATTTGGGAAGGAAAGACGTTGACTCCTCTTATGATTAGCATGTCGTCGGATCTTCCTCTGACGCGTATCATTCGTGCGTGGGTGCGGCCGCAAGCGCATTTTTCAGGGTCTATTACCGAGATGTCTCTTGTTCTGAACCGTAACATTGGGATGCCTGTTTTGGTTAGGGTTGTGAAAACCAGTTCGCCTTCTTCGCCTGGAGATAATACTTCACCAGTTTCAGGGTCAATCGTTTCCACAAGGAAATGGTCTTCCCAGATGTGCAGCCCTTTATGCTCGTTGCATTCGATTGAAACGCCTGGACCGCAGAGTTCAGTTAATCCGTACACGTCAAACGCTTCGATTCCTAAGTTCGCTTCGATGCGTTCGCGTATTTTGTCAGACCAGGGTTCTGCTCCGAAGAGACCGATTCTCAGTTTAAGGTCTTTCTTCGGGTCAACTCCTTCCTTGATCATGGTTTCGGAGAGGTAAACTGCGAAGCTCGGTGTGCAGCACAGCACTGTGGCGTCTAGGTCTTTCATGAGTTTTATCTGTCTCTGTGTCATTCCTCCGCTTACGGGAACTATCATGGAGCCGATTTTTTGGGCGCCGTAGTGGAAGCCTATTCCGCCTGTGAATAAGCCGTAGCCATAAGCTATGTGGATTACGTCTTCTCTTCTTCCGCCTGTTGTGTATATGGATCGTGCCATGAGTTCTTGCCATACGTCTACGTCGTTTTTGGTGTAGGCTCCGATGATGGGGTTGCCGGTTGTTCCGCTTGAGGCGTGGATTTCGACTATGTCTGCAGGGTTAACTGTGACCATGCCGAAGGGGTAATTGTCTCTGAGGTCGTTTTTTACTGTGA
>Ga0315535_1001640_pt1 | contig 14762 bp, 14 predicted proteins | sample SalMarSW160220MG_2_FD_203092 | JGI IMG/M metagenome (GOLD analysis project Ga0315535, IMG submission 203092) | Salt marsh sediment microbial communities from the Plum Island Ecosystem LTER, Massachusetts, United States - Salt Marsh Sediment SW1602-20 ...
AAGAAGCGTGCCGGACACCTGGACGAATTGGCTGCGAGTGTGATTTTACAGTCCTACCTGAATGCCCACCCAGAAACCCGATCCTAAGATTCCAATCATCCCATGTCTCGTCGCGGTTGTTTACCTCTCCTGATCCTGATCCTGGTGCTCCTGGCACTGGGGATTATATTTATACTTCCTGCTTTGGCCAGCTATTACTACGGTCCACCGAATCCCAGCCTCGGCAGTTGGCAGCTTATAAAAACATCTGGAACTTTGCTGTGGTATGACGGTTTGCTGGTCCACCCGGCCAGCATATATGGCCCTGAGCAGGATTTCGTCGTCGAGCCGGGTGAGCCAGTCGCTTTGATCGCCTCGCGCTTGCAACGGGCCGGCCTGCTGCAGGATGCCGGGACGTTGAGCACGTACCTGGTCTACTCCGGGTTGGACACGACCATCCAGGCGGGGAAATATCGCTTTAGCCCGTCCATGTCGCCGATCGACATCGCCAAAGCACTGCAGGATGCCACTCCCGCGCAGGTGGATTTCACGATTTTACCCGGTTGGCGGATGGAGGAAATCGCCGCCTCGCTCCCCACCTCCGGATTGAATCCTACCCCCAAGCAATTTTTGGAAGCGGCCAAGGTCCCGCCCCGCGGTCTGGATTTTTTGAACGGCGTGGCTACGACCGAGGGTTTTCTTTTTCCTGACACTTATACACTGCCGCGCGACATCAGCCCCGACCAATTGGTGACCCAAATGGTGCGCGATTTTGCCCTCCATCTGACTCCAGACCTGCGCGATGGCTTTGCGCGCCAAAACCTGACCGTCTACCAGGCCGTGACGCTGGCCTCGCTTGTCGAGAAGGAATCCGTTGTGACAGACGAACAGCCATTGATCGCTTCGGTCTTCCTCAATCGGATCCGAGCCGGGATGAAACTGGAATCCGATCCGACTGTCCAATACGCATTGGGATACGACAACTCAAAACAAACCTGGTGGAAGAATCCGCTTTCATTGCAAGATTTACAGTTCAATTCCCCGTTCAACACCTATGTTTATCCCGGCTTGCCTCCCACCCCGATCAGCAACCCGTCGCAGAGTGCATTGTCAGCGGTGGCGTATCCGGCTCAAACACCTTATCTCTACTTTCGCGCCCGTTGTGACGGCTCGGGCAGGCATAATTTCTCCGAAACTTTCGAGCAGCATCTACAAAACGCCTGCCCGTGAAAAACTGGCTTGAAAAAGTAACTCCCGCTGGCGACCTGCGGGAGTTACTTTTATCTCATTTTTTATAAGCCACGTAGATATCAGCTTCAAGCATGTGATCGTCCTTGTAAAAATGGTGGGTGAAGTAAACGTTTCCAGCCTGATCCATCGAGGCCTCGCCGGCAAATGGGGCGAACATCTTCTCAGGCCTAATCCAGGTGCCGCTCACCTTTTTGGAGCGCCACAATTCCGGTGCGCCGATCGAGCGGGTGAACCAAAGTTCCAGGCCGTCTGGTGAGACGAAAGGCCAGCCGTCGCTGTAGGTCGAATTGACGACTTCCAGGTTGACTGGCTCTCCCCAGGTACCGTTCGACTTGGTCGAGACCCAGATATCAACCCCACCCAGGCCGCCCGGCCGGGAGGAGTGAAAATAAAGTTCATTCCCGTCCGCAGTAATATGCAGTTCGCCGACTTCATATTCCGGTTTGAAATCCGCCAGTTGCCAATTTTGCCATTTCCCGCCCCTGAAATCAGCAGTGAACCAGTGCAGGCCAGTGTAGTTCTCTCTTGCCGAACAGAACCACATGCGATCGCCGAGCACGAATTCGCACCCGTCCAGGGCAAGTTTGCCAGGGTCTTGGAGAGCGACTCGCTCAGGGTTGCTCCAGGTGTCGTTGAGCTTGTGCGAAACGTAAATGCCGGTGACGCCATCTGTTACCTGTTCTTCCACCGGTATGTCGGGGTCGGGGGTGAACCAGACGAAAAACGTTTTTCCATCCGGCAGCATGAAGGCCGAATCTTCCGCCCCGGCGGTGTTGATCGGGCCGGGCATGGGGACAGGATCTTTAAATTCGTCACTGAAAGACTGTGGAGGGTAGATATCAGTGGCCGGCGTAATCTTGACCGCCTTGGCGGGTATGCTTTCCAGGCGGGAAAGAACCTGGGCCGTCTGAGTCGGCTTGGGCGGAGCTTGAAGGGGTGTCCCTTGTCCGCAGGCCAGGCTAATCAGCAGCAGGAAGATCAGGGGCAGGAAAAGTTGCCGCATGAGTCTTGCTCCATCCCAAAATTTGATTAATCAGCAGCCTGTGCTGAAGCAGGGTCAGATACCTTGCGCCTGAAGAACGCCTGGATGGTGGCACCCAGCCCGGTCCATAAAGCCAGCGGTGTGAAAACAAACCAGCCGATGAAAGGCGCCAGACCTGCCAGGACCAGCAGCAAGCCGCCACGTAGATGCGTGGTAAGCGGGGTGCTGCCTGAGCCCATGCGATGGCCCAACAAGTCTGCCAGCGCTACCAATCCCAGCAGAGTCAACAGGATCAGTGCCACGCCGATCAGGCCACCCAGGAAAATGAAGATGGCGGCAATCACTCCTCCGACCAATTGGGCCAGCCAGAAGAAAACCATGCTCAGGGCACCGAAAAACAGGAAATTGACCACGCCGAGCAGCAAGGAACGTCCGATGTTGATTTCCAGATTGAGGCGTGCCCGATCGACTGGAGCCGGCAGCAACAGTTTCAGGACCGTGAAGAGCGCAATCAGGCTGATGCCGCCACCGACGATCAAAACGAGCAGGTTGAAGAATTGGTTCATGATTTTCTCCTTGAGAATATGGGTTATTGGCTGATTCGAAAACTATCCCAGGTTGCGAGTGCAGGTTTTGGCGTTCCGTCTTGGCTGCGCAGCCCGACGTAGCCGAACCAGCCCAGGGTGTTGGCGGTATCACCCAGGCCATTCGCAGCCAGATTTGGAATATATGATTCAAGATTGATGTCGTTGAGGATCAGGTAGATCCAAAAATCCAACCGCCCCCCGATTTGGGAATGGATCGCGTTGAGATAATCAACCTGATCTTGAGGTGTCCCATGGAATGGTTGGATTTCTTGTGAATTGTAGCCGCCTTCGGCCACAGCCAGGGGTTTATTTGTGCGCGTAAGCAACGGAGTGTAATAATCGACCGGGATTTCAGCTGCGCTGTCAAAAGCCACAAAGGGGTAAGTTGAGATAGCCCACACATCCAGGTCTGGCTCGAAAGCCTCGACTTGCTCCCATTTGGTCTGGTAAGGCTCGCCGCGGGATGTATCGAAGGGGATTACATTGTTCAGATCGTCCCATTGAAAAGTGACGAAGACCTGGGTATCCGGCGCTTCAGCTTTGATGGCGGCATAGAGCTCGTGGTACAAGCTCAGGTAATTGGGGAAATCTTCCGGATGCGCGTCGGCGTAGGTGTTGATTTCGGAAGCCAGTCCAAGATAACGCGGATGGAACTCACGCACCAGCCGCAGCGTATAGTTCTTGAATGCCTGTCGAATAGCTGGCGTACCGAAGTTTGCACCTTCCAGTTGCGGCGGTAGCGGCGCAAATTGACGTCGATCGAGACCGTTGAGCGGATCGACCACATAAATAACTTCCAGGCCATTCCTGCCCGCCAGTGTGGTCAAATCGCGTTGCTCCTGGATGGACTGAGACTTCCCGTCACTGCCGTTCAAGAAATCAGTCCAGGGAACTTCTTTTTGCAGCAGGATCACGTCTCCGTGCTGGCCGATGGCCTGTAATATCCCCAGCATGCTTTTGGAAGTTAACTCCGGTGGGGAGGGAAAGAAACCATAAGCCGTGTGTCCAGAGTCGAAGACGGATTGTTCGGGTGTTGGGATGGCGCTTGGTGTGGTTGAGCCACAGGCCAGCGTGGCCACCAGCAGGGCGATTACCAGGGCGAGGACAGGAGGTTTCATCGTTTGCTCCCTCGCTTATGCCGTGGGTGTAGAAGGATTAAATTCCCGGCCAGCCACAATAATCCCACAGCCAGGACCAGGGCTATCAGAGAGGCTGGCGAGATGGAGAAGGCCGGGACGGAAAACCCGGGCAATCGAACAACTGGCAACTCCAGGGTTGGTATCGTGATCACCGGCCATTGAAGCAAAAGGCGCGGAAGGCTTAGGCTCTGGATTAACCCCGAGAAAGTCAGGCTTGCTTTGGTAAGCTCGATTCTTACCAAATTTCCCCAATCCGTAGTGCGGGCGAACTGTGTGAGTTGAGAGCTGATGGCCAGCAGCAGACCGAGAGCCACACCGCTTTGCATTGCCAGCGCCAAGCGCCAGAGTATTTGCGGTTGGCGGACTGGCAGCCGCGAGAGCACGCCCGGAACCAAGTCCAGGGCCAGGGGTTGCTCGGTGACTTCTGTCAGGGCGTTGAAAACGAAACGCAAGCCCTCCAAACGGGTACGGCAGTCGGCACACTGTTCGAGATGGGACTGCACCTGATCGTAAGTGCTGGAGTCCAGTGCCTGGTCCAGGAGTTCGTTCAGAGTGGTATCTGTCGGGTGATGATTCATTGCAGGTCTTTCAGCCTTTCGGCCAGTCGTTTGCGGGCGCGAAACAGGTCGCTCTTGACATCGCTCAGCGGTCGCTTGAGTGCCTCGGCCATCTCGGCATAACTCAGGTTCTGGAAGTGCCGCAATTCGATGACAACTCGGTAGCGCGGTGGTAAGAGCAGCATTTCCTGGTGGACGCGCTCGCCTCGTTCGCGCTGGATGGTCTGCGCCTCGGGACCGGGTTGCGGGTCTGGCGGCGGACGAACCGCCTCCTCATCTAAAGAGGGAGTCGACGGGGCCTGCTTCAGCCGGTCGTAGCACAGGTTGGTGGCGATCCGCTTCAACCACGGGGCGAGAGGTTTGTCCGGATCATAAGAAGCCAGATAGCGGTATGCGCGCAAGAAAGTCTCCTGGGCTGCATCCTGAGCCTCGCCACGCTCCCCAAGCAGACGGTAAGCGACGTTATATACCACCGACTGGTGGCGGCGCACGAGTTCACTGAAAGCGTGCCGGTCGCCGCTGGCTGCACGGCGGGCCAAATCACGGTCGTCTGCCGGGGCCATATTCTATTAATGGATACTGCCTAGGATAGGTAAAAGTTGCAAGAATTGCTAACCGCCCTTACCGATGGCGTTGAGGAGCACAAAGAACAGACAACTCCCGAGGAATCCAAGGATCAAGCCTGCGATGGCGGTGGCGCGTGAACGATCCTTGCCGAATAAACCGGCAAAGCCCAGGATCATTCCCAGAAAACCAAGAAATGCGCTGCTCCCACCGCAGACGAAGAGCGGTGTGCCGGCCACGCGAATCCAATTTTGTGAGACCCCGGTCAGGGCGCACAACCCGATTCCAAAGACCAATGCCGCTGAGATGATCCCCAGCGCCAGGCTGGCGTTGCCGATTGTGTTGGATTGCTGTGGATTGGACATGCTGGCCTCCTAAAAACAGTATGGACACAAGACGCAGTCAGGCATCCGTACAGGTGGATTCGGGATCAGGTTTCGGCTTGGGGCGATAATCTGCTGCGCAATAAGGCGGCAGCCACGACCATGACCAAACCAATTCCGGTCAGGGCAAGCGCTTCCAGGCCAATTGGTTTGACCAGATTCTGAAGAACTGTGCGCAACAGATCCAGAATGGTGCTTGTGACAAAGTCGGGCAGGCTGGGCGGGAATCTTTTGGCAAGAAAATTGGTAAACGTCAACCCGAAGACGGGCAGGCTTCCCCAAGCCAGGCTGGCCCCCAGCCCTCCGGCTAACAGCAGGGGAATCCCCCACCAGCGCAGCCAGCCTTTTAATGAGCGGACAGCTAAGCTGGTGATACCCAGCAGACAGAGCAGTGGTAAGAGGGGACTCCAGCGCATAATGATCCGCGCCAGCCGGATGTTCCCTTGTAGGTTGTTTGAGGCCGCTGTTCCGGAGGCCCCTGGGCTAATCAGGATTACTTGATTTGGAATGCCCACTGCAGCCGATCGGAGTGTCGCTTGGAGCAGCGGTTTCACCAGCGGTAAGGCTTCCTTCGGCAGGCTGCAAAGCGGGATGTTTTTGGGATTGCTCAAGGCGGCGGCTGTTAATGAGAGTAGTTGCTGCAGGGTGCAAGGTGGTTGAGCAGCGATGATATCCAGGATTGCCTGAACGCCAGCCTCCCCTGTCAGGCGTTGTTTGAAACTGGTCAGGGACAGTACAGCGGTATCGCTTTGACCGTTGAGATATGCAAAGATTTGAGACAATGCTTGCTCGCTCATTTGCTTCATCTCGTCGGGCGGGATAAGGCTGGTAATGACGGTTTCCAACTGTTGTGGCGCCAGATTCTTGATAAATTGCGGAGGCCCATCCTGGCTTTGGTCCGAAGACGGAGATGGATTATTTTCAAGGGATGAAGTGATGGTCTCGGCAATCATGCCTGGCAGACGCTGGTAGATGTTCTCTTCGATCAGGGCTTGTTCGTAAACACTTGGATCGAAGGCGTGTAGGTCGAGGTTATATAAAACCAGTGCCAGGGGCGTCGTGATGATGAACAGGATTGCGCAGAGCGTTGCCAACAGCTTGGCAAGGAAATTTGATAACTTGCTCCAGAAGTTTTGCATCCCTGCTCCTTGCGCTGGTGGGTTCGGATTATTCGCTTTCCTGAACGATCTCGATGTAATCCTGGGTTACTGTCTTCCCATCAGCGGCACCAATCACGGCCAGCAGTTCCCCGACCAACTTAGCTTTGTTATCGGCGTCTTTGCGGCTCCAGGTGCGGCTCTTGATTTCCACATAACTACCCAGGCTGGGTTGTTCCATGGTATCCAGGTTGACAAAGAATTCAGTGTCTTTGTATTTTATCAACCAGCGGTGGCGATCTTTCTGAACGGCGATTTCAGATTGGGGTTTGAAATATTCACGATAGAAGCGCAGGGTGTGATCGGCGGGTGCCAGGAAGCGACTGCGTGAAAGCAGTACATCATGGTCGAACTTGCCTTCCCTGGCCGGACCAATCAGGGTCAGGCGCGTGCGAACAGTGCCTACTTCACCTTTGGCATCGATCAAATCGTCTTCGCGGAAGCGCACCCGTCCTTCATCGCCGCCGAAGAGGAAATAGTTATCGTATTGACGGTAGTGTCGGAAGCGCATGGTCTCGATCTCACCCTTCTTCATTCCTGCGTGGACCGGGGTCAGGTCATCCACTTTGACCTTGATCTGTACCTCAAAGGACTCCTGTTCCATCAAGCCGCCCAGCGCGATCAATTTCGACAGAACCGACTGCTCTCGTTCGATCAGGAAGCTGTCGATCCGTTTGGCGACATCTGCGGCATTCGCCAGCAATTCCTGTTCGTTCAAGGTGAGCAGTTGGCGGCCGCGCAACAACCATTTCCCATTGACCATCACGTCGGTCACGTCGGTGGATTTGCTGGCATACACAATCTGGGCATAGGCGTTGTCCGGGTCGCGCCGGAAGCGCGGCGAGTTGTGCAGCGGAGAAATGTCGACCAGGATCAAATCGGCGCGTTTGCCTGGTTCGAGCGAACCGGTCAGGTGACCGATGTGGAGCGCGTTGGCGCCCAGGCGGGTCGCCATGGTCAGTGCCTGGGAGGCTGGCAGGGAGGTGGGATCGCCGCTGATCCCCTTGGCCAGGAAGGCGGCTAGACGGACCTCCTCGAACATATCCAGATCGTTGTTGGAGGCCGGACCGTCCGTACCGATACCGACATTCAGGCCGCCTTCCAGCATTTTGGGGACCGGGGCGACGCCCGAAGCCAGTTTCAGGTTGGAGGACGGGTTATGCGCTACACCAGCTCCGGCATGCAGCAGCGTGCGTATCTCGCCTGTGTCGATGTGAACACAGTGTGCCGCCAGGACCTTGGCATCGAATAAACCCTGCTTCTTGACATAGGGGATGACTGGCATGCCGGTCTCGTTGCGCATATTTTCGCGCTCGAGTGCGGTCTCGGCCAGGTGCGTGTGCAGAGGCACGTCGAATTCTGCCGCCAGTTCAGCCGTAGCCTTCAGGATTTCCGGGGTGCAGGTGTAGGGAGCGTGCGGTGCGACCGAGGGGACGATCAGGTCGTGCTCTTTCCAGCGCTGGATGAAATCGCGCGAATAAGCCAGTGAGTCTTCGTAGGATTGCGCATCCGGCGTCGGGAACTTGAGCACGGTCTGAGAGCAGACGGCGCGCAGCCCGGCTTCCGCGGTGGCTTTGGCGACATCCTCCTCGAAATAGTACATATCCGCAAAAGCGGTCACGCCGGTCTTGATCAGTTCGGCGCAGGCCAGTAAGGTGCCCAGGCGGACGAATTCCGGCGAGACGAATTGGCGCTCGACCGGCATCATGTAGCCCATCAACCAGACGTCCAGGCGCAGGTCGTCAGCCAGTCCGCGTAAGAGTGTCATCGGGACGTGAGTGTGGGCATTGACCAGTCCGGGCATCAGGATCTTGCCACCGCAGTCAAGCACCTGGGCGGCCGTGTAGGCCTGCTTGATGTCAGTTTCCGGACCGACGGCTGCGATCTCTTTTCCCTGAACAGCCACCGCACCGGGGTTGAATTGCTTGAGTTCCTCGTCCATGGTCAGGACATGGGCATTGATCAAAAGGATATCTACACTTTTTGCCATTCTTACTCCTTGTCGGACAATTTTACCGCTTCCAGTTTAAAAACGCCTGCAACACGCGTAGGTTTTGGTCGAAATCAGTGTCAGTATGATTGGTCAGTTCGATGTCCACCGCGGCAATCCCCTGAACCGACGAAGCCCAATCAGCCAGGTTGCCGGTGTAGTCGCAGCCGGTATCGATCGGCGGGTACTGGTAGCCGCCGGCGCCGGCCAGGGTCTTGGCCAGCCGTTCGGAATCATGCAGCGTGGGGAGACCGCCGGCGAAGACTCCCAGAGCGGCGCTATGATAAGAAATCAGAGCTTCGGGTTTGTACAGCATTATGTAGGTCATCAAAGCCCGGGTCTCGGGCTCGGAAGCCGGCGCATCCCCGGCTGTGACCGGGCGATACTGCCAGCAACCATCCAACCCCCATTCAGCCTTCCAGCGATAGGGCCAGTTGCGATTCAGGTCCACACCGTGGGCATTGACGCGTCCGTCCACGCCGTGGACTCGGGCTTCGCCGTCCGGGTTCAGGTTTCGCAGGATATAAAGGCTGCTGTTCTCGGGCACGCTCTCGGGATGTTCGTACAGATAAGCAATCAACTGGTCAGCCAGGGCGATGGTGTTCCATTCGTTGCCGCCGTGGATACCGGCCACGATCATGCGTACGGTTGGCCCGTCTCCAAATCGATAAACTTCCAGCGGACGTCCTTCGACCGAGTGACCGATGACGAAGGGGCCGTGCCCGACTGCGAGCGAAGCCAGCGGCGGGAGGGGAGATGGCGTGGGGTAGGGCGAGAAGGTTGCGCGGGGGGTGACGGACGGCAGGTAGTACGGGCCGCGGGTAGCGGATTTTGCGATGGCAGTCTGAGTCGGTTGAGGTGTGGCCGGAGCCGCCAGCACTGTCGGCTGGCGCAGTCCCCAGAAATACAGCAAGGCGCCTGCCAGCAGCACCAGGCCGAGACCATCGGCGGTCCAGATGAGAAGTAGCACCCAATGGGAGCGCCGCGTACCGCCTTTACCCATCACTCTCGCTTGCCATCAGGCGCAACCAGTCCAACCCCAGGTTGACAGCCCAACGCGGAACATTACCCGGATGACCGCCATAGGTCAGGGTACGATTCTGAAGACCTTGCGGCGTAAGGATACATTGTTCGACGACCAATTCCTCGCCGATGAAGGCTGCAATGCCCAGCGCAGCCTTGGCCCCATGTTTCTTGCGGGTTTCTTCCAAAATGGGAACGAGTTGGTTCCGGTCCAATTCACGGGAATCGACCCCGAGCAGGGTACGGTTCTGGGGATTAGTCAGACGTCGGATCAGGGCTCCGTCCAGGCCCGATTCCAGGGCGACCAGATTCCAACCGCGATTGGCGACCATCTGCAAGGTGACCCCTTCAAGCGTGTCCTCATCTGCGCCGAAAATGACCCGGCCGAGGCGTATGCGGGTTTCGGATTCGATCTCGGCGATCATACGATCAGCTTCGGCTTGCGTGTCGGCTTTGGCTGCGATGCGGATGTCAACAATGCCGGAGTGGGCTGCCAGCCCGACCGTCGGGTTGGTCAACTTTTCGAAATCACCCACTTGTTCGTCGATCAGGCTTTCGCCTATGCCGGAAGTGTGCAGCAGACGTACTTTAATGACCTGATGCAGGTCAAAGCGTTTTTGCAAATACGGGATGACGGCTGTTTCAAGCAAATATTCCATCTCGCGCGGCACACCGGGCAGGGAAATCAAGGCGTTGCGATCCGTCTCCACGATGAAGGAAGGGGCAGTGCCGACCGGGTTTTCGACCCCGATTGCGCCTTGGGGTATATAAGCCTGGCGCTTCTGGTTTTCGGAGGGTGTGCGGCCATAACGGGCGAGGCGGGCGATGATCTGCTCCCACAGCTCTGGACGATACTCGGATTCTACCCCGATTGCGCGGGCGACCGCATCGCGGGTTGGATCGTCGACGGTGGGGCCGAGACCGCCGGTCGTGATGACGATCTCGGCGTGACTCATCGAAGCACGAATGGCCTCGGCGATACGCTCGAGGTTGTCGCCGATGGTAATGGTACGGTACAGATCGACGCCCAGGTTGCGTAAATGGCGCGCGATGTAGCGCGTATTTGTGTCGACGATCTCGCCGAGTAAGATCTCGGTCCCGATGGTGATGATTTCAGCAGATGGCATAAATAGATGACCTGTATTCCTTAGAAACGTAAATGTTTGACGGTCAATCCGTTGTGAATTAACTGATTGAGCGATTCGATCCCGATGCGAATGTGTTCCTCGACGTAAGTCTCGGTGACTTTGCGGTCGCTGTCGATCGTCTTGACACCCGTCGAGATCATCGGCTGGTCCGATACCAAAAGCAGCGCGCCGGTCGGGATGCGATTATAGAAGCCGGTGATAAACAACGTGGCAGTTTCCATATCGATTGCCATGACGCGGATCTGCTCGAGGTAATCCTTGAACTTGCCATCGTGTTCCCAGACGCGGCGGTTGGTCGAGTAAACCGTACCGGTCCAATAATCACGCGCGTGGTCTCGGATGGTGGTGGAGACGGCCTTCTGCAGGTTGAAAGCTGGTAAGGCCGGTACTTCGGGAGGAAAATAATCGTTGGAGGTCCCATCGCCCCGGATGGCAGCTATCGGCAGGATCAGGTCGCCGACCTCGGTTTTTTCTTTCAAACCGCCGCATTTTCCAAGAAACAGAACCGCCTTCGGGCTGATGGCGCTGAGCAGGTCCATGACCAGGGCCGCGTTTGGGCTGCCCATTCCGAAGTTGATGATCGTAATACCGTCCGCTGTGGCGTTGAGCATCGGTTTTTCCTCACCGCACACTTCCACGCCGTGCCATTCAGCGAACAGATGCACATAATTGTCGAAATTGGTGAGCAAAATATATTTGGAAAAATCATCCAGGGATGTGCCGGTATAACGCGGCAGCCAGTTGGTAACAATTTGCTCACGTGTCTCTAATGCCATTTGCTCACCTTTTACTTATGGGTAGACTGGTACAAACTGCTGGTTACGAACTTGGTAGATGAGAATATTTGGTATGGCGCAATCACCAAGTAGGGAACAGGAAAGTGTTCCGCTTAGTCCCTGCATATCTTTGATGTTGAAGAGCGCGCTGCGCAGTGCCTGGCGGGGAATATGGACTGTTCCACCGCTTTCTTTGACAGCTACTTCTTCAATCGCCTTGAATAACATTTCTGCCGCGTCATAGGCTTGCGCGTGGTAAGACGCGACCGGGTTCTCCCCGTATGTACTTTTGTATTCCTGCATGAAGGCTGTGTCGTCGCTTAATGTTGCCGGTCCCGAAAGATACATATTCTCCGAACCCGGCTCGGTCTGAGCGAGGAAGTCGCTGCTCAGCAGGCCGTCCGAACTGATCAAGGCGGTGTTGACCATCTGCGATTCTTGGACGGCTTTCGTGATGGCGACTCCATCGGTAGTGTAAACCGGATAATAGAGCACACTCGGGTTGAGCAAGGCTATCTCCTGGATGGTTGTCGTTACGTCCTGACCCGATTCGATCTGGACTTGCTTGAGGCATTCTCCGCCTAATTGCTGGAAAACGTCGCAGGCGGCTTGCTGTAATTCCAGGGAATAGGCTCCTCCATCGTGGATGGTGACCATGGTACGTGCGCCCAGGCCATGGTAAGCAAAGTCGGCCACCACATTGCCCTGCACTTTGTCATTGTAGATGGTACGCAGGAATCCCGCGCGGTGGGTAGTTTGACCGGTCAGCGAGGGGGCGGTACTGGATGGCGAAATCATCACCATGCCTGCATCAGACAGAATTTTAGCAGCAGGCGTGGAAGCGTTGGAGCAGGTGGCTCCGATCACGCCGACGATCTGTGAATCTTTAGCCAGATCCGTTGCGCCCTGCTGTCCGCCGTCTGCGCTGCATTGATCATCGACTTTTACCAATTCGATACCATGTTCAAGCAGCTTGCCTTTATCTGCAATGGCAATCTCGACCCCGCGCAGGGCATCAATCCCGTAGGGGCTGTCTGGTCCGCTCATCGTCAGGAGCGTGCCGACTTTTATGGAAGTTCCCGGTTCAATGGTCACGCAGCCGAGTGGGTCACTGCAGGTGAAGGATGGTTGCTTTTCGCCGCAAGCAGATAGCAACAGGCTAACCGTCAGGATTACGAAAATGATAGGAAAAAATTTCTTCATGGGGCTATTCTCTCTTGTTCGATTCTTGGATCGTTAGACTACATTGTACTCTTGAATCTGTCGCCCTTCTTCAAATCTGGCCAGATCCAGAGCCGAAACGTCCAGTGTCCGGAATTTACCATCCAGGATGAACTCCGTCATCAGCTTTCCGGCGACCGGTCCGTGCATAAATCCGTGACCCGAGAATCCGGCTAAGAGATGGAAGCCCTCGACCGGAGTCCCGCCGAAGATGGGATGCGCGTCGGGCGTGACCTCGTACAGGCCGGCCCAATGCGAAACCATCCCGGCTTTTTCGACCAAGGGCAGGCGCTGGATGGCAGCCTCCAGATTGACCAGTTCGAAATCCTCGTCAACGTTTTGGTCGAAGCCGGGTTTTTCGTCGTGATTGGACATACCGATCAGCAATCCGTTCCCCTCGCGATGAAAATACAACGATTGGGCGAAATCCAGCACAAAGGGGAAATCACTGGGGATTTCGGGCAGGGGAGTGGTCGTAAACATCTGGCGGCGGACGGGAACGATTGGAATTTCCACTCCAGCCATACGCCCGACCAGCCCCGCCCAGGGTCCGGCAGCGTTGACCACGACTGGGGCAGACACAAAGCCCTGGTTGGTCTCCACGCCGCTGACCTTCCCGTGCTCGACCTTTATCCCTGTCACCTCGATGTTGCTGAAGGCTTTCGCGCCCAATTTGCTGGCAGCATTAATGTAGCCCATCACCACACTGTTGGGATCAACCAGGCCGTCGTTTGGACCAAAGCTTCCGCCCAGACCATCTTCGAAGTGCATGGATGGCAAGCGCTCTCGGACTTCATCGCCTGTCACCCATTCGGTATCCACGCCGAGCTTGTTTTGTAAGGCCGCGTTGCGCTTGAAGGCGGTAACATCCTGCTCGTTCGTCAGCACGAACAGGTAACCACACTTGCGATAATCCACATCCTGTCCGATCTCGGTTTTGAAGCGTTCGAGCATCGGTAGACTTTCGAGCGAGAGTTTGATGTTGATCTCGGTGGCAAATTGGTAACGCACCCCTCCGGCGCAGCGTCCGCTTGCACCCTGGCCAAAGAACTCCTCTTTTTCGAGTAATATGACCTTCTTCTGGCCGTGTGCTGCCAGGTGATACAGGGTGCTGGCCCCCATAACCCCGCCTCCGATGATGAGCATATCCGCAGTGTGTGGTAGTGTCATTGATGCCTCGTTTGTTCTAAAATGCGACTTCTTGTCCCAGACCCATTTGCCTGGCGTTTTCCAAGGCCAGATTGGCAGCCATGGCATCCTGCACGGCCACGCCGACCGACTTGAAGTAGGTGATTTCTTCGTCCGATTGGCGCCCAGGTTTGTGACCCAAAATAATTTCGCCCAGTTCGGCGTAAATGTGTTCTTCGGTGATCATCCCCTGCTGGATGGGGCGCAGCAGGTCTCCGCTCTCGGCCAGTACCGCCAGACGAGAATCGACTATCACCCGCGCGCGTTTAATCGTTTCAGAGGGTACTTCCTGCATCTCGGGTGTGTAAGAGCCAATCGCCGTGATGTGCGCGCCGCGCTTAAGTTGGTGATCAGCGAAGACCGGCGTCAAAGCTGTGGTAGCGGTGCAGACGATATCCGCATTGGCAAGTGCCTCCCCGGCTGACCGTGCAGCCCTTAAGTTTCCTGGAATAGGCCCCTTACCGGCCATTTCTTCTGCGAAGACTTCAGCGCGTTCGGGATTCGGGTCGAACACCCAGGCGGTTTCGATCTTGCGTACGCTGCAAGCAGCTTCCAATTGCGTGCGACCTTGCGTTCCCGCGCCGAAAACGGCGACCACGCGGCTGTCAGGTCGCGCCAGTAAATCGACTGCAGCGCCGCCGCCTGCCCCGGTGCGGATGGCGGTCAGGCTGGATCCCTCCAACAAGGCAGCGGCCTGACCGGTGTCCGCATCTAGTACCAGCACGGCAGCCTGGATCAGCGCTAGTCCGCGATCCGGATTCTTGGGGAATAGCGAGACGACTTTAACAGCCAGGGCATCTCCACTTTCGGTCTGAAC
>Ga0315535_1001641_pt1 | contig 14760 bp, 14 predicted proteins | sample SalMarSW160220MG_2_FD_203092 | JGI IMG/M metagenome (GOLD analysis project Ga0315535, IMG submission 203092) | Salt marsh sediment microbial communities from the Plum Island Ecosystem LTER, Massachusetts, United States - Salt Marsh Sediment SW1602-20 ...
TGGCTTTATGCTTTGATGGATCTTATAGGTACTGAGAAAAGAATAAAAGAATTTTTATTAATTTTTAGTATAGTCTTGAGCATATTGTATGAGTGTTTCTTGATTTATTTCAGCCTTACTGATATATTCCTTTTAGGATCAATTAGTAGTCCCTATCACGTAATATGGACTTCATTTATAGACATTCTATTATTATCCTGTATACTAGTGGTATTGATTACGGGTTTTATATTTGCTCGTAGTTCATTGAAATCAGAAGATAACTTAATTAAATTAAAAGGTAAAATTTTGATTGGAGCATTTATTTTATTCTTTATCGGGGCTGCAATTGATGCTATCTTCATTACTGACATCTCAAATATCATTGCACGATTATTCTTGGTAATAAGTTCAATTTCTTTCTACATCGGGTTTATTCTACCTAAATGGATAAGAAAATTGCTACTAAATTAAACAATAATTTATTTTTCAACTTTTTATTTTATTGATTAAACTATTTTATTTGTCAAAATCGGTCATTTTTTGATTGCTATTGGATTTTGATGCAAAAAATATGAGTAGATAATAAATTTGATGTTGGTTTAGATTAACATGAAAAAAGAAAAAACCGAAATCTAAAAAATAAAATTATTATACATCGGAGAATAAACATCATGCCTGAAAGTAGTATCATTTTAAACGATCTTAACAAGGTTTTTATCCCTTGTCGAACGGTATTAGAGATGGAAGCCCTTACATCCTTGTTTTTAGAATATTATAGTTATGATCTGCTCAAGGAGGTCCCCAAAAGTCAACCATCAAGTCAATCTCTTAAAGAAATTTTTCGAATTTTAGAATGCATACCTCTGGAGAGGATAATAGAATATTTTATTGACGTAGTGGTGCGTAAGCTCAAACCAATCGTGATGTATGCAAGGAACCATCAAGATCGATATAGAATGGGGAATGTTGCAGCTTACACGAAAACACGCATGTGCCTTTATTTAACACTCCATCGATTAAAGTTAAAATTCTTGATCATCAAACATTTCATGACAGCATTTAAAGAGAATAATTTCAGATTAAATTTACCGGAAGAACAAGATGGGTTAGGAGCACATGCCTTTATAGCTTCTTTCTATAATGATTATATTCATAAAAATAAGATGAATCTAAAATTAATGCTTTCAACTAAAAGAGTTTCCGAGAGAGTTAATGAATTAATTGATCTTAAGGATATTGTTACTAATGAGGATATCATTTATGCAATAACCTTTAAAAAGTTTTTAGACGACAATAGTCGAATTAAATTTATCATGAGAGAAATAAAAGCTTCTCTTTTCGTGTGCAAGGTCATGTTCGCTCAAATGGATGTTTTTAGCCCTTTTACCCTTGCTAAAGAAACGATGATCGATGCGGAAGAAATCATGCTTAGTCAAGATTTTATTCCCGTTCTCATACCCGCGATATCAACTTGTTATTTAGGGAATAATCAAGATCAGCTTGAAGATTTATTTCAAGCGTACGAATTTTTGATGAATAGAGTATTAGAAGGAATTAATTATGCTATAGAAATAGCATCAGGAGGACAAATCATTCTTGATTTAGATGATACCATTTACAATTTAGGAAACATCTTTGATATTTAAGTAACATGTTGAAACCAACCTTCACCCCTTATTTATTCTATTTTGAGGAATTAATTGAGAATAATAGAAGAAAAAAATAGAATTATTAAATTTTAATCCTAAATATACTTCATTAGTATAATTTAATTAAATAATACAAAATAAAAAAGAAAAATACATGGTGATATGTAAAATTGTCAAGAAAAGTAGCAATTATTGGGGTAGGAATCACCCCCTTCCGAGCAAGATATTTGGATAAAACATATTTCGAACTCGCTTACGATGCTACAAAACTCGCTCTCAAAGATGCGAACAAGAATGGTGCAGAAATAACCCACAAAAATTTAGAATCAACAGTCTATGGAATATATAATGAATTATTTGAACGACAATTCATGCCAGATATTTTTATTAATTCGTATCTCGGGATGAATAATAAACCGGGTACGCGGATTGCATCTGGAGGGGCTACTGGAGGATATACTGTGAGGATGGCTTATTCGGAAGTAGCATCAGGGTTGTCTGATCTGTGCCTATGTCTTGGTGTGGAGAAATGTAATGATTGTTATGATGAGCAAACCGGGACTACTACTCCCGAAGTACTTAACGCCATTGCTTATAGTGCGGATATGACGTATATTGTATAGTTATTTTATTTACTATATGAGCGGAAGAATATCCGATGGGAAAATATAGTTTGGAACTCCCAAATATCCCCATTGATGGCAGCCTCATCATATGTTTCAATGGTTAATGCTCATTATGAGGAATTTGGTAATCCAACAGAAGAACAAATGGCTCATGTGAGCGTTAAAAATCATGGAAACGCAATGTTAAATCCTAAATCGCAATCTCCGATGGAAATTACCGTGGAAGATGTGATGAATTCTCGGATAATTTGTTATCCTTTTAAAATGCTTGATTGCTGTCTATATTCAGAAGCTTCTGCTGCATTGATTTTAGCAAGTGAAGCAAAAGTAAAGGAATTAAAAATTGAAAATCCAATTTGGATAACTGGAGTAGGAGCTGCAAATACTGATTGTTTTATAGGAAATAGAGAAGATATGGGAAGACTTTATTCAAATATTTATGCTGCAAAAGCAGCTTATAAAATGGCATCACTCGATTATAATAAAATTAAAAATCAAATAGATTTAGCAGAATTACACGATGCATTTAGTGGACAAGAAGTAATCAGTTATGAAGAACTTGGATTTGTCCCTTTTGGTGAAGGAGGCTCTTGGATTGAAAAAACATTCGAGAAATCTGGAGAGGGTCCTTGGTTGGATGGAGAACTTCCATGTTGTCCTTCCGGTGGTTTGATAGGATGTGGTCATGCAGTTGGTGCCACGGGAATAATGAGTACTGGGGAAGCTGCTTTACAATTAAGAGGAGAAGCCGGGAAACATCAAGTTCAGATTGAGAAGGGAAGGGCTATAGCTCACTCAATTGGAGGTCCAGGAGCAGCTTATGCCGCTGTAATAGTAATGGCTAACAAGGAGGGATTAAAATAATGACAGAAAAATTCCAAGATCATCAAATACGTGATCGAATAAAAATAGAATATCGTTATACGATGGGTGGTCAATCCAAATTCTTTATCGAAGTGATGAAAAATAAAAAGCTATTTGGTACGAAATGCACCAAATGTGGAAAGATATGGATGCCTCCAAGAATAAATTGTTCTGATTGTTACGAACCTGCAGATTGGGTAGAACTTAATCAAGCTGGAACGATACAAGTAAGCACGATCGTGTGGTATACAACTTCAGCTTTTATCAAAGCAGTACCCTATGGGATAGGATTCATTAAACTCGATGGTGCTGAAACTGCTATATTTCAAGGGATTTTCTCAGAAAATCTCGTACCTTCTAAAATTAAAAAGGGCAAAAGAGTTAAAGCAGTATTTAATAAACAAAGAGAAGGAAAGATGACCGACTTTTTCTTTGTTCCCGAGGATGAGTATGAAAATTGGATTTCAAAACCAGAATACGAAGGAGGAGTGTAAAAATGGGACAAGCAAGAGAAAAATTGATGAAAATTGTCGAGAAAATAAACAATAATCCAAAAGCTCAAGCTGTTTTTGTGACAAATATTGCGGGGGAAGATGCCTATTGGGAAATGTCTTTCCAATTTAATCTTGATAACGAAAAAGGTTTCTATCTGGAGATAAAAAACAAAAAAGTCTATTTATCAGAAGGAACAAAACCTAATGCTGATATAATATTGTCTGGGGATCCTAATGCAATTGTGAGAATTTGTGAAGGAAAAGGAGATTTTACTCATGCTATATCACGTGAGCAAATAACTGTCAATAAAGGAAAAGTAATGGATGTAATCCGATTAACTAGAGCTATTACCATTGTTTTACATGTAAAATAACTTGTTTTATCTTTTTCATTTTCTAACTAAACTTTTTTTAAATATTTTATTATAAACTATAAAAATAATAAACGAGTAATTAAATATTAAAAACTCAAATTTGAAAAGTTGATATAAATGGTTGAAAAATTTTGGTTGAAATCTTATGATGATCATGTTAAACCAAATCTACAGTATCCAACTGAAGATCTTGGAACCATTTTAACAAAAAATATGATGGAATTTCCGGAAAAAATTGGGATCTATTTCATGGATGCTGCTCTTACCTATAAAGAAGTATTAGCATATTCGCAAAAATTTGCTACTTTTTTACAAAAAAATGGTATTGAGAAAGGTGATGTGGTTACAATATCCCTCCCTAACACGCCTCAATATTTATTTGCAGTATACGGAACTTATATGGCAGGAGGAACCGTTTCTGGATGCTCTCCGTTATTAAGTCCTCCAGAAATTATGTACCAATTAGAAGACTCCGGATCTAAGGCAATTGTTACTATGGATGTGATCTATGAAAAAGTTTTATCGAAATTTTTAGATAAATTACCGAATCTAAAATTAATCATCCCAACAAACATCTCTGAATTTATGGGTTTTAGTGGGTTCAAGGTTTTTATGGGTAAATTAATTAAAAAAATTCCAAAAGGAAAAATGGCTCCATGGCCAGGAAAAACAGTAGTTCCTTTTCTAAAGGCATTAAAGACTGATATTGACATTAAAAAAATAAATATCAACATTAAAGAAGATGCAGCATTGATTCAGTATACTGGTGGAACTACAGGACGTCCTAAAGGAACAATTATAACTCATTCGAATTTGTTAGCAAATTTAACGCAATTCGATGCATGGCTTGGTCGAGAACATGGTAAAGAGGTGTTACTCTCAGCATTTCCATTCTTCCATATCGCGGGATATTTGATAGGTCTATTTCTTCCCTTTATTTCTGGAACACAAACCCTAATTGCTAATCCTAGAGATACAGACCATATCATCGCAGAGATTATTGATAAGAGACCGACAAGTTTTGGAAATGTTCCCACACTATTTTTGATGATACAAAATAATCCGAAAGCCCTAGAAATTCCTATAGAAATATTGGATCATATCACTTTATATGTTAGTGGTGCCGCTCCGTTTCCAGCTGAAGCAATAAGAGAATTTGAAAAACTATTTCACACTGAAAATAAATTTGTCGAAGTCTACGGGATGACGGAAACATCTCCTCTAGCTACTGCGAATCCTGCCTTTGGAACAAAAAAGATAGGAACAGTCGGTTTACCTCTACCTGATACTGAAGTTAAAATTATTGATATTGATACGGGGAAGGAATTGGGAATCGGAGAACCTGGGGAGATTTTAATAAAAGGGCCTCAAGTAACAAAAGGATATCATAATAAACCCGAAGAATCTAAAGCTGCATTTGATAGTGAGGGATATTTCCATACTGGTGATGTTGGGGTATTTGATGAAGATGGATATTTAAAGATTGTCGATAGGACTAAAGATATGCTAATAGTTAGTGGATTTAAAGTCTATAGTGTCCATGTAGAGGAAATACTGACGAAACATCCAGATATTGCAATTTTGGCGATAATTGGAATCCCAAATCCAGATAGACCTGGTGCTGAAATTGTAAAAGCAGTTGTCCAATTAAAAGAAGGAGTAATAGAAGATGATGCAGTTAAAACAAGTATAAAGAAATTCGCTGAAGAAAATCTCTCAAAATATGAAATTCCAAAGATTTGGGAGTTTCGTGAAGAGATTCCGCTTACTCTAGTTGGGAAGGTTGAAAAGAAGAAATTAAGAGAATAATTTGAGATATCATAATTCAAATACTTTTTTTGTTTTTTTTAATTTTTATTCAAAACTAATTAATTTTTGGGATTAATTGATGAAAATCGAAGAATTTGAGGATATCATCTATAAAAAGGAAGAAAACGGTATTTGTACTGCCAAGTTTTCAAGACCAGAGAGAAGGAATGCTGTAACCTACATTACATTTTTAGAACTTTTTTATATCATTGAAGATATGGAGCAAGATAAAAATGCTAAAGTATTGATAATAACTGGTGATCCTAAAGGCGAAGCTTTTACTTCTGGAGGGTATTTTAAACCTGAAATGTTCCATAAAATGCAAAAATATCCGGAAATCGATTTGATGGATATTGCTCAAAAAAAACTATGTTTAAAGATGTGGGATTTTCAAAAACCCGTAATCGTCGCGATTAATGGGATGGCTATAGGTGGAGGCGTCACCATGCCATTAGCGGGTGCTGATTTAGTTTATATGGCAGAGGATGCATGGTTAGGGTTTTATTTTGCAAGAAGAGCCATAGTACCCGAATTTGGTACAACTTTTCTTTTACCTTTACTGGTAGGATTTCAGAGAGCTAAAGAAATATGTTATATGGGGGAAAAGGTTTCCTCTCAACGAGCACTCGAGTTGGGATTAACAAATAAGGTTTTACCGAATGAAGAATTGATGAATTATGCTCGAGAACAAGCATTGCGATTGATTCCTCCAAACGGTCCTAGTTTATCACTAAAACTAATGAAAAAAACTATGCATGCATACTTTCGTGAAATTCTCTCTCAAACTTTAGACATGGAAAATAAAGCGCTTCGAAAGACTTTTGCTTCTAAAGATTTTAAAGAAGCAATGTCTGCTTTGAAAGAGAAAGAAGATGTTAAATTTATAGGGAAATAACAGCTTCATCGCGAATTCCAATTATACTTATTATTCAAAAATTCGGACCCAAAATCCAATATTTGATAAATTTTATATTTCTAACGAGAAATTTATTCATTATGATTAATTCAACTTATAACGAAAAGCGAGTAGTGGGAAATTTTCCTGTTATCGTGATAGGTGCAGGACTAGGGGGTCTTGGAGCTGCGTGTCAACTTGTAGCCCGAGGCGTACAAGTTCTCCTCTTAGAAAAACATAATGTACCGGGAGGTTTTGCTACGTCGTTTGTAAGAGGGAGATTTGAATTTGAGGGTGCCTTACACGAATTAAGTGATATCGGTACTGAAGGCAATAGGGGAGCTTTATACAGGTTTTTCGAAAGGCTTGGAATCGTTCCCGAGACACTTAGATTCAAAAATGTACCAGAATTTTATCGTAGTGTGTATCTTGATGGATATGACGTTACCTTACCTCTGGGAATGGAGGATTATACAAATAAATTAATCGAACTTTTTCCTCATGAACAAAAAGGAATTGAAGAGTTCATGGACGTTTGTAAAGCCGTGTTAGCAGGAATTGAATACATTGCTGCTAAAGGAGGAAAATTTAATCAGGGAGAGGTACTGAAAGAACATCCCTGGCTTCCAAGAGTCGCAGGAATTACACTTTCAGAATTATATGAAAAATTTTTCACTGATAAGAAGTTAATTGCGGTATTATCTCAGCTATGGGGTTATATAGGGTTACCACCTGATAGAATGAATGCATATGCTTTTGTAGCAATGTTGATTTTCTATCTGAAATGGGGTGCTGCATTCCCTATGGGGAGATCTCATTCTCTGACAAATGCATTAGTTAACGCATTTGAAAAATTTGGTGGTATAGTAAGATATAATGCACTAGTTGAGAGAATTCTAGTTAAAAATGGAAGAACTTGTGGTGTCGAACTTCAAAATGGAGATATTTATCTTTGTAATGCTGTAGTTTCCAATGTGAATCCAATCTGCACTGCGATGAAGATGTTACCTGAAGAAATAGTTCCTGATGATTATAAAAGAAAAATATATACTCCAGGAATAGGACCTTCGGGATTTTCTGTATATATTGGATTGAATGCATCTCATAAGGACCTTGGTTTTACCGTGCATGAAACATTTATTAATTCCACATATGATATGAATCATGCTTTTGAAACATTTCGAAAATTGAAACCACCAGAATACATGGTTGCAGCATGTTATAATCATATCTATGAGGAAATATCTCCTCTTGGAACGACTCAATTAGTTCTTACCACGCTCCAGATGGGGAAATTATGGCAAAATATCGCACCAGATCAATACTTTAGAAAAAAAGATGAAATTGCAGATAGTATGATCTCGTTGGTAGAAAAAACGATTTGCCCAGATATAAGAGATCATATAGAAGTGGCAGTTGCAGCAAGTCCTTTAACATATTATCGTTATTCTAAGAATATTGAAGGGGCAATATATGGAACGGAACAATCCGTGGAAAATGGACCTTTATTGAGATTAAAAAGTAGAGGTGCAATTCCAGGACTATATCAAGTAGGTGCTTGGACTAATTTTGGTGGGGGATTTTCAACAAGCATAGTCGGTGGAAGAATAGCCGCGGGAATGTATCTAAAAGATAAAATCGAGAGGAGATGGTAAATAATGATGGAAGATATTAAGAAATATCAGAATGCAGAAAAAATAAAGAAAAAAAGAGAAGAAATACAAGCAATACCTTGGTATTATGATGGATTAGAGAACTTATGTAACAGAATCCATCCTACAAATCAAACATTAAGAATCTCTGACATCATACAACTCTCTCATGATACCAAATTATTCCGATTAGTACCTGCCAAACCACAAAAACCATTAGCACCATTTCGAGCAGGTCAATACATGGGTATTACTATAGAAATTAATGGAATCAGAACTTCAAGACCATATTCATTAGTTTCTTCTCCTAACCAACTTGCTTATTATGAGATAGGAATACGGAAAAAAATCGGTGGTTTTGTAAGTCCATATTTAATCGAGAATGCGAAAGTGGGAGATGTCATTGAAGCTACAGAACCAATGGGAAATTTATTTTATAACCCTCTTTTTCATGGAAATAATCTTGTTTTCATAGCAGGAGGATGCGGAATTACACCGTTTATATCACTATTACGAGATATTACCGAAAGAATGAGTCCAATAAATATCTGGTTGATTTATGGGGCTTTAACAGAATCTGAAATTCTATTCAAGAATGAATTGGAAGAAATCAAATCCAGAAGGAATAATGTTAACATAAAATATGTTTTATCTGAACCAGATCCAAGTTGGAGAGGTGCATGCGGATTCATAACGAAAGAAATTATTTCGAGTGAAATAAAATCATTAGGTAAAAAATATTACTATGTAGTTGGTAATCGTGCAATGTATAATTTTATAGAGAGTGAACTTAATAAATTAGGCATTCCTAAACATAAAACTTATTTTGAAGCATTTGGTGCACCTGATGATATCACTAAAGTGATTGGATGGCCACAAAATTTGAATAAGTCTCATAAAGTTCAAGTAACCTTGAAATACAGAAAATTAGGAAAGGTAGAAGAACTCATATTTAAAGCACCTTGTACTGAACCTTTACTTAATAGCATTGAAAAGGTTGGCAAACCAGATATTATACCTGATAACAGTTGTCGATCTGGTGAATGTGCATTATGTAGAACGAAAATGATCTCTGGAAAAGTTTTTGTTCCACCTGAAGTAACAATTCGGGATATAGACAAAGATTATGGATTTATTCATCCATGTATATCATATCCTTTAACCGATCTTCACCTAGATCTTACTTTAACATAAAATTTTATTTTCCTTTTTTTAAAATAAAAAGAAGTAAGAAAAAGTTTATTTCCATTTCCATTTTGGTTTAGTTTTTGTTAGACGAGCCATTGCTCCACCTACTGCATCTTTAGTTTGAAGTAATTGAGAGCTTACAAGGGTTTCTAGTTCTAACCCTAATGCGGTATCTTTACCATAACAATCATCAATCAGTTTCTTTGCAAGCCCAACTGCTAATGGACCACTCGTCATGAGCTCGTCTGTATAAAATTTTATTATTGATTCTAATTCTTCATAGCTTTTAGCAACTTTATTTACAACTCCAAGTCGATAAGCTTCATTTCCATCAAATTTTCTACCCGTTAGAACGATATCCTTCGTATTTTGGATTCCCACAATTCGTGTTAACCTTATGGTTCCTCCCACATCAGGATTCATTCCGATCTTGCTTTCTAACATGTGGAACTGTGCTGAATCCGTACAGAATCGAAAGTCGCATGCCAACGCAAGTTCAAAAGCCATTCCAAAACAATAACCGTTAATTTTCGCAATTACAGGTTTCTCCATCTTTTCAATTTTTGTAAAAATTGGGTGAATCCATGTATTCGCAAAATATCGAAAATTACGAGGAATTCGTAAATCAGGAACCACTCCTTCGGGATCTCTTTCCTGACCTGTTAAAAAATTGAGATCTATCCCTGAGCTAAAAAAATCTTTTCCACCGGTAATAATAACTACTCTAGCTTCAGTTCGTTCAACTTTATCTATTGCTTTTTGTAATCCGACCATTAGATCATAATTAAAAGCATTTTTTTTATCTATTCGGTTTAAAGTAATGGTAGTAATTGTTCTATCCTCATTTTCCTCAATTAAGACAATATCTTCACTCATATTTTTTCATGTTTTCTTTTTAATTATTATAATTATTATATCGCTTAATTAAAAAAAAAATCTATATGAAAAGTAAGAAATAAGATGAAAATTTTTTATGGAGAATTAATGAAATATAATCATAATTATTAAAAAATAAAATTAAAAGAAGAGGATAAGATTTGAAATATTTTAAACTATTCACACCGCTGAAAATTAAGAATTTATCCATCTCTAATCGTATTATCATGCCAGCTATGCATTTAAACTTGGCAAAAGATGGCTTTATTAGCAACAAATTGGTGGATTTCTATGTTGAGAGGGCAAAAGGGGGTGCTGGCATGCTGATTGTTGGTGGATGCTATGTGGATATTTATGGTAAAGGATTGCCTTCTATGATCGCTGTTGATGATGATAAATATTTACCGAAATTAGAAGAATTTACAAAAGCTATTCACGATGCTCGTGATGATGTAAAAGTCTGTTGTCAATTCTATCATGGTGGTGCATATGCATTTCCGCAAATCATCGGAAAAACTCCCATAGCGCCTTCAGCTGTATATAGTAATTTCAGTAAAACAACACCTCGTGAAATGACCATGGAAGATATTGAACGAGAACAACAAGCATTTGAAGATGCTACTATAAGAGCGAAGAAAGCAGGTTTTGATGCAATCGAGATATGTGCCAATGCCGGTTATCTTCTTGATCAGTTTATTTCTCCTAAAACTAACATAAGGAAAGATAAATATGGTGGAGAACTAGAAAATCGATTAAGATTTCCAATTGAAACGATTGAGAGAATACGGGCTAAATCGGAAGATCTAGTAGTAGGTTATCGAATATCTGGAGATGATTTCGTTCCCGGAAGTAATACTTACAAAGAAAAGGCAGTAATTGCAAAAGAATTAGGTAAATACTTGGATTATTTTAACGTTACTGGCGGATGGCATGAGACTAAAACTCCTCAGTTAACAATGGATGTACCTCACGGATGTTATACCTATTTAGCAGAAAATATCAAGAGAAATGTATCCATTCCAATATTTTCTTCAAATAGAATTAATTATCCCGAATTAGCTGAGCAAGTCCTAATGGCTGGGAAAGCGGATGCAATTTGCATCGGTAGAGGATTAATCGCTGATCCTTACCTCCCTATGAAAGCTCAGAAAGGTGAATCACAAGATATAATGAATTGTATAGGATGTAATCAAGGATGTTTCGATAATGTATTTCGAATGATGCCAGTTACTTGTTTAAGAAATGCTAGAGCCGGTAATGAAGCACGAACAAAATTAAAACCATTAAAAGAAAAGAAAAAGATCATGATCATCGGATCTGGACCAGCAGGACTAGAAGCAGCACGGGTAGCGGCGATGAGAGGCCATGAAGTGCATGTATTTGAAAAGGACAATAAAATTGGCGGGCTATTAAATATAATTTGGATACCCCCAGGACGGAACGAATTTAAAAGGATGATAGATAATTATAACTATTGGATCCAGAAATATCAAATCAAGGTTCATCTCCAGCAAGAAGTTAATTCTCAATTAGTAAAGGATTTCAATCCAGATATGGTGTATTTGGCGTCTGGAACGAAACCTATTATTGCTCCAATCCCTGGAATTGATAGAACAAATGTTTTTTGGGCAAACGACGTGTTTAATGGGAATGCTCCGGTTGGGAGAAATAGCGTAGTTATCGGTGGTGGTGCAACTGGAATTGAATTAGCCATTTATTTGGCAAAATTTGGAGCAATGAGCCCTGAAGCATTCGATTTTCTCACGTTTTATCATGCTTTAGAACCTCAAGTTGCATTAGATATGCTTCATGAAAAACGGAACAAAGTAACAGTATTAGAAAAATTACCTAAGTTGGGTACAGCTCTTGGAAAAACGACTAAATGGGTTCTTTTAGGAAAATGTGACTTTTATGGGGTTAAATTTGTAACTAACGCAAATGTTACCGAAATTGGTGAAAATTACGTGAATTATACCGATGCTCAAGGAAACGATCAAGTCATAAGTGATATCGACTATGTATATCATGCAACGGGAGTAGTTCCTAATGATGCTCTTTATGAAGAGATCAAAGAAATGGGATTCGAAGTAATGAAAGTCGGAGACGTACTAAATCCTCAAACGGTCATGGAAGCTGTTGCTAAAGGTTACAAATTAGGAAATACCGCGTAATTTTCTTTTATTTTTTTATCTCTTGTTTTTAATATTTGGAAAACGCATACTATTCAATATTAAAAAATTTTAAAAAAAAGGTAAAAATTAAAGGTTTTTAATAGTCTCTTTTACAGATTTTTCAAAACGCTCACATATTTGATCAGTTTCTTCATCATTAATTACTAATGGTGGCTTGATTTTAAGTATGTTTTGAATGAAGTAGCCACCGGTGGACGCGATAAGTTGCATTTGTTCTCCAAAAAGGATATTATAATTTTTCCAAGCAATATGGATCAAAGATTCTATTAATTTATTATGTGGTTCTCTGGTTTCTCTATCTTTAACAAACTCAACTCCTATAAATAACCCAGGTCCCCTGACATCTCCTATCTCAGGAATATCTTCTGATAGCTCTTTTATGTATGATGTAATTTTCTTACCTTGCTTTTCAGCATTTTCAGGAATCTTGTTTTTCTGTAATATTTCAATATTTATCAAACAAGCTGCCATGGCTAAAGGTGGAGAGGAGAAAGTGGAATGTTCCTCAAACTCTGTTAAGGTTCTTAACTTTTCAGATGCTACAGTGATTCCAATAGGAATACCCGCTGCTGCTGCTTTAGTCAGCGTCATAATGTCTGGGGATATATCTTTATTATATGTCGATTGATACCAATCAGAAGCAAACATTTTTCCCGTTCGACCAAATCCAGTTTGTGCCTCATCATAAGTCAGAAGAATCTTATTTTTAGCACAGATCTCTTTTAATCCAACTAAGAAATCAACTGGGGCGGGAATCATGCCACCTGGACCTTGCATTGGTTCTATAATACATCCGATTGGAGTCCCTGTTGGATACAATTCTATGCTTTCCCGAATAAACTCTATGCATTCCAAATTGCATGATTTATCTCTTTTCCCTTCAAATCCTTCTTTATAATTCCAAGGGCAACGATAACAATATGGATAGAAAGTTTTAATCCAATGTTCTTTTCCCCACGGTTCGAATCTCATGGGCAATCGTTGTGAAGCTCCCATCATTACTAAATTAGAACCATGATATCCTCGTCTAAATATAATAAATTGATCCCCCTTTTTGTTATTGATCATGCTTAGTCTTATAGCACATTCCAACGCAGCACCTCCCCCAGCATTATTCACACTCACTTTTCCCCCTTTTAATTGACCTGGAGCGATCTCTGCAATCTTATTAGTGAATCTTACTCGTACAGGATTCAAAAAATACGACCATGAATGAGTTACTTGTTGGGATTGAAGATATATTGCATAACTAATATCAGGATTGTTATGCCCTAAATTTAAAACCCAAGCTTGGGAAGTACAATCAAGAATTTCCTGACCATCTTGCGTTTTAAAGTAAATTGAACCAGGTTCGGTGCTTCCGGTAATGATATGTTCTCTGGCATTAGTTAAAAGATGATGGCGCCGGCATAATAATATTTCTTCTTCATTTAAAGGATTTTTGAGTAGTCTATCAATATCTTCCTTCTTTAAATATCTTGGTTCGACCATGCTTAAGTATTATCTTTCTATTATTAAAAGGATTATTTTTTATTTTCCAAGAATTAAAAATTAAAAAAAAGAGTTTGAAGTGAAAATGTCTAAATCAACTTAAAATATTCTATATCTAAAATTCTTTTTCGTGGCTTTTCTTTAAATACTGCTTCAACTCTTGCACCAATTTCTAGCTTTTTCGGATCTCCTTCGTTAATTATATGAACGAAATCAGTATCAGATCCATCAAGTTTAATCAATGCATAAGCAAAAGGAGGTTCAAGAGGCATCACAGGTGTAGAATGAGAAACAACTGTAAAACCGGTGATAGTACCTTGATTTCCTACTTCTACCCATTCTTCCATTTTCTCAAAGCATTTAAAACATATCATTTTTGGAGGTACTGATACTTCTCCACATTTAGGACATTTAACTCCAAAAATTTTGTTGTTTTTTCCTATTTCAGTTATGAATTTTTCTACATAAGCCCCAGCGGTGTGCTTGTAAGGTACTTTAATTCGTCCACGATACACTTTTTTCTCTATATCATCTGTCATATTTCTTTTCCTCCTTTATTTCTCCTCTTTGATTATGTTAAAATATGGAATATCTGCCGTAAAATCACCTATGAGTTTATCATTAAATACAGCTTCGACACGTTGTCCAATTTTCATTTTAGTAACATC
>Ga0315535_1001644_pt1 | contig 14741 bp, 10 predicted proteins | sample SalMarSW160220MG_2_FD_203092 | JGI IMG/M metagenome (GOLD analysis project Ga0315535, IMG submission 203092) | Salt marsh sediment microbial communities from the Plum Island Ecosystem LTER, Massachusetts, United States - Salt Marsh Sediment SW1602-20 ...
GCGTTAATGTACCAGTTCTCCGCATCATCGCCGGCTTCCAGGTCATGGTAAAAATTCGTGCTGCCCTGGGTGCAATTATCGATATCAATGTAGGCGGCTTCCAGGGTGACCGCACCCCCCCCCACGGGATGGTCAAAGAAGGCGTCAACCGTCCAGACCGTATTGTCCTGGTTCTCATTGCCTGCTAATGTGAGATCGTCTTGACGGTCCATGCCAACGCCAAGGCTCAAAACCTTTTTTTCTCCCAGGTATGTTCCTTTGTTGAACCAGGCCGTTTCCGGCTCAAGGAGACTTAGCGAAACCCGGCCCACAAACCGGAGGTTGTCTTCAGGATTTGCGTCACCCTCGACCCCTTCGGAAATCATCGCTCGGTATTGCAGTTGTCCGTCCAAAGGATTGCCCCATAGGGTTAACCCGTCGTCCCGTCCTACTTTCTGTGCATAAAAGATGCCGCCCCTGGACCCTCCCTGCAAAAAGGGGAGATCAGCGGTCAACATGCACTTGGTGGAGGTTGTGCCGTAATTGCGTGTCAGGGGCACATACATTCGTCCCATCTGAATTTTAAGGGCCTCATGCAGATTCAAGGTGATCCACAGGTCTCGCCAGGCAACGCCGGTTCCCAGTCCCATGCCGGAATTGTCCAAATTCCCGCCGGTTGGCGTTTCCATCCCCACCTTATCCGAGGCAATGTGAGTGAAGAAGCTGACATGTTTGGTCACATCCCCCTTTAGATACAAATAGGCCCGGCGGATCATGAAATCGTTCACATCTTCATATTGGTCCCCATTTATCTTTCCGTCTTCAACCCACTGATATGAGGTTTGCATCCAGATGCCGATCTCCCCTTTGGTCTGTTCGTTAATTTCCATCTTGAATCCTGCCCAACAGGGGCTTAGCATTCCAAAAACAAAAAACAACACCATCACCATCCTGGCCAACACCGCTAATTTCTTCATTCTCATTCCTCCTTTAATTTATCTAAGATCGCTCAACTTAGGTTTAATAAAAAACGGCAAACAATAACGCACGGCTGTTTTCCAACTCATAGTTCAATCCTGAAAAGTTCAAAATGGGATGTAATTCACGGCTGTTGCTTTACGGCAGCCATTTATTCCTTATCACCGGGATCTGAAGATCAGGTTTCAGGTGTCAGGTTTCAGGAGAGAGGGACGTAAGAGCTGAAACCCAAAACCTGAACACTGAAACCTGACACCTGGATAATTTAAGCTAAATTACCAACAATCTTGATTTATACCCCTCAAAGTGGAACGAACTTCCTTCCTGTTTTTCAGACGGGGCCAACGGTTTTGAAGACCGCGGGGTGCCCAGCACCATTGCCACTGAATACTTTGAAAACGGGATTCGGGAGAGTCTGATCGAATGATGAATGAAAAAAATGCTCACTGGATAATAATGGACATGATTTTTCGGCCAAACCCTTTGCCTACCGAACCCGGGCAGAATTTATATAATACGCTCAGGTAAAGCCGAAAAATTGATACATGGGTAGTTCCCTTATAATTAAACGTCTCGGAAATTCCACAACTTCTTGAAAATAAAGGTTTATTAATGGTAACCTGTTTATTTTATCAGAATGGAACAATGGAATGCTGGAATATTGGAATTTTGGGGATAAAAGCGGAAGTAAAACATTATAATTGTAAAAAACTCCTTCAAACCCATTATTCCATTACTCCATTATTCCAATTGGGGTGAAGCCCCTAAATTCATTTTTAATAAAATTTAATTATAAAGGATATTACGATTTGTCAAACTGGAATTTCCGATACATATGGGCGGTTTTCATAGAGAAAACCGATTTGTGAAACCGGGGGATAAACTGAAAGAAACCAAAGAAGTGTGATGAAGTATTCCAACTTGAGAGAGTATTGAAACCGTGGAATGCTGTAAAAGTTTGAGTAAGTTTTTTGTTTCCGGCCCGGTTGATTAGGCTTTCCAGGAAAAACCACAGCACATTGAAAATAATGGTTATTGAGGGGCATGTTGCAATTTTTTCACGGCACGAACAACAACCTGAACGGCTTTATCAATCTGATCAACAGTGGTCATCCGTCCGACACTGAATCTTAAGGTTCCTTTGGCCCAGTCCAAGGGAATATTCATGGCCTGGAGAACATGGGAAATTTCCACGGTATCTGAATGGCAGGCCGCACCGGCGGAAGCCGCCACCTCAAGCCCGATCTCCTCGAGAATCCTGTTGGCCTCAAGCCCTTTAAAGGAAACACTCAGGGTGTTGGGCAACCGTTTATCCGGATGCCCGTTTGGTTTTATCTGTACAAGTTCACAAAATAATCCATTATGCAGCCGATCTCGCAACATTTTCATATGTTCCATGCTCTTTTTCAAATCACGGGTGGCGATTTCACAGGCCTTTCCCAGACCGACAATTCCAAATACGTTTTCAGTACCGGCACGAAGCCCCATTTCCTGGCCTGCACCGTGGCAGAATTTTTCCGGCGTTACGGATTGCCGGATATAAAGGGCGCCGGTACCTTTGGGAGCGTATACTTTATGACCTGCGATAGACAAAAGATCAACGCCGAGCTTGCTCACATGCGTTGGGATTTTACCGATGGATTGGGCCGCATCGGTGTGCATGACAATATCATGTTCTTTGGCGATCCTGGAAATTTTTTCAATGGGTTGAATGGTTCCCACCTCGTTATTCGCGTGCATAATGGTAATCAGGATTGTCCCGGGTCTGATGGATTTTTCAACATCCGATTCGCTCAAAAGGCCCTGCTCATCAACCGGCAGATAGGTTGTTTCAAATCCAAAACCTTCCAGAAAGCGGCATACTTCCAGAACTGCCGGGTGCTCAATCCTGCTTGTGATGATATGGTTTCCCTTTGCACGATAGGCACGGGCAATTCCCTTAGTTGCATGGTTATTGGATTCAGTGCCGCCGCTTGTAAATATGATCTCACCGGGGCTGCACCCCAGAAGTCCCGCGACCTGTGTGCGTGCGGTTTCAACCGCTTTTTTAGGAGCAATGCCATACCAGTGACTGCTTGAAGGGTTTCCAAACTCTGTTTCCAAAAACGGCCCCATGGCCTCTATGACTTGAGGATGGACAGGGGTTGTTCCGTTATAATCCAAATAAATCAGCGGAGCCATTTGTGACATGATTTCTTAATTCCTTGAAATGCTTGCTTTGTTTATTTTTACTTTTCGGCAGTGGATGCTAAAAAGTCGAGCATGGCCCGGCATAACGGTGAAACGTTTCTTCTTTTGTCCCGGATCAGATAAAATTTTCGCGGCATGGTAAGGTTTTCTATTTTTAAGGCCTTGAGTATTCCTGCTTTAAGTTCCGTATCCAGGGCTCTTAATGACAGAATCGATATGCCAAGACCCGATTTTATGCCTTCTTTGACCGCTGTGGAGGAACCCAAGCGCGCTACGATATTAAGGGAATTGAGATCTTTTGTCACCGGCATCTTAAGATACTCTTTAATGATTTTCAGCGTGCCTGAACCGGTTTCCCTTAAAATAAACGGTTCATTAGATAAATCTTCAAAGGGAACTTGCTTTTTGCCGGCCCATTTGTGTTTCGTGGGAACAACCAATACCAGTTCATCTTTCCACAGATCATTGCATATGAGGGTGTCACTCGTACTTTTCGATCCAACCACGCCCAGTTCAAAATTACCATTCATTACCCGTTGTTCGATGTCACTCGTGTCTGAAACCGTCAAGGTAACCGTCACAAACGGATGCTTTTCTCGAAAATATTCTAATATTTTAGGGAAGATATATTCTCCGGGAATGGTGCTGCCGCCGATATGAATTTCCCCTTTTTTTATTCCGAGAAAACCCTGCATCTCATTGCATGCATGCTTTTTCATATCCAGCAACACACACGCATGGTTGTAAAGGAGTTTGCCTGCCGCAGTGGGTACCACCTGCCTGCCCAAACGATCCAGAAGTTGAGTCCCGATCCTGCTCTCAAGGGTGGCTATTCTTTCGCTGACCGAAGGCTGTGCCAGAAAAACAGCATCGGCGGCTTTTGAAAAGCTCTTCAGCTCAACTACTCTGCAAAATATTTCTAACTGCCTGAAATCAAAGTCTATGGACGTCATTTTGTGTGTAACACCTTTTTTCATTTTTCAGAAAACAGGGTCCTTGAATCCCAGGTAGCCTCATGGCATACAAAAATCCCCGGGGCCATTATTCTAATTGGGGCGAAGGCGCGTAAGCGATAAGTCGTTTTGTAAACATTACAAGATGAACGTCCAACATCGAACGTCCAACGTTGAACATCGAATAATGATGTCGCTCCGCTCCACAATTTAATTTCATTTGTTCAAAAATCCAAAGTCAAAGCTTGAATTACTATTTCTATTTCTTTTCAGCCGTTTTGATACTCTTAACAAAATTCTTAATTAATTATTCTGTTTCCTCTAAAATATCATCCAGTAGTTCGGTTTTTTTATTCACCATTCGATGTTGGACGTTCGATGTTCGATGTTCATCTATGTTCCAATATGCACCACATCCGAAGCACGAACCAAAATCGCCTTTTTTTTCAATTCAGGGAGTACTTCCCGTAGAACATCATACGTAACTTCATGGGGGTGTGCGATGCCGATGGCTTCACCATGACTGTTGGCGATGTGAATGAGCCGGTATATTTGTTTTCGAATAAAATCGCGTTCCTGAATATGATCAAGGAACACATCCTTTTGCGCAAAAGGAACCTGTAATAGTTGAGCGGAAGGTTTGCATAATGTTTCGGTTGTGGTACGGCTGTCGATAAAAAAGAGCTTTCGTTTTTTCAGAACAGAAAAAATTTGGTATAGCTGGATAGAAACCGTAGTCATTTTTGAGCCCATGTGATTGTTTACCCCTTGAATAAAAGGAACGGAATCCAGGTCCTTGTCAAGCTGGTTGATGAGCTGATCCGGAGACATTGAGGTCAAAAGCGCTCCGGGTCCCGGGTTAACCATGGGATATTCATTGGGTTCCATGGGCAGATGGAGCATCACGTCGAATCCTTTTGAATGCACGGATTTGGCGATGCTGTTCTGAAAAGGGCTGTAAGGAAGTATGGAAAACGTGAAAACCGCGTCCAGTCCGAGGAGTTTTTCCACTATTTCTTTGTCATAGCCGATGTCATCGATAATAATAGCTATTTTAGGCAACTCTTTTGGGATTGCGGGCATGGGTTTTGGTATGGGTTTATGAGGCGGCACCTCCTTTTCAGGATAGACTTCAAACCGGGGTATTTTTGTTGCCCGGGATTTTACAACTGGTTCTATAGAGTGCTTTCGCGACAATAAGTGACGGGCAAGAAGGCCGGCAATAATGACAAGAACTATCAAAACGCCAAGCCCGGCAACGGCCCTCATTAGATTGGTTTTTGGGAACTTTTTTTTACTCGGTTTTCTTTTAGGTGTGTTTTGCCGCCTGATTTTTCTTTTAGCCATAGGTTACTTGTTGGTACCCTTGAAAATTTCATAACTTAAAAGGATGTCAAGGGCGCGCATAACCTGATTGTCAGACAACAATTGATCGACTTTAAGATGACCGTATCTGTTTTCAGGGGCGTTGATTTTCGATTTCTTTTTGTCCTCCCGTTTTTCCCCGGATTCTGTTTTGCCGCCTTGACGTTGATCGGGACTTGCTTCGAGATGATTTTTAAGATCTTTTTCCTTTATTCCATATTCACCGTCGCTCATCTCATTTTTATCCATAAATCTTTCATTGACAATTATATCAGGCTCAATTCCTTTGGCCTGGATCGACCGACCGCTGGGGGTGTAATATCTGGCAATGGTCAATTTCAGGCCATAACCGTCTCTTAAGGGCTCCACGGTCTGGACCGAGCCTTTTCCAAAAGAGGTGGTTCCCAGTATAAGGGCACGCTTATGGTCCTGGAGCGCACCGGCAACGATTTCCGATGCACTGGCACTTCCGCCGTTTATCAAGACAACCATGGGATAATTTCGCTCTGTACTGTTGGGCGTTGCTTCGAAAATTTGAGTATTTTTTTCCAGACGTCCTTTGATCGAAAGAATTTTTCCTTTTTCAAGAAAAAGATCCGAGATCTTGATGGACTGGTTAAGAAGTCCACCCGGGTTGTCGCGAAGATCCAGGATAAGCCCTTTTAAAGGTATTTTATCCGATTCGAGCCGTTTTAGCTCTGTTACCATATCCTCCGTAGTATTGTCCCTGAAATTTGTGATCCAGATGTATCCGTATCCGGGTTTTAAGACAATGGATCTTACGCTTTCAACGGGTATAACATCCCGAATCAGCTTGATATCCGTCGGTTCATTAACTCCTTCCCGTTTAATGGTTACAACAACTTCAGTTCCTTTGGGGCCTCTGATCATTTTTACAGCATGTCGTAATTCCATGGTCGGTTTACCATCGACTTTGACGATTATATCACCGGCCTTTATTCCGGCTTTATAGGCCGGGGTTCCCTCGATAGGAGAAACCACTGTGACGAAACCGTTTCGCATGGTTATACTAACGCCGATTCCGTTAAATTCGCCTTGGGTATCGAGTTGAAGCTCTTTAAAGTCGTCAGGGGGCAACAATGAAGAATGGGGATCAAGGCTGTGGACCATTCCCTGGATAGCCTTTTCGATCATTTCTTTTGAATCCACCGGATCAACATAGTTTTTTTCAACCAGTTCAATCACATCGGAAAATAATTTCAGGCCCTTATACGTCTCTTCTCCGTTGGCCGAAAGATCACGGTAGAAACCGAATCCTATGATCCAGAATATAACGCCGATTGCTATTACCAACCCCAGATTGACGTTTCGCTTCTGTTTGATGCTCATATAGTTACTCCTTATTTGTATTACCCCTTGTTAATCCATTTTAACGGGTCCATGGGTTTTCCGTGATGGCGCACTTCAAAATGGAGGCTCGGGCCAATCATGGACCCTGAATCTCCAACCGTGGCAACAACATCTCCCATATCTATATTATCTCCTTTTGACGCGAAGAGTTCTTCAGCATGGGCATAGACCGTATAATAATTTTCCCCATGATCAATGATTATCATGTTTCCGTACCCTTTGAACCAGTCGGCATAAAGGATCTGTCCGTCAAAAACAGAGCGGATCGGTTCGCCTCTGTCTGCCTTTATTTCGATACCGCTCTGAAAATTTACCATATTAAGTTTTTTGTTTTTATGCGGTCCGAAATGAACTACTATTTTACCTTTAACCGGCATATTAAGCAATCCTTTTAGTGCAGAAAAGCTTTTTGTTGAAATGTTTTTATTCTGTTTTAGTGGGCCAACTTCTATGTTTAAAGACTTAACTGCCCCATTCAAATTGGCTGCAGCCTGATTCAAGGATTCAAGGAGCGCCAGTTCCAGTGATCTTTTGTTGCGGATGCCAACAAGGATGCTTGAACGTTTCACTCTTTCATCGGACATAATTGCAATCTGTTTTTTTAAACCTGCTTCAAGAGAAAGCTTCTCTATTTTTTGGGAATTCAGCCTGACCAGAAATTGCTGGAGCTTTGCCTTGTTGTCCAGAAGATTCTGTCGGATTTTTTCGTCATAAGCTAAAATAATTTCCATGGACTTTTTGCGTTTAAAGAGTTCATACATGGATTGAGCTGAAGCCAGAACATATATACTGCCCAGCCAGTTCATTTTATAAAGCGCTGACAGGCGTTTGAATATGTATTCTTCGTCGGCTTCAATCCTCTTTTTGAGGTCGTCGGATGCCCGGGTGGTTTCAATGGATTTATCTCTGAGGGCGGCAAGTTCGAACCTGAGAGCCGAAACTTGTTTTCTTGCCTGGTTGAGGGCCAGATCAATATCGTTCAGTCTGTTAACTATGGCGGATTCCTCTCTTGTGAACGTCAGAACTTTATGCCTGCCTTTTTCTATCTCTCGATTGATATTTTCAGCTTCTTTACTCAAGGGGTTAATGTCGCCGTCGTTTTCCCCGTTTTCCTCGTTTTCTTTGTTTTTCGCTGTGGGAGATATAGAGATAATGTGTATATATTGTTTTAGATTTCGAATATAACCGACCCGACCCTGGTGACTAATTTTTAGCCATCCGTTGAGGTGTTCGAGAATTCTAACCTTTTCGCCTTTTTTGATTAATTCCAAAGGGCTATTCATTATTGTGGGTGCAGGGCGTACATTAAGTTTATTTGCGGTGACAATTCCGACTTCATGGGATTCAGCACCTAAAATATCAGCCGGCCGCAACACAAAAATAATACCCGAGGCAGCAAATATGATTATTTTAAAAATTGTTTTAAAGAAAGATAACACCCTATCCATCCCACAAATATGCTGACAAGTATTATTCCACACAAAGCGCCGGGGGAAAGAAATCTAATCGTAAACAGACCGGGAGATATCCCGCGCTCCATACTTAATGATATTAACAAAAAACTGACAAATAATACGGCCAGACCGATAATACCTCCAAAAGCTCCCTGGATAAGACCCTGAATGTAAAAAGGAGCTTTGATAAAACTATCGGTAGCACCCACCAGGCGCATAATTTCGACCTCATCCCGTCTCGAATAGAGTACCAGACGAATGGTATTGGCCACAATTAATAAGGCGGCCATAAAGAAAAGACTCCCCATTGCATACCCGGTTAATCTGAACAGATTAAAAAAATTCGTAAATTGTCCGAGCCATCTCTGTCCGTATTCCACCTCATCAACCTGGGGAAGCGATTCTATTTTGGTGGCAAGCATCTCAACTTTTTCCTGGTTCTGAAAAGATGATTTAAGTAGAATTTCAAACGCATCCGGAAGCGGGTTTTCCTTTAGGTTTTCAAACAAAGAAGACTGGCGTTTCATCTGTTTTTTAAGCTCTTGAAAGGCCTCATTTTTTGAAATGAATCTGACATCCCGGATACCGTCCATGTGCTGAATCTTCCGTATGAGTTCCGAAATTTTTGTTTCAGGGGTATCGGGTTTCAGATAGACCATGATCTTTATCCCTTTTTTCCATGAATTTATTATTTCATTGGCATTGACAAAAAAAAGAGCAAAAGCGCTGACAATAAGGATGGAAATGGCGATGGTAATAATCGTGACGGTGTTTAAGAATTTGTGGTCCCGGATATCCTGTATGGCTCTTTTATAGTTGTGAATCATCGGAACAACTTTCAAACATTTATTGTTTTTTGCAGATACCCCTGATTAAGATGGATGACCCTGCCACCCGTTTTACGGATGAGTTCCTTGTCATGGGTTGCAATGATAACGGTGGCGCCACGGGTATGGAACCTTTTAAGAAGCTCAAGGATGATATCGGCGGATACTTCGTCCAGATTGCCGGTGGGTTCGTCTGCGAGTATTATTTTCGGGTCACCCACAACAGCTCTGGCAAACGCTATTCTTTGCTGTTCGCCGCCGGATAGACTTGGGGGAAGAGAGTGCAGAGCTTCCTCCATCCCCACGGTTCTTAATATGCTTTTTACCTTTTTTTCGATGAAGCGTCGTTTTTTGCCGGTTGCTTCAAGGACAATGGCAACGTTATCAAAAACGGTTTTTGTGGGTATCAGCTTGTAATCCTGGAATATTATCCCGAACTTTCTCCTTAGAAACGGTATTCGATTGTGAGAGATTCTAGACAGATTTATTCCCTCGATCAATACCTGCCCTTCTGATACCTTTTCCCCAAGGTATAGAAGTTTAAGCAGGGTGGTTTTGCCTGCTCCACTCGGACCGCTGATAAAAAGGAGTTCGTTTTTTGAAATATCAAGGGTGATGTTGGCGAGCGCTTTCTTGGCGCCGTAATTCTTGTGAACATGGAATAACCGAATTATTGAGCTTTTGTTCTGATCGTCAATCATTCAACAATTCCTTGACCCTTCGCCCGATACAGCGTCGCTTTTGCAATTTGGAATTTATATAATGCACTGTAATAACTCTAACTATCTAAGATTAAAATTGGCCAATGGTTTTAGATTGACCGTCCTATGCTTTATTGATATGTATTTATTGAGTCTAAGGAGTGCTGACACCAGTTTTCCTTACTCATAGCCTCCACTGAATCCCATTAAACAGGCTTCTTCCATTTCAGTGGAGGCTTTTTTATATCTAATCAGCACCTTAAAATCAACAGTTTATTGTAACTGTTCACGGATTCAGGGTGCAGGGTTCAAGGTTCAAAGGTTTAAGGGGGTCTAAATCAAGATTGTTGGTGATTTAGCTCAAGCAATCCAGGTTTCAGGTTTCAGGTGTCAGCTCTTACGTTCGTCCTCCTGACACCTGAAACCAGAACTTCGAATTCCGATGGAAAGTAATAAATGACCGCTGTTAACCAACATCAGTGAATTACACACGGTTTAAGGTAGTTAGTGTCTCCGCGAACGAACTTGAGCATAACCGCAACACCGTCCGTTAAGGATGACAATTTTTGTCACTTGTTTTGTTGATTTTGTCATAAAATATCGGGATTAAATAATTTTTAGCTGATACATTCCATTAAGATAATTATATTATTTTCTAATTAACCGATTCGGCTTGATTTTTGCATGTAAAAAAGGGTGGCAAGAGGCAGTTACGGCTCGATCAAACTATCTGATGTATAACTCAATGGGGGTGTGAATCACGGCTGTTGGCAATATGAAAATTCATGTTCGTCTGCGCTACGTATTTAGATTTGGGGAAAAGGTGTCAGGTTTCAGGTGTCAGGATCGAGAAACTTGAAGAGCTGAAACCTGAAACCTGAACACTGACACCTTACGATTGAACTCAATAATCAACAATCTTGATTTACACCCACTTAATGGTAACTCGTCATTAACTTACTATTTTTTAAAAAGTTATGGAAATTGCGAAACGTTCGATTATGTATCAAGCCCCTAAAATAACTGAAAAGAATCTATATAAAATTTTTATCTCTATTGTTTTGGGGTTAATTGGGTTTTGTCTGAACATACGTCCATTTGTTTTTTTATTTCCACCTCACGAAATTAAGTTCATGGCAGGTCTGGTATGCCCAATGATCGTATCGCTTCGGTGGGGATGGAGATATGGGTTGCTTTCCGCCATATTCTGTTTGGCCTTTAATACCATGTGGATTCAAGGTGGGCAGATATCTGATGTTACGGTTTTGATGTTTCTACTCTGGATTATATGGCACGGATGGTGTGCAAAAAAATTCGGCAACACCGGAGGTACAAAATGGAATCCCTATTTAGTTGAGATTCCGTTTCGGTTATTTAATATCCTAATATTATATACAATATTTAGATGGGTCTTTCAATTTAACCTCCCTGCGTGGGTGCCTAAAATTTCCGCAGCATCAGTTTCTTTAACCTTTGTAAATATTACCGCCATACAAGCTGTGGTTAATGGTTATCTCATCCTGTTGCTTTCGGATGTTTTGATAATTTTCGGACCTATTCGAAAAATACTCGGGCTAAAACAGATTACATATCAAAAGAGATCCAATTATCTTCTTGGTGCCGCTGTTTTAATCTGTTGTGTTTTCTGGGTGATTGACGGTGTTTTTAGCTTAATATTCCGGGATTTTTCTTATTCCATGACTTCCCGGGGAACTGAAAGTCTTCTTGATTTAATCATATTTAAAGCTCCGCCATATGCCCTGTTTGAGAGACTCTCTTTTTTCATTGCCCTGTTAACAGGAGTGATATTATCGTCAAGATATATAAATAAATATACATCATCTGAAAAACTTCTTCAAAAGATGGTAAGGCTTTCGCCTTATCCCATAACCGTCGTGGACTCCGGGGGACGTGTTGAGTATATAAATCCCGAATTTGTCGAAAGTTTTGGTTACCGGCTTGACGATATTCCCACGGTTACCGATTGGTATGATAAAATTTTTCCCAATATTTTTGACCGGCGAGATTTTATTGCCCACTGGAAAGACGATATACAGAAGGCAAAAAAGTTAAACACGGAACCTCGTATGTTCAATGTAACAAACAAGAACGGAAATATAGAGAATATCATCTTCAGGCAGGTCATTCTTGATGAAGAAAAAGAATATATCATCTGTGAGAATGTCAGTGAACGCACACGTGCAGAGGAAAAATATCGCAAACTCAATGTAGAACTTGAGCAGCGAGTTAACAAGCGGACCGCACAACTCGAAGCTACGAATAGAGAGCTGGAAGCATTTTCTTATTCGGTTTCACACGACCTAAGGGCGCCGCTTCGCAGTATAGACGGATTTAGTTTGGCCTTGCTGGAAGAGTATAATGATCAACTGGATGCAGAAGGAAAAGATTATCTGAACCGGGTGCGTTCTGCGAGCCAGCGAATGGGGCAAATTATTGACGATCTGCTTTCTCTTGCAAGGATATCGCGTCGTGAACTGAAAAAAGAAAACGTCAATTTAAGTGAAATGGCGGAAAGCATAGTGAGTAAGCTTGAAGAAGGGGATCCGGATCGCAAGGTAGATATTGTTATTGGCCATAAGGTGACCGCGGTTTGCGATCCCAACTTGATCGAAGTTGTGCTTGAGAACCTGTTGAGCAATGCATGGAAGTTCACGTCAAAGCAGGAAAAAGCGTGGATTGTGTTTGATACGGTTTTGCAGGATGGTGAGCTCGTCTATTGCGTTCGAGACAATGGCGTGGGATTTGACATGGCTTATGCCGGCAAATTGTTTGGCGCTTTTCAGCGCTTGCATAAAGATGCCGATTTTGAAGGGTTCGGCATTGGCCTTGCTACGGTTATGCGCATTATTAACCGTCATGAAGGCCGTATCTGGGCCGAAGGTTATGTAAATCGCGGCGCAACTTTTTATTTTGCAATTTAATAATTTGAAAGGTCGATATGAATAAAAAGATAATCCTATTGGTTGAAGACAACCCCGACGATGAACTACTGGCTATTCGCGCTCTTGAAAAAAATAATATTATGAACGAGGTGGTGGTGGCAAGGGATGGCACTGAAGCGCTGGACTATCTGTTTGGCGCCGGAGCCTACGCCGGCCGTGACATGAGCGTGATGCCCCAGGTCATACTGCTTGATTTGAAACTCCCTAAAATAGACGGTCTGGAAGTGTTGAGGCGTCTTCGTAATGATGAACGGACCAAACTGCTTCCCGTGGTTGTTCTCACTTCATCCAAAGAGGACCGGGATTTAACTGAGAGTTACAGTTTGGGGGCTAACAGCTATATTCGTAAACCGGTTAACTTTGCCCAGTTTACCGAAGCTATCCGGCAGCTCGGTTTGTACTGGCTGGTTTTAAACGAATCCCCGCCCACATAAGGAGTATATTATGGATAAACCCATACGGGTATTGATCGTTGATGACTCCGAGGACGACGGATTGCTGCTTGTGAGGAATTTGAAGAATGGAGGTTTTAGCCCCAGTTACGAGCAGGTAGATACGGCTGAAGCTATGAGCAAGGCTTTAGATAACCAGACGTGGGATGTCATTTTGTGTGATAATTCTATGCCGATTTTTGATGCGGCTTCCGCCCTGGAGCTTTATAAAGATAAAGGACTCGATCTGCCCTTTATCATTGTATCCGGCACTATCGCAGATGAAACCGCTGTTGCGGCCATGAAGTCCGGCGCACATGATTACATCATGAAAGACAATCTTGTGCGACTGAGTTCCGCTATTGACCGGGAATTACGCGAGGCCAAAAATCGTCAGGAACGCAGAATCACCGAAATCCAATTAAGAAAGAGTGAAGAGAAATATCGTGCCCTGTTTGAAGACTCCAGAGATGCGATTTATCTTAACAATCAAGAAGGTGAGTTAATTGATTTTAACCGGTCGACACTGGAGCTCTTCGGGTATTCCAGAGAAGAGATGTTAGGGATTAATACAAAGTCCGTTTTTGTAAACCCTGATAAATATGAAAGGCTTAAGGATGAAATAGCACAAAAAGGATCTGTCAGGGAGTTTAAGGTAAAGCTTCGTAAAAAAGACGGCACTGAAATGGACTGTTTGATTACCTCCACGGTTCGGCAGGCAAAAGATAAAAGTAAATTAGGATACCAGGGCATGATTCGAGATGTTAGTGAGCTGGTGTCAAGCCGCAAACAAATTGAAAAGACCCTGAATGACTTGAGAAAAGCATTGGGTGGGACGATTGACGCTATGGCATTGACGGTGGAGACCAGAGATCCTTATACCGCCGGCCACCAGCGACGTGTCAGCAATCTTGCCCGAGGCATAGCCACTGAAATGGGCGTTTCGAAAGGACAGATTCAAGGGGTCCGCATGGCGGGAGTCATCCACGACATAGGTAAAATATCGGTGCCCGGAGAGATTCTCAGCAAACCAGGCAATATCAGTCAAAATGAATTAGGGATAATTAAAGAACATCCCCAGGTGGGGTATAATATATTGAAAACGGTGGATTTCCCCTGGCCCATTGCCCGGATTGTGCTACAGCATCACGAGAGAATGGATGGCTCCGGATATCCGAATGGTATCTCAGGTGAAAATATTTTGCTCGAAGCAAGAATACTGGCAGTGGCAGATGTTGTTGAGGCAATGGCCTCTCACCGGCCTTACCGGGCAGCCCTTGGAATCAATCTTGCGTTAAATGAAATTTCAAAGAATCGCGGTTCTTTTTATGATTCCGAAGTGGTCGATGCTTGCCTGAGATTGTTTAACGAGAAAGGTTATCGTTTATAGTTGACGGTCTCATAAAAAGTCCAACTTCTGCGTTGTGCTGCATTTCGCAATCATTCAACGTACGAAAAGTACGCCTCATGATTACAAAATTTGCACGCCTTGAATTTGAACTTTTTACGAAACCGTCTAAATCGGACTT
>Ga0315535_1001645_pt1 | contig 14727 bp, 14 predicted proteins | sample SalMarSW160220MG_2_FD_203092 | JGI IMG/M metagenome (GOLD analysis project Ga0315535, IMG submission 203092) | Salt marsh sediment microbial communities from the Plum Island Ecosystem LTER, Massachusetts, United States - Salt Marsh Sediment SW1602-20 ...
AGCGCATGAAGAACGGCGTTCGTTTAGTGTGTGCAGCGCGTGGCGGGATCATCAATGAGTCCGCCCTGTTGTACGCCCTCAATTCCGGAAAGGTGGCCAGCGCAGCCCTGGACGTCTTCGACCAGGAACCGCCTGGGGCAAGTGAACTGGTGGCCCATCCAAAAATGATTGCCACGCCCCATATTGGCGCGCAAACTGCCGAGGCCCAGGCGCGGGCTGCGGAAGATATAGCCAACGAAGTGCTGGCTGCCCTTAATGGCGAGCCCCTGCACTGGAAAGTTGCATAAAAAAATTCAAAGGAGATTCGATGAGCGAAAAATATGAAAAACTAAAAACCCTTTTAGGCGAAGTCGCAGACCTGAATTATGCTACGGCCATTCTTGGCTGGGACCAGCAGACATACATGCCGGCCGGAGGCGCAGAGGCGCGCGGTAACCAACTGGCGACGCTTGGTCGGATTACCCAAATCAAATTCACATCCGATGAGATCGGTAAATTGCTGGATGATTTGCAAAAGGAATTCGCAGACGCTGATCCCGATTCGGATGAAGCCCGTCTGATTAAAGTTACCAAACACGATTACGATCAAGCCACCCGCGTTCCCCCGGATTTTGTGGCCGAGTTTGCAATGGTCACGACCCGGGCGCATGAAGCCTGGGTGGAAGCCCGGAGCAAATCCGAATTTTCTGTATTTCAGCCACATCTGGAGAAGGTTGTGGAGATGGGCAAGCAGTTTGTCTCCTTTTTCCCTCCGGCTGATCACCCATATGATGTGCTTCTAGACCAGTTTGAACCGGGAATGAAGACCGCCGATGTCAAAGAGATCTTTGGGATATTGCGTCCCAAACAGGTGGAGTTGATCCAGGCCATCTCTTCCAGCAAACAGGTGGATGATTCCTTCCTGCGCCTGGATTTCGAGGAGCAGAAGCAGTGGGATTTCGGCGTGGATGTGGTCACAAAGTTTGGCTATGACTGGAAGCGCGGACGACAGGACAAGTCGACACATCCTTTCACTACCTCTTTCAGCATTAACGATGTGCGCATCACCACCCGCTTCGAGCCGAACTCAGGCGCTTCAGCCTTATTCAGCACGATGCACGAAGCCGGGCATGCCATGTACGAGCAGGGATCCAAGCAGGATTTCGAGCGCACACCACTGGCGGGTGGAGCCTCGTTGGCGGTACACGAATCCCAATCGCGCATGTGGGAGAACCTGGTCGGGCGTTCGCTGCCCTTCTGGAAGCACTTTTATCCAAGGTTCCAGGAGCTCTTCCCAGAGCAGGTCGGCAATGTGGATTTAATGACATTTTACAAAGGCATCAACAAGGTCCAGCCGTCCCTGATCCGTGTCGAAGCAGATGAAGCCACCTATAACATGCACATCATGCTGCGTCTCGAAATGGAGATTGGCATGATCGAGGGCACGATCGATATCAAACAATTGCCCGAGATCTGGAATACCAAAATGGAAGAATATCTTGGCGTTATACCGCCAAACGCTGCCAGGGGCGTGCTGCAGGATATCCACTGGTCCAGCGGCTTGATGGGCTATTTCTCGACTTATGCATTAGGGAACTTGATTTCGGCCCAGCTATGGGAAAAGATCAACCAGGATATTCCTAACCTGCAGGATCAGATCCAGAGCGGAAAATTCGAAACCCTGCTGGGCTGGCTGCGGGAGAAGATCCATGTCCATGGCCGCAAGTTTGAACCGCAGGAACTGGTTCAAAAGGTGACCGGATCCAAGATCGACCCGACGGCTTACCTGAAATATTTGAACGACAAATACAGCCAGATTTACGGTTTCTAGACTCACCCCATTCGCGTTTATAATTCTCCCGCAGGAAACTGCGGGAGAATTATTCTTATGCAACGAACCAGACCCCTCTTATTTTTAATTTTTGCGGCGTTCGCTTTAAGCGGCTGCCAGTTTCGATTGGGACCGGACAGCACCGCCCCGACGCCTTTTCCGGATGGATATCTGCCGACAGTCGTGGCGCTGACGGCAGCTGCCCTTCCGACGCCGACTCAGCCGGATACCTTCACGCCAGCGCCTACGTCTGTGCTGGATACCGAAACCCCAGCTTCGGTCCCAACCCTGACGTTGGAACCCTCGACGACCCCAACCATCACCGGCACGATCCCGAGCCCCACACGAACGCTTTCCCCTGTCCCCACGTTAACTTTTACGCCAACCATCACCCTCACGCCGACCCTGACACCCGACGATTACCTGGCGGCAGTGCAGATCCTCTCTCTGGGACCGATGTCCAAAGTCGTTTCGCCGATCAATCTGCGGGCTTATGTAGTTCCGGGCGACCGCAATCAGGTGCGGGTCGAACTGATCGGCGAGGACGGTCGCCTGATTACGCGAGTTCTGACCAAGGTTTATAACTCATTCCGCCCCTGGGGTTTTATGGACATCCAGGTCTCCTATGAGATCCGCGCAGCTGGTGAAGTGGCGCGATTGCAAATCGTGACCGAGGATCGGTACGGGCGAACCAGTGCGATTGGGTCGGAGCGGTTGTTGTTGATGTCGGTCGGTGCCGACGAACTGTTGCCAGCGGTCCCTACGCGTGAGCGCTTCTTTGTGGATGTTCCCCGCGCGAATGGAGTGGTCAGCGGAGGGACGGTGATCGTCAAGGGGCAAATCCAGCCTTTTAACACCCAGCCGGTCGTCTTCGAGCTGATCGGGCAGGACGGAGGGGTGATCGGCTCCAAATTGATGAATTTTCCCAACCTGGAGCAGCAGGACTACACGGCGGTCATCCCGTATTCAGTCAGCGCTCCAACCAGCGTGCGGCTGGTCATGCGTCAAGCGGACGATCGGATTAACGGGATTATCCACCTGGTCAGCCGTGAGATCACGCTTTTACCTTAAAAAATCGAGCAAAACACGATTTGATCGGATTTCCGCTTGACTTGATTTGACCGGGGTGGTAAAATACCCGTTCGATCAAACCGATGCGGGGTAGAGCAGTGGCAGCTCGTCGGGCTCATAACCCGGAGGTCGCAGGTTCGAGTCCTGCCCCCGCTACTCAACAGAAAAAAAGGCACTTTTTGGGTGCCTTTTTTATTTTAATTTAGGTCTTACTGAACTCCACAAACTGGAACCGGCGACCTTTAGGTCGTAGGTCTAAATTGAATTTTGGCGGGTGAGAAAAGATAGCAACCTTTGAAATGACATTTTGATGACATTTATCATATGTGTAAATGTGAACGTGTAGTAAAATATATTCAAGAATATGAATATATCAGAAATCTCTCCTGACGAAAGAATCAGTCAAATCTTTCGAGCGGTCAGCACCCCTGCTCGCTTACAGATTTTGATGGCAATTGGAAATGGCGAGGCCTGCGTCTGTCATCTGGAAACTCTGCTAAACATGCGACAAGCATATATCTCTCAACAACTGATGGAAATGCGCGATGCAGGCTTGGTTGATACCCGACGTGATGGACGCTACATCTTTTATCGGCTGACGGAACCGGACCTGCTCAATCTGTTGAGTGACATTGCTAAATTGTTTGGAATACCTACCAAAGAAATGGAAAGGTTGTTGGATGTTGATCCTCTGCCGCAATGCTGTTGCCCAGATTGTATAGCTAAACTTACATCAACTCTCAGTGAAGTTACCGATTCTACTGAGTCAGAATAATAAGTTGTCGAGCCCTAAGCCATTATGTAGCTTGGGGCTTTCATCTGCAACATTATATTCTTAAATCCGAATATGACAAGATGACTACATAATGAATAATACTATGATCGAAAAAATGGAGACAGCATGACACCAGCCTCCCCCAAACGATTAACGTTCCTGGACCGCTACCTGACGCTGTGGATCTTCCTGGCCATGGCGGTCGGTGTGGGGATCGGGTCTCTCTTCCCGTCTGCGGTGCAGGATTTCAACGCGGCCGTCTCGATAGGCACGACCAACATCCCGATCGCGCTTGGACTGATCCTGATGATGTATCCGCCGCTGGCCAAAGTGCACTACGACGAACTGGGGGACGTGTTCAGCAACTGGAAGATCCTGGGATTATCGCTGCTGCAGAACTGGCTCATCGGGCCAATCCTGATGTTCGTGCTGGCGATCATTTTCCTGCGCGGGTATCCCGAATACATGACCGGCCTGATCCTGATCGGGTTGGCGCGCTGTATTGCAATGGTGATCGTCTGGAACGAACTTGCCAAGGGTGACACGGAGTATGCCGCCGGACTGGTAGCTTTCAACAGCATTTTTCAGGTGTTGTTCTACAGCCTGTACGCCTGGGTCTTCATCACCGTGCTGCCTACCTGGTTCGGGCTGTCCGGCAACATCGTGGACATTTCCATCGGCGAGATCGCCCGGAGCGTGTTCATTTACCTGGGGATCCCCTTCCTGGCGGGGTTCCTCACGCGTTTCTTCCTGGTGCGTGCCAAAGGCAAGGATTGGTACCACAGGGAATTCATAACCAGGATCAGCCCGCTGACGTTGATCGCCCTGCTGTTCACGATCGTGGTCATGTTCTCGCTCAAGGGTGAATTGATCCTGACCATCCCACTGGATGTGGTGCGGATCGCCATCCCGCTGCTGTTTTATTTCGTGATCATGTTCCTGGTCTCGTTTTTCATGGGACGAGCCATTGGCGCAGATTACTCCAAGACCACTACGCTGTCTTTCACAGCAGCCAGTAACAACTTCGAACTGGCAATTGCCGTGGCAGTGGCGGTCTTTGGCATCAACAGCGGTGCAGCTTTTGCAGCGGTGATCGGTCCCCTGATCGAAGTACCGGTCATGATCGGGCTGGTCAATGTGGCCTTCTACTTCCAAAAGCGCCTGTTTGGTGAGACAGTTTCGTCTGCGCCGGAAATGCTGGCCTCAGCAGCGGAGATTTGCCCTCCCGATGAAAAGTTAGTAAAGTAGCTGACCCGAGCCGGAGCGGCACAAAACAATCAGAAACAAAAAGATACTCAACAACAAAATCGCACTGGAGGTTGAAATGGCTGAAGATAAGTTTTCTCAATGGCTAAACGATTTAGACTTCGATTACTGGAGCACGGGTCAACATAAGGTCGCTCCTACCAACTTTTTCGAGAAATGGGCAAAAGGCGAGGCAATCTTGCTGGATGTACGTGCGGCGCAGGAAAAAGATTTTATCGCTCTACCCTTCGCGCTTGCTATCCCCATTGACGAATTACCGCAGCGATTGAACGAAATTCCACGCGACAAAATGGTTGCAGCATTCTGCTCAGGTGGCGACCGCGCGGGCGTAGCATTTGCCTATCTGCAAACCCAGGGCTTTGAAAACGTGCGCATTCTTAAAGCAGCCTACACAGAACTAATGGCAGAACTTCTTCCCGGTAAATTGCGCAAGCTGTTACAGAACATGATCTAAACGGTGATGATTCCAAGAGAACTTTCTTTAGAAATAAAGGATCATTGATGAACACTTTGTACCTGGCGCCACCTATTTTCTTTGTCATCGCCTTTGTCTTCTCGATGCTGGGCATGGGCGGCTCGCAGCTCTATATTCCCATTCTCTACTGGATGGGACTGGACTTCAAGACTGAGGCTGTTCCCTTGGGGATGTTACTGAATGTGGTCAACAGCAGTTCAGCAGCCTTCACGTACTGGCGAAAAAAGCTGATTGTCTGGAATGTTGCCATTCCTTTCGCCATTACCATGATCATCTTCGCCCCGTTGGGGGTGTGGCTCAATGTACAGCTGCCCGTCAAGCCACTGTTGGTCTTCTTTGCTTTGTTTACCGCAGCGGCAGCGGTCCTCATGCTTTCCGGTTGGAAGCCCAATCAGGGGGAAATGTCCCCTCGGGGGCGGGCTATCTTGGGATTGACCGCAGGCGGCGGCTTAGGCACTGTCGCCGGGATGATCGGTCGTGGTGGTGGTTCGTTTGTGGTGCCACTTCTATATATTGTTGGACTGGATGCCAAATTTGCTGCTGCAACTTCCGCTTTTGTGGTCACTTGTTCGGGGGTTTCGAGCTTTGTCTCTCACCTGGCAACCGCGGCTCACCCCACCTGGGAGTTATGGATTGCAACAGTATTGGCAGTTTTTCTGGGCAGCCAATTGGGCTCTCGTCTGATGGCAGGCAAAATGAAACCCCGCGCCATCAAGCAAGTCTTTGGTTGGGTGTTATTGGGAGTAGCTGCATTGATCATCATCAAAGATGTGATCCTGGCATGAGCGTATTACCAGTGAAAGGCTGAGCAACAGAGTGATTTCAAAACAAAATTGAACAAATATTTTTTTCAAGGAGATACAAAATGGAGAAAAACAACGAACTCTACAAAGCTGGTTTACTCTTGCATGGACATAAATGCCCAGCCATGCCGATGGGATTGCGCACCGGGCTGGCCGCGCTCGAAAAACTGGGTGTGGAACGAGCCAAGGACGGACAATTGGTCGCCTTGATCGAGATCGGGCAGGACCACTGTGCTACCTGTTACGCTGATGGCATCCAGATGGCAACCGGTTGTACCTTTGGCAAGGGCAATATCCAGAAGTTGGGCTACGGCAAATTCGCCCTGACGCTGATTGATCGCAAGAGCGGGCGTAGCGTACGCGTGGTCACCCGCCCGGAAACTATCCAGAAGAACAAAGAATCGGAATTTATTGGTTTCCGCATGAACGGTGTGCCCGCCTCGCAGATCGATCCCAAATTGGTAGAACCGTTGGTGGACTATATTCTCGATTCGGATGACGAAACTCTGTTCCAGATCGGGGAAGTAGCCGAAACAAAATTGCCCGCGCCGCGCCCACATGATTTCAGTGCAGTGATTTGTGAATCGTGTGGTGAAGTTGTAGTGGAAAGTTACGCTCGCATTAAGGATAGCAAGGTCTTTTGCGCACCGTGCGCTGATAAATAATAATTCAAGAGGGAGGGGTAGACTTCTGCCATCCCCTCGATCACGAAGATACTATGATACCTGTAAAATTAATTGGCACTCCTACCTGCCGCCGTTACCAGAAAATGCGCTCAAGTGTTCTTGCTGAAGCTGAACGATTGAACCTTGCAATCCAGGTAGAGGAAGTTGGCGATACCGAGACGCTTTCAAAACTCAGTCCCCTTAGCCTTCCGCGTTTATACATCTGGGATGCCCTGGTAGCATCTCAAAATCCGCCGAAACCAGAGCTCATCTCGCAAGCTTTGAACGGCAATCTGGAATGAACTATTAGTTGTGAAATTGGAGACCAGGAGGACACCTTGTTGATCGACCACTATGATCTTGAAGTCTTCACCCCGCCGTGCGATCCCGGCGCGGAACGTTACGCTGCACGTGCACGCCTGACAGTTGATATTTCTGAGATCTTACCTTATCTCAACGCCACCTTGCGCGGCGCAATTTATCATCCCGGCGCCAACGCCCTGACCTGGAAGAAGGGTGGGCACAATATCGCTTTCCATGCTTATGAGATTGCCACGTCCAATGTGGAAGACCGGGAAAGTGCAGAGCAAGAAGTCAAGGGATTGATTGACCTGGTAAACCGGACATGGGAACGCCGGGCTGAAATCAAACCCGATACAACTGCCCACCAGCGCCCGACACCGATGGCGATATATAAACTACTTCCGAATACGAATTGCAAGCAGTGCGGCGAGGCGACCTGTTATTCCTTTGCTCTGAAACTGGCTGCCTCGCAGAGACAGGTTGCTGATTGCCCACTACTGACAGAGTTGCAGCATGCGGATAAACGCACAGCATTGGAGGAGATTGTCATCGAGGCTCCTTCGATTGGATGAGGATGATATGAAAAAGGATTGCTACATTATCTGTAGGTCCCCCAATATATTTATTACCTAATACCACTTCTTGTTATAATCGAAAATCTAAACTAAACCCGCTTAGTTCTTTGCGAACTATAGACCGTCGTGTTAACTTATTAGCAAAGTTTTTCCTTCGAAGATGGCTTCCACAAGACTGGAACTCACGCCGCACCGTATCCGGTGCGGCACGGTGTAATCCGGAGAACGCAGGAAGGTGCTACGAAGTGGTATCGAGTCCTGCCCCCGCTACTGAACATCAATCAAAGACCGCCAGGCTATGCCAAACAGGCAAGCCCGGCGGCCTTTGATTCTAAGAGCCTCCAAACATAAGCAGAGCTACACCCTGTCTGTACCGGTGCAGCTCCGCCACAAATTGCGATGAGAGAATATTTATTTATCGAACAAAGCGGTTTCCACATCCAATAGATTACCGGCGAGCAGTTCCAGATCTACCTTGGCAGTTTCGATATCGCTGTCCAGGCCGGCGAGGATGAGTGCCAGGCGCTGGGGTATGCTTTGCGCCAGGTTGGTATCCACTTCGGCGATGCGGGGGGTGATGACTTCCAACTTTGCGGAGGTGTTTTTGAGGGAGGCTTTGGCAGCAAGCACGTCGCCATCGACCAATGCCAGGCGCGCGTTATTAACATCTACCAGCACTTGCAGAAGTTCGAGGTGGGTGGTGGCCGTATCCAATTCGGATTGGAGAACCTGGTTGTCATTTTCAAGAATGGTAACCTTGTTGCTGGTGGTAGTGAGTTTGGCTTCCAGGTTGCTGATGTTCTGGTTGGACTGTGTCAGTTCGTCCTGGGTTTGATTCAGGCGCTCATTGAGTGGCTGGTAGCGCAAAAAGTTGAAGATCAACACGCCAGCCAGGAACGCGAGGGCAACCACCGCTAGCCAAATCAACGAGGTCCGCCAGAAGCGGTGAAAACGCCCCAGTTGGGGTTTAGCTGGTTTAGCGGGATCAGGCTGGGCAGGTAGATTAGGTGCTTCGGGTTGCGAATCGTTCGATTCGGTTTTCATATTCAGTTTCCTTTTTTCGAATGAAGATACAATTATTTTGGCGGGGCATATCCACACACCGCTCTTATCATAGGGATTTTTTCGCAATGTAATCCCAATTTGTTATCTATGCCCGAGACTCTGCCTCGGCCTCCATCTGATCCAACCGTGTGTAGTAATCTCGAATCTCCTTCAGGTGCGCCCAGGCGATTTTCCCGGTGAGCATTAAGTCATCACCGGTTACATCGGTCTCCGGATCAATCGCACCATGTTCGAGTTCTACCTCGAGCCCTCGCCGAAACTGCTCCAGTTCAATTTGTGACCAATCAATTTTTAGCTTCATTCCGATTGATCGAGCTTCTTCAATTAAGAATTGTCGTTTGTTGCTCATGTGATCCTCTCTTTTCATTTTTTTCAGTATCAATGTCCTGATGAATCAACTACCTTGAAATCAATAAACCACCGTTGCACATCTACCGAAGTTAACTGCACCCAAAACCGGTCGCCGGGTCTCGGTACGTGGCCTGTGACCCAGTGTCATCATCGCCTGGATTATTTCCCAACGGCAATTGTCCTCGGATGTACTATGCTAGGTGTCTTGCGCCATGCGTGCGACAATTGCAAGTTAAGCTTTTCAAGTCTTCCTGAATTCATCAGCGGTATTTGCGTTTGTGCCGTTTTGATTTCTCGCCTAAAAACAGTGGATATTTTACTCACCCGCTTCACTGTCGAGAGGTGAGCGGCTTTCGGCAAGTGGTGAACTTTCCAGGGATTGGGTGATACGCTCGCGTAACCCTTTTTGGCCCGGTTTGCGTTTTCCGAGACTTTTGAGACTATCCAGCAGGGTGGTGGTCATACCCTGGGTGAGCTTTTTGAGCGCCTCGGCTGAAAGCTTCTCACCTTTTTCGAACCAACGCACGGCCGCGTAACCCATAACCACGGTGGTCGATGAAGCAATTGCTGCGCTCAGCAGCCAGCCCGGCAGCCCTCCCAGCTTGCTCAACTCCTGGAAGATGGTCCGTCCGAGGAAGCCCAAACCAAAGGTGGCAACCAACTCGGAGGCGCGCCGTGGGCTGATTTTGTAGTTATAGATGCGGGCGATACTGACCACCATGATCGACTGCGTGACTACCAGTGGGACAAAATCGATGACCGGCAGTGGTGTCAATGCGATGGCTGCCGAGATCGAGGCCGCCCTGACGATGGATTGCCAGGCGAGCTGCCAGCGGTATTCCGGCAAGGCCTGTCCCAGCGCGGCGACCATCTCAGGCTCGGTGGCGGCTACTGCCAGCAGCACCTTGCCGAGGTTCTTGCCGTCTTTGGCGACGATTGGAACGATTTGATCGGGCTCCAGTCCCAGGTTCCTCGCAGCATTCGAGATGACAGCCTGCAGGTCTTTACGTGGTACCAGGTCAATCTTGTTCAGCACCACCACGAAAGGCTTTTTCAGGGAGGATAGCTCGTTGAACAATTCCTGCTCGGTCTTTTTAATGCCCTGGATGGCGTCAAAAACCAGCACCAGGAAATCCGCCTCCGCTGCGGCCGATAGGGCCAGGTTTTTTTCCTGCTCACCCATAGGCCCGACTGCATCCGCGCCAGGTGTATCGACCACGCTGAATAGGGCTGCATCGCCGAGTTTGTTTTGGGTTGTGGTGCCCGGCAAAGCGCTCACCACAGCCTGGTCGCTTTTGTTCCGTACCAGTTGATTGTACAGGGTGGATTTGCCGACGTTGGCCGGGCCGACAATGACGACCCGGTGCCTGTTGCCAAAGGCTTGCCGGATGTGGGCGCTGGACAACTTGACCAGGATTTTTACCAGGTTCGTATCCGCCGGGAAACCAGTTAAAAGCGTCAGGAAACCGGCTTTTTCATTAGGACCCAACGCCTCCCAGAGCTTGCGCACTGGCGCTCGAACATCGGGAGGGAATAGTGAGAGAATGTCATCGAATCGCGTCATAGGATCTTTCCTTGCCTATCGTACTTTTCGGCCAGGTTCGTTGGCCTGCATCACTTTATTTAAATTTGGGAAAGATTTCTAAGAAGATGATGGTTTGGAATTTCCAGCGTTCATCACAAGCCAGACCAAGCCGATCACTGCTTATCTTGTTCATTCGCTTTCTTCCTTTTTTAATCCCTAATTTACCTATCATCAATACACTTTAATTCTAACTACAAGTTAATGCGCAGTAGCCAAAGGCCAGGCGCAAACCGCGCCGGGCAGCGCAAGATTAACATGTTACCTGTACTCAAATTATAAGGTGAAGCCTCCCCGACCGCATCCATCGGTTGGGGAGGCTTCATCTCCGCCACTCGGGGGATAGATATTTCTCAGAAAATGTCGAAGTAAGCACGGAGCGGGAAAACGCTCTCGAAATCTTTTGCAACCTGACGGTCTGTTAAAATTTCGGCGTCGTTTGGGCCGACTATGTTGTCTGACATGCCTTCGCTCTCAAGGCTCTATTGGACCAAAGACCGTCGGGCTACTCTAAAATCGGTGACCCGGAGGTCGCAGGTAGGTGCCACCAAGTGGTATCGAGTCCCGCCCTCGCTACCAGGAAATGAAAAACCACAACCATGTCGGTTGTGGTTTTTCGTATATTTTCACCACGCTTATCGTTCTTCGCTTCTGATTGGATTAAGGTTAGACCAATACTATAGAGAATAATTTATCCATTTCCTATAGTTTTACTGAAAGTGATGTACTGGCTGCGATAATCATTAAAGGCTTTTCTTCCGGTCGTCGTCAATTTGGCAGTTGTGTGAGGAAAATTATCCTTGAAACTCTTTTCAATTTCAATATAGCCTGCATCGCGCAATTTCGACAGGTGCTTGGAAAGCGTCCCTTTCGTCAGGCTGGTTGCATTTAGAAGATAGGTAAAATCAACGCTCTCAGCGCCAGCCAGCACTGCGATGATCGAAAGTCGAGAGGATTGATGGATGAGTGGGTCAAATTTCGTTGGGAGGGAGTACTCACTCAATGTCAGCCTCCCTGAGGTATACGAGAGATCTCTGCAGAGCCCATATGCCAGAGATGGCGAAAACGATCATCCAACCAATCCCTAAGGCAAACCAGGAAGTTGAAAAGGATATTGGAATCAAGATGATCAGCGCAGATAACGCTCCGCCAGCAGCGCCAACCCATTTATAACGCTGTAGTTCCAACTCTTTTCCCATCCCAAACAACACGAACCCAGTGGCAACACCCGCTGCAGAGACCAGCGTCCGTAGAACGATCTCCTGACTTATCGAGCCGTTCAGCATAAGCCAAAAAGCGATGACAAGCATAGCAATCAACATCCCCGCTGCCTGTACATTGATCTTCCAACTGACCTGCCAGCGCAGAGGTTTGACGAAGCCGCGATTCTTCCAGAATGTTTTGCGTCTGATGCCGGCGATCAATCGTCTTGCACCAAAGACGGATAGGATGAACAATGCGAACAGTGTGATTTCTGCTATGATCGTTATCTCCCGGTTCTGGAGCAAGCTGGTGAGATACCATCTCAATCCAACCGGTGAGGTGAAAAACCCGGTGAATAAACCGATGAAAAGAAAGATGCCCGCGAACACAAAATCCATCAAGCCGTCCTCGAAATCTCGCCTGCGGGTGACCCTGGTAAGGTTATCTATTTTGGTAATGTGATCCATCTCATACTCCTGCATGCATAAGGAAGGGTAATGAACGCCCATCAGTATAACAAATTAGGTTGAAGTTGTCAACTAGTTGAAATTATCAACTTAATGAACAACCTAGAACCCTACCATAATTGATAAAATCGCAGAGTATTCTAGGATTGACATGCCCTCTGGAAACTGCCCAGTTACACAATTGGGATTAGTAACCAAGATAATCTCCATATCAGTTTCAATATATGAGAATGGAATAATTTCTCTCTGAATTATCATGCCATCGCAGTCTTACGAGCTTTTCAGAACTACGCTCCTGAAAGTAAGCTCAAACGGCGAAATTGTTCGTGAAATTAAGCGGATTTGGCAGCTAAACTCATAACCTGGAGGCCAGCGGTTCGAATTCACCCCGCTACTAATAAACCACAATCAACCTGGTTGTGGTTTATTTTGATTCATTGTGAAACCCTTAACCAAATATATTCTTTGGAATTTAATCTCAAAAATCACAATCGCAGCTAAAATCGTATATACCCGATAATAATGAGGAGTTGCGATGCCCGCAGAGATCAAACTCGAGGAGAAATATGAACGCAACGGCTGGCCGTCGATCAAACGGCCTGATCTGAAGACGCCGGAGGGCTGGAGCCTGGAATTGCTGGTTGGCCTCAACCGCATCCGCAACCATCGTCTCTCACCGGATGGGAAAACGATCGCTTTCATCTGGGACCGGGGGGATTTATCAGAGGTCTATGTCATGCCCACAGCAGGTGGCTGGCCCAGACGTATTACGATGAAGCGGGGTCCGGTCGCATATTGGGACGACGAACTGCCGCAATGGTCTCCCGATAGTCGCTGGCTGGCTTTTACCATCGATGGCCACGCGCATGTCGCCAATCCGGAGGCAGGCTTGCCCAGGAAGATCAGCGATTTCACTGAAGAAGCTTCAGCCGCAGCCTGGATGCCTGACAGCCATGGCTTGTTGGTCTATATCGACCGCGACGGGGAAGCGGTCCAGCTACTGCTGACCGACCGGGATGGGACCTGGCCGCGCCCGCTGGTGACCCTGCCTGGAGATGTACGCGAAGCGCGCCCATCTCCGGACGGAAAGTCAGTCGTGTTCACTTTCCGTCCGCAGGATGATCCCAATCGCTGGGACCTGCGCATCGTGGATGTAACTTCCGGGGAAACCCGTCTTCTGACCGGCACTCCCAAACTGAAAGATTGGTGGCCGCGCTGGTCGCCGGACGGCAAATGGATCGCCTTTCTCTCCCAACGCGGGGGCTTTGACGATTTGTGGCTGGTCGGCGCGGATGGTGGGGGCTTGCGCCAGGTGACCAAACTCGGGCAGGATGTCTCGGATCTGGCCTGGTCGCCGGATGGCAAGCAAATTGCCTGCAGCCTCAACCGGGGGGGCGCCTTTGATCTGGCCCTGATCGATCTCTCAAGCGGCGAAGTGAGCGATCTGCAGCGCGGGCAGGGTATTTTCTCGCGGCCGAACTGGTCGCCGGATGGCTCGTTCCTTACGGTTGAGTATGAGAGTTCCCTGCTGCCGCCGGATCTGTACCGCGTCTCGCTCCCGGACGGAGAGATGACCCAGCTAACATTTTCGAACCCGCCGGCGCTGGCCGGGGGGGGATTGGTCCAACCCGAATCGGCCGTGTACAAATCCTTCGATGGAACCGAAATCCACACCTTCCTGTATCGACCGGTCAAACCCAACGGTGCGGCCATCGTTTATCCACACGGTGGACCCTCCGGGCAATACCTTTACGAGTGGGATATCCTGGCACAGTATTTGGTCGCCAAAGGCTATACCTACTTGGCGCCAAATTATCGCGGCAGCACTGGCTACGGGGTGGCCTTTGAACAGGCCAACTACAATGACTGGGGCGGGGCGGATAGGCAGGACGTGCTGTACGCTGCACGCTACCTGCATACGCTCGAATGGATCGATCCGGCGAGGATTGCCATCTACGGCGGCAGCTACGGCGGTTACATGACCGCCCTGTGCCTGTCGCGCGACCCGGATTATCTTTACGCTTGCGGCGTGAGCAAATACGGCGATGCCCATCTGGAAAACTCCTGGGCGTTGTGCAACCGCAGCTTACGCATCTACTCCGAGATGATGCTCGGTCATCCGGGGACAAACCACCAGGTTTACCTGGACGGCTCACCGATCTTCCAGGTCGAGAATATCCGCAAGCCGGTGCTGATCCTGCACGGTTTGGCCGACGATGTCGTCCCGCCGGAGGCCTCCGAAATGTGGGTCGAAGCCCTGCGCCGGGCCGGCAAGACCTTCGAGTACAAGACCTACGCGGGTGAACCGCATGGCTT
>Ga0315535_1001646_pt1 | contig 14726 bp, 12 predicted proteins | sample SalMarSW160220MG_2_FD_203092 | JGI IMG/M metagenome (GOLD analysis project Ga0315535, IMG submission 203092) | Salt marsh sediment microbial communities from the Plum Island Ecosystem LTER, Massachusetts, United States - Salt Marsh Sediment SW1602-20 ...
CTCGGGGGAGAGCGTGCGGAAGGCCTCGGCCGCGTCGTGGATCTGGCAGCTATTGCGGAAGTTCGTCCTGAGGATCCGCGTGGTACCGGTGATGTTGATCCCCGCCCGCCCGAAGGGCGACTGCCCCGTGTAGAGACTCTGATCGGTGTCGCCCGCCATGATCATGCTGCGCCGAGTCACCTCCCGCATCACCATCAGGTCGACCGGCACGAGGTCCTGCACCTCGTCGAGAAAGACGTGGCTTATCGTCCGCAGGCTCATATCCTCCGGATGTGCGCGAAGGTGCGCGAGGAGCTTGATCCGCGAGTAGTTCTTCGAGAACTTCTTCGCTCCCTCCATCAGCGCGACGAGCTCCTCGCGCTTCTCCCAGATCGAGGCACGCTGTTCTCGCCCGAGCCGTTTGCGCATACCCCGCCGGACGATTCGTTCCTCGAGGTACTCCTCCCTCGTTACCGCGTTGGCAAAGAGGAAGTTCTCGAGCTCGCTCGCGAGCTCCTCGGAGGTCAGGAAGGAGAGCGGATCGGTTTCGCCTGAGTATCGCTCGACCGCCTCGTAGTCGAAGCCGTAGCTTTCGTCGATGGCTTTCATGAGGCGCAGGAAAAAGCTGTCCACGGTGCGGATCATCTTCACCGGCAGCCTCATCCGCTTGATCGCCGCAATGTACTCGTTGTAGCGGGCGAGCGTGCGCGTGAAGGTTACGAAGACGACGTAGCCTGAATCGAAGTCGAGCTCCTGCTGCTCGAGCGAGCGCCTGAGCGCCTCGATGAGGACGAGCGACTTGCCCGTCCCCGCTCCCCCTTTGATGAGGAAGTCCTTCTTCATGCTCACCGCCGAGATCGCCTGCTCCTGCTCGGGGGTGAGCTCTGAGATCGACTGCTCGAACTCCATCCGCGTGCGGGTGTAGATCGTGAAGCGTCCGAGATAGTGGAGGTAGCGCTCGAGATCGCCGAACTTCCCCAGGCGCTGTGACAGCCTCTCGAGCTGCGTGCGAAGCGCCTGTCTCTCGTGGCGCAGCTCGTCGATGCGCTCCTCGCGATGACCCGATCGCTTGCGCTCCGCCTCGAGCTCGATCTCAGAGTGGGCAATCCGAAGCTGAAGCTCCCGCAGCTCGCCTTGGGCCTTCTCGTAGGCCTCCTTCTGCTCGAGGAGCTCGCGGTTCTTCGCCTGAAGACCCTTTAGCTCCTGCTGCATCGACTTCAGCACCCCGGCCTGCTCGATCACCGAGGCTCGCACTCGCCAGCCGTCGAGGCTCTCTGCGAGCTTCCGGACCTCCGGATAGTCGCCGAGGCCGATGAGCGTGCAGAAGGTGACGAAGAGGTGGGTGGCGGAGGCCGCTTCCTGGGTATCGAGCGTCTCGAAGGCGTGGCGCACCTCGTTCGTGAAGAAGTGCTGCTTGCCCAGCCGCGCAAGACAGCTCAGGCCGTCGATGAAATCATCCGGGTGCTCGGCGAGGAGCTCTCCTCGAAGCCGCCAGGTGAGCTCCCCGAAGGGCAGCTCGTCTCCGTATCCCTTTTCCCTGCGCAGGTACCACTCGACGAAGGAGTGGAGCGCGAGCACGTAGAAGCCCTCGTCGCCGCCGACCATACGCACGAGGCGCTGCAGTTTCGCGTTCATCGGTAGCCTAGATTATAGACCACTTTCGCTCCGCAGGAAGAACGCGGATGGGGAAGAAAGAGACCAACCGCGCTTGCCCCATATATCCGTAGTTCAATACAATGAGGGCTAATTCAAGAGCGCGGTCGCGGTGATAGAGGTGACCCTGCCTGCCCGCCTACCCACACTGACCGAGTAGGTATCGAGGGACTTGGAGACCGCGTAGGTGAGGAGGCCGTTGCGCACGAAGTGGTCGCTGCCCAGCGTCGACTCGAGCTGTTGGGTAGTGTCGCCGACATTCACGAGCAACCCGGGAACCCGACGGTCGACCTCGATGAGGATGACCAGGTGCTCGCTCTGGCCCCGGCGGTAGCTGATGACGACGTCGCCATAGCTCGTCTTGTAGGTCCTGAAGGTGGAATCCGAGGGACGGTCTGAATAGTAGGGCGTCTCCTTCACCAAGGTGGCCCTATTGAGCCAGGCATCGGAGATCTTGATCGAGAAGGATCCGAAGAGTGCGCTCAACAGCTGCCGTACGAGTAGGACACGATTCATGTGGAAGCGGGAGACGACTGCGGGATTCCAAAACTGCTCGGGGTAGTCCGCTCGAAAGGAGACGTACATCCCGTAGACCCAGCCGCTCAGCCTCGGCGAATCCCGGCTCTGGACCTGATACCACGGATACTCTCCGCCGTCGATCGAGTCCTTCCATCCGGTCACCGACTCGATGTCGAGACGGGTCCCCTTGTCCAGCATCCCAAGGATTGTCCCACCACCGATGCTCGGGAAGTCCCTGACCCGCAACCCGCCTGAGTTGACGAACGGAAGCGCCGCCTCATAGACTGAGGTCGATACGACCGCACCCCCGAGCACCGAATCAGACTGACCGAAGGCGGAGATGCAGCTTGCGCACAATAGACAGAGGGCGATCAACGGAAAACGGACGTCACGCATGACAGCTTCTGCTCCCCAATTGGCCGGCTCGCGAGGACTCACGCTCAGGCCGACCTCTCCATTCTACTCCACTTACCGCGAATCAGGAAACCGAATCCACCGTCGCCCCCACCGTGGCGATGATCTCGCGGGCAACCACCAAAGAGGCCGCGGCAGCCGTCCATCGCGAAGCGCACGGCCTCCTTCCCGACGAGACAATAGAGGTTAGGGAGGGCACTATCTCCGCAAGGAGTTTCTTCTCGGCGCCTAAGTCGGTTCGCCGGTGCTCGTCTTCAACGGGACCAGGCGATTTGTCAGCAGGATCAAACCCGCGACAAGGAGACCGGCGGCCGCAGCGAGGAAACCGAACGACCAAGCTGTCGGCGAGTAGGGACGATAGACGAAGAAGAAGACGCACACGGGCAAGATTTGAGCAACCGCGTTTTGAAGCGGAATAGCCACCGCGACGCGGCCGTAGGCGAGTGCGTGTTGGGTCGCGGCGACACCTGAGGCCCCGCCGGCGGCCGCAAGCGCAACTGCAGCGAAGAAGATCGCAATCTCCCCAAGGTCGGCGTTTCCAGCGCCAAATCGAACGAATCCTGCAGTGATGAATCCGAGGCACAGATTCGCTGCGTTGTACCACAGTCCGCCCTGAACCGCGTAGAGCGCCGTTGCCGCCCCCGTAGCGTGGTGCCTCCCTTCAGATCGGAGGAGGCGTGCAGCGGCCAAACCGCACGCGATCGCTCCGCAGACCAGGAGGAGGGCGAGAATCGCCGTTCGTGTGAGCAGACCGGGATCCTTCATCGAGAAGCTCTGCACGTCGATCGACAGTCTCGTAAAACCAAAGGCGGCGACGCCTGCGACGATGAACGCGAAGCCGAGCATCTCCTTTTTCGATAGCCGCTCGTGTTGAAAAAGAACCGCACCCAACACCAGCACGATAAGTCCGATCGCCATCAGCCCGGGCACGACCGCGGGACCGATGAAACCCACCGAGAGCAGATAGAGGGGAGTGCCCAGCGCGAACTGCACCAGGAAACCCGCGATCCAGATCGGGCTCTTCAGCAGGCCGCGGATCAGAGGTGTGTCCTTGCGTGCACGGTCGACCGCCGCCTTCTGAATGAGTATTCCAACGTTGAAGGCGACGCCCGCGACGAGCGCCACCACGATCCCCAATAGATATCTCACGGCGCGTCTCCATCGGGAGCAGGAACATCGGTCGCCCCATTATATAGAAGTTCTCGCATTGATGCTTCCGGCACTACTACCGATGAAGACGATGGCGCTGATGAAGAAGGACATCCGAAATCCCCAGCCCCCCTTCCTCATCCGCGCTATCAGTGTGGCTCACGTGCGACACCCTATATGTCCGTGGTTCAGCCATCTCTCAACTCTCATCTCAATGAGCAGCGGTCGGCCGTCGAAGCGTGCACGGCGCAATTGCCCGCCGCCGACTATTCCGCGATCCCGTGCTGTGGTACCATAGATCACGGCCGATTTTCGGAGTCGTCATGCTTATTGACGGAAAGCACTATCGATCAATCCAACGCACCGACGATCTGCACGCTGTGCAGATAATCGACCAGCGCTATCTTCCCTTCGAAGTGCGCTTCGAGCGCATCGACTCCTGGCGCGGGATGGTAACCGCAATCCGGGATATGCATCTGCGGGGGGCGCCGCTGATAGGCGCGGCGGCCGGATACGGTGTGTGGCTCGCGTGTGAGGAATACCGCGACCTCGCGCCGACGCAATTCTCTTCATCGGTCGCCACGGCCGTCGAGGCGCTTGCTGCCGCCCGGCCGACGGCTGTGAATCTGCGATGGGCCCTGCACCGTGTGTCGGAGGTCATGGCCGCATCGTCCGAGCCATCGGAACGCACGCGCTTGGCCGCCGCCGAGGCCCAGCAGATTGCAGACGAAGACGTGGAGGTGTGCGCGGCCCTCGGACGTGCCGGGGTCCCGCTGTTATCGGCGATCCACGAGAAAAATCCGGACAGACCAGTTCAGATTCTCACCCATTGCAATGCCGGGTGGCTCGCCACGGTCGACTACGGAACGGTGACTGCAGTTGTCTATGAGGCATCACGGGTAGGGATTCCGTTGCACGTGTGGGTCGACGAAACCCGCCCGCGGGTACAGGGGAGCCTGACCTCATGGGAGCTAAGCCAGAACGGCATCGACAACACCGTGCTCTGCGACAACTCGGGCGGGCATATCATGCAGCATGGGATGGTGGACCTGGTTCTCGTCGGTACCGATCGAACCGCCGAGAATGGAGACGTGGCTAACAAGATCGGGACCTACCTGAAGGCGCTCGCGGCGCGGGACAACGGCCTGCCCTTCTATGTCGCGCTTCCCTCCTCGAGCTTCGATCCTTCCATCCCGAATGGAGTCGGCGGGATCCCGATAGAGGAGCGCGATCCGGAGGAGGTGCTGACGGTTCGCGGTCTGTCGGACGGAAGCTGGTCTCGGGTCTCGCTCTACGCGCCGTCGACTCGCGCCGCGAACTACGCATTCGACGTCACACCGGCACGCCTCGTCTCCGGCTACATCACCGAGCGCGGCATATTCTCTGCGCGCGAGCTGAAAGATGCGCTTGGTGCGAGAACGGAATGAGCGGCGGCCGGATGTGCCCGCCACAACCCCGACAATCGGAGTGGTGCGGAATGCAGAATGAGGGAACCATCAAGTTTTCACTGGCAGAGTTCGAGGAGACGGCGCCGTTCGCCGACGGAGTTTGGCGTGAGCTCGAGCTCTACCGTTCGCGATTCCATCGTGCCGGGCTTATCGGCTTCGATGATGCCTCCGGCTATGGCTTCGGGAACATCAGCATCCGGGGGCAGGGGGCCGAGTTCGTCATTACCGCGACGCAGACGGGCCACCTTCCGCAGCTCGACGGCCGGCACTACTGCCGGGTGACTCATGCGGATTTCGCCCGGAATCAGCTTTCCTGCTCCGGTCCGGCCAAGCCCTCGAGCGAGGCACTGAGCCACGCTGCATTCTATACCCACCCACAAATCGGAGCGGTGGTCCATGTGCACAACCGCGTGCTTTGGCAGAAGCTCATCGCGGAGGGTTGCCTTTCCACTCCGGCGGCCGTCTCCTACGGCAGCCCCGAGCTCTACCGAATCATCACCGGAATCATGAATGACCCATCCAGGGAGCTGCCGGCGCTCCTGGTCACCATCGGACACCAGGATGGTGTGTTCGCCGCCGGACGCAATCTGCAGGAGGTGTGGCAGTCCGTCGAGTCGTCGCGACTGTCGGAGCCGTCGCACGAAGACGAGTAGAGGGGGGCAGCCATGGCAGTAGTTGGAATCATCGGCGGGTCCGGGCTCGAGGATCCGGACATCCTCGAAGACTCCGAAGTGCGCAAGGTCACTACGCGGTTCGGGACACCCTCGTCCACGCTTACCTGTGGGTCGATTGGAGGAACAGGGGTGATTGTCCTCTCCCGCCACGACCACGACCACCACATCACCCCGACGAAGGTGCCGAACCGGGCAAACATCCAGGCGCTGAAGGACAACGGCTGCACCCATATCCTCGCGACCACCGCGGCCGGGTCGCTGGCTGAGGGAATTCGCCGCGGCGACTTCGTCGTGCTCGATCAGTTCATCGACTTCACGCGGCGGCGCGACTCGACCGTATTCGAAGACTTCGGCGACGGCCTTCACCACACCTCGATGGCTGACCCATTCGACACGCGGCTGCGAAGCGTATTGATCGAAACCGCGGATGCACTCGGGATCACGGTCCACCGGACGGGAACGGTGGTCACGATTGAAGGGCCCCGCTTCTCGACGCGTGCGGAGAGTCGCATGTTCCGTCTCTTGGGCGGCGATGTAGTCAACATGAGCACCGCACCGGAATGCATCATCGCGAACGAGCTGGAGATTCCGTACGCCGCGGTAGCCATGTCCACCGATTACGATTCATGGAAGGACGACGAAGAACCGGTCACGTGGGAGGCCGTCCTCGAGATCTTTCGCCAGAACGCACAGAAGATGACTCGGCTCCTGGTGGCGTCCGTGCCCCGAATTGCCGCGTTGTAAGCGGGTCGGGCGGAAGACATTCGCCGAAAAAACGGCGGATGATTGACTACGGATGGGGAAGATGGCGCCGATGAAGAGAAAGAAGGAGATGGGGTTGGGAAAAGGAGGGGGAAACCGGAACCGCAAATCTCCTCTCCCATCGGTGCTATCAGTGTTGCTTCAAGGCTATCCGCAAGGATGGCCTCCTCTGGCGCTCTACCCCGTATACCCGTGGCTCACCCCTCTTCTCTCCCCTACATCACCTGTCCGTAGAGCGCCTCCGGCGCTGAGAGCCTGTACAGGTAGTAGTCTGCGTGCATGGCGTTCGTGAACTCGCCGACGTCGTTGTAGTCGATGGGTATGTAGGTGCCGGCCTCGATGCCCAGCGAAGGAGCGGCCTGCGAGGGGTATATCGTGTAGGTGCCGATGCCGGGGATCGGGCTCTGCACGCGGACGAAGGCGACGGCGTGACCCGTGGTTCCTTCGGTGGGCAAGAAGGTCGCGATCTCCACGTTCCAGCCCCAGTACTGCAGCAGCCCCGCGGTGAACAACGCCCAGTCCTCGCAGTCCCCTCCGCGTTGGTCGAGAAACTCATCGGGTCGCAGGGCGGTGGTGTTCGGCTTGTAGCTGAAGATGGCGTAGATGGTCTTCTGGAAGCTCACGATCTCCTGCCAGGAGAGGTGGCCGTTTCGGTCGCTGTCGGCTGCGGCGTAGATCGCCTCCAGGCGCGGATCGCGGATCCGGGTGCGCCGCTCGAAGAGCCGGGCGTTGACGGCGAGGTAGGCACTGCGAAGCGTCGGCGCTGCAATGCCGAGGGAGGCGACGGTGTAGAGCGAGCCTGAGGTCACGCGGTCCTCTTCGACGGCGTACCCGCGGTAGGGATAGCGGTAAATCGCCTCGTGAGCCCCGAGGTCGTTGGGGCGCGCTGCGACTGCGGGGAGCGGCGTCTTCGAGGTGTTCACCTGCGTGAAGGCGAGCTTGGTTGCCACACCGACGGGGGTGGCGAAGGCGGCGGTGGTTTCCTCGGCGGAGCGGGCCTTCTGGGAGAGAGTGGCCGCGGTGATGGCAACGACGACGCCAAAGGCGACGAGCACCCCCAGGGAGCGCTCGGACCGCCGCTGTGCTCGCTCGTTTGCGGCTTCGCTTTGACGGCCTGCCCGCCCGCGAGGGCGGCTCATGGCCGGTGCGACCGTGGGATGCAGCTGTTCGTTTCGCGGCCGATCCTGGTGGAGCACGACCGGGTGTGTCGGACGGTCTGTGTTGTCAGACGGCGCTACGGAGAGGATGCGGTCGAGGCGAAAGGTTCGCCGCTCCTGCTTGAGATGACAATAGGCCTCGAGGTAGCGCACGCCGTAACGGCTCCGGTAGGTTCGCAGCACGCGAATCTCCCGCTCGGTGCGCACCCCCTGCCCGTTCTCGTAGGTGATGCGGATACGTTCTCCGCGCCGGTACTGCACCAGGCTCCGGCTCCGGTTCCACCCCCGATCCGTCGACTGGAAGGCCTGCCCGTTCATCCCACCGCCGCTCCTTCTCTCATCATAATGCACGAATCGTGCCATCGCTCGAGCACGCCATAGCTCGCCGATGAGCACATCGAGCGGGCCGCCGACGCAACTGTGGTTACATCCCCGGCAACCTGAGTTGCGGCGTTCCGCCCGACCACGAGCCGGCGGCGCAGCCTGGCAGGAGCTCAGCTCGCTCTGCGGCGGTTTCGTGTCACGGAAGCCCGACCGAAGGCGGCTGGCATGCTTTCTGCACTTTCTCAGGCAGTTCGCAATCCAAGGAGGTACCGATGAACATCACACGATCAAAGATTATCCTGCTCGCCCTTTGCTTCACCCTATTCGCTGCGACGGTGAGCTTCGCCCAGTCCTCGTCCGACGGCAGCACGAGCACGCGCAAACGCGGATTCATGTTCGAGCTCGGGGGCGGGACGACAACCGTGAGCTACGGCACGCTCGTCGACTCCTACTTCGCGGCGGCACAGGCTGCGGGCGCGGATCGAATCCAGCTCTTCTTGAATCTCGACGCCGGGTGGGCCGTGAACCGGAAGCTGTATCTCGTCGTCGGAGTGGACGGCGTGGGCGATCGCTTCTACGACGCGGTGAGCTACATCCAGGTCAACTCCTACCTCTATCACGGAGGGCTCAGGTACTACCCCTTCGATACCGGGTTGGTACTTGGGATAGAAGGTGGAGCCTCGCGTCTGGTGATCTTGTCGGATGTCGGGGTCGGCGGAAGCTCGCCCTGGGGCTGGGGAGGTGCTGCGACGGTCGCCTACGATTTCAACCGCAGACCCACAGGCTTCGGGCTCGAGCTCGGTCTCCAAGTCGACTATCTCGCCGTTCCCACCGCACCGGTCGCCGCGGCGGCACTTTACCTCGACCTGCTCTGGAAATAGAGTAGAATTCGCAGGGAGGAGCCCGTCGATGAGAGAAGCACGCGTACCACAGCCCGAAAGCCGACCGGGGAGCGATCCCGCTTCCGGGCCGTCGATCCTTCTCACCTTCGTGGGGAACCACGATCCCTACGCGAACGACGAGGGGGAGCCGGGGCCTGTGCTGTCGCTGCTGTCGGTGCGCTCCTTCTCCCGCGTCTTTCTCATCTACACCGGCGACCGCTTCCTCGAGATCGCCCGCACCGTCGAGACCCTCGCGGGCGAGCTTGGGCCGCAGACGGTCTTCAACTTCGTGAGCCTCGAGCTCGACTCTCCGGTCGACTACGAGGAGATCTACACCAAGCTGACCGCGGCGGTCTCGGTCATTATCGACAACAATCGCCACCTCGACCCCGCCTACTCCATCCTCCTCGATCCGGGAACGCCGCAGATGCAGACGGTCTGGTTCCTGCTCGCACGCTCGGGATTCCTGCGGGCCGAGCTGCTGCAGGGCGTTCCCCCGCAGTTCGCCGGCGGTGCCTACAAGGTGCGCCGGGTCGACCTGTCGAGCTCCGTGCTCCCCGAGATTTCTTTTGTTAGAAACGACCGACAGCCGGAGCGCGGCGCAGAGCGCGAAGCGGGCGAGTGGATTCTGCCCGAGGGCGGGCCGTCGGTTGTCGGAGAGGACCCGGCGTTCACGGCAGCCCTCGAGAATGCGAGGCGGGTGGCAGGCTACGGGATCTCAGTGCTCGTTCGCGGCGAGCCGGGGACCGGCAAGGGAATCATCGCGCGGCTCGTCCACGAGGCGAGCGCGCGCCGCAGCCGCCCCTTCCTCGCCCTCAACTGCGCCTCCATCGCCCCCTCGCTCGCCGAGAGCGAGCTCTTCGGCCACGGCAAGGGCGCCTTCACCGGGGCGGACACCGAACGCCTCGGCCAAATCCGGGCGGCGGACGGCGGGACGATCCTCCTCGATGAGATTGGCGACCTCCCCCTCGAGATCCAGCCGAAGCTCCTGCGCGTGCTCGAGGAGAGGCTGCTCCTTCCCGTCGGCCACGACACCGAGATCCCGGTCGACGTGCGCGTCATCGCCGCAACCAACCGCGACCTCGAAGAGCTCATCGCCAAAGGGAGCTTCCGCCGCGACCTCTACGATCGCCTCGCCCAGTACACCCTCACGATCCCCCCGCTGCGCGAGCGACCCACCGATATCCCGCTCCTGCTCAAGCATTTCGTCGATCAGTGGAATGCCCGCTACCACGAGTCCAAGCAGATCGGCGAGGAGGCCATGCGCCTCCTCATGCGGTACCCCTGGCCCGGCAACGTCCGCGAGCTTGCCAACAGCGTCATGCAGATGTGCGCCTCCGCTACCGCTACCGTCACCCCGGAGGTTCTCCCGCCTGCAATTCTCAACCACTTCCGCGCCTCTGGGCCGACACCGGAGATCAAGCTCACCCTCCCCGCCGCTGGGATGGAGCTGCGGGCCTTCATGTACAACGTCGAAAAGAGCTTCTACCTCCAGGCCCTCGAACGGGCCGACGGCAACCGTGAGAAGGCCGCCGCCCTCCTCGGCCTCAACGGCCCCGCCTTCCGCAAGGCGCTGAAGGAGCGGTTCGGGATGTAAGGCAGCTATCAAGCTCGCTTGGCAGATTCGGGACAAGGCAACTGACCGGTATTGCCTGGAATGCTCTTAACCATGACGGGGAACGGCAGCCCTGGATATTGCTGCCATGATCTTCCTATTCGTCACTGAACTCCTACAAGATGCACTGGTCGACATTCTGCCCCGTCACCTCGCAAGCCGTCATTCGGCGTGCCTATCATTGCGGCATCCTCAGCGACTGCGCTCTCAAACAGCTGGGCATCGAGCGCCACCGACGCGGATGCAAGAAGCCCGAGCCGGAATCACCCGAAACCGATGAGCATCCATTCCGTTTCGAACGGCTCATTCGTCGCGCATGTGCCGAAGACGCGATTCGCATCTCCCTGGCGCCTACCTCGATGGGAGATCGGTTGTGGACTTCACACGGGGGATTGTCCTCGATGCCGGATATTCTCCTTCATGATGCTTCGATCCTCCTCCGGGTTAACATGCTCGGTGACTTAACGGGCAAAAGAACACCCGGCAGCTGGTTTGTCGGGCGACGCAATCCTGAGGGGATCCGCGACCTCAGAAGACGAACACGGAATCGCCGGTTACTGCTGAAACCAATCGGTCTTGTTGATCCTCCAGAGTCGCTGGTATTTTTCCGGTGCGGCGGGCTCGTTGGCGCGCCCTGAGAGGAAGTACAGAGCGGACGGCGTCATCTGCGGCCAGGAGTTCCACCCCCCGAGTTGGGTTATCTGCGTCTTGTTGGTTCCATCGATGTTCATGATCCACACCTGGTAATCGCCTGTTTTGCCGGAGCGGGGTGTCGCATTTGAGACATAAACGATCGATTTCCCGTCCGGTGTGAACGAGGGAAGCCCCTCTTCAACATCGTTCGTCCAGGTGAGCTGCGTCAGTTCCGTACCGTCTGCGTTGATCATCCAGATGTCTCCGAGGTGCTCGAATACGATCTTGCTGCCGTCGGGAGACCACCGGGGGTACCGTCCCTCACGGAGTTGGGTCATATTGCGCCCCTCGAAGTCGGTGGTCCAAATCACATATCGATAGTCGCTTTGATCGTAGGTTCTGCCGCCTCGCTGCTGCGTGATGGTGGGCGTCTGCTGTGACTGACTACTCGAAGAGGAACCGTATCTCTGCTTTTCTGCGCTCGTGAAAACGACGATGTTGTTCTTGTTCACATCCGGATTGACGTCGATACCGACGCCGCTCCCCGGTATTTTCCTCCTGCCGCCCGTGCCGTCGGAGCGGATAACCCAGAGTGATCCCCCGGATTCGAATACGATGTGGTTGCCGTCGCTGGTGAAACTGGGAGAGTACGCCCCTTCCGGAGAACCCGAGGTCACCTTGCGTACCGGTCCGCCGGTCGCCGATATCATCCACAGCTCAGGTACCGGTGAGCTGTTCCGTTCATATCCGGAGAAGACGACTCTGCCTTGAGTTGGATCCACATCGAATCGCCAGGTGACGTGTAGATCTGCCGGGGTCACACGTTGAATCAGCCCACGCGAGGAGGGTTCGTCGACGTCGGGGACGTAAGCCGAAGCCTGCGCCTGCGTCAGTGGTGCGATCTGCTCCGTCGGGGGCGTCGGTTGTTGCGGCGGCGGGCCCTGAGTGGTTGACGGCTGAGGAGCCGGCACCTGAGTCGCTGTCGATTGACCGAGAGATTCACACGCCGAAAGCATCATTAAGAAAGCAACGGTCAGCGTGGAGATCCCTGCCAGCAGTATCGTAGATATCCTTCTATTCAGTACTCTCATAACTGTTTGTCTCCTTGCACCGAGCAGTCATGACCTATCTCGGTATGGGTTCCGGGCCGACGGACGCCGGCGGAGGTGGAGGCGACGACGGGGCGGCCGGTACAGGTCTCGGTCCCCGACGCAATGCGGGTGGCTTCGGGGTCTCAGTCTCGCTCCGCAATGGAATGGCAATTTGCAGATTTACTACCACCGAACTGAAATCGGCAGTACCGTAGGTTGAGGGCAGCGAAATCTGGCCTGCGTCGACGGGAAAGCCATAGCTCACCGACAGCCCAAGTCGAAGTCGATTGCGAGTCGGGAAGTCAAGCCCTACGGAGATCGGGATGTCGAGCCTCGCTGGTATCACCTTGTTGCCAACCGGCAGGACGGTCGTGTTCGAGGTCGTTCCTGCAACGTAATCGAGTCGCACCGCTAAGAGCGTAGGCTGAAATGATATTCCCGAGAGAATCGCCAGCTGTGATTTCCCGACGGGAAGGCGAACTCCTCCCAAAAACGATAGGGGAAGCACGACCATCTCGTAGCTGGCCTGAAGGTTCGAAGCGTCCCAGCCTCCCGCAAACAGTCCGGCACCGACCTTTGCCTCCACAACCACGAACGTTCTCTGCAGTCTGATGCCGACACTGACGCCCCCGACGGGTCTCGGAGCGCTTGTCGCTCCGGACACCGAACCTACGTAGCCTTGCCAGCCGCTTCCACTCAGCCATCCGGCCCCCCCGGATGCTTCGAATAACACGCTCGGGGCCGGCTGATCCAACTGCACACTGTCCGTCCCCGGAGACGCAGCCGGTGCCGCACTTTGCGCACGAAGTCCTTGCAAGCAAACCGCGAGGAGAATGACTATCAAGGAAGTGAGGGGAATCAAGGACCTCGATTTCAGCACCATCAATCACCCTACTAGGAATTTTAGGTTCGCGAATTCGGTTTGTCAAATTCTGGATGGGTGGACCGGTTGCGTTGTCAGCGATGGGTGTGAGTTGTGGTAGCGATCGGACGAGGATTGGTCAACGTTAAATAACCCCGACCTCGATATCGGCGATGCAAGCTCCGACGTCTTCGCGGAGCTCCGGCACACTACCCTCTCCGTCACCTATCCCGGAGCTGGACAGTACTCCCCGCGGTCCCTAAACGGGAGAACGGCACTGAATAAAAGAAAGAGAACTGGGGGTTGGGACGGAAGAGGAGAATCCGGAAACCCAAATCCCTCTTCTCCTCATCCGTGTCATCAGTGTTGCCCGAGACTCTGCCTACATATATCCGTAGTTAATCCAATCCGCCGACCTGCTCGAAGTTGACGAAGTCCATCGTCTCCTCGCCGAGCGTCATAGCGTAGCAGCGATTCTTTGTGAGGTAGGTGATTTCTTCGCCGGTCATCGAGAGGGCGCTCGCGATCTTCACGAGCCGCTTGCCGGCGAGCTCGGGGAAAAACTCGAAGATCGATTCGTTGCCCTCCACGAACTCCGCGAGGTATCTCATCTTCGGGCCCACCTTCGTTTCGTTCCAGAACACGACGTCGGCAGTACAGGCGATGAGGTCGAACTCCTTTCGGCGCGATCGGTCGGTCGGGTGGCGCTTACGGCGATTCTCATCTTTGAAGGCCGCCATTTCATCTTTGAAGTCAACCATCTCGTCCTTGAAATCCGACATTTCACCCTTGAACTCGCGGAGCTCCTGAGAGAGGCGGTCCACCGCCATTTCGGTGCGCCTGCCCGCGTAGGCGAGCTCCTTGAGGGCGTTTTCGAGAGTATCGACACGTTCCCGTGTGCTCATGGCCATCCGTCTCGACCTCCAGTATAGTCTCAAACCGCTCGATATTCCACGCTGCTTCAAACGGTCCGCTACGGATTCACGAGGAGCTGGGGAGGAAAGAGGGAGCGGTCGAGAAAGGAGGATAATTCGAACCACGGATGAAGAAGATTGCGCGGATGAAGAGAAGAAGTATTTGGGGGTGGGAAAGCAGAGCGGGTCCGAGTCCTCAGACCCTTCTTCCTATCCCCGCAATCAGGCTGATTCGACATTCATGACCCATATGTCCGAAGTCCATACGTAGTTCAACTATCCTTCTTGCTCGGCTCAGCCTCCCGGGGCGGGCTCGCCTGCCGGATCAGTCAGCGGCGGCCTGAGTATTTCGTTGAACAGGGAGCGACTGGCGAACACCCCGACGAAGGCAGCGACGAGCAGGATGCCGACGAACAACAACATCGTCGGGGGATGCACGTGGTTGATGATGCTCGCAAACGTGCCGATCAACAGCAGCCGCATCCCGTAACTGAAGGCTGAAAAGACGCTTCGTACCCGGCCGATGATCGCCTTCGGAACGATCTCCATCATGTACACGTTACGCCCCACTCTCGTCCCGGCGTTCCCCCAGCCCATGAGGAGCGTGAGCGCAAGGAACAATCCGACCACCGGAATGAAGGCGACGAGCGC
>Ga0315535_1001650_pt1 | contig 14719 bp, 13 predicted proteins | sample SalMarSW160220MG_2_FD_203092 | JGI IMG/M metagenome (GOLD analysis project Ga0315535, IMG submission 203092) | Salt marsh sediment microbial communities from the Plum Island Ecosystem LTER, Massachusetts, United States - Salt Marsh Sediment SW1602-20 ...
GACCTGCGTCCGGGAGACGACCAGGCTTATTTTTCAGCTTTCCTGCAAGAACATTCGCATCTGAGCGTTCACGTCACCGGCTACGTCTCCCCCTCCGATTTGCCTGCCTACTATGCCCTGATGGATGTACTGGCGATCCCTTCCCTGCACGATGGTTTGCCAAATGCATTACTGGAAGGGATGGCTTGTGAGCGCGCAACTGTGACTACCCCGATCGGAGGCATGGCGGATGTCATTCGCGACGGAGAGAATGGCTGCTTTGTCGAAGCCGGGGAAGCAAAGGCATTGGCAGACCAAATCACCAATTTACTTCAGGACAAAGCCGAACTGAAAAGACTTGGGCAGAATGCGCGCAAAACCATCCTGCACGATTACACCCTTCAAAAAGAATTGGATGGAAATCTGACCGTTTATCGTCAGATCGGACTGACAATCTAGTACCAAGCATTCTTAAACCATGATCAAATACCCATCTCCCGGCCCAATCTTCAGCTATGAATTCAGCGTCCCACCTGAAACTCTCGACCAAAACGGGCATGTCAACAATGTTACCTACGTACAATGGATGCAGGATGCAGCTGTCCGCCATTTCACCTCGCTCGGCGGTATCCCGATTATGCAAGCAGTCGAAGCCACCTGGGTGGTACGGTCGCATAAAATCGAATATTTCAACCCAGCCTTTACCGGCGATCGTCTTCAGGTCCAAACCTGGATCGCCAGCCTGCGACGGGTGCGGTCGCTACGCCGTTACCGATTTTTTCGATTGTCAGATGGTAAATTACTGGTCAAAGGAGAAACAGATTGGGTTTTCGTCGATGCCAGGAGCGGTAAACCGCGCGCCATTCCGGAACAGGTCTCCGGGATTTTTCCACTCCTAGCCGACGACCGGTCAGCATGATTGTAATCTTGACCGGGTTTAAGATTCAGCGCCGGCCAAGCAGTTTCGCGTATAATTTTCCCAATTTCTTCTGCGCTGCATGCCAGGTAAACTGGTGCCGCGCTCTGGCCGCAGCACTTTCAGCCAGATCACGTGCAAGTTGCGAGTCTTCGAGCAAGCGCCCCACCTGGCGCGCCAGATCGGATGGATCGTTCGGAGAGAAAAGCAGCGCATCCACATCTTCGCGCACCAATTCGCGCACCACGGGCAAATTGGAGGCTACCAGCGGACGACCGGATGCCATATATTCCAGCACCTTGATCGGACAGGCGCCCTGGGTCACATTGCGGTCGTTCATTCCCAGAGGCGCAACACATACATCCGCCTGGGCAATCAAAGCCGGGACTTCGTGATGGGGCACCGGCGGTTGAATGGTAACCTGTTCTTCCAGGCCAAGTTTACGGATCTGCTTGGCCAGCATTTTGCGCTGGCGTGAACGGCCGCGCCCAACGATGCGCAAGTGAACCGGTTGTTTTTCTAGAATTTGCGGTAGAGCATGGATCAGCATGTCCAGTCCCTGCCAGTCGGCCAGGGTGCCGATATAAAGCAAAACCGGGACCCGACCCGCTCGTCCGGGAAGAGCAGTGACCGAAAAATCGCTCGGGCTGACTCCGTTGGGGATGGTGGTAATGTGGTTGCGTTCAATTCCCAGGCTGGCAATATAATCCCGAGTAACATTGGATGGGCAAATGATGGCATCGCTCAGATGCAAGGCAGCCAGTTCCTGCTCCTTGACCTTGGTCAGCAATTCACTCTCGGCCAGTCCCGGGTAGTGATACTTGAGTTCGATGGAGGGCAGTCCGTTGACTTCAAAGAGGGTCTTGTAGCCATAGGTGCGCTTGGCCTGTGCCAACTGTAGTCCGCCCCACACCGAGCGGTAGTGGACCACGTCGTAAGGCTGCGCGGCGGCGACATGGGACATGACCGCCTGCCCGAAGGCAATGGCACGCGTCAAGAAATTCGGATCGGTGCCGGGCGAAACGCGTGTAACCCGTGCACCTTCGATCATTTCCTCGGCAGGTAAGATCCCATCGCCCGGGGTAAATAAATGAACTTCAAATTGGCTATTGACAAGGCCGCGTAAAAAATGAAGAATATGTGTTGAGGCCCCTTTCGGGCTGGGTACGACATCGAAGGCAACATAAAGCACGCGCGTCATGCAATCATTATACTAGGGAGATCCGGGCATGGATTCACAAAGCTTGTTCTACCTAATATCTGCAGTGATCGGAATCGGCCTGTTCTGCGCTGTCCCGGCCGTGGCCGCGGCAGTAATTTTCTTTATCGTTCGACGGTCACGCTCAGCATCTCACCCAACCCAAACAACAACCCAACCGGCCGCTACTCAAACATCCGACATGCCGACGCTTGTCCACTCACCGACACCGACAATTGGGTCCAAGCCGGTTTCGGCTACTCCAATTCCTAATCCCACCGCGAGGGCTGCCATGATATCAACCGCACCTGTATCCACGAAAGATTTTACGCCTATCTACCTGACCCTGAGCGATAAGCCCCGGTCCATTATCCAGGGCATGGACAATTTAGTCGCGCAGATCCAAACGATCAACCAGTCCAATGTCAAATGGAAGCGCCTGCCGCGTTTGATTTCCTTGATCGGAGTTTTCCTGATCCTGGTCGATATCGTCTTGCGCATCTTTGGTTACAAGAGTTTGGTATTCACCCTGGGAGGCATCCTGAGCCTGATCGCAGCATTCGTGTTCGGCATATTGTTGCGCAGGCATAAAATGCAGTCCCTGCCACCACGCTTTGGTACGGTAAAGGAAATTATTTATACTCTGCGTGACGACTTGCGTCCGGATGGAACCTTTCTGGGCCACGTGGATTTAACCGGGCCGCAACAGCCATCCAAAGTCGCGCGCGAAGCTGAGGACACGCGCAACCGCACAACGCAATACTTCCGTGATGAGTGGCTTAACCTGAAAGCTAAAATGTACGACGGAAATATATTACGACTATCCGCCGTACAACGCACGAAACTGCGCAAGGGATACTGGAAACGCAGCGCCATCAGCGGCAAGATGAAATGGAAAGCGCCCAAGCACAAGGGTAGCTATCAGGAACTCAAACTGCGCATTGCCGTCAATCCTCAGGTCTATGAAATCGTACGCAACAGCTCTGCTGAACTCAATAAAAACATCGGCGAATATACCATTACCCAATTAGATACGGAAGAAGGACTGGTTACGCTGGTTGCCAACACTGGTATTGACAACGTATCCGCCAACAGCGTGCTCGGGGTAATGCGTGAGGCCTACAATCTCCTACAAAGAAAGGCAGCCTGACATGGGCAAACGAACAACGACAACCATCATACTTGCAGGCATCATGGTTTTATTGGTGATGTGCGCAGCCGCCGCGCTCAGTTTCAGCGGAATGATTCACGCGCAAAAGGTGGAAGCGTCACAAGTTTGGAGCCAAAATTTTTCGCAAGCCCAGAGCATGAAAATCATCGACTTAACCGGCGACGGCCAGGATGACCTGTTCATCCAGAATCAGGATAGCGCCGCGATCTACGACGCGAACGGCAACCAGACATTCAGCACCAGTTTCCAATTACCGGGTGTCACCACCCTGGGAGATGTCACCGGCGACAACGTGGACGACATCCTCATCTTCCACCCCGGCCTGCCAAACGTTGAAGTGATCAGCAAAGGACAGGTCATCGCCAGTCTAAGCGCCGACCTACCCGGACTCCCGGCCCGGATCATCGTGGTCCAATTTGCCTCCGGCCCCGAGATCATTTTGGGCGACGCGAGCGGGCACCTGATGGCCCTGAGCCCCGATGGGCAAACCTTGTGGCAAGCCAGATTGGGCAGTGACGAGATCCGCGGACTTGATGATGTCAAGATCGATGGGCAGACAAATCTGGTTGCCGTCAACCGAGACGGTCAACTGGCCGTGATCGACGCGCAAGGCTACCCTTTGTGGAACGATAATGCCGGCACCCTGCGCCGCATGCGTGCCTACGATCTGGACGGCAATGGCACCAGCGAGGTGATCACCGGCGGTGAATACGGCGCCTTCACAATCTGGAACGCCGCCGATGGCAGTCAACTCCACAACCTGTCCTTAGGGCAGGCCATCTCGGAATTGCGGGCGGTCGAATTAAATGGTGATCCTTCATCCATGGAAATCGTTGCCGGCGGAAAGAACGGTGGTGTCTGGGGCATCGACAGCACCGGAAAAAAACTCTGGTCGCACTCGCTCTCCGATAAGGTCACCGAGATTGCTGGGATCGATATCAACGGCGACGGGGCCGAGGAAGCAGTCGTTGGGGATGATAGCGGTCAAGTGGCCATTTTTAGTGGGGACGGCGGTCGCGAAAATCTGGCCTCACACGCGAGCGGGATCATGCGTATCGACGCCGGCAAGCTGGGCGACAAACGCATGGTTGCCATTGCCGACGGCAATAGCGTCGAAATCCAAAGATTGACCTTGAATTCGCTGCCCGGATTCCAGTTCACCCCCTTACTGGTTGGTTTGATTGTCTCGGCCATCATCATTGTGATCGCCTGGGTGATCGCAACACTACCTCCCAAGCCCGAATTGAAAGTCGCACTTGAGGATAAGAGCCGCGAAAGCCTGGAGGCGCAACGGCGCATGCTCAAGGAAAACATTGCCGACGTCGAACGCCTGCGCCAGTCAGGCGAAATGACGGCCGATGCCTATCTGGCGCGCCTCAAGCAGCTCCGTTCCGAATTGGCAGCCAACGAGACCGCCTTCAAACAAGCGGGGTATCCGGTTAAAGTCGAGACCTTCCAATGCCCACACTGCGGTGGCACACTCGAACTGGGAATGGACAAGTGCGAATACTGCGGCCAGGTAATTCTGACCTGATTATAAAAAATTCAGAGCGAGCGGCTAAAAGCCGCTCGCTTGCTTATTAAGCACGATTAATTCCATGCGGTCGCATCATCAAGCACTTGCTTTTCGTCCGGCGTCAGCTTGATATCCAGCACTGCCAGGTTATCTTTCAATTGGGAGAGCTTGTTTGGACCGATAATTGGGCTGGTGACCAGCGGGTTTGCCAGCAGCCAGGCCAGGGCGATTTGTGAGATGCTTGCTTTCTTACCTTTGGCCAGCAGGTCCATTTTGTCTATCAGGGCAAAGTTTTCATCTGTCATGGCATGTTTTAAATGACCCGCACGCACGCTATCAGGGACAGGCTGCCCCTTGCGGTATTTCCCGGTCAGGAAACCACCAGCTAACGGGCTATACGGGATGACCCCCAAACCATTCTTGCTGCATATTTCGGACAGCTCTTCTTCGAATTCCTGGCGATGCAGCAAGTTGTAGTGCGGCTGCAGGCTCTCGTAACGCGGAAGGCCTTCTCGTATTGCTGTCGCCAGTGTCGTTCGCAATTCATCCGCTTTGTAATTGGAGCAGCCAATATAACGCACTTTTCCCTGCTTGATCAAATCTTCAAACGCACGCAGGGTCTCTTCGATGGGAATATTGGGATCGGACCAATGAGGCTGGTATAAATCGATGTAATCCGTCTGCAACCGGTCCAACGAAGCCTCGGCAGCCTTCGAAATGTAAGCTGGCGAGAGACCTTCCCCCGCGGGGGTGTCGCCCATCTGTCCGCGCAATTTTGTCGCGATGATTACTTTGTCGCGCGAGATACCGCTGGACTTAAGCCATTCACCGAGGATGGACTCAGCTTCACCGCCACTATTACCCGGCACCCAACGAGAATAGATGTCAGCGGTATCAATGAAATTGACGCCACTATCAAAGCCGGCCGAGAGAACTTTCAGGGAGGTGGATTTATCTGCTGACCAGCCGAATTGCATGGTACCCATGCATAACGATGAAACGCTCAGGTCTGTACTCCCAATTTCGCGATATTCCATTTAAACTACCTCTATATAAATTCTCTTATTGATCGCACCCTTGCTCTTGTAATCCGTCACGCGTATCCGGCCAACCTCGGATGTATTTTTGACATGCGTCCCGCCATCGGCCTGCAGGTCCAATCCCACGATCTCAACCGTGCGGACCTCCGAAATGCCCTCCGGCAGCAGATTGATTTTGGTGCGGATCAGATCCGGTATCCGGAAAGCCTCCTCGCGCGGCAGAATCTTCACCCTGACATCACGACCGGCATCGACTTCCCGATTAACCGCCGCCTCGATCTCGCTGACCAAATCCCCGTGCAGCGTCTCGAACTCAAAATCCATACGCCCGTGAAGTGGTTCCATGTTTCCGCCCGTGACCAGGGCGCCATAGTCCCGAAAGACGACGCCGCATAAGATATGCAGGGCCGTGTGCGTACGCATCAGGTTAAACCGATGCTCCCAATCGAGGACACCATGCCCTTCCGCATGCAAATCAGGCAGGGGCCTATCCCCGCCCAGGCAATGAAATACGTCATTACCCTGTTTCTTGACCTTTTCAACCGGAAAATCCAGGCCGTTGACCATCAGCGTGCCGCGGTCGCAAGGCTGGCCGCCGCCACCCGGGTAAAAGGCGGACTGATCCAGGCAAACTGCGCGATTGTCACTATCAATCGTCGTTACTTCTGCATCGAATTCTTTCAGGTAGCTATCGGTTTGGTAGAGCAAGTTTGTCATAACACCTCCAGCACTTACATCAACTCCAGCGAACTTCAAAATCAATTCCCCGCTTGCGAACTTCCTCCATTATATCCTTTGCCGGGACAGCGTTCTCCATGCGGTGTGCACCGGGAGTGATCTTGCCTCGTGCCTGGAAGCCCATCATCAGCGCACAATGCCAGCCAGTCAGGCGTTCCATGCCGGTAAATCCCGTAGCTTCATCGTAACCGTCGATTAAATCAACCGTCACCCGGGCATTCTTCCCGTCCTTCTCACCAATGCCAACCGCGCGCATGACGCAAATGTCAACGATATCAGGAGCGCTGATCTTGGGAGCCAGCAGGGCGTGGTAAACATCTCGCGGAATGATGCTCTGCCCATTTACCTCAAGCGGCTGCTCGGAGAAAAGTCCAAGGCGCTTAAAGGCTTCAAAGGTGTGGAAGTGACCTGGGTAGCGCAACACTTTGTTGTCGTAACGCTCCAGCTTGCCCAGATGTGACCAGGGTGTGGTTGACATACTGCCCGAGATCACAAAAGCCTCCATTTGACCCAGTGGAGGAAAATCGATGGTTTCCAATTCAGTAAAAGTGTCTACCTCAACCAGCTTGCCTTTGCGGATAAAAGTAGCCTTGCCGTCATATTCGTTGGTCAATCCATTAATGTGAAAAGTGCTGAGATAATTCCAGGGAGGCGTCGGATCTTTGGGTAATCCCGCGTCATACAGATAGACCTCGCGCGGCTTATCGAGTAAGTCCATAACATAGACGCCCATTGTGTTGATCAATCCAGGTCCCATGCCGCAATCCGGGACGATGCTCACACCAGCTTGCCGGGCTTCTGCGTCCAACTTAAGCTGCGACCAGACCACGTCCGTGTTTCCCCCCATGTCGTTCAGGCAGACTCCGTTCGCAATACAGGCCTGGGTAATTTTCAGATTGAAATAGTACGGGACGGCGCTCAAAGCGACGTCTGTGCCCGCAATAACGGAATCGATGGCGGAGGCATCGGACACGTCCAATTGTACGGCTGAAGCCAGGTTTTGCCCGATCAGCCGGTTAACCCGTTCAGCCGCTCCTTCAGCCACATCCCGACTCATATCTGCCATGACGAGCGCTTCGGCCTCACCAAATTTTGCCAGGTCATAAGCCGCAGCCGTCCCCTGCCTGCCAGAACCGAGGATGACGTAACGATAACCCATAGTTTGCTCCTGTGTGAATGGTTTTGTGAATTAGTGTACAGCAAAACCGCAAGATGAGCAACGCACTCGGCCAATGATTGCCAAACCGATCTTTTTTTTGTAAACTGGTAAGCACGACAGGAGTTAATTGTGGAAAATCTCGATCTGACAGACTCTATCATCCAGCGCTTGAGCAAAGGCGAGGCTCGCAATGACATCATTAAGGATGTCTGCGAAAACACGGGTCATACCTGGCAGGAAATCGAAAAGCTGGTTGATAACCTCTCGGTGGAAAACGCGGACGCAATCACGCGCCGCCGAAGTCCGATTTTGTTTGCCATCGCACTCTTTTTCTTTATTGCCGGTTTCAGTTTGGCGCTCTACGCCGGGTTCTTATTTTGGGAGGCACTCACCTTCATGTCGGCCAGCCAGGCGGACATGCTTGAAAAATTTGGGTCACTTGCTTATCTGGCGAACTATACACCTGGTGCATTATTCATGGGTTTTACCGGAGCGGCCATGATCGCAGGCAGTCTGGTCGGGATAAAACAAGTATGGAGGGCACTGTTACGACTGTGAATATTAGCATTTGATTAGAAAATTCAAAACCACTTGACTTTGCCCCTGCGTTTGTTATATAGTTTATTCCGGTCACACTCCTGGCACCGCTGCCGCTTGGTTGCTGTGCCTTTTATTACGTCAGTTCTGCGGACCAAGGAGTACTCATGATCAAAGTCGAAGGACTAACAAAGGACTATGGCGCGCGCCGCGCCATTGACAGCTTGAGTTTCGAGGCCGAGCAAGGGGAAATCCTGGGCTTTCTCGGCCCAAATGGCGCCGGTAAAACGACCACCATGCGGATCTTAACCGGATATATGCCTCCTACCAGCGGACAGGCAACTGTAGCAGGATATGATGTCGTGGCAGAATCGCTGGAAGTACGCCGTCGGGTTGGCTACCTGCCGGAAACCGTCCCCCTTTATACCGACATGACGGTCTTCGATTATCTGAAGTTCATGGCCGACCTGAGGCACCTGCCCAATGCAGAAGAACGCGCCGACGATGTCTTGGAAATGGTTGGTTTGGAGGAACGCGCGGAAGGTTATATCGGTAACCTCTCAAAAGGTATGCGCCAGCGCGTCGGATTAGCCCAGGCTTTACTTCATCGGCCGGAAGTGCTGATCCTGGACGAGCCAACCATCGGTCTCGATCCGGCTCAAGTGGTGGATGTACGGAAAATGATCCGCGAAGTCGGTAAAGAGCGAACGGTTTTGTTGTCCACACACATTTTGACCGAAGCGCAACAAATTTGCGACCGGGTATTGATCATCAACCAGGGTCACATTATTGCTGAGGATACGCCGGAAAACCTTCAAGCTCGTCTGGTTGGAGCCGAAACCGCCCTTTTACGTGTACGCGGTGACAGTGACGAGCTGGCAGGCAAAATTCGAAAAATTCAGGGCATTCAGAATGTAAACGCAAAACCTGATGGCTCGCTTGAATTTCAATTTGCACCCGGTCAGGATGTTCGCCCCGAGGTGGCCAGAATTGCAATCAAATCCGGCTATGATTTGCTGGAGCTGCGCCAGGTCGGGATGAGTCTGGAGGAAATTTTCCTTGAATTGACCCGAGACAACGCGTCTTCCGAGAAATAACGAGGTCACCATGCGTAATATTTGGACCATAGCACGACGAGAATATAAACTCAACTTCATCAGCCCGATTGCTTATGTCGTAGCCTTCCTGATCCTGATCACCCTGGGCGTTCTGTTTACGCTCAATGTTTGGTTCTTTACCCAAAACGCTTTCTCTGCTCCGGGCTCTGCACCAGACGCCACCATCATCACCGGACCCTTCGTGTTCCTGCTGGTACTTTCTGCTCCGGCACTGACCATGCGCTTGCTTGCCGACGAACAGCGCATGGGTACAATGGAGCTGCTTCTGACTGCGCCATTACGAGACTGGGAAATTGTTGTAGGAAAATGGTTGGGCGCATTTCTGTTCCTGCTCACCATCATTCTCGTCAGCCTGATATTCCCTATTTTATTGAACGGAATGGTATCACCTGGCATCGACCAGGGTTTAATGGTAGCCGCCTATTTAGGCGTTATCCTGGTTTCGGCTGCATTTCTAGGGATTGGTGTCGGTATATCCGCCTTATTTAGCAATCAGCTGACTGCCTTCTTTGCCACCCTGGCTGTCATCGTCGTCCTCTGGTGGCTGATCGGCTTTCCAGCGGATGTGGTCCATACCGGCGCTGATTTTTTCCGTTATTTGAGCATGAATGAACATTTCTACAATTCATTGAATACAGGCGTAATCAATTTAAGCGACCTGGTTTATTATCTCAGCCTGACTGCCCTGGGTTTGTTCGTTGGCACATCGGCAGTTGAAATGCGGAGGTGGCGCTAATGAAGTCGGCGAATCGTTTCGCTTGGATCGGTCTCTTGGTCTCGGGGCTGGCCTTGCTGGCCACCATCCTGCTCGGGATCGTCAGGGCCCTGGCAACCTTTGGGATTCTCGCCTCAGTAAATATCAAGTCGACAAATATCGCCCTGAGTATCAGTGCGGCCCTGGTTGTAGTTGGTCTGGCTTCATACGTCCTGCTTGTCCCCGACAAGGTGCGGCAGTTTTTAACTGGACGCCAGGCCCGCTATGGCAGCAATTCCCTGATTATGATCCTGGCGTTTGTTGGCATCTTGATCGTCGTAAACGTCTTGGTTTTCCAACATCCTCAACGCTGGGACCTGACGGAAAACCAGCAACACACACTCGCTCCCGAAACACTGGATGCGCTCAAATCACTTCCAGACAACGTTACAGCCCTGGCATTCTTTTCACAGAACCGCTCGACTGATACCGCACGCACATTGCTAAATGACCTCAAGGCCAACAGTAACGGGAAATTTGATTACAAATTCATAGATCCCGAACTCGATCCGCTGGCAGCCCGTCAGGCGGGCGTCACCGGTGATGGCAAGATCGTCCTGGAGATGGGAAATCAAAAGGAGATCGCCGCGCTTGCTTCCGAGCAAGAAATTGTTTCGGCAATGATCCGCTTGATCAACCCGGAATCCAAAGCAGTTTACTTCCTGACCGGTCACGGTGAGCGAGACGTCAACAACACCGGAGATACATCGATCACGCGCGCCCGCAGCACGTTAGTCAACAAAAACTATCAGGTCAAGACTCTTAACCTGTTGGCTGAGAACAAAATCCCGGAAGATGCAAAAGCCATCGTTATTGCCGGTCCGATGCAGCCGCTTTCCGATCAAGAAATCAGTTTGCTAAAAGATTTTCTGGCCAAGGGCGGTGGGTTGATCGTAATGGAAGATCCGACTATTTTGACAAAATTCAATGGCGCAACTGATCCGCTCGCAGAAATGCTCAACCGGGATTGGGGAATCACGCTCAATAACGACCTGGTTGTCGATCCGAGTTCCCAGAATTACGCTTATGCGATCGCCTATCAATACGCCAAACATCCGATAACCCAGAAGTTGAATGGTGTCGTGACATTCTTCCCGTTCGCACGCAGCCTACAAACTGACTCTTCACCTGAAAACACTACCCAGACCGCTCTGATCCAAACCGTACCGAATGCCTGGGGTGAAACCGACTTTCAGGGATTGCAGAATAAACAAATCCCTGAATTCAATCAAGACCAAGATATTCAAGGTCCTGTCAATCTGGCGTTTGCTGTGCAGGATTCAAAGACCAATGCTCGCCTGGTCGTTTTTGGTAATTCTTCCTTTATCAGTGACCAGTATTTTGACACGTATGGAAATGGCGATTTATTCGTAAACACGATTGACTGGACAGTCGGACAGGAAGCGTTAATCAATATCACTCCCAAACAGCCTGTCCAGCGCACCTTCCAGGTTCCTTCCGAATTTAAACTGGTTGGCGACTCGTTGACAGCTATCTGCATTCTTCCAGGATTGGTTCTCCTGGGAGCTGTATATGCCTGGATTTCACGGCGCAGAAGAGGCTAGAAATGATTCGCCGATCCACGGTAATTCTGTTATTCATTTTGGCTGCACTGGTTGGTCTGGCATGGTTCCTAAATCATCCCCAAACGCCCGACCAAGGCACGCCCACCCCAACTTCATCGTCGGCCTATTTGTTCACCCCGCAGGATGGCGTTGTCAACTCAATAAAAATTGTGAGCAAGGATGGTCAAAGCGTTGACCTGGAACGCAATCAAGATGGTACCTGGACAATCACGCAACCTCAAATGGGGCCGGCGGACGCTGGTTTGTCCGAATCATCAGCCACACAGGTCACTACTTTAAGCGTGGTTAACTCACTTGAGGGCGGGAACGCCGCTCCAGAAGCACTGGGTTTAAAGGATCCAAGTTACACTTTTACCTTTAAATTCGCCAGCGGAAAACAAGCTAGCCTAACAGTTGGCGATCAAACACCGATCGGCTCGGGTTACTATGCGCAACTGGATAATAATCCAGCAGTGATCGTTGACAAAAACGGGATCGAATCCCTATTGATGTTATTGAAAACCCCGCCGTATGCCTTGACTGCAACTCCAACTGAAGGTCCAACGGAATTACCTACGCTGGAAACAGCAACCACTCTTCCGGATCCTGGCACTCCCGAAACCACCCCATCCCCAGAACCGGCGACAACTGTGCCTTAAGACACCAAAATACTATCAAGTACGAAAAGGACTTGATTTTGCGTCTAAAAGAGTGTATTCTCATTTCAGTAGCTTAAATTAAAGGATGTGTCTATCGAATGGACATGGAGAAAATTCTTATCGTTGAAGAAGAAGAAGAATATCCGGCAATTGCGCGCTTGATCGATTTGGGGCGGCAGAAAACCTACGTAACAATTGACGATATTCTACATTTCTTCCCAGAAGCTGAGCAAGATGTTGAACAGCTAGAGGAGGCGTTTGCCGCGCTCCTAAGTGCAGGTATTCCATTTGTAGAAGATGCGGTGGCTAGCGAACCTTCCGAGGACGAGCTCGCAGCAGTAGAGGAAGACGAGCAGGAGCACGAACAAGAAATTGCTCTGGACGATTACCTGGCTAATATCGATACGGATGATACGATTGGTCTGTATCTCAAGGAAGTTAGCCGCGTACCGCTTCTCACTGCCGAAGAAGAAGTAGAACTCGCCCAACGGATCGAACGTGGACGCCTGGCTCGCGAAGAGCTAGCCAAGGGAAATGTCAGCCCACGACGCCGCCAGGAGCTGCGACGACTGATCGAAGATGGATGGGCTGCTCGTGAGCATCTGATCACAGCCAACTCCCGCCTGGTCATCAGCGTCGCCAAGAAATACATGGGACGTGGGGTACCTTTCCTGGACTTAATCCAGGAGGGCAACATCGGCTTGATCCGCGCCACTAAAAAATTCGATTACCGTCGCGGGCACAAGTTCAGCACATACGCCACCTGGTGGATTCGACAGGCTGTGACACGTGCCATCGCCGATCAAGGTCGCACCATCCGTGTACCGGTTCACATGGGCGATCAGATCAACAAATTACTGCGCGTGCAGCACCAGTTAACACAACGTCTTGGGCGCGAACCAACCGTCGAAGAACTGGCCGAAGCCCTGGAAGTTCCGCCCAAAAAGGTTGAGAACATGATCCAGGTCGCCCGGCGGCCGCTCTCGCTGGAGACCCCGACCGATGATGAAGAAGATTCGGTCCTGGGAGATTTTATCGAGGACGACGAAGCTCCCCCACCTGATGACACCGCGACCTATAATCTATTGCGGGAACACCTGACTGAGGTACTCAACGGGTTGCCCCCACGCGAAGTCCGCATACTGCAATTACGCTATGGCCTCCTGGATGGACAAGCATATACGCTCGAAGAAGTCGGCCGCAAGATGGGCGTCACGCGCGAACGTGTCCGCCAGATTGAAGCCCAGGCCTTGAGCCGGCTGCGACATCCTTCCATTCGGCGAAAATTGCGTGACTATTTGGGCGAGTAAAATAATCAAGAGCAAAAATAGCGACACCCTTTGGTGTCGCTATTTTGTTATTGCATAATTATACTTATGAGTATGACGCAAAGGGATCTCCCGTCTTTCTTTCCCCGATTCCGTGACATTATCTTTTTCACGGTATTCACCAGCATTCTTTTTCTCGGCCCCCGTATGCTCAGCATCGACAGCGATCTGGGACGCCATCTGACAGTTGGGAGATACATTCTCAACCATCACCTTATTCCGACTCACGACTTATTTTCATATACATTAAACGGTCAGGCCCGCCCGCCGTACGAGTGGCTTTCACAGGTATTTTTTGCGCTTACTTTCAACCTGGCGGGGCTGGATGGGGATATCTTGCTTAGCGCGCTGGTCATTGCATCCACATTTGCGATTGTCTACACAGACACAACGCAGCGTAGCGGGCAACCACTGACTGCTCTTGGCTTGACGCTATTGGCAGCCGTCGCGGGTAGCCTGCACTGGCTCCCTCGCCCACACATTTTTACATTCGTATTGCTGGCAATCTGGCTGGAACGACTGGAAAAATTGAGGAAAGGCGATCCGGTTCCACTGTGGCCATTTTTTTTACTAATGTTAGGCTGGGCAAATCTACATGGCGGCTTTGTTTTTGGCTTATTAGCATGGGCAGCATACTTAGCCGGTTGGTCCTGGGACTTTCTCCGAGGTAAGGGAAGATCCACAATAGAATTGGGTAAAAAATTGCTCATGGTTGGATTACTCTCTCTACTGGCTTCAATTATCACACCTGATGGCTGGAAAAATTGGATTGCCGTCTTAAGCAATAACAGTCGCTTCATATTAAGCCGGACTGCGGAAACCATGCCTCCAGCTTTTTCTCTCCCAAACACCTGGCCCTATTTGTTTCTCTTGCTTCTTAGTGTGATCCAATTGCTTCGAAAGCGTCTATCAGCAGCGCATGGTTTTCTGTTACTGGGGCTGACTATCACAAGTTTGTTAATGGCCAGAAATATCCCGATCTTTGCCATTGCTGCTTGCCCGATATTAGCCGAATCTATTCGCGCAGTCCCGGACCGGGTA
>Ga0315535_1001653_pt1 | contig 14682 bp, 13 predicted proteins | sample SalMarSW160220MG_2_FD_203092 | JGI IMG/M metagenome (GOLD analysis project Ga0315535, IMG submission 203092) | Salt marsh sediment microbial communities from the Plum Island Ecosystem LTER, Massachusetts, United States - Salt Marsh Sediment SW1602-20 ...
CATCCGCGGCGGCGACGATAGGCACCCCGGGTCGGTATGCGATATCGACGCCCATGTGCAGGTACATCTGGTGGGTGAAGGGGTGTATGGCAGGACCGAAGTAGGTCGTCACTCTCCCCACCCCGCCTTGGACCGGCCACATCGTCGGCAGCTCGACGAGGAGCTTGCTGTGCGACTCAAATAGCGAGGTAATCTTCTCGAGTGAGCCCACCGACCGGTTCATGAGATCAGTCAAGTTCTGCAGTTGGCTCTGTTCTTGAAGCATTCCCTGGCTCTGTTCGCTGATCTTGTTCAGGGACGCAAGATCGCCGCCGGCCGGGTTCGATGGGTTCGAGCTGTTGTCGAGACCAAGCGTGCCCATCGTCTTGTTGAGGGTGGTCTCGAAGACGCGGGAAACCTTGTTCAGATCGTTAACCTGGTCACGAAGAACTTCGAGACTTGCTTCAGTCTGATTCAGATTCTTGGACCGATCGGCCAGCAGTCGCGACATACCACTGAAGTTGGTGCTGAACAGAAAGAAGGTAAAAAGGACTCCCGCGAGCAGAATACCGATGAATATGAGGGAAAATACGGAAATGCGGAAGTTGAAGATTTTCTTCTCTGAGTGGGGAATGAACATGACGGTGAAACGCTGTCGGCCAAGCACCATCATCCTGCGGAAGAAGCCGGAAACAACGTTGCCAAACGTTCGCGCTTGCTTCCCTAGGTCGTCCACCACCTGGTTTTCGAACTTCTTGTAGTGGTTGAGTGGCGACACGCTAGTTCCTCACCTGCATCCGAATGGCTCCCTGTTCAAATTATCGTCAGACTATCACGCACCTAAACATTTGTCAAATAAGGATTGACGCACAGGAAAGTTCGTGGTAATGTTTCTCGGTGTAACTAGTGGCGTTTCCTGCGGCCAACTATCACCACGCAAGGAATTATATATCATTTCACGGGTCGTGGCAGGGCTTGCGGAGTGACATGACCCCGGTTGGCGTCGTTCGGGTATGACCGGACGAATTCCAGACAAAAAAATCCCAGAGGATAGCACGAACGAGACTTCTTCTCTGAATTGGTAGGCAATATGCAGTTTTTCGATACGCATGCACACATCGGGCTGATCCACGAAGACCCGATTGAACAGCTGATCATCACACAGGAAGCCCGGCAAGAGGGCGTGGAGCATATTGTCAGCATCTGCAACAATCTCCATGATTTCTTCCAGGTCTATGAGAATCTCGCGACGGCAACTCATGTCTACCATAGTATCGGCGTTTCTCCATCTGAAGTTGCGCATCCGGGAAAAGATTGGGAACTGAAAATCGAAAAGGGTGTCAAGCTCGACAGAATTGTCGCTATTGGAGAAATTGGACTTGATTACTACCGGAAGTTCGGAAACCGCGACGCCCAGATAGAGCTGTTCATCCGACAGCTCGAGATCGCCGAGCGCCTGAGGCTGCCGGTCGTCATCCACAACCGGGATGCCGGCAGAGATGTGCTCGAAATCCTTAGAGAGAAGATTCCCGAACGCGGCGGTGTCCTGCACTGCTATTCGGAAGATTGGGAATACGCGAAAAAGGCGCTTGAGATCAACCTGTACATCTCATTCGCCGGGAATGTCACCTACCGAAACGCGAAGAACCTTCACGAAACCGCAGCCAATATGCCACTCGACCGAATGCTCATTGAATCGGAGAGCCCGTTTATGGTTCCGGCAGCCTATCGCGGGAAGAGAAACAAACCCGCTTACCTGCACGCGACGGCGGAGTTTATCGCAGAGCTGCGTGATGAACCGTTGGAGCAGGTCTCGGAGACTCTCTACCAGAACAGCCAGCGCTTTTTGGGCGTCTCAGACTGAAGCCCTTTCCAAAAGGGGCGCATTCAGAAAATCTCAGCTCGTCCCCCTCTCAGCCGTTGAACCGCCCTCGTATCTCTCGATGAGAGAGACGGCTCATCTTGACTGACGGATCGGCGAGGTGATAGTTTTCCCTGTGGATGATATGGGGAAAAGTCTCGGGCATCATTGCGGAGTCGTCGGCGTCTACGCAGAAACCGAACAGCCGATACCGGAAATGCTATTCTACGGGCTCTTTGCCCTTCAGCACCGTGGTCAAGAAAGCGCGGGGATTGCGTACCGTAAACCCCAGGAGATAGTTGTCTACAAGGATCTCGGAATGGTGTCCACTGTCCTCGCGCGCTACCTCGAGGAGAGCCGCCTGTCGACGATCGGTATCGGACACGTTCGCTATTCAACCCTCGGCGGCAACCGAATCGAAAACGCACAGCCTATGCTGGTCAACTGCAACAAGGGAAGCATTGCACTCGCCCACAACGGCAACATTTCGAATACCATCGCGATCAAGGACAGACTCGAAGATGAGGGGTCGATCTTTCAGAGCACCTCAGACTCCGAGCTCATGCTCCATCTTATCGCACGATCAAGGAAACCGGACTTCACAGAGGCGCTCCGCGAGATTCTCGTCTATCTCGAGGGTGCATTCAGCATGGTCTTGATCCACGACAACTCGCTGGTCGCCGTCCGCGATCCAAATGGATTTCGGCCGCTGTACATCGGCTCGAAGGAGGGTGTGAACGTAGTGGCTTCCGAGACCTGCGCCTTGGATATCCTCCGAATTACGGATTATCGTTCCGTGAAGCCCGGCGAGATGATCACGATCGACGAGCGAGGAACCCGGAGCGAGATGTTCGCGTCGAAACCACGAATCAGCCAGTGCGTTTTCGAGCTCATCTACTTCGCTCGGCCGGATTCCTACGTTTTCGATCAATCGGTGCATCTCATGAGAAAGAGGATGGGCGCGGCGTTGGCCAAATGCGATCCCTACGAAGGCGATATCGTTGTCTCTGTACCAGATTCCGGTAATAGCGCCGCTCTTGGATACGCCGAGGAGTCGGGGATTCCGCTGGAACAGGGCCTGCAGCGCAACCACTACGCCGGACGTTCGTTCATCATGCCGACCACAGCGCAACGCGAGCTCGCCGTTCGAATGAAGCTGCATCCGGTGAAATCGGTAATCACCGGTAAACGGGTAATCCTGATCGACGATTCACTCGTCCGCGGAACGACGAGCAGAACGCTCGTCAAACTCATCAAAGAGGCCGGAGCCAAGGAGGTCCATCTTCGCCTGACCTCTCCGGAGCTCAAACATCCCTGCTACTTCGGCATCGACATCCCAACCTCTGCGGAGCTCATCTCCAACAGCAAATCGCCCAAGGAGATAGCGGAGTACGTGGGCGCAGACTCCGTGATTTTCCTTCCCATCGAGGAACTGGAGAGCTGCGTAGAGACGCCACGGGACTATTGCTTCGCCTGCTTTAGCGGCTCCTATCCGATCGACGTGACAAACAGCCGAGGAGGGCTCGCAGAATGAAGCCCGGTAGCTATGCCCGCGCCGGCGTAGACATTGGTCGGGGCGATCGGTTCGTCGAGTTCATCAAAGGAATTCGCTCGCCTGCGGTTTCCAAAGGTATCGGCGGGTTCTCCGGCGCCTTCGAGGTGGATCCACAGCGCTACCGACACCCTGTCTTTCTCACAACGACTGACGGGGTTGGAACGAAGCTGCTCGTTGCCCGCAGCCTCGCTCGTATGGACACAGTGGGAATCGATCTAGTAGCGATGTGTGTGAACGACATACTCGTCTGCGGAGCCGAACCCGTTGCCTTCCTCGACTACATCGCGTGCGGACGCGTCGACGAGGCGACTCTCGAGGAGATTATGCGCGGCATAGTGACCGGGTGCGAGCTCGCCGGCTGCAGCCTCAGCGGCGGGGAGACTGCCGAGCTGCCCGACATGTACGCAGAGGGGGAGTTTGACCTTGCCGGTTTCGCAGTGGGCGTAGTCGAACGTGATAACCTCCTTCCGAAACAGCGTCAAATGAGAGAGGGCGATCTCGTCCTGGGGCTTCCTTCGGTCGGGATCCACTCCAACGGCCTGTCCCTTGCGAGAAAGGTGCTCCCGAAGAAAGAGACGACACTCTGGGCGGAGCTTCTCAAGCCGACGAAGATATATGCCCGAGAAATGACAGCCCTCGCCAAGTCCGGGCTCGTCCTCGGTGCCGCCCATGTTACGGGAGGCGGGCTCGAATCCAACTTCGCACGCATCCTTCCGGAAGGTCTTGTTGGGAGCTTCGACTTTAGCTGGCCCGTGCCCGGAATTTTCGATCAAATTCAGCGCTTCGGAAGAATCCAAGATGGGGAAATGCGGCGTGTGTTCAACATGGGGATAGGTATCGCCTTTGTCGTGGCCGCTCGCGACCTGGCGGCAGTCGAACGCTTGGCAGTCGAGGCGGAATTCGAGATATTGAGGATCGGGGAGCTCGCACGTGGCTAACTTCGCGGTACTGGCGTCCGGAAACGGTTCCAATTTCCAGGCTCTGGCGAAGGCATTCGAGGAAGGGCCACATGCCCTCTGCTGTTTGATCTGCGACAAAGTGAACGCTCTTGTGATCCAGCGATCGAAAGCGATGGCGATTCCCGCGTTTGTCGTGAATTACGGCGGACGCGAACGGCGGAAGGCCGAATTGGAGATACTCGAGGTGCTCCGCGCCCACAATGTTGACCTCGTTGTCCTTGCCGGTTTTATGCGTTTGCTTTCTCCCCTCGTCGTGGACGAATACGCCGGGCGGATCGTGAACATTCATCCCTCGCTCCTTCCGAAATATCCTGGGATCAACGCCATTGCCGAAAGCTACAATTCGAGAGATACTCGGGTCGGTATCACAGTGCATTGGGTCGATCATGGGATGGATTCCGGACCGGTGATCATTCAGAGATCGCTGAATCGAATACCAGGGGAATCGCTGGCAGAGCTGGAACGGCGCATACATGAGCTCGAGCACCGTACCTATCCTGAAACCGTTTTGAAACTCCTTGATCAATCGGAAAATCGAAAGCGGGCCGTGGGACAGGTCGAGAGGAGGACACAGTGAAAGCTCTTGTCTTGGGCTCGGGAGCCCGCGAGCACGCGCTCGCGTGGAAGTTCTCCAAGAGCAAGCGAATATCGGGGCTGTTCATTGCCCCGGGTAACGCCGGCACCGGCGAGTTGGGCGAGAATCTACCGGAACTTGATCCTCTGAACGCGGACGCGGTTGTTCGTACCTGTCGGGAACGGAAGATCGATTTTGTTTTCGTTGGGTCCGAAGAACCTTTGTCCAGGGGCATCGTCGACCAGCTCACTTCGGAAGGAATTCGCGCCTTCGGGCCGACAGAGAAAGCAGCCCAACTGGAGTCCAGCAAGTACTTCGCAAAGCAGTTCATGCGGCGCCACAACCTTCCGACAGCCGAATCACGGGAGTTCGAAACAGAGTCTGAGTTCTCGAAGTATATGAGCTCCCACGAGGGACGTGTCGTAATAAAGAAGAGTGGATTGGCTGCCGGCAAGGGAGTCATGGACTCCGGCAACCGAGATGACCTGTTGCGCTTTGGCAGGCAAATGCTGGCTGATGATCGCATTCTCGTCGAGGATTACCTCGTAGGATACGAGCTCTCGGTGTTCGCCCTGAGCGACGGAAGCGACTGGGTCATGCTTCCCGTCTGCAGCGACTTCAAGAAGGCAGGTGAAGGAGACAAGGGCAAGAATACCGGCGGCATGGGAGCCGTTTGCCCGGTTCCGATCGTAGACTCCCGGTTGATGGAACGGATAACGACTGAGATCGTCGCACCTACGTTTCGCGGGCTCGTTGAAGACGGGCTTGCCTACAAAGGGGTGCTCTACTTCGGGTTGATGAACACATCGGAGGGGCCGAAGCTCCTGGAGTACAACGTGCGGTTTGGGGACCCCGAGGCCCAAGTTCTCCTCCCCCTCATCGAGTCGGACTTCGCGAACCTCATGGACGCAGTAATGGACGGTAAGCTTCGAGACTTTCCGCTTCGCATCTCCGACAAGTTTGCGTTGGGCGTTGTCATCGCGAGCGACGGGTACCCGGACCACTACAAGAAGGGCCACGTCGTTTCGGACATTCCAGGGTTTGCCGACGAGGAGGTTCTTGTCTTCCACGCCTCAACGCGGACGGACAAGAACGGCCGGTTGCTCACGGGCGGCGGGAGATGCTTCACGGTGGTCGGAATGGGAAGCAATCTCCTCAACGCAAACGTTCGCGCGTACGAGGCGGCAAAGCAGGTTCAATTCGACGGCAGTTGGTATCGACACGACATTGGCAAGAAGTTCTTCATCGACGAATAGGCGAATCGCCTCTTGAGCAAGAGCACGGCAGGCCGAACAGTGCGATGTACAAATAACAGAGAGACGAAAGACAAGTGGAGGGACGAATGAAAGACATTCTGCTCATCATCGGTTCCGAGTCCGACAAGAAGAGTGTCGCTCCGGGAGTCGATCTCATGCAGGAAAAGGGACTGTCGTTCGACTTGGTAGTCTACTCGGCCCACCGAAATCTCACCGAGCTGCTACAGTTCCTCAAGGGAGCGCAGGAAGACTACCGGGTGATCATCACGGCGGCCGGCCTCTCGGCGGCGTTGCCGGGAGTGGTCGCCTCCCAGGTAAAGAACCCGGTTATAGGCGTGCCGCTCGTCGCAGGTGAGCTTGCCGGCGTCGAAGCACTGCTTTCGATCGTCCAGCTGCCGCGGGGTGTACCCGTGGCGACGATGGGAATCGGAAAACAGGGGATACTCAACGCGGTTCTACTCGCGGAGAGGATCCTCGCCCTTGCTGAACGGCGGTGAGCGTAGGCCGACGGCCCGCTTACCCCCACTGCTGGCGCCTTGCCTCGTACATCAAGATACCCGCTGCGACTGAAACGTTGAATGAATCGACATGGCCACGAGTGGGTATCGCCACCAGCTCGTCGCACCGTTCACGAAGAAGTCGTCCGAGTCCTCTCCCCTCACTCCCAAGCAGAAGCGCCGTTCTCCCACGTAGATCCAGACTCCCGGCAGACTTGCCCTCGGCAGCGGCGCCGTAGATCCAGAACTCGGAGGCTTTGAGGTCGGCAACCACACTGGCGAGATTTGGCACTGCAATCATCGGGACATAGACATTTGCGCCTGCGGAGACCCTCGCTACGGTCTCCGTCTCGTGGGCCGCGCGGCGCTCGGGCACTACTACGAGATCCACCGCAAACTGGTCAGCGCTCCGCAGTACCGCTCCGAGGTTATGAGGGTCGGTTACGCCGTCGAGAAGCAAGACCAGGGCCTGGGAGCCTGTCAGCGCCTGGAGGAACGACTTCAGCGTCCCGATCGGCTTACCGGGTGCTTTGTCGAGAACCAAAACCGCTCCACGATGATTTCGATGTCCACAGAGCCGCTCGAGCGCGCTATCCTTCTCCCGTCGAACCTCTATACCGACGGTTTTCGCCAGGCGAGCAAGCTCTTCGACTCGCCCCTCACCTCGAGAGACGTGGAGAGAGCCGTTGGAGACTCCTGCAGAGAGTGTTTCTTCAATCGCATGAAATCCGGTGATCGCCTCGCTCAATTCGATGTGCCCCCGCCCGAGTTCGAGCTCTTCTGCTCCTGGAATACTCGCACAACATCGGGTTTGCCGTCGAAGTTCGTGTCCCTTTCGTATTTTACAACATAGATGCCGTCCGCCAACCAGACCCACAGGTCGATGCGGCCGTCGAAATTCGTGTCCACCTGCTGTGACACGAGGACCCCTTTGTTGTATTGGTAGAAGTCATCCATGCGTCCGTCATGGTTGTAGTCGATCGACTCGCTCAGCTTCGCGCCGGTGTCGTCCAGACGAACCACAAGATCGATCCTACCGTCCCGGTTCGTGTCGTACTCGAGGCGCAACACTCCGCCGCCCTCGTCGACGGTCCTATCCGGCGCTCCAGATTGTGCAAACAGATTGTTCGAAAATAGGAAGAGAAAAACGAGAATCGAAGCTGCAAACCCCGCCGCAAGAAAGCGGTTCATGGCTTTCCGTCGCTACCGCAAATCCGAGAGCGGCACGGGACCCGGACTCTCCACCTCGCCTTGAACTTCCGAGAGCTCCTTCAGGAGGTCTTTGGCGCGAGACGAGAGTTTCGCGGGGATCTGGACGAGTATCTTCAAGTAGAGGTCACCTCGTCGGTTCGAATTATGCGTGAAGGGGACTCCTTCACCACGAACACGCAGTGTGCGGCCGTTTTGCGTGCCGGAGGGTACCTTGAGCTTTATCTTCTTATCGTCGAGGGTTGTCACTTGAATATCTGCCCCGAGCGCAGCCTGGGTGATAGAGATAGGAATGGCGCAGTAGAGATCGTTTCCTTGTCGCTCGAAGTGTTTGTCCGAACGCGCCACGATATAGACGTAGAGGTCGCCTGCCTGTCCGCCATTCGGTCCCACATCTCCCTGACCGGTTATGTTGATACGCTTACCTGACTCGACCCCGGGAGGAATGGTGACCTTTATCTTTTGATTCTTTGCCTCGAGACCCGTCCCATTGCATGAGCGACAAGGATGCTCGATGATGAACCCTTCGCCGCCACAAGTTGCGCATGGCGAGGCGATCGAGAAGAATCCCGAGCTTCGCCTAACCTGTCCGCTTCCGCCGCAGGTCGGACACATTTTCTTCCCGCTACCGAACTCCGCCCCGCTGCCGCCGCACGTCGAGCAGCCAACGCTACGCTGATACGCAACCTCCACCTTTGTGCCGAAGACTGCGTCGCGAAAGGAGATCTCCAGGTTGTAGCGAAGATCGGATCCCCGCATGCTGGCACCTTCAGAGCGGCGCCTGCCCGTGGTTCCCCCGCCGAAAAAGGATTCGAATATTCCGGAGAAATCTCCAAATATATCTTCGAAGTCGCGGAAGACTGAGGAATAGTCGTGAGCGCCACCGCCGCCCATTCCCTCGACCCCGGCAAACCCGAACTGGTCGTAGGTTCTGCGTTTCTTCTCGTCCCGCAGAACCTCATAGGCCTCGGTTGCCTCCTTGAACATCTCCTCGGCCTTCTTGTCGCCCGGATTACGGTCGGGATGAAACTGAACGGCGAGTTTGCGGTATGCGCGTTTGATGTCGTCCACGGGGGCATCTCGGGACACCCCCAGGACTTCGTAGTAGTCTCGTTTTGCCAACGTGCAACTCTAACCTTTTTTTATCGCCCGCATGTTATTTCTTCTCTTCGTCCTCGTCAACCACTTCGTAGTCGACGTCTTCCACGTTGCCTGACTTGGAATCGTCGGTACCTTTGCCTTCTCCGTCTCCGCCCGAAGGGCCCTGGGCGCCGTTGGTGCTGCCGCCTTCGGCTGAACCCGACGCTTCACCCTGTGCTTGTGCACCGGCGGTCTTATAGACCTCCTCGGCCAGCTTGTGGCTCGCGGTCTTCAAGGCCTCGATCTTGTTCTTGATCTGGTCGACGTTGTCGCTCTCGAGAGCGCCGCGCAAGTCCGAGATCGCAGACTCGATGCCTTGCCGATCTCCGTCGGAGATCTTGTCGCCGTAGTCTTTGAGCGATTTTTCTGTCGAATAGATGAGAGAATCGGCTTCGTTCCGCGCTTCGGCCCGCTCGCGAACCTTCTTGTCTTCAGCGGCGTGCGACTCGGCCTCGTTCACCATCTTCTTTATCTCGTCCTCTGAGAGCCCGGATGAGGATTCAATTCGAATCTTCTGCTCTTTCCCGGTGCCGAGGTCTTTCGCGGATACATGTACGATTCCGTTTGCGTCAATGTCGAATGTGACTTCGATCTGCGGGACACCACGTGGAGCAGGAGGAATACCGACCAGGTCGAACCTTCCGAGGGTCCTGTTCTGGGTGGCCATCTCGCGCTCGCCCTGCAGAACGTGGATCGAAACTGCGGTCTGGTTGTCGGCCGCCGTCGAAAAGATCTGGCTCTTACGGGTCGGGATGGTCGTATTGCGCTCAATGAGTTTCGTGAAGACCCCACCGAGCGTTTCTATGCCGAGTGACAGCGGTGTGACGTCGAGGAGCAGAACGTCTTTGACGTCGCCACCGAGGATGCCACCCTGTACCGCCGCGCCAACGGCAACGACCTCGTCAGGGTTGACGCCTTTGTGCGGCTCCCGCTTAAAGAGCTCCTTCACAAGATTCTGCACCGCCGGAATACGGGTGGAGCCGCCGACAAGGATGACCTCGTCGATATCCGTTGCCTGCAGTCCGGCGTCCTTGAGCGCCTTTACGCAGGGGTCCTTCGTTCGAGAAAACAGATCCTCCATCATCTGCTCGAACTTCGCCCGCGTGAGGTTGTACTGGAGGTGCTTGGGGCCAGAGGCATCCGCCGTGATGAACGGGAGGTTGATATCGGTCGACTGGGCGCTCGAGAGCTCGATTTTCGCCTTCTCAGCTGCCTCCTTGAGGCGCTGGAGTGCCATTCGATCCTGGCTCAGGTCGATGCCGTAGTCATTCTTGAAGCTCGAAACGAGCCAATCAATGATCCGTTGATCGAAATTGTCACCACCCAGGTGCGTATCCCCGTTCGTCGACTTGACCTCGAAAACACCGTCGCCGAGCTCGAGAATCGAAATATCGAAGGTTCCGCCGCCGAGGTCGTATACGGCGATCTTTTCTTCCTTCTTCTCCTTGCCGAACCCGTAGGCAAGGGATGCCGCGGTCGGCTCGTTGACGATGCGCTTCACCTCGAGCCCTGCTATGCGGCCCGCATCCTTTGTCGCCTGCCGCTGAGAATCGTTAAAATAGGCGGGGACGGTGATGACCGCCTCCGTTACCGGCTCGCCAAGGTAGTCCTCGGCAGTCTTCTTCATCTTCTGCAGAATGATCGCCGAGATTTCCTGCGGGGAGTAGTCCTTGTCCGTGATTTTCACACGTGCGTCGCCGTTTGCCGCTTCCATGACGTTGTACGGCACCATCCGAATCTCGTCAGGCACCTCACTCACCCTACGCCCCATGAAGCGCTTGATCGAGAACACCGTGTTCTCGGGGTTGGTGACCATTTGGTTCTTGGCGGGCTGCCCCACGAGCCGCTCACCTTTTGAGGTGAATGCTACGATTGACGGCGTGGTCCGCTGGCCCTCCGAGTTCTGAATGACAACGGGCTCGCCTCCCTCCATTATTGCAACGCACGAATTGGTTGTACCTAAGTCGATGCCGATTATCTTGCCCATTTACTTCTCTCCTTCTATTTCATCGTTTTGATCACTGTTCGCCGGCTCTTGGGACACCTTCACCTTTGCCGGACGGAGTACACGGTCATGAAGCAGGTATCCTTTCTGATAGTCTTCGAGCACGATTTGAGAGTTACCCTCCGGAGCGAGTTCCCCGACGCTGATCGCCTGGTGTCTCTCCGGATTGAATTCTTCGCCAGTGCTCTCGAACCGCTTCAGTCCGTACTTTCGTTCAAGCATCGACGTGAACTGCTTTTCGATCATCTCCACGCCGGCGTGGAAGGTATCGAAGTCTTTCGACTCCTCCGACGATTTGATCGCCCGCTCGAAATCATCAATGATAGCTATCAAGTCTGACAGAAGATCCGAGTTCGCAAACTTGATTGCATCCTCTTTTTCACGAAACATCCGTTTGCGAAAGTTCTCGAAATCCGCCTGTTTGCGGAGCAACAGGTCGTTCAGCCTGCCGTTTTCCTCTTCCAACTCCCGCAATCGCGTTTCGAGACTGTCCAGAGACGACGAATCTGTTTGCTTCTCGCTCGCAGAGGGTTCGGCCGGTCGTGGCTGATCGGTGGCCTGGTCTTCTCCTACCTCGGAGAACACGGAATCATCGTTTTCGGCCGGTCTATCTCCGTTCTCGTTCGACATCTGTAACCCCTGTGGTTGATTACTTGAAGGCTCTGCGCCACGGATTTGCGGAGCAGCAATTCTTGTGGAGATAAGATACTAAGGGAGCTTTTAGGGTGTCAAGAAATTTGGGCGTTGCGGCGATCTATTTAGTTTCTGCTTCACAACTTACGAGTAGAAAAGGATGACTGTTAAAGTCAGGTATCCGAGATACATCAGAACGAGGACGACACCCTTCCACCGTTCGAAGCGATAGCCCATTCGAGCGAAGATGAGCATGGTGAGAACGATGACAATCATGACCGGAAACGAGAAGAAGATCACTTTCGTTCCCACGTTGAGCGGATTCACGGTGGCGGAGGCTCCGACGATCCAGAGAATATTGAGAATATCCGCCCCGAGGATGTCTCCGAAGGCGAGGTCCCCGTGGCCCTTTCGGGCGGCCACGATACAGGTCGCAATTTCCGGGATCGAGGTTCCGATTGCCACAAGGGTCAGCCCGATGACTGCAGGCGTGACGCCGAAGAAATGGGCGATGAACTGGGCGCTGTTGACCAGGAACTCGCTCGCAACGAGTACTCCCGCGATACCGAGAATGAATCGTCCTACCTGCCGGCCGACCGACGCCGGCTCGTAGTACTCGTCCGCTTCCCCCTCGGCGCGGTTCGCCCGGCGATGCCGTCCCTCGTAGATCACAACAGTCGCAAGGTAGCCGGCCAGCACCACGAGCAGCACGATGCCTTCCCACCGATCGACGCTCCCGTTGAAGCTCAACCCGAATGCCAGTATGTCAATGCCGACCAGAAACAGTCCCGTCGAGCGCAGGACCCGCGAGTCGACGGCAATTGCTGTCGGTGCGACGAGTATCCCCAATGCCAGGGCCAGCGCGTCGTCGACGATGACAGACCCCACCGCGTTTCCGAGTGCTATCTCCGGCTGTCCTTGAATGGCAGAGATGACGGAAACCGTGAACTCCGGCGCGGTGGTCATGAAACCGACGAGGACTATTCCGACAATGATTTTTGGGATTCGCAGACCGTAGGCTATCCCCACAGCCCCTTCCACGAGGATGTCGGCACTCTTTGCCAGCAGCACGAAACAGGCGACCACAATTCCAAGATGGACATAGATGTTGTCGGGAACGAAGCCCATTTCTCTCCTCGTCTGTGTCGGGACGGCGGGAACCAGAGGAAGTCTCACGGATATGAAAAGCTTGGTCAAGGGGAGCGAAAACTCGTTGAATTATGTGACACGTCGGCGGTATCTTAGACGGGGCGATTCAGCGCGCCGGCCCTCATTGCGGTCGGGGACAAAACCTCAGGAGAAGTCAATGGCTATCGTGAAGCTCGAGAATGTGGAAAAGGTCTATCCCCTCGGCAAAACCGAGGTTCACGCGGTAAAAGGAGTATCGTTCGAGATAGAAAAGGGTGACTTCATTTCAATCGCCGGTCCGTCCGGATCGGGGAAGACGACCATCCTCAACATGATCGGATGTATCGACGTGCCCACCTCCGGAAGCGTCGCGATAGACGGTCAGGTAACAAGTGGGTTGAGCGACCGCAAGATCACCTCCCTTCGACACGAGGTGATCGGGTTCATTTTCCAGTCCTTCAATCTCATTCCGGTGCTCAACGTCTACGAAAATGTGGAGTTCCCCCTCCTGCTGGGCAAGGTAAAGGATGCGAAACGCGAGCGAGACGAATGGATCAAGTATCTAATTGAAGAGGTTGGACTCACCCAGTGGAGTCGGCACCGCCCGAACGAGCTCTCCGGTGGGCAGCGGCAGCGTGTCGCGATTGCACGTGCCTTGGTGACGAAGCCGCAAATCGTGCTGGCCGACGAACCGACGGCAAATCTCGATTCGACGACCGGCGAGGCGATCATCGAGTTGATGAAGAAGATCAATCGAGACTTGGAGACGACCTTCATCTTCTCGACTCATGATGCGACGATTGTCGAAATAGCCGATCACATCATCCGACTCCACGATGGGGTTGTCGCGAGCGAGCAGCGAAGGGAGCGTGAAGATGCCGGTTCTCATTAGGATCGCTTTCCGCAATCTTCTCGAGCACAAGTCCAAGAGCCTGATCATCGGCATCATAATGGCGCTCGGGATTATGATCCTCGTAGTCGGCAACTCGTTCATCGACACCTCGGCTCGGGGGATCAGGCGCGCCTTCATAGACAACTTCACCGGAGATGTGATGATCACCGGGAAGACTCAGGGTCAAATCTCCCTTTTTGGAGTACAGTCCGTGGCCGGAATGGAATCGACACCTCTCATTCCGGACTATACGAAGATCGTCGATCACCTTTCAAGCAGCTCGAACGTCGCATCCATGACCTCGCAGGTGTCCGGGTTTGCGACGATCGGAACTGAAGAGAACAACGACACCCAAGACAACACGTTTACTATCCTCTTTGGCATCGAACCGGCCTCGTATCACGCGATGTTCAACAACATCGATCTGACCGCGGGAAGCTACTTGAAACCGGGAGAGGCCGGGATACTCCTATCCAAAGATCGGGTCAAAGAGATCGAAAAGAACCTCAAGACGACCATCAAGGTCGGCGACAAGCTCCTGCTCAACAGCCTCTCGAACGTCGGCTTCCACATTCGAGTAGTCCCGGTTCGGGGGATCTTTACGTTCAAGCAGAAGACTGGAGCGTTGGATGCCATCTCGTACGTGGACATTCAGACCGTCCGAGCCCTCCTCGGTATGGTAGTGGGGAACACCACGACGGAGGACTTGAGCCACGCGGAGACCTCGCTCCTCGGATCGACGGACACCGAGAATCTTTTCGGGGGCGGCATGGTTCAGGAAGATACGAGCGGCACGACGGCCAACAACGTGGCGGGTCTCTCACAGGCGCTGGCCACAAGCCAGGGTTCCCAGTCGGCCCCCCAGCTCGATTCCGGGGCCTGGAACTACGTCTTGATCAAGCTCAAGAATCCGGGTGCTGAAGCCGGCTTCATTGCCAATATGAATATGTGGCTCGGCCAACAAGGAATCGCCGCACAGGCGCACGATTGGAAA
>Ga0315535_1001654_pt1 | contig 14681 bp, 15 predicted proteins | sample SalMarSW160220MG_2_FD_203092 | JGI IMG/M metagenome (GOLD analysis project Ga0315535, IMG submission 203092) | Salt marsh sediment microbial communities from the Plum Island Ecosystem LTER, Massachusetts, United States - Salt Marsh Sediment SW1602-20 ...
ACTGCCCTATGAAAGCAAATCTACCGAAAGGCTTTATATAAACTGGACATGGCCAGTAGAGTCCAGGCAACGATACCGGTACATCCCACCAAGCGTCCAAGAACTGGCCAAGAGGATTCCCATATCCACAATCCTACCAGGATAGGGGTAAAAATCACCCAGATTATAATCTTTGGTATCGGAGGCAATGCTTGCCCCCAATTCCAGAGTACATCCAGGCACTCCCGATTCACAACCAATGCAGTGACGAACCCAATCCACAGCACCATGAAAACCACATTGGCATAGGTGCTCATAATCCGTGGAACGGTGACGGCCCAAAATGTTGCCTTAGGTTGTTGAGCGCACAAATGGACCTGGAGAACTCTCTTCCCCTATTTCTGCTACAATCTTTCCCGAATTGTTGAACCGAATCAGAGTAAGCCCACCCCAACTTTGCACTTGATTTGTAGGTGGAGTGCCCTGTGGGTCAGCAGCAACATTACGAGCTTGGAAACTCCATAGAATAACTACTTGATTGCCTTCGGCAATTGTCTCATGAATTACGATATTTTGATCTGTCCAACGTTTGCTGAAACCAGACGAAAATTCTTTGATAGCCTCACGGCCGCGAATGACTGAGGTGTTGAATAATCTCTCGTAAATGGGATAACTAGAGATGATGTCTTCACTGGCGAGTTTGTCGACAACGGCCAGATCACCATTATAAATCCCACGTAAAAACTGTTCTGCAATTTTCTTGTAATTAGCTTTCATAATGATCCTCGTGACTTGTGAGTATTACACTGAATGCCTAAAACTTTGGAATAAGAATAACAAATCATTGGTCCTCAAGGTTATTCATATAGGACGATTGTTGTTATTTCCGCAGTAAGTGATATTAAGATTGCCAACTCCAGATTCCGTTTGGGGGAAGGACGTCTGCCATCCTGATTGTTCAGGGATAATCATGATGGCTCAAGTTTTAGCCACTTGCGTAAAAGGCGTGAAATGAATGGATATTCAATGTCGTTGCCACCAAGAATGAATATACCCTTGACAAATCCAAACACTACCATGCCCAACGGGATTATAAAAAGAGAGAAAATGGCTAGCAGAATAAATGGGAGAAAGACATCATTGCAGCCAGAGGAATTTTGACCGAAACCGGGGGCGCATTTACCAAAAACAAAGATAAACGCTGGTAAACCAATAAAAAAGAAACCAATAAAAAGAATAAGCTGAAATATCACGGCTTGCCAAGCATGGAATGACACCCATTTGTCTTTCCCCCTGTAATAAGCCAGAATGATTATTGGGATGAATGGAAAGATACAACATGGCCACAACGGTCCTGTAGCCATCCCTATCAAATAGGTGAGAATGCTGGCATGAGCAAGCGCGGCTAACTGTCTTTCGCGACGACCAGGTTGTGGCAGCATTTCTTTTATAAGGTCATTATTTCCCATAATATACCCTCCTAACGAGACTGTCGAAAAAACGTTTTTGGGGAGGCAAATATCTCTGAGGAAAATTATTTCGGGATTTTTATTTTATCGCGTGTTATGGGATATATTATTAATGTAATTCACGCCTTGACTCTCCTGTTACAGGAGGTTGTAGACTTACAATGCAATTCTATCGTATTGTAATGTGCCCAACAAACGACTGCAAGGGAGTCTAAGATGTCAAAATCAAATTTAATTCGATTGAGCGGCTGGCCTTTTCTTGTCGGAGCAATAGCGTTCCTGCCAGCAGCCATTTTATAGTTGGATTATGGGTCTCGGACAATTAGTCCGCTCATGACAAATACCTTCTTTTCGACCCCCATTCTTCTGGTCGTAAGTCTGTTGGGTTTGCAGGCCCGATACAAGCTCGGTGGCAGCGTTTTTTTTGTTAGGTGCTATCATAGGCGGATTATTGCTCATTGTTGGAATACTGGGGCAATCTCTCTCCCCTAGCTATTCCGCGGGTGTTCCTTATTTCGCAGTCTGGATTGGTGGATTGCTTGTCCTGCACTTCAGCCTCTTCATATTCGGTATTCTGATGTTGATCAAAAAACCACAGCCGCGTTGGAACTGGTTTCCGCTGGTTGCCGGGATGTGGGTTCCGCTCCTGCTGCTTCTGTCGGGAGTCTTGGGAGACGGAGGCTCGCCCTCCTCAAGCGTCTTCGTCATTGCAGTTTTTGTCATGATGGCGGTTACCCAGGCTATGCTCGGATACATGCTGCAGGCAGGCGCGTCCTATGAAATGGCAGCAGCTTGAATTATATGCTAAAGATCGGTGAATTTTCTCGCTTAAGCCAGGTGACGATCAAGACCCTGCATCATTATGATGAATTGGGACTAATCAAACCTGCCCACATAGACCCTGCAACCAATTATCGGTTCTACAAAGTGGAACAGTTGCCGCGCATCCATCGCATCTTGGCCCTCAAGGAATTGGGACTGTCGCTTGAACAGATTGGTTTGATGCTGGATGATGACATGCCAACCGACCAGATCCGCGGCATGTTGAGGTTAAAGCAGGCTGAAATCCAGCAGGAGATGCGTGAGGAACAGCAGCGACTGGCCCTGGTTGAATTCCGACTAAGGATGATCGAGGCAGAGACAAAATTCCCCGACCTCGATGTGGTCATCAAAAAATTGGAGCCGATGCGATTCCTGTCATTCTTTGTGGAGACGCGAAAAAGCAGGGCGGATGGACCCCATTCAATGAAGAAAGTAGCAAGCGTTCTCAGGCAGGCAACAGCCAATGGAACGATCCAACACACAGGCACGGTCATCGATGTTTTTCACGGTGAAACGATCCTGCCATTCGAATCGCCTGAACTCGGCGACGACCAACATGAGATTTTATTAGGCGTAACCAAATCCCAGGAGCCAGTAACACTCGATGGTATCGGTTCACTTAAGATTTGGGAAGAACCAGCCATCGATACAGCCGCCACCCTTATGCTTAGTGGCAAAGATTGTGGTCGACTTCAAGCAATTGAACAGGTTACTCTGCTTCGTCGCTGGGCGATTGCCCATGGATATACGCCTCACAACCTCGTGCGTTATTTACATCATCGCGGACCCCTGCAAACACTCAACCGTGAAGAATTTGTCATCGAAGCACAACTGCGGCTGGATACAAAGGAATAGGTTCGACAAAACTAAATAAAAGCAGTAAAGGCAATAAAAAGATTTTGGCTGATATGTGAACGCGTTTCGGCTCTATTCAGCGCGTCTAATTTTAGAAAAGGAGAGACAAAATGAAAAAAGTCCTAAAACGAATCGGTATCGGGGTAGTGGGCATATTGATTTTTGTGATCGTGATGGTTTCTGTTGTCAGCATAGTGCGCTGGAATCGAGATTATGAAAACGTCGATGTTTCAGTAAAAATGATATCCATTCCCACAGATGAATCAGCAATCGCATATGGAAAGCATATTGCCACCACAAGAATTTGTGGAAGTTGTCATGGCGACAATCTCGCAGGCGGCTATCTAATGAATGAGCCGGTTTTGGCGGTTATCCCTGCACCAAATTTAACATCTGGTCTGGGTGGAGTCGGTCAAACCAACACGGACGAAGATTGGATTCGCGCCATTCGTCATGGGGTTGGGCACGATAAACGCGGCTTGATCGGTATGCCTGCGCGTATTTGGAATCAGTTGAGTGACAAAGACCTGGGTGCACTGATCGCTTATTTGAAAAGTGTCCCACCTGTGGATAATGAACTTCCTCAACGGAAGATTGGACCGGCATTCCGGCTCACGCTGGCTTTGGGCAAGGCTCCGGTTTCTGAAGCCTCTTTGATCGATCATTCTGCATCGCGTCCCCCTGCACCGGAGGCTGGTATCACACCGGAGTATGGCAAGTATCTCGCGCTCACATGTACCACCTGTCACGGACCAAACTTGAACGGTGGCACAATTCGTGATCTCAATGGTGAGCTGGTAACCGCACTCAATTTAACCCCCGGCGGAGAATTACAAGGCTGGTCCGAGGCTGATTTCATGACAACTCTGCGCACAGGTGTGACTCCCAGCGGGCACAGCTTGAATGAAATCATGCCGTGGAGATATGTTGGACAAATGACAGATGATGAAATACAAGCGGTCTGGCTTTATCTTCAGTCTCTGCCTGCGTTGGAACAAGGAACTGAGAGGACAGATTTATAAGCGTAGGAATAGACACACATTTTAGGAGATTGAAATGGAAACAACACATGAAATAACCGAAGCCCAACGTCCCTTTCTTGCCGGGTTCTGGCTAATGGCTGCCATTCCCATATCTATGTTGATCGCCTTGCCGTTGCTATTGCTTCTCTCTATTTCCAGCCGGGCAATGTTTGCCTCCTGGTTCTCCTTCTTCGATGGCCGCCCGACCAAGCCCGTCCGTCGCTTCTTCTCAAACGGTTGCTCCCCCTCTTGTCGATAGCGACGCATCCATTTCTTTCCCCTCCCAGGGTCACGAATCGCCAACTGTTCCGTGATCTCTGCATACGTTTTCCTTTCCTCGTAAAAGAGCCGTACCGCTTCCAGCTACACTTCCCGAGGATAGCGAACCATTTCCTTCTTCTCTGACATAAAAAAGCTCCTCCTGCTCTATTTTCTCGCAGAAGGGGCTTTCTTGTTTCGTGTCTTGTTTTTGGGGGTCAGTTCAAAGAGCCCGGTCTCTTTGATTTAAGGCTGGCAGGTAAAGTAGCCGAGGTAGGCGCTGGTTTGTCCTTCTCTCACAGCACACAGCTGCAGGTTGCTGCTCGGATCGAACACGATTTCGAAGCCCGTCTCCGCTGCATTGATGACGAATGTCACCGGATCGAGATTGGTCGTGCCGTTCATTCGCCAGCCCTTGCCCCAATACACCGAGCCTGTGACCGAATCGAATATCTGTCCGTTGCCGTCATACATATTGCCAGTCACCTGGTCAGCGGTTTGGGTCAGGACAATATAGGTTCCTTGAGGGAAAATATTGTTGGGGGCGACAATCCACTTGTCGGTAAAGCCACAACCTTTTGGTACTTCCTGTGTCACATCGGAGCGGATACCGCAAAAGGACAGATCTGGCGACTTGGTCTTGAGCTGGTTGTGGCTGCTATCGAGGACCAGTGTGAAGTCACCAAGATAGGACGTACTGAAAGATACTTCCTTGCCTTTGGCCTTTCCCGTCATCGGTTGGTTCCAGACTCCTCCATATCCTGCGATGGTGCCGGTGACGTTATTTCCGTGTTGCACAAAACTCACTGTCCCGATGTTCATCACCCACTTACCGGTAAACTTATTGCCATGCACAGGCTTATTGCCATTCACATTTGCGAACAGCTGACTGCCGCCTGCAAACAAAATCAACGTGAGCCACGTAAGATATTTCATTCTTTTTTCCTTTCATGTTTATGCCCACTATATATTGTTCCATGAGATAAGTCAATATGACAAATGGGGGAGAATTCAGCAAAATAACCGCGTGAGGTGCCTCTCGCGGTTTCAATCCTGGTCCGTTATTTGAATTCACCTTTGCTAATAATCGATATGCAGGATGTGGAAAGTTGTGTGGGCTTTCTGCTGGCTTTACTGCATGCGCCTGTAAAATTGTTGGAGCATAGGGCAATAGCCGCACGGCTAAAGTAATGCTCTGTACTGCAATTGACTTGGCTCTGAAATCGAACAAGCCTCCCAACGAGACTGTCGAAAAACCGATTTTGGGGAGAGCCTTCACCGTCCAAGGTCCCATCAAGAGACCAAATTCTCGCGTTGTAGGCAGCCAGCGTTATTTTCGCTCCGCCAAGGCTCACGCCAGTGCCCCAAAGGTGTGGATCTTGCCGATATTGTGTACCAGAGCGAAGAGCCTCCATTGTACATCCACCTTCAATTCTCCATCTGTGAGCCCCAACGATAACAACTCCTGCGTTATCATATGTCGCCCAAAACTGAAGACTTCCCCCAGCATCAGTCCAACCGCTCGTCAAAATGGTTGCTCCTGTTGAAGGCCGGCCGATGCGCTGCCAGTAACTCAAAAAGATTTTGCACCAAACTCGATTGCGTTGTATGATTAATCATAGAAGCCTCCTGTTGTAGATTAGTCGATCAACTAAACTCTACTCAGAGGGCTTCTCTTTTTCAACTACCCCTGGAGAAGAGCCAGACTCCAGGGGTTCTGATGCGTAGGATTATCTGCGTCCGCGGTTGTCCCTGCCGCCGCGGCCTCCGGACCTGTTCCCGCCCCCGGACCGGCTCCCGCCGCGCGGGCGGTCGTGCTCGCGCGCTTCTTCGGCCGTCCAGCCTTCCAGCACAGCCTGGCGTGACAGCCGGATTTTGCCCATCGGGTCGATATCGATCACCATCACGGTGATCTCCTCGCCCAACCGGGCAACGTCTTCGACTTTTTCGACGCGCTCGGATGCCAGTTGCGAGATGTGCACCATGCCGTCCGTGCCGGGCAGGATTTCGACGAAGGCGCCGAAATCGGCCGTGCGCACCACCTTACCGGTGTAGATGCGCCCGATTTCCGGGGTCTCGGTCAGGGCTTCGATGCGTTCCTTGGCAATACGCGCGCTTTCACCGTCGACAGCTGCGATGTAGATCGTGCCGTCTTCCTGGATGTCGATCTTGGCACCGGATTCGTCCTGGATGCCGCGGATGATCTTGCCGCCCGGGCCGATCACCGCCCCGATCTTGTCGACCGGGATCTTGACCGTGGTGATGCGCGGGGCGTGCGGCTTGAGTTCCGGCCGCGGCGTGGCGATCACTTCCAGCATTTTGCCCAGGATGAAGAGCCGTGCCTGGTGAGCCTGTTCCAGCGCCTGGGCCATGATCTGGCTGCTCAGGCCGCCGATCTTGATGTCCATCTGCAGGGCGGTGATGCCTTGTTCGGTCCCGGCGACTTTAAAATCCATGTCGCCCAGGTGGTCCTCGGTGCCCTGGATATCGGTCAGGATCTGGTATTTATCGCCTTCCATGACCAAACCCATGGCGATGCCCGCCACCGGAGCCATGATCGGCACGCCGGTGTCCATCAGTGCCAGGGTCGAGCCGCAGACGGAGGCCATCGAGGTCGAGCCGTTGGACGACAGCACCTCCGAGACCAGCCGCATGGCGTAGGGAAAGGACTCTTCGGCCGGGATGACCGGTTCGAGCGCCCGCTCGGCCAGCATTCCGTGCCCGATTTCACGCCGGGACTGTCCACGCATCGGGCGGACTTCGCCGACCGAGAAGGGCGGGAAGTTGTAATGGTGCATGTAGCGTTTCGAATCCTGCGGGGTCAGGTTGTCGAGCTCCTGGGCTTCGCTCAACGTGCCGAGCGTAGCCAGGGTCAGCACCTGGGTTTCCCCGCGCGTGAACAACCCGGAACCGTGGGCTCGCGGGCTGATGCCGACCTCGCACCAGATCGGACGGATCTCGTCCGGGGCGCGGCCGTCGGGCCGTTTGCCCAGATTCAGGATGCGCTCACGCACCACTTGTTTTTCGGTTTCCTGGAAGGCGTTCTTGATGTCCGCTTTGGAGGGTACGCTGGCCGGGTCTGCACCTTCAGGGCTCAATTCGGCGATCAACGCATCCCGCAGGGCATCCATACCATTGTAAAACTCTTCTTTGCTGAGCGGCTTGTCGAGCAGTTCGTTCATCGGACCGCTTAACCGCTCGAAGACTTTACGCTGGAATTCCGGGTCCGGCAGGTTGATGATCGGTTCGGATTTGGGCTTGCCGATCTCGTTTCGCATTTTTTCCTGCAGATCGATCAGCGGCTGGATCGACTTGTGACCCAGCTCCAGGGCCGCGACCATCACGTCTTCGGGTACCTGGTCCGCGCCGCATTCGACCATCAGGATCGCATCGCGCGTTCCGGCCAGGCGCAGGTCGAGATCGGATTGATCGATTTCCTGGAAGGTTGGATTGACCACCAGTTCGCCGTTGACCCGCCCAATACGTACCGCGCCAACTGGTCCGCCCCAGGGGATGTCGGAAATGGTGATGGCGGTCGAGGCGGCGTTGATTGCCAGGATATCGATCGGGATCTCGCCGTCGGATGAGAGCGAGTACATGATCACCTGGATGTCATTGCGCATCCCGTCCGGGAAGAGTGGGCGCAGCGGCCGGTCGGTCAGGCGTGAGATCAGGATTGCATCTGCACCGGGCCGTCCCTCACGGCGGAAGAAAGAACCGGGAATGCGTCCGCCGGCATACATCCGCTCTTCATAATCCACACTCAGCGGCAGGAAATCGATCCCCTCGCGGGCGGTCTTGCTCATGGTGGCTGCTGCTAGCAGCAGGGTGTCACCCAGACGAATGGTGACGGAACCGTTGGCCTGGCCGGCGAGCTTACCGGTTTCAATGGTAATTTCGCGGCTGCCCACGGTCGTGGAGTAGCTTTTTACTTCGGGTATCATACTTTTCTCCTGAATATTCCCCGCTCGGTCAGGGACTGAAAGGCAGCGATAACAGTTTTATGGTTTGTGTATGGCGTTATCGGCACTTTTCAATTCCCAACCGGCGGATGACATATAAAAAGAGTAGATGGGCGATAAGCCCACCTACTCGGGTTGAACCATTGGGCTTACTTGCGGCGCAGGCTCAACCGTTCGGTCACTTCGAGGTAACGCTGGTATTCAATCTTGCGCAGATATGCCAGCAGGCGGCGGCGTCGACCGACCAGCTTGAGCAGCCCACGGCGACAGGATTCGTCGTGTTTGTTGGCCCGCAGGTGCTCGGTGAGCTGACTGATGCGGGAGGTCAGAATGGCGATTTGCACTTCTGGCGATCCTGTATCCGTGTCGTGGCGATGGTAGTCGTCAATGACCTTGCTTTTTACTTCTTTGTCGAGCGGCATGACGTATGCTTCCTTTCTAAGATTTATTGCAGGTCTCCGTGCCCGTAGCCGAAACCACAGACAGGACCAGTCACGGCTTGGATTATACCAGAAAAAGGAAGTGCGGCAAGTGTCCTGGCGGCGAAGGTCGCGCGCGATAAGGAATATTTTATTGGTCGTTCGGTTGCGATTCCTCGGTGAGAGGTGGTCCGTCTTTGTCGGGCAGGATTTCGGCGATCAAATGGATGTGGTTTTTATTGATGATCAACATGCTGGACCGGATAGCCAACTTGGGGTTTAGCATGAAGATTGCAGTGGCGTTGGTCAGGGGGATGAAGTTTTCAGGCCGATCGATCAATACCCGTTCTATGTCGAGCCGGTCAGTTTGGTGAATCATACCCTGGATCTCGAAGCGCGGCAGATTGATTGCGATCGGATAGATCTGACGCGTCGCCCGGCGAAAGATGCTTTTCTGGGTCATATCTTGCGAGATGGGTCGGGCAAAGATGATCGAACTTTTATCGATACAGGCATCCAGCACTTTGGCAGGTGGAGGACCACCGATATTGAGCAGGCGCACAATGCGGGTTTCGGTCATCATCAGGTTGGATTCCTTCTGGTTGTTGAGCAGGTCACTCAACCGATCATCGCGCGTATCTACAAATCCATGCAGGATATGGTTGGCAGTGAACAGTTCGCATTCTATCATTGGCACGGCGCACACTCTTTCTACCGGGCAGGGCTGTCCGGCTAGATTTTATTTATTGGCAATCGCATTCTCCAACAGCTTTGCACTTGGTCTTGAACGCCTTTGGCAGGTTGGGGCCAACAGGTCTATTTTACAACAAAAACTAATGCGCATATCCAACCAACTGCTACTAAAATTGGATGCTTGTCAGGGTGAAGCTGCTGCTGATGCCGAACTAGCCGCTGGGCAACCTGGTCAAATATTCGATCCGCGTAAACGTTAACCCATTGTTGACATTCAATTAAGCAGTTGTTTATCTAAATCGAGTAATATAAACTCAGACAATACAGAAAGGAGGACGCTTAATGAACACAGTAACGACTGCATTGCATCAGGGTTGGACGATTTCGAAAGCGGCAACTGTGCTGGCCCATGGTGCCAACGATGAGGGCCAAGGATATTTATTGACCCTGGCCAGTCCGGGTGCCGACCGTTTGCGCGAGTACTTTGTACCTCGCTCGCCGGATATGGAAGCCATGCTGGAAAACGAGCACTTGCTGATGGCGGGCTCGCTCAGCTAAAAGACCGGAAAGTCACGGCTTCCCGGTCTTTTTTATTTAATAGACGATCCCAAACTTTAGTGGCGTCATTTCCCTGGTTTTTTTATCGTCGGGCATTAAATCTTTCTGCCAGACATCTGCAAGAGAACTGCTGGCCCACATCCCCCATATTTTGATAAAATAATATTTAATCGAACCAAGATGTATCGATCAAGGAGCCGAAATGACAAAATATCAAGTGACGGCCTTCGCTTTGCGGGTCAGGGAAGGGCCGGGAACGAACACCAGAACCATCGGCTTCCTGCTCTTTCATGACATGGTGGATGGTTTGGGACTGAACGAAGCCGGGGATTGGGTCAATGTTCAAACCTCCAAGGGGTTAATTGGCTGGTGTTCCAGTAAGTACCTGCAAATCCAGGAAGAACCCACTCCGCCGCCGGCAGGGGGGCAACCGTCCGCCAAATACCGCGTGACTGCCAGCGCGCTGAACGTTCGCCATGGCCCGGGTTTGCAGTATCAAATCATCGGTTTATTGGTCAAAGACACAGTCGTTCCCGGCTACGGAACTTCACCGGATGGATATTGGGCACAAGTCCTCCTGGATGATGGGCGCATGGGCTGGTGTTCGTTGAAATACCTCGAAATGATTGGGGGGACCCAGACGCCCCCGGGGGACCCCGGTTCCGTCATCGATTACCGCGTCACTGCCGATGCGCTGAATATCCGCAAGGGGCCGGGGACGCATTATGCCGTGGTCGGTTATCTGCGTCGCGATGATCTGATCGGCGGATTGGGCCTGTCCACGGACGGCAACTGGCTCCAGGTTCGCATGGCCAATGGTTCGACCGGCTGGTGTGCTGTCAGTTACCTGGTTCCCGTGGAGGCTCAAAATCCGTCACCCGAACCCGGCTCGACCATGAAAGGCATGCATCGCGTCATCGTATCTCGCCTCAATATCAGAAGCGGACCCGGAGTGAATTATCCCATCCTGGGCGAGCTGCAGAACGAGCAGACAGTCAATGTGGTCGATAGCTCCGAGTTCGATGAGTGGTTGAAAATCCAGACCGCGGCCGGGCTGGAAGGCTGGTGTTATTACGAATTCTTAGTGAGCCTGGGCGAGCTGAGCGAACCTCAGACGGAAGAAGAGTTTCCCTGGCTGCCAATTGCTTTTGGCGAATTCGGCGAGCGGGAAGTGGCGGGTGCGCCCAGTAACCAGCGCATCCAGGAATATATTATGAGCACTAGTTTGAGTGAGGAATACCCCAGCTTGCCGGATGAAACCGATTGGTGTGCTGCCTTCGTCAACTGGGCTGTGAAGAAAGCCGGTGTCGCCGCGACTGAATCGGCTTTGGTTTACCCCTGGACTCGCTGGGGGCAGGAGGTGGATACGCCCCGCCGAGGCTGTGTGGTCACCTTTAGCTGGGCGGATGGCGGCCAGCACGTCAGTTTCTACCTGGGCGAGGTCGACGGTCATATCATTGCCTTGGGCGGCAACCAGAGCGATGCCGTCTGGATATCATCCTATCAAAAAAAATTCGTCACCAGTTACCGGATTTCAGATCCTACTTCTACCCCGCCTACTTCTCCTCTTCCCTATATTGAGCCTTGGAAAAGATATAAGGATTATGACGCAGCATCGAATAGCATTCCTGGACCAAAATGGGGCGAAATAGACAGCAATTCCTGGGATATCGAACGCGCCCGATTCGTTTGGGGGTGGTTGGGTGATGCTCAAGGAACATGGTGGGGCGGAAAATATCCTGATGCGAAAGAGATAACTGCATGGCTACTTGGTGAGGAGGGAGTAGAGATGTTCACTGAAACCCCCGGTGACGACGTTTATAATAATGGAGGTGGGCAACTCGGTGCAAAATTGATGATTCGTTATATGCATCGCTTATTCGCGGACGGGATTGACCAGTATGGTTTGGGCAAGTTTACTTCTTTTTACAATCCTAATGGCGGGAGTGTGTTTGACCAGGGAGACTGGAATGAATTAATGAAAAAGCCAGCTGACACATTTCTTAATACTGTGGATGCTTACTGGAACTTAGATCCAATTACTCAGGAACTTACTTGGTGGACACCTGGAGAATCGGGCTTCAGTCAATATACTAAAATCCATACAGTAAAACATCCAGGTCTGTCAGGTTCCAGTGGAGATATTTTATACTTTGCCTTTAAGTAAATTAGGATGTCCTATGCTAAAAAAGTGGTTATTCACAGCTTACTATTGATCGTAGCCTCAAATTGCATTCCGACAATACCTAAAAATAATATAAAAACAAAGGCGACGGAACCGACAGCGACGATTATTACATCTACACCCACAGTACCTTCAAGTATTGAGGGAATCAAACCAAATCGCCACAAAATCTGCCCAGTAATCGCAGAAATCCCCCTAGTTGAACTTGGATTGCCAGCCGATCTATTTGTATTTGCTGTAAATGGGACCGAAAATCTCGGAGATAGCAGCCAACCTTTGCATTCCAAAATACTGCTTTTTTCAGGAACGAGCCCAACCCCGAGTCGGATAGAAAAGGTAGTTCCTCCAACGGATGAAAATTTAATAATAGATGCCCGCTTAAGTCCGAGTGGCTTATGGATGGCTATATTCTATTGGCAAAAAGGCAGTCTGACAGAGAGTATCTGGATAAGAACAATAGAAGGTAAAAAACTGTGGAAAGCTGCCGACATTTCTGTCGGGCAGCGGGTGTTTTGGGTCAGCGACAATGAAATACTTGTCACTGGTGTTCCTAATGAAACTGATTATGAGGGTCGAATTCGTGAGGAAGATACTATGCCACTCATCAGTATTGACCCGTTTACTCTCATAACACACATCTTATCTCCGCTGCCTGCAGGCACAATTTATGTCCCTAATAGCTATCACTCAGAAGATGGCAATTCTTACGCAATGTATTACAACCAAGATAATCAAAAGAAAGCCTACTTTCTTTATGATTATACAAAAGGAACCTCAACACCAATTTTTCCTTGGATTGATTTCTCCGACCCCACAATTGGAGTTGGAATCAGACCTAATGGTCTATATTACGTTGCCTCATATAAATCTGGGGTCGATTTTGCGCTAGATTTGAATTTCGATGAGATCGCTCATATCAATGGCTACAACGAAGCAATGAAACACTTATCGATTGGCGGTGCGCATAACCTGATTATCTCTCCGATGTTCAGTCTTACGAAGTCCAATATTTTGATCTTAACAGGCGCGAATGATTTGTCTGATAACCAAAAACCCACCCCAATATATTTATATGATTACGAGGCTAACATATTAAAAGACTACTGCCTTGAGTTGGTACAATCATCAGTGTCTGTAGATGTTTCTCCCGATGAGCAGTTCGTAGCATTCACCGTTGTTGAATTTTTGGATAGGGACGTTTACTATATCGTGATTCTCAACCTTAATACGGGACATTATTCTGTTATCGAGAATATGAAAGCGATTGGCTTTGGTGTGGCTCAGTAAATACGGCTAAAGGTCTGTCTCGGCTGTTTTGTGTTTTTTGCTGGGTGGGGTGCCGTCGCCCGCCAAGGTCTTCTCAAACGAAAAAGACGAACGAACTGGATTTGTCAGCTGGCCTAGGCTCTCAAAATAGAAGTAAATTAAACGTAGTTCGCATTAGCCTGCATCCTCCAGCAGAGTAGCAATACGCCTGAATACTTCCTGGATGATGCCTTGGGCTCCATGCGCCAGTAGGTCGACAAGGATGCAGTGCGATTGTGCTGGCCAAGGGTTGGCATCTACGCCACGGCAACCACGCTACCTGCCAGTGGCGACAGCTGTTTGCCCCAAGTGTTGCGCCTGATCGGCACCGCGCCGGCCGAACAAACAAGGAGGTTCAATTCGGATATTGTAAATCCTATTCATTCACCGTATACTGGATGTGCGCGTCCTTACCCGTGATAAATGAAAGGGTTTAATTATGCACAGACATCCCCTCACTTGTATTTTGCCCCCCCACATGCTACAGGCGATCATTGAAAACGGCAGCGCCTCTCAGCGTGATTTCGCGATTCTTACTTTCAAGGCTTCCGAGCAATTCCGTGGTCAACGCGTAGGTCTGACCGGGCTTCGAGCGGCAGTCGCGTCGCTGGTGGCGGCCGGAAAGCATCGCACCGTCTATGATGCCCAGCACGGATCATCCCTCCCGGGCACCAAGGTTCGGGACGAGGGAGATCTGCCCAGCGGTGATTTGGCCGTCGATGAGGCATATGATGGCAGCGGCGCGACCTACGATTTGTACAGCGATATCTATGGCCGCAACTCGATCGATGGTAATGGGATGAAGCTTGATTCGACCGTCCATTACCAACAAGGCTACGACAACGCCTTCTGGGATGGTCAGCAGATGGTCTATGGCGACGGTGATGAGGACTCGCCTCCAGCCCAGCGGCTGTTCAATCGTTTCACGATTGCGATCGACGTGATCGGGCACGAATTAACCCATGGCGTGACCCAATTCGAGGCCAAGCTGAATTACTCCCAGCAGTCGGGAGCCTTGAACGAATCTTTCTCAGATGTGTTTGGATCGCTGGTCAAACAGCACCACCTCGGCCAGATGGCGGACAAAGCCGACTGGATCATTGGCGAGGGCCTGTTTAGCTCCAATGTTAATGGGGTTGGGATTCGATCGATGA
>Ga0315535_1001656_pt1 | contig 14671 bp, 23 predicted proteins | sample SalMarSW160220MG_2_FD_203092 | JGI IMG/M metagenome (GOLD analysis project Ga0315535, IMG submission 203092) | Salt marsh sediment microbial communities from the Plum Island Ecosystem LTER, Massachusetts, United States - Salt Marsh Sediment SW1602-20 ...
TGTGTGGCCTTGCCTGTGCTGAGCAGCTTGTTGTAGCCGATATCCGCAAGATCAAGCACGAATGCCCCTCCATCGAGCTTTGCATATCCTTTCTGCACAAGAGAGTCTGCCCTGTCGTCAAGCGTCTTTATGCTGATCGGCTTGACCTTGATGGCGCTTGACCTTGAGACGAACCCGAATTTGCCGAACTGTTTCTTGTTCTTCCATGTGGATGGCTTGTTCTGGTCTCCCCTCTTCCCGGAACCGGCCATTCCTCTGCCGCCCCTGTGGCCCGCACCTCTGTGCTTCTTCATGGAGCCCCAGCCATGGGTAGTATAGCCCCTTTGCCTGGTGTCCTTCTTGCGTTTGTGGGTTGTCATTTTGTTATCATCAGTTATTTTGACTTACTCTCAGACCATCTTCCTGATCAGGTCGTTTATCTTGCTTCCCCGGTATCCGAGTGCACCGCCCTGCACATGGCTTCGCTTTATGCCTTTCCTCTCGAAACCCCCTCTCGGAGGGTTGAGGTGGAAGTCTTTCCTGGGCTTGCCTTCTTTGCCTTTCCTGCCCCTCTTCTCATCGAGCAGCTTGATGGTTATATCATCCGCTTCACCATATGTCGCGTAGTCCTTGATCTTGTTCAGCATGCCCTTGTTTATCTTGTTGTTGTCGAGCAGCACGCAGGTGAACTTCTTGAGCAGCCCAAGCATCTTGAGCGTGGCCCTTGCTTCAGGGCTCGATCCCGTGGTGTTCCTTATGAGTATGACTGCCAGTTTGCCCCCTGCATTGGTTACAGGTTTGGTTACAGCTTTGCTCTCTGCCTTGGCAGGTACAGGCTCCTTCTTCAGAGCTTCAGGTTTTGTTTTCGGTTGTTCTGCTTCCATCTTGTTCTGCCAATCACTCATGTATGTTGAGCTTCTCTTTATACCTATGCTGCACTTTCGTGGCTGTGAGCTCTCTAAGCGCAGCCATGAGCGCTGTGAGCAGGTTTATCCTTGACGTGCTCTTTCCGATCATGTTTGACCAGACGTCCCTCACGCCTGCGAGCTCGAGCACCTTTGCAGTCTCGCTGCCGACCTTCAGGCCCGTGCCTTTAGGCGCGGGTATGAGTGTTATCTTTACCGAACCGCACTTGCCTGTCACCTCGAAAGGTATGGAATGCGGCTCTTTGCAGTTGCATTGCCATGATCCGCAGCCTCTGCGTATCTTGATCATGTTGAGCTTCGCCTTCCTGACAGCCTTCTCCCTCGCAGGGACGGTCTCCCTTGACTTGCCGTATCCGAGACCTACATGGCCGTTCCTGTCGCCGATTACGGCGAATGTCGCGAAGCTGGGCTTGTTGCCTTCTTTTGTCTTCTTCTGGGTCTGCTTGAAGACCCTTCTCTGTCCTCCTCCAAACTTTCCCTTGGACTGTCCTATGAGCAGGAGCTCTGATTCGAGTGTCGGGAGCAGTATCTCGACTATCTCTGTCTCCAACAGGGCCTTGTCACTGTTGAGTATGGCATCAATGTCTGTTATGTCCCCTGTCTTGACCTTCCTTCCGGCCTCTGTCTTGGGTTTCCAGGCATCAACATTGAATGAGAGTGTCGGCTTGGCCTTTGCCAGCTCTTCTTCTTCGAGCGGTTTCACTATGTGCTTCTCGTCCCCTTCCTCGGCACCCTCGTCTTCACCGCTATCTTCAGAAGATCCGGAAGATTCTTCTGCCACCTGCTTTGCGGGCTCTTCAGGGGCGGCTTTCTTCTCTTCCACTTCGTCCTTGACTGGTTTTTTCTTTTCTTCAGTTGCCATTTTTGACTCCGATCATGATGCTAGTATCTTCTTCTTGGCTTCCTCAAACATCTTTCCGAGGTCAGCCGGGTTCACTCCTTCCTTGGTGTATCTTGAGAACTGCTTCGCGTACCGTTCAGGGTCGCTCTTCAGTTTGGATGCATACTCTACTATGTGCTTGCCTGACACCCTCTCGTCGCTGGGCAGGGCTTCGGCTGCATGCGATATGTCCATGCCTGCGTCGACAGCTCCCTTGAGCGCTGCGAACAGCCGCCCTCCCTGTCTGGGTATCTGGAGACCCAGGTCGATGACAGCCTTGCTGACCTTTGCCTTCTTGGCCTTCACTCCCAGCAACAGGCCTGTGAGATATGCACTGGGGATGTTCGCCTTGTGGCCTTTCCATCCCATCTTGGCCAGCTCTCTTGACGTTGCTGATACTACGACCTTGTCGCCGTCGGGGTTATATGTTATTATCTGCGTGGTTATCGTGTTCAGTGACCTTCTTATGACCAGTCTTCCCTGTCCTGACTTGAGTAGCGCCAGCCGTTTCTTGTAGTTTGTCCTGGATTGGCGCTTTCTCCTGTAAGGCACTGTTCTCTTCTTTCCGTATTTTGTCCTTGCCATTTTTCAACCAGTCACTTATTTGCCTCGGCATTGCCTGCTTTCGTTGCCTTCTTGTCTGCCTTCTTCTCTGCAGGCGCCTTGATCATCTTGTGCTCATCGACATAGATCTTGATATGTCTCTTGCTCCTGAAGAACCCTCCCTTCGACTTGAGGTAGAGGTTCCTGTAATCGCTCTTGTCCAGCATGCCTTTGTCCCTCAGTTCCTTGAGGAATCCTCTCTGGACCCTCATCTTGGCCATCCAGCTCTTCTTCTTGGGAAGCCTGGCCTTGACACCGCCTTTCCTGGATCCCGGGCCTTTCCTGAGGCCCTTGGCTTTCTGCTTCTTGTTCTTCCTTATCCTTCCGCGTGAGATAGACTTGACGGGCTTGAGCCTTATGGCTCCTTCCATCACCAGTCCCTTGATATCCTGCTTGGTTATGGCTTCCTTTATGTCGCTGAGCCTGTCTTCGTCGAACCATACCCTCTTGGACGTGCACTTGAAGACTGATGCCGCAAGCCTTTTCTGGACTCCGAGTTTCATTTTATTGCATTATCCTCTCGTATAGTATGTTATTACTCTGTCGATATCAGCAGCTTGTCCCTCTCTTTCTTCTCTTCCATTTTCTTCTCTTCTTCTGTCATCTCTTCTTTGCCTTCGCCTTTCTTGTCTGCTGACTTCTTCTTTTCCTTTTCTTCCTTGGCTTTCTTCTCTGCCTCTTTCTTTGCGTCTTCGCGCCTCTTCTTGCGCGCTTCCTTCAGCTTCTCTTTCTCTTTCTTCTTGTCTTCCATGCCTTTCCTTGTCTCTTCGACGAACCCTTTCGGGTCCTTGTAGTTTGATACCGTGATGTTGGCACTCAGTGCCTTCTCTATGATCTCGAGCCTCTTCTTTGTCCCGACTCCTGATGATATGACCACAGCCTCTGCCTCGGGGTCCATCCCGTCAATATCCTTTGCAGAGCTGACCATGACCGGCTTGAGTCCTGCCCTGTCCAGTCCCCTGACCAGCGACGGAGAGCCCCATCCTTCCGTGACGCATCGCTTGTATCCTCTCCTGCTGACCCTCATCTTGCTGTCGGATCCTTTAGGCCTGCGCCATTTCCATCCTACCTTCTTCTTCTTGTGGGCGTCCTGCCTTGTGAACACTGGCTTCTTGTTCTTCAGTGCCCTTCTCTTCTCAAGCAGTTCTTTTGCGTTCATTTTGGTTCCTGGCCTTTTCATCTCGGGTTCAGTCCAGTTTTCTCTTGGACTTTTCTGTTATATAGATTCCGTCCTGGAATATCCTTATGTCCCTGTTGGTTATCCTGGTAAGCTGCTCTATGTCAGCTGCCGCCTGTCCTGCGGTCTCTATGTCCGTGCTTTCGACAGTCACTTCTGTGCCGTCGACCTTCACTGTCGCGCCTTTCTTTATCTTGACTGTCCTCGGGACCTTCTCTCCCAGGAAGTTCTTTATCGTGAATACGTCTCCATTGATGCTGACGTTCATGGGAAAATGCCCTGAGCATATCTTGAGCCTGTACACGTGGCCCTCTGTGACTCCTTTTATCATGTTCCTTATGTGCGCCTTGATTGTGCCCATCTTGGTCTTATCGCGCCTTGTTGCGTTCTTGGACGACAGCAGGAGTTCGTCACCTTCCACTGACACGTTTATCCTCGGGAAAGTGAACTCCCTTGACACCTCTCCCTTGGGGCCCTTGATGGTTACCCTGCCGTCGGCTATGCTGATCTGCACCCCTTTAGGGATATCCAGGCCGTCCTTGAGTTCAGATACCCTCATTTTAGTAGCAGTAGGCGATTAGCCTGCCTCCGATCTTCTTCTCCTTTGCCTTGTAGTGTGTCATCAGGCCCTGTGGTGTAGAGACTATCAATACCCCGAAGTCCTTGGAAGGTAGGAATCTCTTCTCGAACTTCTCGAAGTTGTCCAGCGTGACCGCGAACCTCGGCTTTATCGGACCGCACTCGTTTATGTTGCCCAGCAGGCTGACCTTGAGGTAGTTGCCCCTGCCGTCATCCACTTCCTCGTATTTGCCGACATATCCTTCTGCGTTGAGTATGTCGAGCACCTTCTTGAGTACCTTGGACATAGGCTTGATTATGCATTCCCTCTTGCCGACCTTCTCGAAGTTCAGCAGCTTGGACATTGCGCTTGATAATGTATCGTTCAATGACATTTTATTGCACCGTTAGTTGAATTTCTTGAATCCCATCTTGATTGCGACTTCCCTGAAGCATCTTCTGCAGAGGTTCAGGCCGTACTTTCCGATCATCCCATGGTATGTCCCGCATCTCTTGCATTTGACATTCCTGCCGCAGCTGCGCTCTTTCGGAGCGTTGTGTTTTATGAATTTCTTGTGCTTTGCGGGCTTGACCGCGAGTTGTGCCAGCACTTTCCTATGGTCTGAGGTCGTCATTTGTCCTGGTCCTCCTTATCATACCTTCAATCTTAAATCCTCTTTCAATCTTCCTCGAACAATGCATTGAAGTTCTGCTTCATGAACGTGATTGCGTCTTCCTTGCTTATCCTGTGGTCCCTTCCTATCTTGCCCTGCCTGAGGCGCCTTCTCTTTATCCTGAAGCCCGGCCTTGTGAGCGTTATGCACACCTGCAGGCCCATGACCCCTATCTCAGGCTGGTATTCGACGCCCGGTATGTCTATGTATTCCCTTATTCCGAAAGCGATGTTGCCTTCATTGTCGAACTGCTTCTCCTGAAGCTTGTTGTCCACTGCGCCGAGAAGCTGCTTGAGCAGCTCCTGTGCCTTGGCGCCCCTGATGGTTATCTTGCATCCTATGGGAAGGCCCGGCCTGAGCCCCCATCCTGCTATCCTCTTGTTCGTGAATGTCTTCACTGGCTGCAGGCCTGTGATGAGCTCCAGGAGCTTGAGGCCTTTCTCCAGCTTGTCTGTGCTCTTGCCTGCTCCTATATTGAGCGTGAGCTTCTCGACTTTGATGTCCCTGAACTTGTTCATTTTGTATTCTTCTGCATCGCCAGCTGCTTTATGCTCTCGAGGGCAGGGCCGTCCTTGCCTACGACGAAGACATGCCTCTTGAGCGTCTCGAATTTCTGGTTCTTTGATGTCTTGATTATGACCTTCCTTCCGCTTATCTCGTCTATCGATGCGACCATGCCTGAGTGCTTGCCGCCGATCAGCATCACGAAAGCTCCCTTGTCGAGCTTGAAATGGTCCAGTATCTTCTGGTCAGGAAGTGATATCTTCAATGTGTCTCCTGTCTTGTAGCTGTCCTTGTCGGCTATGATGTTCCTCCCGTCAGACAGGTTGAGCTGTATCTTCCCGCCGCTGACCTTTGACTTGGAATCGATCTTCGACAGCTTTGTGGCTGCCTCCTTTGCGTCAGCCTTCACCGCTGTCAGCCTGCCTTTGCGGTCGATCAGTATCCTGTAGTGTTCCTCGAGCTGCGGGAACTCTATTATGTCCATCAGGCCGACCATATGTCCGTCCTCTGTCCTCTTCCTCTTGTCGACGAAGACATCCTTGTGCTTTATTATCTTCTTGGCCTCATTGGCTGACTTGGCCACCCTGAGCAGCTCTCTCATCGCGACAGAGAGTGCAATGCCATGCTGGAGCGGATGCGCTCCCGGGCTGGGCCTGGTTATGAACTTGGACTCCTTCCGGTCTATGAGCCAGGTCTTGGGTGCCGCAATCCTTTTCATGTGATTCTTGACCATTTTATTTCTCCTCGTCAGGCTGTGCCTGCGCCTTCTGCAGGGCAGGCTTGTCCTCTGTCTTCTTAGCAGGCTCTTTCTTCACTGATTTCTCTGCTGCCGGCTTTTTCGCGCCGGCCTTCCTCTCGAGAGATGCCTTCCTCTTCTTGTCGCTGAGGTTGAGCTCTGTTATCATGATGTTTGATGCCTTGACGGGTATTAGCGACTTGGAGCCGTCCTTCTTTGTCCTGTCTATGCCTGTCACGAACACCTTGGCCTTCTTGATGTCTATCCTGTCGACCTTGTTCTCCCTTCCCTTGAACTGGCCTCTCAATACCTTGACCTTGTCTCCCTTGACGACGGGCATGTTTCTCCTGCCGTGCTTGGTCCTCAGCTCCTTGGAAAGGTGCGCTGACAGGAACTTGCGCTGCGTGTGCAGCGGCGCGTTGAACATGTACTTTCGCTGTTTCGCCGGCCTCTTGCTCGACTTCCATTTTGTTGAAAATGCGCTCTTCATCTTGCACCTTTATGATTATACTATTATGCTCGCGACCTTGGACACACCAGGCCATCTTGCGGCCGCCTCTTTGGCGATTGGCCCCTTGAATATGGTTCCCTTGGGGTTTCCCTTGTCGTCCTTGAGCACGACTGCTGCGTTGTCCTCGAACTTCACTCTCATCCCGTCTGGCCTTCTGTACTCTTTCTTCTGCCTGACGATCACCGCGAACACGACCTGTTTCCTCATCTCAGGCTTGCCTTTCTTGACTGCTGCGAGCACGAGGTCTCCGACTCCGCATGAAGGATGTCTCTTCTTGGATGTCTTCCTCTTCTTTATCGAGACTATCCTTATGATTGTGGCTCCTGAATTGTCGCATGTAGGTATATGCGACCCTGCCTGCAGTCCCTTCGTATGCCTTGCTTTGCTCGCCTGCATCTTACTCCTCTGCCTCTGGTCCGGAATCAGTCTCAGGCTCTATGGTCTCCTGTTCCTCACGCCGGGCTTTCGCCTTTTTCGCGCTTGCTGCAGGAGATTCTTTGGCCTTGACCTTCTCTTTCTCCTTGTGCTTGCCCTCTTCCAGGGCGCCCTTCTCGAGCTCGTACTTCTCCGCCTTGCCCTGGACATGGACCACGACGAAGTTCTTTGTCTTGCTGAGCGGCCTGCACTCTAATATCTTTACGATATCCCCTTCCTTTGCATCGATGCATGGAGGGTTGTGAGCGACAACCTTTGTCTTTGTCTTCCTGTATCTCTCGTACTTCGGTATTCTTCTCCAGCCTATCCACTGGACTATCACTGCCTTCTGCATTTTGTCCGAGACGACCTTGCCTGTGAACTGCTTGCCCCGCGTCTTGAGCGTCCCGTGGAACGGGCAGTTGACATCATCGCAGGTTCTGCTCGGGGACTCGATTCCGAAGCCGACTTTCCTTGTTCTTGCCATTTGATCACCGATATTGATTATGGATTGTTTGTGATGATTTGATTATGATTTGATCCTCGCTTCAATCCTTCCTGAAAGCTTTTTCCCTTCTATCCTCTTGTTGCCGACCTTGAACGTCACCTGGTCCTTGATTACCCTCTTGATTCCGTCCTTGGTGCGGATTGTTATCGTGTTCCTCGTCTCGTCAATCGCCTGCCCGCGGATTCCCACGAGCGTCCTGTTCTTCGATTCGACCACTTCGAGTGTTTCACCTATTAACGCGACTTTCGCGTCCCTCGATTGGTGTTTCATGTTTATCTTACAACGATTGTTTCCGGTGCGAAACCCGCCGATATGAGCGCATCGCGGACCTTCTGCTTGTGGTTTCCCTGGAGTTCGATCTTGCCACCCTTGACCGTCCCTCCGCAAGCGAGCTTGTTCTTCAGCTTCTTGCAGAGCTGGTCCATGTCGATATCCTTTGTGTCGATACCGGTTATGATGGTGTATTGCTTGCCGAACTTCCTTTTCTCGGTGGTGACACCGATCAGTTGGTCCTCCTTTGCGATTGTCTCGCAAACGCAAAGCTCCTTTGGCAGGCCGCAGGTGGAACAAATTTCACTCATTTGTTCTGCTCCTTGGCTCTCAAGGCGGTCATCAGCCTTGCTATGTACTTCTTTGTTGTCTTGATCTGCCGCGGGTTCTTTGGTGCAGTCCCCGTGGCCGCTTGAGCATTGAGTTTGATGAGCTCTTTCCTGAGCTCAAGCATCTTCGCCTGAAGCTCTTCCTTGCTCATCTTTGTCGGGTCTATGTCCTTCATTTTCACTCTGGTTTTTCGGCTGTTTTCTCGACAGGCTCTTCAGGGGCCGGCTCTTCTGCGGGCGCCTCTTCAGCCTTTTTCTTTTCCTCTTCGCCGAAGTCCTCGGTATCTGCAGATGATTCTGTATCTGGTTCTGTCGCGGGTTTGTCTTCTGCAGGCTTATCTTTTGGCTTCTCTGCCGCTTTTTCTGCCGGCTTTTCCGCCGGTTCTTCTTTCTTCTTCGCTGCCTTATTTTCCTTCTTCGGCTTGGTCTCTTTCTTCTTCTCTGTTGCCTTATCTTTCTTCTCAGCCTTCTTCTTTATATCTTCCTTCATCTCCTCGATGATCTCTGAAGGCTCCTCTGCTATCTTGACATAGTCAGGAAGCTTGATGTCCGGCGGCATTATCCTTACCTGTATTCCGACGCTGCCAGTCTTCAGCTGTGCTGATGTGTATGCTTTTCTGACGCCTACAATCGCGATGTCTCCGCATTTCTTGAGGTATCCCTGCCAGAACCTCCACCTTCTGGCCCTTGAGCTGGGTATCTTCCCTGTGATCAGTATCTCGACGCCGAGCGCACCTGCGTTCATGACATCTCCCATTACCCTGTGACCTATGCCCTTGAACCTCTGTGTCCCGAACTTCTCGAGTGAGCTTGCAATCCTCTCAGCCACGATCTGGGCGTCGAGGTCAGGCGCGGTCACCTCGTTGATCTCTATCTGGGGGTTTTCGAGCTTGAAATTCGCCTTTAGGTCCTCAGTGAGCTTCTTTATGTTCTGGCCTTTCCTTCCGACTATTAGTCCCGGCCTTGATGCGTATATTATAATCTTCTCGCCCAAAGGCGTCTTCTGGAGCTTTATATGGCTCTGTCCCAGGTTCTTCAGCGACTTTGTGATATATTCCTGTATCGCGAGCTCCTTCACGTTTGATGCTACGATTTGCCTTTCAATCATTTTTGATCCTCACTCGGTGATTCCGCAGGCTTGTTCTCGGTTTTTTCCTCTTTCTTCTCTTCTTTCTTTGCTTCCTGCTTCTCTTCTTTCTTCGGCTCGGCTGGCTTGGCTGCAGGCGCGGGTTTAGGCTCTGCCTTTTCTTTATTCTTCGCGGGCTCTTTCTTCTCTTCCTTTTTCTCTTCCTTCTTTGCGCCTTTCTTCTTGCCTGCGGTCTCCTGCACGACAACCTCTATATGGCTCCGCTTGAACTCCCTGCCGGAATGCCTGCCGTAGTGTACAGGGCTGTGCGCCTTGTGCGCACAGATGTGTATTATCTCCAGCTCGCTCGTGTTGAGCCCCTTTGTCTGGGCGTTCGCCTCGACTGACTCGAGGAGGTTCAGGAATGCCTTAGCGGCCTTGACAGGATACCGTCCTGAGGCGAGCTTGCCTGGCCTGTGGCCCACGCCATCTGTGAATCTCTTGAAAGGTACTGCGTGCTTCTTCTGTATGACCATCTCCATAAGGCTCTTCGCCTGGGTAAGCTTCCTGTGGCGAAGGTGGTTGGCTATCTCTATGCTCTGCTTCGTGCTTACAGCTACGTCTCTGCCGAGTGCCCGTGCCATCAGTTCGCTGTTGAACTTGCCGAAAGCGTATTTGTTCTTGGTCATTTTGTATTATGTTTTGTATTATGTATTGTGTATCATCACTTGACTGATATGTTGGATGATGATCGTGTAGCGCCCACTCCTGGTGATGAGTGCGCCACCTTCTTCCTTGTCAATGAAAACTCTCCGAGGTAGTGGCCTATCATCTCTGGCTGCACTATGACATCCTCGAATGCCTTGCCGTTGTGGATCTTTATGGTCTTGTTGACCATCTCAGGCAGGATTATCATGGTCCTGCAGTGGGTCTTCACCGGCTTCTTGCTTGTCTTGATGTTCCTGAGCAGTATCTTCTCCTGTTCTGTGAGTCCCCTCTTTAGCTTCCTTCGGGTCGCAGCAGGGAAGAGCGATGCCAGCTCTTTGATCCCCATCTCCTGGAGTTCATCAAGCGTCTTTCCTCGGTATCTGAATTCCTTTTTGGCCATTTTTCATACCTTGTTGATCATGATCGTTTCTTCCTGCCTGTCTTCCTGGGCGCGATCGCTCCTACCTTCCTTCCAGGCGGTGCGTTCCTTCCCACTGGCTTTGCCTTTGACTTCCTGAGACTCCTCGCGTTTCCGAAAGGATGGTCGACTGCGTTCTGGGCGGATCCGCTGACCTTCGGCCAGAGCTTGTTCCTCGCCTTCATCTTGAAGTACTTTGTTCCTGCCCTCAGGAACGGCTTTTCAGGCCTGCCGCCTCCTGCGACGACGCCTATAGATGCCCTGCAGAGAGGGCTGAATGACTTCCTCTTCTTCGAAGGAAGCTGGATCGTGACCTGGTCATTGAACTTGCTGACGACCTTTGCGAATGTCCCTGATGCCCTGACGAACTTTCCCCCGTCGCCAGGCATGGCCTCGATGTTGTACACCATCGCGCCTTCTGGTATGTTGGCGAGCTGGGTCGTGTTTCCTGCCTCGAGGTCTGAGTGCGGCCCGCTCTGTATCTTCTGCCCTACCTTTATGCCTTCCGGCGCTATCATCAGGCATGTCTCGCCGTTCTCATACCTTACCTGCGCAAGAGGTGCTGAATGGCCCTGGCAGTTGATGAGGTCTATCACGACTCCATCGACTATCTCTGCGGATATCTTGTTGTGCTTGGCCTTTCCCTTGTACCTGAAGCTCGGCGCCCTGTATGTCGGTCCGCCTTTTCCTCTTGCCTGTTGTATGAGTCGTTTTCCCATTTTCTCAGTGCGAACGGTTGAACGAAGTGAAACCGTTCCCGCTCTTGCGTATCAAACGAGCGTAACCATTTGTTGGTATTAATCTTTTTCCCATTTTGTATCATCACATGAGTCCCAGGTCAGTCGCTACGTCGAGAGCGGGTGTATCCGGCGAGAGCTTGACATATGCCCTCTTCTCTCCGTCAGGTGTTATCAGGGTCGTGACCTTTACCACCTTTACCTTGAATGCCTTCTCGACGGCCTGCTTTATCTCTGGTTTCCTGGCTTTCATGTCTACTACGAATATGAGCTTGTTCTCAGACTCCATTAGCCTGATGGATTTTTCCGTGGACAACGGGTATTTGAGTATCTTTTCAGTTTCCATTTTTCATCTACTTCTTGGAAGCTTTCTTGTCTTGCTTTTTTTCTTGCTTCTTCTCTTCCTTCTTCTTTGCGGTCTTCGGCTTCTCGTGGAAGAGCTTCTCCTTGTCAAGCCTGTCTATCGCCGACTGCGTGAATAGTGTAAGCCTGCCAGGGACTGATCCTGGTGCGAGCAGCTCTGCGTTGAGGTCAGATACTGCCACTGCATCGACGCCGGGTATGTTGACTGCTGCTTTCAGCAGCGGGCATTCCTTCGAGACCACGAAGAGAGGTCCTTTCCTTTTCCTGTACTTCCTGCCTCTCAGCCTGGACTTGCCTGCCCTGTATGTCTTTTCTGATGCTCTCTTGAGCTCGTCTGTGAGGCCGAGCTTGAGAAGCGCGTCCTTCACGCTCTTTGTCTTGGATAGCGACTCGAAGTCGTCTGTGATTATGAATGGGTAGCTGTCAGGCAGTGCATGGCCTCTCTCTACGACAAGGTCCTTTGCCATCGTCGCTGCCATCGCGCTCCGTATAGCCTTTCTCCTTTCCTTGTCATTGATCTTCTTTGCCCAGATCTTGCTTGCCTTAGGTGGGTGCGCCCTTCTTCCGCCGACTGTGCCTGGAGCGAACGCTCCTGTCCAGTTGAACCTTGTCCCGCTCCTGGACATTATCTTCCTTGGGACCCTTGATATGCCGTGGCCGTAGCTTCCGCGGTACTTGCGCCTTCTCCTCGAGAGGTTGGCGCTCGCCTTCTTCCCTGCGACAGGGTCTGCGCCGTATCTCTGCCTTGCCCTTGACTGGACTGACTCGACAGCCCTCTTTATCAGGTCAGGCCTTATCTCTTCGCTGAAGGTCGCTGGAAGATCCTTGCTCCCTTTCTCGGCTTTTGTCTGGTCAAGTATCTTGAGTTTCATCTTACTTCCTTGTGATTATGTGCTGCACTGTCTGCGGGGCCTGCTCGAACTTCGGGTCTGCCCGCATTGCAGTCTCCATCCGTACCATCCTCTTCGCAGGGCCTGGTAGGCTTCCCTTTATCAGGAGGTATGTGTTCTTAACATTCCCGTATCTTTTGAACCCGCCGGCTGCGTTCACCTTCTCGGCCTCGTCCCCTATCATCATGATCTGCTTGTTGTAGTCCACGCGGTTGTGGTATCCCATCTGTCCTGCGTGCGCGACCCTCCAGGTCATCTTGTGCTTCCAGTCTCCCAGTGACGCCGGTCCTCTCTTTGTCTTCTCAGATTTCCTTCCCCTGACCTTCACGCCGAACCTCTTGACAGGTCCCTGGAATCCTTTGCCTTTCGTGACCGCGTGTATGTCTATCAGCTGGCCTTCTGCGAAAACGTCCTTGACGCTTAGCTCCTTGCCGAGGTTCTCCTTGACGAATGCGAGCTTCTCTTCCTTGCTGCCTCCGATGCATACTTCGAACAGCTCTGGCTTCTTCTTGCCTATGCCTGTCATCTTCGGCTGTGTCTGGATAAGTATCCTAAGATCATCGAAATCTTCAGGTTTTGCAGAATCAGTTGCCTTCGGCTCTTTCTTTGAGATGTTGATCTTCCTTCCGAGCTCCTTGTCAGGCTTTGCCATCATCTCGCCTGCTGGCTGTATCGCCTTGTACTTCTTCTTGTAGAACCTGACGCCCGCTATCCTGACAGGCGGGCACTCGAGGACTGTGACCGGGACTGAGATGTCCTCTCCCTTTGTCATCGAGTTCTTCCTGCCATCAGTAATTATAATATGTGTCATGCCTGCCTTGTAGCCTGCGAAACCGAGAAGCTTTGCATCTTTTGCCTTTGAGAACCTGTCTATCCTTGGATAGCTCCGTTTAGCCCTCACTCTAGGCCAGACCTGCATGCTTCCGTGTCTTGGATGATGTGCTTTCGGCATTTTACACTCAAATCAGATAGGACAAACTAGCCTGCTATGAGTCAATAGGCCCTTCTGAAGCTTTTTAGGGCTTTTTCGTTAATAAACGCCTATTTCTGATGCTTTTTCGAGAATTAGAGCTTAATTAAAATAAACTCGTACTGAAAAAGCGTCTTTTCAGGCTCATTTATTCCTACAAAGCATTTAAACCTCAAATCAGTCGTTTAAACGCTTATTCCGAACTCTCTACTCAGAATTTCAGTCCTTTATAAGCTTTTATGTGTTTCAGAAACAGGTTGGCCCAAAGCCTTCTCTCCATTGTTTTGGCCCTTTTCGAGCCCTTCAGCCACTAAATCCTTACCTTTCTTACTCTTGCCCTTCCCCCTGCCTTTTGCACTTTTCCCCTCCTCCCTCTGCGCATACCTGGCCCTCTTGATTGCGTAGTTGGCTGGGTTCTTGATGTATCTGCAGAAGTTGTCTGGCTTGCACACCCCGAAGCTCTTGTAGTATGCCTGGTTGTCGCAGTTGGGCGGAAGCACTTTTTTCTTGTGCTGTTTTGCGTACCTGATCTGGCCGAGGAAGTACTGGTCCCGCAATGGCTCTGGATGCTTCTGGTTCCATTGCTTCATCCATTCCTCTATGTCATCGTATTCCCAGCCGCAGCTGGACAGGAAGTTTGTCAGTATGAAGACCGCTCTTTTCTTGCCGTCCTTGAGTCCTTTTGATATTGCCTGTATGCATGGAGGGAAGAACTTCTCAGGGATGGCTGTCTGCACATCCTCGAACTCCCTGTTCAGTGACCTGCGCTCGATATTGTCTATCTCTTCTAGTTCGTGTATCTTCTGTTCCTTGCGCGCAGCGAAGTCGAACGCTTCAACAAGGAGCTTCTTTGCCTGCCCCCGCACCACGCCATCGCGCTTCAGGAACTCATGCTTACCGAACCCTATCGCGTCCGGCTCTGCCTCTTTCTTCTCGAAATCCATTATCCTGTCAGGATGTATGGGCACAGAGACGAGTCCTGACTTCTCATGGTATGAATACGGCGCTCGGTACAGGTGCCGGGGAGCTATCAGTACAGTGTCGACCTCGACGATAGATAGAGGGTTGAATGAGACTGTAAGCTGCGGTTTTGCGCAGCATTTCTTTGTCAGGTCTATCACTGCCCGCTCCATCAGTATATTGCATCGTATGCATGTCTTGTACTTATCATCCTCATCCCCCTCAATCCTGCTCTCGCAGCGCGGGCAGACGAACTGCACCTTGGTCGCGCTCTCCTGCTTAACTGCCTTGCCGCATCTTTCGCACTTTGTCTGGACAAGCTCCTGCGAGCTCTTTCCTGTCTTCTCCTCGAGCTCTTTCATGGAATAGTTGTGCCTTTCGCCGAAGCTTATGGTCTCTCCCTTGACTGAGACGTATTTCTTGCCGATGAAGTCCAGCAGATAGAGCGCAATCTTCCTCGGCCCGTCGGGAAAAAGGTCCTTTGTCATCG
>Ga0315535_1001658_pt1 | contig 14665 bp, 5 predicted proteins | sample SalMarSW160220MG_2_FD_203092 | JGI IMG/M metagenome (GOLD analysis project Ga0315535, IMG submission 203092) | Salt marsh sediment microbial communities from the Plum Island Ecosystem LTER, Massachusetts, United States - Salt Marsh Sediment SW1602-20 ...
AACGAGGAACTGCGACGGCGGGACCGTCTTCTCAAGGCCGTGGCCGGCGCATCGAGCGCCCTGCTGACCAGCAGGGATTATGACGACACCATCAACGCGGCCCTGGAGGACCTGGGCCGGGCAGACCGCGTCGACCGCGTCCACATCTTCGTCAACCACGACCATCCCGTGACCGGCGAACCGGTGACGAGCCGCCGCTATGAGTGGGCCGGTCCAGAAGTCGAGTCACAAATTGATAACAGCGCGCTGCAAAGTCTCTCACTGCGGACCGGCGCGTTTCGAGAGTGGTATCCGGCTTTGACCCAGGGTTATCCCGTGCACGCTGACCGCAAGCATTCTTCGAAGGATGTCAGCGGCTACATGGCCGGCCAAGGCATTCAGTCCCTCCTTCTTGTGCCTATCATGATCGAGGGCCGCTGCTGGGGTTTCCTCGGTCTCGACGCCTGCAGGGTGGCCCGCAGGTGGACCGCAAATGAGGAGTCTATCCTCCTGAGCGCCGCCGGCGGCATCGGCGGCGCCATCTACCGCAGACGCGCCGAGCGCACCATCGCGGAGAGCGAGAGCCGGTTCAGGACACAAGCGGAGGCAACGTCTGCGGCGATCGTTATCTACCGCAACGACCAGATCCTATACATTAACCCCGCGGCCGAGGCCATGACGGGCCTTTCGCTTCAGGAATGCAAGAGCCTGCAACTCCTCGACCTCGTCCACCCCGCCTATCGAGCACTCGTGGCGGCAAGGAGAGAACAGCAGGAACGTGCTCCTGAAATTGCAAGCCGCTACGAGTTCAAGATCATCACGTCGTCCGGCCAGGAGAGGTGGATCGAGGCCAGCGGAGGCCCCATCTACTACGATGGCAAGCCCGCCGTTCTCGTCACTGGATTCGACATCACGGACCGGAAACGGGCCGAGGATCTGCTCCTTGTCCAGACATCCTATTTCCAGCAGCTTTTTGAAGGATCCCCGGAAGCCATCGTGGTTCTCGACGAGTCCGAGAAGATTCTTCAGGCCAATCCCGGATTCGAAAAGCTCTTCGGCTACGCTGCCGGGGACATAACAGGAAAGCCGATCAACGAACTCATCGTTCCCGCGGACCAGATGGCGGAGGCCTCGGAGCTGTCGCGGCGGGTGCTTGACAAGGAAGTCATCGAGACCGAGGCCTTCAGGACGCGGAGCGACGGTACGCTCGTCCCCGTCTCCATCCTCGGTTACCCCATTGTACTGGCAGGAAGGCAGACGGGTGTATACGGCATCTATCGCGACATCACCGAACAGAAACGCCTGGTGGAAAGCCTCTACGATCTGGCCCATTTCGACGCACTGACCGGACTGCCCAATCGGACCTTCTTCTACGAGCGCCTCAGGGATTCCCTTGGCCAGGGTGGGGGCAACGCAAACAGGTCCGCCGTGATCCTCCTCGATGTGGACCGATTCAAGGAAGTCAACGAGGCGCTCGGGCACGAAATGGGCGACTACCTCCTCAAAGGCATCGCCGAACGCCTCCTCCGGTCCCTGGGCGCGAGGGCCACGATCGCCCGCATGGGCAGCGACGAGTTTGTCGTCCTCCTCCAAGAAGCCGAATCCCCGGAATCAGCGTCCTCGGTCGCAGCCTGGATCTTCGAGGCGTTTCGAAAACCCTTCCGCGTGGCCGGACAGGAAATCACCATCAATCTCAGCATGGGCATCAGCCTCTGCCCAAACGACGGCCTGACGACCGGGTCGCTCCTCAGGCACGCGGATATCGCCCTCAACAGGGTGAAGAGCGAGGGTGGGGACGGATTCCATTTTTTCAGATCCGAGATGGACTCCGAGGCTTCGGAACGCCTGACCATGCGCCACGAACTGCGCATGGCAATCGAACGACGCGAGTTCCTCGCCCACTATCAGCCGGTCATCGACATGCAATCCGGCCGCATTGCGGCCATGGAATCGCTCGTCCGATGGCGGCACCCCGAGAAGGGCATCCTCTCCCCTGCGCGCTTCATCCCCATCGCGGAAGAAACCGGGCTGATAGTGGACATCGGCCAGTGGATCATGACGACCGCCTGCGCCCAGAACAGGTTCTGGCAGGGCCTCGGCCACCATGCGCTCCGGGTGTCCGTCAATCTCTCAGGAAGGCAATTCCGGGAAAAGAACATCATCGACGTCGTGAGTCGCGCCCTGGATCAGACGGGGATTGAGCCCTCCTGCCTGGAAGTCGAGATCACCGAAAGCACCGCCATGTGGGACCTGGAGAAGACCATCGACATCCTGCACCGGATGGCGGACCTCGGCATCCGCATTGCCATCGACGATTTCGGCAAGGGCTACTCCTCCTTCTATTACCTCAAGAGCTTCCCCATCCACACCCTGAAGATCGACCGCGCCTTTATCGCCGACGTCACAAGCAGCCCCAACGACGCGGCCATCGTTCGCTCCATCATCACCATGGCCCACGGCCTGAACCTCCGCGTCGTGGCCGAAGGCGTGGAAACCGAAGAGCAGTTCTATTTTCTCAAACAGAACGGCTGCGACGCCGCCCAGGGCTTCTTCTTCAGCAAACCCATGCCCGGAGACGACTTCCTTCCCTTCCTCAATAACTGGTCCGACCTCCACTGAGCACGGATCGATGCCGGCCCTTTCCCCAGGGACCTCCGGCAAGTCACCGATTCCTCAGGCACGTGGAATAGCGTTCCGGCCCCGTGCGTTCACTCTGCGTCGAGTAGAGGGTCTCCCCTTCGTGTGTAGATTGCGCCGGAGGAGCGCAGGGAGGTTCAATCGTTGCAGAGCCGAAGCGACATCTTTATGCGCGTTCTCGTTCCTGTGGCTTTCGCGGGCATGCTGTGCCTGCTCGGGGCGTGTTCTCTACAGAACAAAGGCGCTACGGTCGAACAAGCGGCCTCCCCCAGCATCGAGCACGGCAAATACCTCGTCGAAGCTGTCGGAGAGTGCGCCGACTGCCATACCCCTCGCCTCAAGGACGGCCGTTTCGACGAGAGCAAGTCTCTCGAAGGGGCGGTCCTGGGCTTCGCACCCACCGTCCCCATGCCCGTATGGGCGCCGAAGTCGCCACCGATTGCCGGCGGCCCCGAAGGCTGGAGCAGAGACGAGCTGGTCACCTTCCTTGAAACGGGCAGAAATCCGCAGGGCACTTTTGCCCGCCCGCCCATGCCCCCTTACCGCCTGTCCGGTGACGACGCCAGGGCCGTCGCTGAATACCTGCTGTCCATAAAAACGGTGGACAGGCAACCGTAAAATCAAAGGCGGGGCCTTCGGCAGATACCATAGTCTCGGCATTGTCTCCAATCGGACGAGGAGACGCGCAAGGAAGCAACAGAGGAAAAGGCGCATTTGCAAACGCGTCCGTGCATAGCTGAGGGCTCGGCCCGCAGGTCTGTGCGCAAAACGGTCTACGGGGCCGGCTGCCTGGCCTTCGGTTCCGCGGGAAGTCTGAACTGGTCCGGCCGCTCTTCCACCACGTCCTTCACCCAATTCTGCGGGTAACCCAGTTCCTCGTGCCGCCCTTTCTCGTTCCTCACGTACCCGTCGTTGTACTTCGTGAAGAGCGTCACGCCAAGTTCCCGCCATCGTTCGAACACCTTCTGCCCGGCCGAAACGCTATACTCTGTCAGGAACCGCTTCGCCCGAGCCGGATCCTTCTCCAGAAGGTCCAGCGCCGTCTTTTCCACGGCGGGTTGAACATCGAAGAACTGTCCTTCCAGTTCCTTCTGCACCTTCTCGATGTCCTTGACCATGTAAGAGAACTTGAGCTGCGCGTAATTGGCGACCAGGTTGAAGACCCACCACGCCGAATCCCAGGAGAACCTGTCGATCGTCCCCCGGGCGAAAGCCGGAGGGACGTCCGAGATGCCTGCGTACAGGGGAAAGTAACAGCTCGTATAGGTGTCGTCCACACCGTACCAGAGCACGCCGCCCACCGGGTCCGGCAGGAAACCGCGCATGTCCGCCACGTACGAGCAGCCCGTCTGCTGCGTCGAGATGGGCCGCTCCCATGAGTAGGTCTGGCCGTCGACCTTAAAGGTCATCGGGCGGCAGCGCAGGGCCGAACCGAAGGGGCCGGCGTCCACGCCCTTCGTCATGTCCAGGGGGGTTCCTTCGTAGTGGTCGCGCATGAGCGCCATCACGTCCTGCACGGACAGCTTCCTGTCGGCCTTGATCCAGAGCGGATAGGGCTTCGCGCCCTGAACCCCGCGGTTGTAGTCCATGGACAGGTGCATGGAAGGCGCCGCCCTCCTGAAGATCGACCAGACGCGCGTGGCAGTGTAACGCAGTTTCTCGGGCGTGGCTGGGCAATAGGCGTCGCAGAAGCGGAAGGGGCCGTCGGTCTTCGGATGGTAGTATCCGTGGCTGACGGCGAAGTCGATGACGTCTGGCGAATAGAGGCAGTCTTCGGGATCGTGCAGCGGAAAGGTCCCGATGCGGGACTTGTTGGCGTGGGCGCAGATCATGCCGTCCGGGATGCGACGCGCAACCCACAGGGCCCCCTTCACTCCGTCGCCCCGCCCGATCATCTCCATGATCCAGGCTTCGTTGGGATCGGCGATGGAAAATGTCTCCCCGGTCGAGGAATATCCGTATCGTCCCACGAGATCGGTCATGACCTTTATGGCCTCGCGCGCCGTTTGCGCGCGCTGGAGCGTAATCTGCATGAGCGCCCAGTAGTTGATGCCCTCGTGCTTGTCCTGGAGTTCCAGCCGACCGTCGAAGGTCGTTTCGCCGATGGAGAGCTGGTGTTCGTTCATGATGCCGCACACGGCGTAGGTATGCGGGACTTGTGGTATCTTCAGCAGCGATTCACCGTGCCACCCGCGGATTTCGTACATTTCCCCCGGCTCGTGGTCTGCCGCGGGCGTACAGCGCAGCGTGGGCAGAAACTCCCCGTCCACCGAATAGGTTATGATTACGGCGCCGTCGGCCGACGCGCCCTTCGTCACGATGATGTTCGTGCAGGCCGGAGCGGTTCTCGCGAGCGCGAACGTGAGAAGAACTGAGAGTAGAACGATCCCCTTTCGCATCCTCTTGTCCCCTTCGAGTTGTTGTATGGGTATTCATGCCGCCCTGCCCGGCCACGCCGGCCTCCGGCTGCGACACATTTATGCTACCACACGCCGGATTCGGGGACGGAAAGCCTCGAGCGGCCCATGGGGAGTTCCTCCCGGAGGCTGGATTTCCCCCATGCCCAACGGCTGGCCCATTTTTGGGTTGACAAATACCGAACCGTCCCGTAGCCTCGGCTTACACCTGGCGACAATCATCGGGCTTAGTGGTCTTTTCAGGAAGATGGTAGGGCGTATGGAGACCGGCTGCGCAGGATAATGGAGCGGTTCCGCCGGCAGGGACCCGTTCCACTTCACTCCGCGAGGCCACAGGCGGACTGCCTCTCACTCCCGATCGGGGAATCGGAGTCCACACAGAGACCTGCACCGAGAGATTGGATCCTTACGAAACTCTCGTAAAATCCGGACCTGACGGCAGCCTTCACAGGGGAGGCTTCCCTGTAAGCGTCGGATTGAACGCGACGCGTACGCGGCGGGAGTGCACCCAGCGAAGAGGGGGCTTATGACTGCATGAGGAGGCGCTAAAAGCGCCGAGGAAAGGGAGGCGGGGCAAACAGGCTACGGCGGGAGGACCTGCGCATATAGAGGGATGCGCTCAGATCTCCGCCCAACGAAACAGCATCAAGAAAAAAGACGGAGTGGAAAGATGACAAAGAGAAGCAGACGAGTATCCATATTTACCGCGTTTCTCCTCGGCGTACTGCTGTGCAGTGGCTCGCTCTGGGCCTCGGGGAAGCAGGCCGTCGACAAGGCTGCATTGATCAAAATGCATGCGGCTGGCGTCGTCATGACGGGCCCCTCGTCCGATTACGTCGAACTGGCCGTCAATAGCTACGGACAGTTCACCATGGGCGTTCCGGACGACGGGCCGATTCTTCTCTACGGGCATCCTGATCCCGGCACGTCGTTCAGTACGATCAGGGTCGACGGCGTCGACTATACCAATTACTGGGAGAACTTCGGAACAGAAATTCAGCCCCCCACCGATTCCGGCAACACGAACGAGGGCATCTGGCAGCTCGGCAGCACGTCCCTCAGGGTGCACCAGATCATCACCCTCGTGGACGGGGCCTCCACGGGCCACCTGGACACCTACCTCATCCAGTACGAAGTCGAAAACCTCGATTCCACCAGCCACGTAGTCGGCTGCAGGATCATGTTCGATACCGACCTCGACGACAACGACGGCGCGCCTTTCAGGGTGCCCGGAACGGGATCTGTGACGTTCGAGCAGCAGTGGGACGGGGCCCAGATCCCCGGCTATTTCTTCGTCTTCAACGACCTCGAGACGCCGAGCGTCACCGCGGAAGGGACCCTGATCGGCGGCCAGATCGCGCACGCACCTGACTTCTTCCAGGTCACAAACTGGAATAGCATCGTGTGGACCAGCTTCGACTGCACAATCGACCCCAGCCGGTCCATCACCGATGACAGCGCCTATGCACCCTACTGGGTCGACAGGACTCTCGGACCGGGCCAGAGCATCACCTTCTCGACCTACTTTGGACTCGGCGGCATCAGTGTAGACACGGCGCCTCCCCTGGTGACCGCACTCACCGCGCCCGAGTCTCTCGACTGTATAGGCTCCCAGTTCTCGCCGGACCCGTTCACCGTCACCCTCTTCCTGTCGAACACACGATCCGGCGTCACCGAGACGGCCACGGGCATCAACGCCACGTTGACTCTTCCGTCCGGCCTCACCCTGGCTTCGGGCTCAGCCAGCCAGAGTTCTCCGGACCTCCAGGTCGGAGACTCCTACTTGCTCTCCTGGCAGGTTTCCACGACAGGGGCCGCCGACGGCCTCCTGACTTACGATATCAACCTCACATCGAGCAACGCCGGCACCAAGCTGCTTTCGAAGACCATCAACCTCCCTGTCGGCTGCCTTCAGGACTGCACGCTGACCTGCACCGCTTCTGCCGGCGCCTCATCCGGAACGGCCCCTCTGGTCGTGCCGTTCAACGCCGCGGCAACGGCCACGTCCTGCAGCGGAAGCCCGTCCTACGCCTGGACCTTCGGCGACGGCACCACCTCCACCGACCAGAACCCCACGCACGTCTACTTCGGCGCGCAGACCTACACGTGGACGCTCACGGTGACCCTCGGCGGCCTGACCTGTTCCAAGACCGGTACGATCACCGTCTCCCCCGGCTGCGACTTCACTGCCGCTGCCACCGTCCCGGCCACGGGCAACGCGGGCACGGGTGTGAACTTCCAGGGCAACGCCACGCCCTGCTACTTCTGGGACTTTGGCGATGGGGCCACATCCAACCTGAAGGACCCGAACCACGTGTACACGAACCCCGGCACCTATCACTGGACCATGACCGCTTGGGTGAGCGGCACCAGCAGTTCGCAGTCGGGCTCCATCACGATCACGGACGTCCCGCCGCCGGTCGTCACCAGTATGGTTAAGAAAGGCGGCCCCTTCCGCATCCTCGTATACGGAAGCAACCTCCAGAACGGCATCAAAGTCTACATCAACGGCTCAGAGTGGACCGGCGTCACCTGGAAGAACGACGGCAAGATCAAAATCGGCGGGTCAGGACTCAAGACCGCCGCGCCGGCAGGCGTCGACAACACATTCCGCTTCGTGAACCCCGACGGGGGCGAATGCACCGCCACCTTGCGTTACTGATCCGGGACGAGCCGCACATGAGTGGGGGCCCGAAAGGGCCCCTTCTCCAAATCCCTCGTCTGCAGCTACAGCCCATACATCCCCGAGATCAGGAAACGGGCGTGGAAAAACAGAGGCGGCGGCGCACCCCGCCGGTAGGGTTGCAGGGACGTTAAAGCACTTGCGCGGTCGGGCATCACAACGCGTTCTCAAGTCCGCGGCATCGGCGCACAATGCCCTGCTGAAAGTTGGGTATCATGTCTCCAGAGTCGCCCGCATGATCATGGAGGGTGTGAAACTCCGCGGAGCGCACCCCGTATGATTCCGCAGGAGGCAAGCCGTCGGATCGACCCGCGGGCGGCTCGCTTGCTCGTTTGAAGGAGGAGGGGCGAGTGCGGGGGTACAGAGATCCAATCTGTCTGTTCTGGCTTGGATTAGCGATCGGTTGTTGCTGTTTCGCGGCGAAGCCCGCCCAGCCTCTTACACCGCCGCCCATGTCTCCTTACCGCGTGCCCCGGGTGGACGGCCCCGTGAAAATAGATGGCGTTCTGGACGACGCGGCCTGGAAAAAGGCCCTGGTCCTGGACGTGAACACGGAGGTGGAGCCCGGCGAGAACGTCCCCGCCCCTGTCAGGACACAGGTTCTTCTGGCCTACGGTCCGTCACAGCTCTACGTGGCGTTCAGGGCCCACGACCCCGCCCCCTCCCGAATCCGCGCCCGCTACACTGACCGGGACAAGATGTACGACGACGACTACGTCGCGGTGGTTCTGGACACATTCGACGACGAGCGGCGCTCCTTCGATTTCTTCTGCAATCCCCTCGGCGTCCAGGGCGACGCGATCGAAACCGCCGACTCGGGCACACAGACCGACTGGGACGCCATCTGGGACAGCGCGGGACGCATCACACCCGATGGCTATACGGTGGAGATGGCCATCCCCTTCAGTTCCCTCAGGTTCCAGCGGCGGAAGGGGGACCAGGTGTGGGGCTTCGACGCGATTCGAAGCTACCCACGGGGCGTGCGCCACCATATCGGCGCCTTCCCGCGGGACAGGGGCAACAACTGCTACCTCTGCCAGGCCATCAAGATAGAGGGTTTCGCAGGCGCAGATCCCGGAAAGAACCTCGAATTCGACCCCACGCTCTCAAGCACCTACGCCCAGCACCGTCCCGATTTTCCCTACGGACCCATGGTCAAGAAGGACTTCAATGTGGAGCCCGGCCTGACCGTCCGGTGGAGCCCCACGCCCAACCTTGCCCTCAACGCCACCGTGAACCCGGACTTCTCCCAGGTGGAGGCGGATGCGGCCCAGCTCGACGTCAACACCAGGTTCGCGCTCTACTACGCGGAGAAGCGCCCTTTCTTCCTCGAAGGGATGGATTACTTCCAGACCACCGTTCCCATCGTTTACACGCGGACCCTGGCAGACCCGGCCTGGGGGGTAAAACTGACGGGTAAGATGGGCCGCGGCACCCTGGCTTACTTCACGGTGCAGGATCGGGAAACCAACCTCCTCTTTCCCGGCAGCCAGTATTCCCGATCTGGCTCCCTGAGCCAGGGGAGCTTGGGGAGCGTCCTCCGTTACAGGCTCGACATGGGAAAGTCCTCCACCCTCGGCGTAACAGCAACGAGCAGGGAGGGTCAGGGGTACTCGAACCGGGTCCTGGGCGTCGACACAGCTCTCCGGTTCACGGATAAGGACACGCTCTACTTCAACGCCTACGGCTCCCGGACGAAATACCCGGGCGCCACGGCGGCCGCCTATGAACAACCAAGGGACGAATTCGGAGGCTACGCGGTCGACCTCATGTACATGCACGCCACCCGTAACTGGGAGTACTACGTGCACTACCAGGACTTCGGTGAGAGGTTCCGCGCCGACCTCGGCTTCGTTCCCCAGGTGGGCTACACCTTCCTGGACACCGGCGTCCTGAACCATTGGTACAACAACGATTCCGAACACTGGTTCAACCGCATCTCTACCTGGGTGGGATACGAGCTGACGCGGGACCACCACGGGAACCGCCTCAGGGAGGTCTACGGCACCTTTCTGGAATACCACGGCCCCATGCAGTCCTGGATATACTCGCTCCTCTACCTGGGACGCCAGAGCTACGCCGGAAAGCCCTTCAAACACAACACCCTGACCCTGAACGGCGGTCTCCAGGCGACGAGGAATCTGACCCTGGAACTGGACACGTTCTACGGGGATGACGTGGATATCGCGGGAGTCCGCCAAGCGACGCGCTTCAGGTTGGCGCCTTCGTTCCTGCTCTTCGCAGGGCGGCACTTCCGCCTCTCTTTAAACCACGCCTACGAACGCCTCTGGGTGACGGAGGGGCGGCTTTACGCCGCGAACCTGTCCGAAATGCGGGCGGTCTACCAGTTCAGCGCGCGGACATTCGTCCGGGCTATTCTTCAGCGTACCGACTACGCCTTCAACGCGGCCCTCTACCCCTATCCCGTCGGACCCCGCGACAAGCACGTGCTGAGCCAGTTCCTGTACAGCTACAAGATCAACCCGCAGACGGCTCTCTACATCGGCTACTCCGACCAGTATCTGGGCGCCCCCAAAGCCGGCCTCACGCAAACCGACCGCGCCGTTTTCATGAAGATCGCCTACGCCTGGGTGCGGTGAAGCGGTCCACATGGAAATGAGAACAAGGCCCCATCTCAAAGGTGCAAGGCCAGATTCTAGATGCTAAAGAAAGTGTCCAGGAGGGCGAGGTTCTTGATCGAACAGTGATCCGGCGAGAATGCTTTGGCAGGCCTGAGAGTTATGAATGAAGAATGGATCTTGAGTTTTGAGGGCGCTGCTTTTCATTATCCAAGCGCGCTGGGAAGGGGGCAGCCATTAGCGCCCGCTTCCAGAACCTCGTGTATGGTCGTGCGGGGGTTCCGCGAAGGTCTTACATCTGCCGCAGGTCAAACCCGCAATCCAAATTCCAAAATCCAAGAATTCGTCCCCCAACTCCCCCATCGCGCGCCTGAGGTGGTATAATTCATGGCAACAAAGACTGCAACTTGGCATGGGGGGACAGTGTCAACGGACTTTTCGGCCGACAATGACATTCTGAGACTGCGGTGGGCGCTCGAGGAGACAGTGAGTCACGCGCGTACGCGTGAGGACCTGTTCCCAGCCGTTTCGCGTCCGCCGGGCACGCTGCCGTCGCGAGAGGACAAGGAGGCGATCTGGCTGGTCTGGCAGCGGGTGCTGGACTTGACCATGGGGCTGGACCGGCTGGCAGACAGACATTCGCGCTGGCCGCTGGCGCGGGGCAAGGGGAGGCGCGAGGAGTCGCTCCACCTCTTTTCTGCCGCATGGCTGGCCCAGTACCGGTTCGCCCTCGACTTCATCGCCCTGGCCGAGCGCGACCCGGTGATGGACGCCATCCTCAACGACCGCGTGCCCGAGGCGGGACTTCCGGCTGGCACCTACGACACCTACAAGTTCCGATTTCTCAGCGCCGCGCGGGGCACGGAATTCGGACTCCTCGCAGCGGTCCTGAGTGCCGTTCCGTCTTCGGCCGACGCCGAACTCGCTACGGCCTTGAAGGACGATACGGAAACGCTCTGGCTCTACGGCGAGACGGAGGGGCCGATCCTGACGGTGCGTAACGCGCTCGCCGTCTTGCGCAAGACCGCCATACGGGCGTGGTTCCCGTTCCAGAAGCAAGCCTCGCTCACTTTGAGCCACCTGCGCCTGCCCGTGCGGAACGGATGGAACATAAAACCTCGCCAGGCCCGGGCGCTGATCGCGAGGCTGGAGCCCGGGGACATCCTCCTCCAACGCCGGGAATGGGCCTTCACGAACCTCGGCATACCGGGATTCTGGACGCACGCGGCGCTCTACACGGGCACCGCCGACGACTGGACCCCTCTCGCCTCGGACCCTGCCGTCGCGGCATGGGCGAAGGAACTGACGGGCGGTGAGCCGTTGCTGGAGGCGGCCCTTGTCTCGGCGAATGCGGAAGCCTACCGCCGCTACGTGAACAAGAAGGATGAGAACGGCGCGCCTTTCCGCGTCGTTGAGGCGTTGGCACCGGGCGTCGTGATCACGAGCCTGGAGCGCTCCACCGCCTGCGACGGGATGGCCGTACTGCGTCCGAGGCTCCCCGCCACCGCCAAGGCCGCGGCCATCGCTCGCGCGTTCCGATACGTGGGCCGGCCCTACGACTTCTCGTTCGACTTCGCCGGCGATTCGGCCCTCGTCTGCAGCGAATTGGTCCTGAAGGCCTACGAGGGAAACAACAGCCTTCCCGGTCTGCGCCTCCCAGTCCGCGACGTGGCGGGGCACAGGGTTGTGCCGGCCAACGAGTTCGCGCGGGTCTTCGACGAGGAAGCCGACGGCGACTCCCACCAGTTCGATCTCGTTCTCTTTCTCGACGGCGACGAGAGGGACCGCCGCGTGGTCGAATCTGACGAGGCGGCCTTTCGCGAGAGCTGGCGCCGGCCCAAGTGGCACGTTCTGACCCGGCCTATAAACCGAATGGCACATGATGAATTGTGAAAGCATTCGCGATCGGGGTCTTGACCGATCTTCACAACAGCAGAAGAAAAACCGCCAGCGCGTAGACGACGCCCAGCCCCTCCACGAGCCGCCAGCCCGCTTTCCCGGGGCGGATGTTCTGCTTTGCCAGCCCTGCACCGATGCGCCAGAAGGTCACCGCCGCAAGCGCACAGGCCAGAATCATGCAGACAACCTGCAGCGCCGTCAGGACGCCCAGCCCGTCCGCCGCAAAGGGAACGGGCAGTCTCTGCCCCGCCGTCAGGTGCAACTTGAGGTCGCGAAGTCCCGGTATGTTTGCGAGCTGGTAGGCCATGAGCGGCCCCCAGGCCAGGACGAGAAGGGCGAATGCCGTCCGGGAAGCGACTCCGTGGTCGGGCTTTCCGTCCTGTCCGGCAAGGATAGAAGGCATCCTCCAGTTCAGGAGCACGCCCGCGAGGACCGCCAGCACCCCCATGATCGTGAGCCCGGCCGATGTGGCTATCCACCCGCTTCCCTGGGCGGCCAGCATGACGGGCGCGAAAAGGAAAACGGCCAGGGCGAAGGGAGTGAGGGCCTCGCTGAATCCTCCCCACCGCCACACCGCCTGTAGAGGCGGCCGTGCGTACAGCCGGGTGGATTGATGCGGGCAAACGCGCAGGCAGTTGAGGCACAGCTTGCAGAGGTGGCTCTCGCCGACGTAGAGCGGGTGGTGGTAGACAGAACACCCTTCCGCCTTGTCCGTGCCCTTGAAGCACTCGTGCGTTGTGCAGTACGTCGCGCATACGCTTGGATTGGCACGGACGTGGAGGGAAGCCGGCAGCGAATAGCTGGCTGCCAGAAGCCCGAGCGGACAGACGTACCGGCACCAGACCTCCCGTTGGTACGCCATGCAGAAGGCGACGGCGAGGCCCGTCAGCGACAGCAGGAGGATTCCCGACGCCACCGGATTCTCGGTCATATGGAAGATCCGTTCCGTCCACACGATGAGGAAAAAGCCAAGGATCCCCAGCCCAAGGCCGAACCGCTTGACCCACTTGGGCGGGGGCTTGCTCAGGCACACCACGCGCTGCACCGCTCGTCCGGCCGTCGACAGGGGGCAAACCATGCACCAGAGGTGCCCGAAGAACAGGAACAGTAGGATCACCACCGGCTCCCATAGCCCCCAGATGAGACCGTTTGCCCAGCGGCCCGTCACGGTCCGGCCGGCCACCACGGCGGCCGCGGCGATGCCGAGGAACGAAACGAGGACCACGAACCGTGCGGCGCCCATGGCCTGTCCCCGGACCAGTCTGCGGACGAAGGGCACCTTCCCGAGGTCCACCTCGGTCGGGGAGCCCTCGTCCTTGGGCCCGGTAAAGATGCACTCCGCGTGGATCTCCCCTCCTTCGGCGAAAAGGGCGGCCAGTTCCACGGCCTCCCGGAGTTCCGCGGCGTTGCGGTGCTGGTACTTCTGGGAGAGGAGGCGGTGCTCCGCGTCGGTGCTGAGCTTCAACCCCCTGCCGTCGCTGCGCTCGGAGAGAAAGAGCCTAGCCAGCGGGAGGATGTCATTCTTCCGGTCGGCCAGCCTGGGCATCGTCAGCGTGCGCCGGGCGAAGAGGGCGGCCAGGCCCCTGGTCATGGTCCCGTTCCCGAGCATGGCTTCGCTGTTTCTCCCGGCCGTCGCCACGACCCGGGCGTCTGGAAAGAGACCGTCCTCTGCCACGCTCTGGGCCTCCAGGTATGCGGCGAGCGCCTCCTGGGCCTCGCCGGAGAGCGCCTCCACGTGGCGCAGGGCGAGCGTGCCGCCGTGCGCCAGGTGAAGGGCGCCCGCACCGCGGACGCGGCCCTTTTCCAGCGCCCGCCCGGACGTACCGAAGAGAACGCGCTCGACGTCACTCTCTCCCGCCAGCCGTCTGCAATCCACCACGATGAACGGCGCCTCCGCGCCGTGTGCCGCCTCGTGGAGATGTCCGGCAAGGAAGAGCTTCCCCGTGCCGGGCTCGCCGATGATGAGCACCGGCCCCGGTTTCGCGGCCATTTCCTTGAGCGCCCTGACGGCCCTGCGCATGTGTCCCGACCGGGCCACCAGCCTTCCGCCGCCGACTTCCCTGCGCATGAGCAGGTTGAGGGCCTCCGCGCGCTGGAAGAAGCTCCACGTGTCGAAGGACGTCTCCTCCAGGTCACGGGCCATGCGCGCCATGAGACCGGCCCTCAGAGGCTCACAGCGGGCAAGTGCCCCGGAAAACAGATCTCCGGGATAGGCCAGTACCCTGACGGGTCCCAGGGCCACCACGTCGGCCGATACCGCCTTGTTCCGGAGCAGAGACATCTCCCCGAAACTGTGCCCGGGGCCCAGGCGCTTCAGGGGCAGGGTCTGTCCTCCGTCGCCTTCGAGGCGGACCTCGGCCTCTCCCGAGAGCACGACGTAGAACGCGCATCCCGGGTCACCGCGCCGCACGATCCTGTCCCCCGTTTCAAAGGACAGTTCCCGGCCTTCCGCCTTCAGGTAGTCGACGGCC
>Ga0315535_1001659_pt1 | contig 14659 bp, 12 predicted proteins | sample SalMarSW160220MG_2_FD_203092 | JGI IMG/M metagenome (GOLD analysis project Ga0315535, IMG submission 203092) | Salt marsh sediment microbial communities from the Plum Island Ecosystem LTER, Massachusetts, United States - Salt Marsh Sediment SW1602-20 ...
ATCAGCCTTGTTCGCACTCGGCGACGCGTACTCGCAGCGGCTGGCCGGTGAAGGCAACATCACACTGTGTGTCATCGGGGGGCGCGACGCCAACTCCGCCGAGTTCAATGCGGCCGCCTGCATAGCCGTGTCGTGGCGGCTTCCGGTGGTGTTCGTCTTCGAGAACATCCGTGACGCCCGCACGGCCCGCCCGGGCAGCTACGTGCCGGAGCCCCATGGGATGCCCGTGCTGACGGTTGACGGCAAGAACGTTGCGGCGGTTCGTGACTCGGTCGCCGAAGCGGTGCAACGAGCCGGTGCCGCTAAAGGGCCCATCCTCGTGAACGCGGTTACCTACCGTACGAATCACCCCGCCGCAGGTGACCCATTGGTGTGCGCGAGGCGGCGGTTGGTCGGCGCCGGTGTCAGCAGCACTCACCTCTACGAGGTAGAGCGGCGGGCTCGCCACCTGGTGGCTGAGGCTGAGGCCGTCGCCAAGGCGATGGTGCGAGCAGAAGAGCCGATGTCGGTGCGGGAGCCGGAACGTTGGTCGGCTGCCAACTAATTGAGAAGGCCTTGCCGCATCGCCTCGGCGACGGCCGCCGCGCGATCACTGACACCGAGCTTTTCGTAGAGGCGTTGCACGTGCGTTTTCACAGTTGACGGCGCCACGTACAGTTCGCTTGCGATCGCGGGGATGCTTTGACCGCGAGCAATCCGATTGATTACCTCGCGCTCTCGTGCGCTCAGCACGGACGCCATGGGTTCTGCGCGGTGGCGAATCTCCGCGGCAAGGCCACCGGCCAGTGCGGGCGCCACCACGTCGCGGCCGGTCGCGCAATCGAGCACCGCCTGGACGATCTCGGTGCGGGACGAATCCTTGAGCACGAAACCGGCGGCGCCTTGCTGCAGTGCCTGGTACACGATGGCCGGCTCGTCGTGCGCCGAAAGCAGCAACACGCGAGTCGGGAGTTCCTGACTGCGCACCGCGGCCGCCACTTGCGCACCGTCCATGGCGGGCATCCGATAGTCGAGCAAGGCGACATCGGGCCGGTGCGCCTTGATCAATTCGAGCGCCGCCGACCCGTCGTCCGCCTCACCGACGACGCTGACCGAACCGCTCAACGAAAGCGCACGCACCACCCCCTCGCGAAACAGCGGGTGATCGTCGCCGACAACCACCCGCACCTTTGCGGGTGTCGCGGGGCCGGCCATGGCGATGAGTGTAGCGGTTGCCGTTGGAAGCGCCGCCATTCGCGAGTCCGGACAGGTCGATGGGTATTTCTCGGTTTGCCTCAGGTGTGCCGGCGCGGATGAGTACGGTGATTTGGTGGCGGTGGCCAGCGACGCTGAATTGGATCGAGTGCGCAGGGCTCACCAGCTGCGTTTGTATCGAATTGCGTCGGTGCTTCGGATCGGTGTGGTGGGGCTCATGGTCGCCGCCATGGTCGTGGGCACCCCGCAGTCGGAATGGGCGCAGCAAACCGCCTTGGTCGTCGTTTATGCGTTCGTCGCACTCTGTGCTGTCGCGCTGGCTTTTTCGCCGTTCCGTCGATCAGTTGGGACGGGCCGCTGGCCCGGCATCGGCAGGTGGGAGCCGTTTGCTTTCACCGTCATTGACGTGGGGGCGTTGACGGGCGTTCAACTCCTGACGGCTGAGGGGATCTACCCGCTGCTGATCATGGTGTTGCTGCCGGTCCTGGTGGGCTTTGATGTGTCGTCGCGGCGGGTGGCGGTGGTGCTGGCCTTCATACTCGTCGGCTTCGTAGTCGCCGGGATTTACGACCGGGTGCTGATGCGTCCGGGGGAATGGCCGGACACCGTTTTCCTTTTCGGGCTCTATGCGTTCTTGTGCGCCACGGCATTCGTGGTTGTCCGTACCGAGGAGCGACATGTGCGGTCGGTCGCGGGCCTGGGCACTTTGCGCGAGGAATTGCTTGCTCAGACGATGACCGCATCCGACGTGGAGCAGCGCAGGATTTCAGAATCCATTCACGACGGACCGCTGCAAGACATTCTGGCGGTGCGCCACGAGCTCGTCGAGTTGGACACGGCGTTTCCCCATGATGAGCGCGTCGGTCGCGCGCTGGCCGGTCTGCAGACAGCCTCGGAGCAACTGCGGCAGGCGACTTTCGAGCTGCATCCGGCCGTGCTCGAGCGGGTCGGGTTAGGAGCCGCGGTACAGCAGTTGGTCACGTTCACCGCGCAGCGTTCGGGCATCGAGATCTCCACCGACATCGATTACCCAACCCGCAGTGCGATCGACCCCATCATGTTCGGGGCGGCGCGTGAGTTGCTGTCCAACATCGCACAACATTCGCGGGCCCGCAGTGCATCGGTCACGCTCGGCGTCACCGACGAGAGTTGCGTTCTGCACGTGATCGACGACGGCGTGGGATTCAGCGCCGACACTGTAGTTCGCCGCCTGGGTGAGGGGCACATCGGCTTGGCCGCGCACCGGGCTCGGGTGGACGCCGCCCGGGGAACATTCGTCTTCCTGGACGCTCCCGTGGGCACTCACGTCTGCGTGCAGCTACCCCTCGACAGATAGAAGCCGGACTGCTGGGTACGCACTTGAGTAGCGCGACAAGCCAATCAGTCGGCGGCGAGTGTGGGGCCTATGGACGAATTCCCGGCCGCGGGTCTGAGTACTTGGGCCCCACGCTCGGCGCCATAGGGTTGTGTGCATAACTCATCGCCCCGCCACCCGCCAGGCCTGCTATTCCCCAGCGGCTACTGTAGGTCGACAGACTTTCCGGTGGCGGCCGCATGGCCGGCGCGGTAGCCGAAAACCATTGCCGGGCCGATGGTTCCACCGGCGCCGCCGTAGGCTCGTCCGGTCGCACCGGCCATCGCGTTGCCCGCGGCGAACAGGCCCGGCATCGGTTCCCCGTCGACATGGAGGACGCGGCCGTCAGCGTCGGTACGCGGGCCGCCCTTGGTGCCCATCGCTCCAATGCACACCGGTACCGCGTAGTAGGGGGCGGTGTCGATCGGGCCCAGGGTTTTGCCGGCAAGTGTGGTCGCGCTGTCGTCGCCCCAGTAGCCGTCGTATGCGCTGGAGCCCCGCCCGAATTCGGGATCGGCGCCGTCGGCCACATGGCGGTTCCATTGCTCGATGGTCCGGGTCAGGCCTGCGGCGTCGATGCCGGTCTTGGCGGCCAACTCGGCGAGGTCCGCCGACTCGCAGAACCAGTCCGGAACCGGTTCTGCGGGAGCGATACCCAGGAATCCGTACCGCTGCAAATGTACCGAGTCGAACACCATCCATCCGCGATCGTTGACGTACCCGCCACGGGGATCAAGGTATTGGAACGCGCCGGCCATCGAGTTGTAGTCGGAGGCTTCGTTGACGAACCGTTGCCCGGCGGCGTTGACGATGATGCTGCGCGGACGGGTACGTTCCAGACGAACACTGCGGCTACGGGGCTTGCCCTCGATGGTGTCGCCGGGAATCTGCACGATCGGCACCCACCAGGCTTCGCCCATGTTGGCCAGATCTGCGCCATGTGCCATTGCCATGCGCAGGCCGTCGCCGGTGTTGTTCGGCGGGGAGACCGCACCGTGCATCGGGCCGCGCAGAAACGCTTGCGTCAGAGCCGGATCCCATTCGAAGCCGCCGGTGCCCAGGATGACTCCGTGGCGAGCGCGCACGTCGATGGTCCGTCCACCCAAGGCGACCCGGACCCCGGTGATCTCCCCGGCCTCGGCAACGAGCTGCTCGGCACGGGCGTGGGTGTGGATCGTCGCCCCCAGATCCAGCAATCCCTTGAGCAGCCCCGCTATCAGCGCTGCACCGGCGACACACAGGTTCCCGGGCTGACCGTCCGCCGCCGCGTGCAGGCGTGCCCGGGTCTCGGCGTCGAAACCGACATTGGAAAAGTCGGCGGGGAACGCCGTGATCCGAGTTCCCCACTCGCCCACTCGGTCGAGATCGTAGGGAGCCGGAATGAGCGACCGGCCGCCGGTCGGTCGTCCTCCCGGCAGCTCCGGGCGGTAGTCGGGAAAACCGGTCGCGATCTCAAAGCGTACGTCGCTGTGTGCCTCCACGAAGTCGAGCATCGCTGGCCCGGTACGTACGAACGTCTCGACCAGCGCGTCGTCCATGGCGCCATGTGACTGCGCGCGCAGGTATTGCAGCGCGTCTGCCACAGTCAATTCCCCATGGGGAGAACGGTTGTGGGCAGGGATCCAGACGACGCCGCCGGACACCGCGGTGGTCCCGCCGACGGTCGGGGCCTTCTCGAAGACCTCTACGGACGCGCCGGCGACTGCCGCCGTCAGCGCGGCTGTGAGCCCGGCGCCTCCGCTGCCCAGTACGACGACATCGACTTCGTGGTCCCATGACATGGATTGTCATCCCTTCAGCTCAGTAGCTCGGACAACTGCTTCGCGGCCGTGACAACAGCGTCTTTTCCGCGCATCACGACGTCTTCTCGATGAGAGATGAGGTTGATGCAGGTCGCCGGGGATGGCGCTGGGCGGCGGACAGCCACGGCCAGACCGTACGTGTTCGGTTCGATCTCCCCGTACGTCGTCACCCAGCCGCGCTCGCGAGTTCGGGTGACCAGATCCCGTTCGCCCGGGCGCGGGGGCATGCTCGCGAGCAGGGCGATCCCGGCGGCGCCGCGTTCGAGCGGGTATCGGCTGCCTTCGTGAAAGGAGAGTTGGTAGGCGACGTGACTGGGCACGATCACCGCGACTGCGACCTGCTGGTCGCCCTCGGCGATGAGCAACGACACGGTGGTACCGAGGTCGTCGGCCAGCGCGCGCAGCGTCGGCAGACTGAGTTGGCGCACGTTGCGGTCGAATGAGGCGCCCAGAACTGCGAGGCCGGCTGCCGGCCGGTAGCGCCCATCCTCTCCTTTGGCGACCAGCCGGAAATCGGCCAACGTCGTAAGCAGGCGATAGGCGATGGTGCGATGCACCCCGACTCGATCGGCCAGCTGTTGCGCGGTGAGTCCGCTCGGAGAATCCGCCACCATGTGCAGCGCGGTCAGGCCCCTGGCCAGCGTTTGCGAACCCGTCACGGCCTTGACAGACCCACTCGCGAGAGCGAAGCTCTATATATAACGCACATAAGTGTGCGATATTAGCACATGATGTAAGTCAAAAACGAGAACAATATTTCCCGACTCGAAGGCCAGAGAGGAACCGTGGCGGAGTTCGAAAGCATCTGGAGCGATCTTCAGGGTGTGGCGTTTGAGCAGGGCTACCTCAGCGCGGGGGGAGTGCGGACCCGCTATCTACGTGCCGGTAATCCCGGCAAGCCGGTGCTCGTCTTTTTGCACGGGTCCGGCGGCCACGCCGAGGCCTACGTCCGCAATCTGGCGGCGCACGCGGACCATTTCTGGACCTGGTCGATCGACATGTTGGGCCACGGTTACACCGACAAGCCGGGCCACCCGCTGGAAATTCGCCACTACGTCGAGCATTTGATGGCCGTGCTACGCGCGATCGGAGTCGATCGCGCGTGTTTGAGCGGCGAGTCGCTCGGTGGCTGGGTGGCGACGCGCGCCGCGATCGACCATCCGGACGTGGTCGAGCGGCTGGTCCTCAATACGGCGGGTGGCTCGCAGGCCGATCCCGTTGTGATGCAGCGGATCATCACCTTGTCCATGGCGGCCGCCGAGAATCCGTCCTGGGAGACGGTCCAAGCGCGGATCAAATGGCTCATGGCCGACAAGTCCAAGGACTACGACGACCTGGTCGCCTGCCGGCAACGGGTTTATCGTCAGCCGGGGTTCGTCTCCGCCATGCGCGACATCATGGCGCTCCAAGATCCCGAGATCCGCGCCCGCAACATCATCGGGCCGGACGCGTACGGCTCAATCACCGCGCCGACGCTGGTGCTGTGGACCAGTGACGACCCGACCGCCAATGTGACCGAGGGCCGTCGCATCGCGTCCATGATTCCCAATGCGCGCTTCGAGCTGATGCCCGGATGCGGTCACTGGCCGCAGTACGAGGACGCCAAGACCTTCAACCGCCTGCACCTCGACTTCCTGCTGGGGCGCTGATGGTCGTCGCGGGGCAAGACGCACCAGAGGTAGACGCCGACGTTCTTGTGGTCGGTGCCGGGCCAGTTGGCTTGACCTTGGCCAATATCCTTGGCCTGCGGGGTATTCGCACGCTGGTGGTCGACGAACGGGACATGCTCATCGACTACCCGCGCGGGGTCGGGCTGGACGACGAGGGGTTGCGCACCTTCCAGGCGATCGGCCTGGTCGACCGCATTCTGCCGCACACCGTGCCAAACCAGATTCTGCGATTCGTCGACGCCAAGCGCCGGGTGCTCGCCGAAATGGCCCCACCCGATGCGCGTTTCGGCTGGCCGAAGCGCAATGGCTTTGTGCAACCGCTCGTCGACGCTGAATTGCTCGGTGGTCTGGACCGATTCGAGCACGTCGAAGTGAGGTGGCAACGCCCGATGACGGCGTGCGAGGAGCGCGATGATGCGGTCACCGTCGAACTCGGTGGCCCCCCCTTCGCAAAAGCCGACCGCGACGGCGGCGCATCCCGCGTGCGGGCGCGTTACGTCGTCGGCTGCGACGGTGGCCGCAGCACGACCCGCCGCATGATGGGCGTGTCCTTCGACGGGACAACCTCGTCGACGCGGTGGCTGGTGGTCGACATCGCCAACGACCCGCTGGGCCACCCGAACAGCGAGGTGGGTGCCGACCCTGAACGCCCGTACGCCTCGATCTCGATAGCACACGGAATTCGGCGTTTCGAGTTCATGATCCACGCACACGAGTCAGATGAACAGGCCGAGGATCCGGCGTTTCTGAGGCAGATGCTGGCACGGATGGTGCCGCATCCCGACCGGGTGGACGTCATCCGGCGCCGCGTTTACACCCATCACTCACGGATTGCCGGCGCGTTCCGCTCCGGCCGGCTGCTGTTGGCCGGTGACGCCGCGCACCTGATGCCGGTATGGCAGGGCCAGGGCTACAACAGCGGCATCCGGGATGCGTTCAACCTGGGATGGAAGCTCGCGGCGGTGGTGAGCGGTCTGGCCGATGACAAGTTGCTGGACACCTATGACATTGAGCGCCGCAAGCACGCGCGCGCGATGATCGACCTTTCCACGATGGTCGGTCGCGCCATCTCGCCGACCAACCGTCGAGTTGCCGGCATGCGAGACCTCCTGGTGCGGTCGGCGTCGGTCGTGCCAACGCTCAAGCGGTATGTGCTGGAGATGCGGTTCAAGCCGATGCCGCGCTACGAGCACGGGGCCGTCGTGCACTCGGCTCCCGGCCGTACCGATTCGCCGGTGGGCACCCTATTCATCCAGCCGCGGGTGGATACCCGAAGCGAGCAAGGTGTGCTGTTAGACGAGGTGCTCGGCGATTGGTTCGCCGTGCTGTGCTGGAACAACAACCCCCGCAAGATTCTCGGCGATGTGGCATTCGAGAAATGGAAGGCCTTGGGCGCCCGGTTTATCGCCCTTCGGCCATTGACTCAGCTGCACTGGACCGGACACGACGATCCCGATGTCGTCGTCGTGGGCGATCGCGCCGGTGCCGTCAAATCCTGGTTCGACACCCACTCCGAATCGGTGTTGTTCCTACGACCGGATCGATGCATCGCCGGTGCCTGCATCGCTCAACGCGCGCCCGAGCTGAGTGCCTCGCTACTCGACGCCCTCGCTCTCAAGCCGGGAGGAGGTGATCGCCAAAGTGACACTGGCTCTGTGCTGTATGTCGCACAGCCCGCTGCTGAATCTTCCGGGGCCGTCGCCGGACCTGCTTGACGATGTCGAAGGCGCGATCGCCGAGGCGCGCCGGTTCGTCGAAGACTACGATCCCGAACTGGTCGTCATCTTTTCTCCGGATCACTACAACGGGTTCTTCTACAAGGTGATGCCGCCATTCTGTATCGGAACGAGCGCCAACGGAGTCGGCGATTACGGCACCTATGCCGGACCGCTCGACGTTCCGGAAAAGCTTGCGACCGACTGTGCAAAGGCGGTACTCGATGCCGGGATCGACGTCGCGGTATCGGCCAGCATGGACGTGGACCACGGCACCGTGCAACCGCTGGAGAAGCTGTTCGGCGCCGCTACTTCGCGCCCCGTGATACCGATCTTCGTCAACGCGGTCGCCGTGCCACTTGGGCCATTGCACCGTTGCCGGGCACTCGGTACCGCTGTGGGCAACTACGTGGCGGGCCTGGACAAGCGGGTCCTGGTGTTGGGATCCGGTGGGCTGTCGCACAGTCCGCCGGTGCCGACATTGGATACCGCGCCTCCGCCGGTGCTGGAGCGAATCGTGCACGGGCGGCCGATGACGTCCGAGCAGCGGCAAGCCCGGCAGGCGGCCGTGATCGGCGCAGCGAAAGACTTCGCTGCCGGAGAGAGTGCACTGCAACCACTCAACCCCGTGTGGGACCATCGATTCCTGGAGATCATCGACGAGGGACGGCTCGGCGAGCTGACTCAATGGTCGAACTCGTTCGTAGCCCACGAGGGTGGCAGCTCGGCGCACGAGATCAGAACGTGGGTTGCGGCATTCGCGGCCCTGGAAGCCGCAGGGCCCTACCGGACGAAGATGCGCTACTACAAACCGGCTCCCGACCTGATCGCCGGCTTCGCCATCAGAACGGCGGTGCCGACATGACGGGTGCACCGGATGGGTTCGATGGCGTTGTCGACGTCCTCATCGTCGGGTCAGGCGGTGGTGGCATGACGGCCGCCCTGACCGCCCATGCTTCCGGGCTGGAAACGCTGGTAATCGAAAAATCGTCTTATTTCGGCGGTTCCACCGCACTTTCCGGTGGCGGCATCTGGGTACCCGGTGCGCCCGCTCAGCGCAGAGAAGGCTATGCCCCTTCACCCGAAGGAGTGATCGAATACCTGCGTCAGGTCTCCGGTGGCCTGGTCAGCGAAGCGCGGATACGGCAGTACGTGGAGTCCGCGCCGAAAATGCTCGAGTTTCTCGAACTGCTCTCCGGCTGGTGTGAGTTCGTCTGGAAGCCCGGCTATGCCGACTACTATCCGGAACTGCCCGGTGGCTCCGAACTCGGCAGCACCATCAATGTGCCGCCCATCGATCTGCGCAAGTTGGGCCCCGACGAGGAGAAATTGCTCAAACCGCTGGCACTTGCCCCCAAGGGAATCTGGCTGGGACCCAAAGAGCTTCGTACCTTTTATCGGGTACGGCAATCGTGGGCCGGCAAGGGTGTGCTGCTGAAGCTGATCGCACGAATGGTCCGGGCGAGGGTCTTCGGTGAGCGCATGGCAGCGATCGGGCAGTCGCTGGTCGCTCGGCTGAGGCTGGCGATGAGGGAACGCGGCATACCGCTGTGGCTGGACTCGCCGATGGCGGAGTTGCTCACCAACACCGACGGATCGGTTACCGGCGTGGTGGTGGAAAGAGACGGTAAGCCGCAGCGAATCGGCGCGCGCCTCGGGGTCATCCTGGCCTCCGGGGGTTTCGACCACGACCTTGTTTGGCGCAAGGAGCTGCTACCCGTCTTGGACCGGGACTGGAGTTTCGGCAACCCCGCCGCGATGGGTGACGGCATCCGCGCGGGCCAGAAGGTTGGCGCCGCAACCGAGTTGCTCGACGAGGCGTGGTGGTTCCCGGCAATCCAATGGCCCGATGGCCGAATGCAATTCATGCTCAACGAACGGATGATGCCCGCACAGTTCATCGTCAACGGTGAGGGCAAGCGCTTCATCAACGAGGCGGCGCCGTACATGGACTTCGGTCACGCCATGATCGACGGCCAGAAATCCGGCGTCACCCATATCCCGTGTTGGCTCATCACCGACCACAGGTCGTTCAATCGCTACGTCGTCGGCGGCCACCTGCCGATCCCCAAAATCCCGGGAGCGCCGGTGCCGACCGGCCGTAAGGTGCCGCCGGCCTGGTTGGAATCGGGTGTGGTCAAGTCCGCGATGAACTGGGACGACATGGCGGCCAAGATCGGCGTTCCGGCACCTGCGCTGTCAGAGACCGCCGCCCGCTTCAACGAACTCGCGCACAAGGGGCACGACGACGATTTCAACCGGGGTGACAGCGTTTACGACAATTACTATGGCGACCCCACGCTGCCCAATCCCAACCTGTATCCGCTGGGCGACCCGCCGTACTATGCGTTCCGAGTTGTCCTGGGCGACCTTGGTACCTCAGGCGGGCTGCGTGTCGACGAATACGCCCGGGTGCTGCGGCCCGACGAGACCATCGTGCCAGGACTGTACGCGGTGGGGAATACTTCCGCGCCCGTCATGGGCCGCAGCTACGCCGGCGCCGGGGCGACCATCGGCCCGGCGATGACTTTCGGATTTGTCGCGGCGAAACATCTCGCCGCGCAAAAGGCCACCCCGACCCTCAATGCTCATAGGAGGTAGCAATGAAAATTTCACTGTTCTACGAGTTCCCGCTGCCGCGGCCGTGGGCTCCCGATGACGAGCGGAAACTGTTCCGAGACGGCATGGACGAGATCGAGGCCGCCGACAAGGCCGGATTTTCGACCTTGTGGCTCACCGAGCATCACTTCCTGGAGGAATACTGCCATTCCACCGCGCCGGAGATCATCTTGGCCGCGGCCAGCCAGCGGACCAAGAACATCCGGTTGGGATTCGGCATCATGCACCTGCCGCCCGCGGTCAACCACCCCGCCCGGGTGGCCGAACGTGTCGCCACCCTCGACCTGCTGTCCAATGGGCGTGTCGAGTTCGGCACCGGGGAAGGTTCCTCGATAAGTGAGCTCGGCGGATTCAACATTGATCCCGCCGACAAGCGCGCGCAGTGGGAGGAGGCGCTCGAGGTGGCGATCCGATGCATGATCGAGGAGCCGTTCACGGGCTTCCAGGGCGAGCAGATCCAGATGCCTCCCCGAAACGTCGTTCCCAAGCCGCTGCAAAAGCCGCATCCGCCGGTCTGGGTCGCGTGCACGCGGCCGGCCAGCGTGCAGATGGCAGCTGAAAAGTGCTTGGGTGCACTGAGTTTCGCCTATACCGGTCCCGGTCCGCTCACCGAGCGGGTCAATGGCTACTACAAGGAATTCGAAGAGAACGGTGTCCCGGTCACGCCGCAGATCAACCCAAACATCCTGGCCGTGGGTGGCGACCTGTCGATGATGGTTGCCAAAACCGACGAGCAGGCAATCCAGCGCCTCGGCAAGGGCGGCGGATTCTTCTCGTTCGGCATCATGCACTACTACGTGACGGGGACGCACACCCCCGGGCGGACCGGGGTGTGGAAGCGCTACGTGGAAGAGGTCGAGAAGGACCCGACGCTGGCCTACGGTCCGGGACGCGGCGCCATCGGATCCCCGGCCACCGTGCGCGAATTCCTGCGCGGCTATGAAGAGAGCGGAGTCGATGAGCTCATCCTGCTGCTCAATCCACGCAGCCACGAGGGCACCATGGAATCCATCGAACTGATGGGCAAAGAGGTGCTGCCCGAGTTCATTGAGCGGGACGCAAAGGCTGTGGCCGACAAAGCCAAGCGGCTCGAGCCCGTCATCGAGAAGGTCGAGGCCCGCCGTCCGGAGTCAACCGCGCCGCGATTCGACGAGAATTACTCCTATGGCGGTCTGCCCACCGGCCGCAACAAGTTCACCGCCACCGAGATACCCGAGGCCATGGCGGAGATGAACCAGGGTCGGGTCGAGGCGGCTCAGCGCATGAAGGAACAGCAGCAGTGACACCGGAAGACCGCCGAGTCTAGGACGAGCCTTGGGGCGATTCGACGAGCTGTGGCGCTACGACGGCCGCCGCGCGGTGGTGACCGGATGTGCGTCGGGGATCGGCGAGCACGTGGTACAACAGCTCATCGAGCTCGGGGCCGAGGTCATCGGGCTGGACAAACGGCGACCGGCCGTCCAGATCAATGAGTTTCATCAGGTTGATCTCGCGGACCCCGCGTCGATCGATGCGGCGGTGGCATCCATCGGCGGGCGGGTCGATGCGCTTTTCAATGTCGCCGGCGTGTCGTCCGGAGTTGGCGATCCGCAGCTCGTGGTCACCGTCAACTTCCTGGGACTGCGGCACGTCACCGAGGCGCTGCTTCCGAAGATGGGTGCGGGATCGTCGATCGTGAGCGTGTCGTCGCTCGCGGCGGCCGCATACCGCGAACACCTGCGCTCGGTAGCGCCACTGCTGAACACCGCGACGATGCAGGCGGGCATCGACTGGTGCCGGGCCCACCCCGAGGAGTTGGCCGGCGGCGGCTATCAATTTTCCAAGGAAGCGATCATCCTGTACACCATGCGAAGCGCCACGGTCCTCGGCTCCCGGGGTATCCGGATCAACTGCACCGGCCCCGGGGTTACCGAAACACCAATTCTCGAGCAGCTGCGGACAGCGTATGGCCAGGGGTTTCTCGACGACATCCCCAAGCCACTGGGGCGCGTCGCCGACCCAGCCGAACAGGCTTCCGTCCTCCTGTTTCTGAATAGCCCTGCGGCCAGCTATATTTCGGGTCAAGTCGTATGGGTTGACGGTGGAAACATCGGTGCGGCGATTGCCCGCGAACTCGAGGAGGGATGCGCTCCGTGGCCGGGCTGACCGACTTTCGCCGGCTCGCTCGCGACGTCTGCAACTGGGGACGCTGGGGAGCTGACGACGAGCTGGGCACGCTCAACTTCATCACCGCGGACAAAGTTTCCCGAGCCGCGAGCCTGGTCCGGCACGGGAAAGTTTTTCCGCTCGGCGTCGACTTCGGCTCGTCAGGCCCGCAGGGCGCCTTCGGGTTCCGGCACAATCCCATTCATGTCATGACCGTGGACGGCGGTGACGCGAGCACCCTCGCGCAGTACGGGCCGCAGTGGGAGCGAAACCCGACGGCGGCGCAGATGGGCGGCTACTTCGTCGACAATCCATTCCGCTTCAACGACGACATGATCATCATGCCGTTGCAGGCGGCCACCCAGTGGGATGCGCTGTCCCATGTCTACTACGACGATCAGCTGTACAACGGCTTCGCGGCGGATTCGGTGACAAGCTTGGGGGCCTTTCACTGCGGGATCGAAAAGGTTGATGTCAAGGGCATTACCTCACGCGGTGTCTTGTTGGATGTCGTTCGCCATCGTGGTGCGGAGGTATTCCTCGAGCACGGGAATCCGATCACTCCCGAGGAATTGGATGACGTTGTTCGCGCGCAGGGGGTGACGATCGAGCGAGGCGACATCGTGTTGATCCGAACCGGTTGGTGGGCACAGTTTCTGCTGACCGGCAACAAGACCGAGCTCTACTCCGGGCTGGACTGGCGATGCGCCTCGTGGCTGCATGATCACGAGGTCGCGGCGGTGGCCTCGGACAACCTGCAGGTCGAGGACCCGGTATCCGGGGTCGACGGGGTATTTTTGCCCCTTCACCTGCTTTGCCTGCGCGACATGGGGCTCATTTTCGGCGAGTACTGGGACCTGACCGCGCTGGCAGCCGATTGTGCCGCGGACGGCGTTTACGAGTTTCAGCTCATCGCGCCGCCGCTGAGATTTGTTGGGGCAGTGGGTTCGCCGGTGAACCCGATCGCAATCAAGTAGAGAAGGCGGGCGATGGAGAGTCATCGCAACACCAAGGTGGTCGACGGCCTGGTCACCAGCTATCTGGAGGCGGGCGCAGGCGACCCGGTGGTGCTGCTGCACGGAGGCGAGTTCGGCGCCAGCGCCGAGCTTGGCTGGGAACGCAACATCGCTGCGCTCGCCACCGACTACCGCGTGCTCGCGCCGGATCAGCTGGGTTTCGGGCAATCGGCGAAGGTCATCGACTTCGTCGACGGGCGCGGGATGCGGATCCGCCATGTGGCGCGCTTGTGTGAGGCGCTCGGCATTGATTCCGCGCACTTCGTCGGCAACTCGATGGGAGCCATCAACCTGCTCACCGATGCCACCTCGGATGCGCCACTGCTGCCAATCCGCAGCCTCGTGTTGATCTGCGGGGGCGGGGAGATCCAGCAGAACCGGCATTTCGAGGCGCTCCAGCAGTACGACGCGACGCTGCCGGCAATGCGTCACATCGTCGAGGCGCTGTTCCATCACCCCGGTTACCCGGCCGATGAGGACTATGTGCGGCGCCGCTACGAGTCGAGCATCGCGCCCGGCGCATGGGAGGCCGTCGCCGCGGCCCGGTTTCGCCGCCCGGGCGCCGCGCCGTCTGCGACCCCGAAAAGTACACGACCGTACGAACGCATCGACGTGCCCACCCTGGTCGTCGAAGGGGGAGACGACAAGCTCTTGCCCCCGGGCTGGGCCGCCCAGATCGCCAAGCAAATCGACGGCGCCCGCTCGACCGTGGTCGAGGAGGCCGGACATTGCCCGCAGATTGAGCAAGCGGCAACGGTCAACCGGCTGCTGCTGGACTTTCTCGGGACGGTAGGCAATCAGAAAACGTAGTCCAGGAGGGTCTGCATCCCGGCGTATTGGTGGTAGGTGTTGTGGCAATGCAGAGGCCAGGTGCCGGGGTTGTCCGCGACAAGCACGGCAGTCAGCTTCCGGTTCGGGAGCACGATGACGGTGTCTTTGCGGGCGCCGGGGCCGCCGTCGGCATTGACCACCTGGAACGTATGACCGTGCAGGTGAATTGGGTGATACATCAGCGTGGTGTTGTCGAACGAAATGGTCGGCCGTTGGCCCTGCCGTACCTGCAGCGGATGGGTCTTGCTGTAGGGCTCGCCGTTGATCACCCAGTTGTATTGCGCCACGTTGCCGCCCAGGACCACCGGGAGGT
>Ga0315535_1001660_pt1 | contig 14657 bp, 9 predicted proteins | sample SalMarSW160220MG_2_FD_203092 | JGI IMG/M metagenome (GOLD analysis project Ga0315535, IMG submission 203092) | Salt marsh sediment microbial communities from the Plum Island Ecosystem LTER, Massachusetts, United States - Salt Marsh Sediment SW1602-20 ...
GCTGCTCAAGCTCCGAGAGTGCCCGCTTACGCTCGAGCAGCTTGCGCCTCAGCCTCCCTTTCTTGAGCTCGCCCCTGACGAGACGGCGCTGAAGCTTCTCGAGCTTGCCGCGGGTCTTGTCCACCGAGGCCTGCAGCAATTGCAGTCGTCGCCGGTGCAGGTCGACGACCACGCCACGATCCGCGGGGTGAATCGGCGTCGCTGCCGCTGCCTCGCTTCCCGGATAGAAGTCGTCGTTCATCGTCACCTCCGGTGCAAACCATCCCGGTCCCACAGCCGTATCTCATTACATACTTGCCCGTGTCATGCAAATCCATCCGGAATACTACGGACAAAGCACATGAGGATCGCGGCGCAGGGCCTTTACCGCCCTAGAGTAGGCACTGCCGGTCACCAATACTTAGAAGGGCTTCTCGCCCGGGACCCAAGCTCGGGCACGACGCCCCACCTCGGGTCCTTTGGTCCGCGTCCGATTCGGAGGTATCTGCCCGGACGCGTGGCCAGGGCTCGGGGGGACGCGATCTGGCGCGGCGGGTCCCCGACGCACGAGCAGACGCGATGCGCAGTGCCGCGGGTCTGCCCGGGCTGCCGCCATGGCAAACTGGCACCGCGTTCGCGCAGCCTGTTCCCTTCTCCCTCGGCCCATCTCAGAAGTGATAGAACGTCTTGTCGAGATACTGGATCATCGCGGCGGTCTGCCCCGGCGTTAGGCGGACCTTGGCGGCGCCCTTGATGCAGCGACCGACCTGAGTCTCGAGCTGGTCCAGGGAACGGATCTTCCGATTCGGCCGGGTGTATACATCCGTCCCATGGCAGGAGAGGCAATATCGGTCATGCAGCCGCTGACCCTCGGACTCCGCCACAGCGCAGACCGGGGCCAAGAGGACGGGAACGATAAGCAAGGCGCTCGCGAGACGCATGTGTTCGCTCCTTGTGGAGCTGCTATTTTACCCAAAGCACGCGGCGGGGCACATCCTGGTGCGCCCAGCGAATCCGGAAGAGCGCCATGGCGGCCCAGGGCGCGCGGGGCTGGGCCTCAAGCTCGCCCTGTCCCGTAATCTGGTCGAGGGACACGGCGGCGGTATCACGGCCCGGAGCAAGGGGCTTGGCCGCGGCAGCGAGCTCAGCGTGACGCTGCCGCTGGCTCAGGCGGAGGACCTTCGCCCCCTTTCGTCTTTCCTCAGCCTTCAGTCTAAGCCACCCGCAAACGGGTTAGCTTCACAATGGCGACCGCCGCCAGGGGAACGAGCAGGCCGAGCAGCATGGCGGTGATCATGAGGGTACCCAGCTCGCTGTAATCCGCGGGAACCGTCCCGGCGCCAGTGGCCTGGTTCTTCACCTCGCGGGTTACCACGAAGGCCTGGTTCAGGTATTTCGTTCCCAGCTGACTCGCGGAGAGGGCCAGATTGGTGAAGGAGGCCATGACCGCGAAGAAGGTCGCCTTCATGTTCACCGGGGCCGAGTTGGCGATCCATGCGAGCATCGGGATCATGGCGATCTGGCCGAGGGGCGACTCCAGCGCCGTGTCGACCACGGCGATGAAGTGGGCGTTGATCAACCCGCCGGTCAGGGCGGCCGTCCACCTGTGCAGTCCGAAGTACATCCCGACGATCGGCAGATACAGCGCGGTGCCGACCAGGGTCAGGAAAACGATCACATAGGCAATGGAACGTTCTGCCATGAAGCGGCGGAACAGGAACATGCCGAACAGGGTGAGCACACTGCCGATCAGGGAGAGCACGGCCAGGAACTGCTGATCGAAGTGGAGCTGGTCGATCATCCACCAGGTCTGTCCTGGGCCCGGCGTAGGCATGGCGCGGTAGATGAAGATAACCACGGCAGTGCCCACCAAGACCCTCCGAGCATCGGTCTCCAGCACCCGCACCAGGCGGCCCATCAGGAACAGGACGATGAGCATCGAGCCGGTGAAGATGATCTCCTGGCTATAGGGGACATCGGTCATCCCGAGGGTCAGGGTGAAGGCCACAAACAGGAGGCTGCCCCCCAAGATCCACCAGTTCGGCTGCGTTAGCTCCCCTAAACCGCTGGTCATCTGCCTAGCTTCCGCCTCCGCGAACCCCTGGCGGCGCAGTCGCCGAATATCGCGGCGACGCAGGAGGCCGGCGAGGATGACCCCGAGCACGGACACGGCGGGGATAACGAGCGCGAGCTGGTAGATCTCGATATAGGTGTGGAGCTTCTGCGCATCCGACATGCCATCGACGCCCCGGAACAGAACCACGTTCAGAAGCGCGACAATGACCCCGCCGCCGATGATGGCTACCCGTCCCAGGGTCTGCATGGTGGTGTGCATGAGCCGGCGCTGGGCGGCATCGATGGGCTTGCCGCTCGCGTCGATCTTGGGCACCGCCTCCACCGTCATGGCATCCGCCACCACGTCCTGCACCACATAGCCGACGGGGGCCAGGAGAACGCTCAGGACATACCAAGCCTCCACCGGCATGAAGCGGGCCATCACCGCCGGCTCCGCCAGCAGCCCGAGCATGATGAGCAGGCTCGCAGCGATCATGGCCGCACCCAGGTAGACCATGAGCGCCTTGCGGCGCCAGATGAGGTCCACCAGGTGCCCCAAAGGCATCTTCAGCGCCCACGGGATCCCCGCCCAGAACCCAAGGCCGGCGAGAAAGGCCGCCGACAGGCCCAGGTAGTCCTTGACGAAGAAGGTGCCGACGATTCCCGTAAGCCCCGAGATACCGGCCGCAAGATAGACCATCAGAGGCGGAAGATAGGAGAGCCGCATCTCGCGGCCGAGCTCGAGGATGTTTCGGTCCAACCATCCCCACAGGCGCCGGTGGAGGGCGCCGGACGAATCGTCGCCGGACGCGACGGTCTGCTCGGCGGGTTCCGTGCTCAAGAAGGCACCTCGGCTGTGCAAGGTCGCGGAAGATGACGCGACCGGGCGAGAAACGTCAGCGGGTGACGAGAAAGGCTTCCCACCTTTCCGACGCCTGCGCCAACCGATCCTAAAACGTCTGCAGCAATCATGGGCTTCATGTAAAGTTCAGAGAACAAATGCCTCCCCTTCAGCGCCCGGGCTCGGGCGCTGCCGTCGGTCTCCTTCCCGGAGCGAGCCGTCGGCGGGGGGAGCGGCCATATGATAAACAGCCACCAGGAGCACCGGAGGGGAGACCATGACTGCCACCCGTTTTCAGGTCGAGATCCGACCCGTTCTTCCCGAGCGCCTGAGCCGGCTGGAGGAGCTGGCCAGCGACCTCTATTTCACCTGGGACCGCGATGTGAGCCGCCTGTTCGCCCACCTCGACCAGGAGTGCTGGGATCACTGCGGGCACAACCCCACGGTGTTTCTCCGCCGGGTACCCGAGCGCAAGCTGGAGGCCGCTGCCACCGACCCGATCCTGCTCACGGAATACCGCCGGATCCTGTCGGCCTACGACACCTACATGGAAGACAGCTCTCGCACCGAGAGCGACCGGTATCTCGACCGCGAGCGGGACTTGGTCGCCTACTTCTCCGCCGAGTTCGGCTTCCACCAGAGCATTCCCATCTATGCCGGGGGGCTCGGCATACTCGCCGCCGACTACTGCAAGGCCATGAGCAATCTCTGGGTGCCCTTCGTCGGGGTGGGGATGCTCTACCGGCGGGGCTACTTCACCCAGCGCATCCTGTGCCAGGGCGAGCAGGTGGCCGACTACCCCTACACCGAGGCGGCGGACCTCCCGGTCGCGCCCGCCCTGAGCCCCTCGGGCGAGGAGGTCCGGGTCCAGGTGGAGCTCCCAAGCCGGACGGTACGCCTGCGGGTGTGGGAGGCCAAGACCGGACATATCCGGCTCTTCCTCCTGGACAGCGGTCTCCCGGAGAACCGGCCGGAGGACCAGACCATCACGCACCAGCTGTACGGCGGAGACATCCACAACCGGATCCATCAGGAGATCGTGCTGGGCATCGGGGGTGTTCGTGCCCTGCGGGCGCTGGGGCTCAATGCCACGGTGTGGCACATCAACGAAGGGCATGCGGCCTTTCAGGTACTGGAGCGCTGCCGGGAGCACGTGGGCCGGGGCCTGGACTTCCGCACGGCCGTCGAGCTGGTCGCTGCCAACACGGTCTTCACGACCCACACCCCGGTCCCGGCCGGGCACGACGTCTTCGATGCCGAGCTGATGCGTCTGCACTTTGGGGATTTCATGCGGCAGGTCCACATTGGGGAGTCCGAGCTGCTGGCCCTGGGAGCCAGCCCCCGACAACCCGAGGGGTTCAACATGACGGCGCTGGCGTTGCGCTGCTCGCGCTTCCACAACGGGGTGAGCCGCATCCACGGCCGGGTCGCCTCGGAGATGGAATCCTACATCTGGCCCGAGGTCCCGCCCCAGGAGAACTCCATCGGCTATGTCACCAACGGTGTGGACATCAACACCTTCCTGGGGCGCTCCTGGGTGGCACTGTTCGAGATGTACATGGGCGGGGGCTGGCGCGCCAAGCTGACCGACGCGCGATTCTGGACGGGCTTCATCGACAGCATTCCGAACCATGTCTACCTAAGTGTGCGCCAGATCCTCAAGTCGGAGATGCTGGAGAGCGCCCGCCGGCGGGCGCTGGTTCAGTACAAGCGCGCCAACTGCACTGATTCGGTCATCGAGCAGGTCACCCGCAAGCTGGGGCCGCAGAGCCTCGGCACCCTGGTCATCGGCTTCGCCCGGCGCTTCGCGACCTACAAGCGGGCGACCCTCCTCTTCCAGGATCTCGAGCGGCTCGCCCGAATCCTCAACGACCCCCAGCGCCCGGTGCTCTTCATCTTCGCCGGAAAGGCCCATCCCAACGACGTGCCCGGTCAGGGCCTGATCAGACAGGTGTTCGAGATCAGCATGCGCCCGGAGTTTCTGGGCAAGGTTATCCTGCTGGAGGACTACAACCTATCGCTCGCGCGGGACCTGATGCCCGGGGTCGACGTCTGGCTCAATGTGCCCGAGTATCCGAAAGAGGCCTGCGGCACGTCCGGGATGAAGGCAGCGGCCAACGGGGCCATCAACCTGAGCGTGCTGGACGGCTGGTGGGGGGAGGCCTACAACGGGGAGAACGGCTGGGCCATCACCCCGCGCTCCGAAGCGGACCCCCAGGCCCGCGACCGCCAGGAGGCGGAGGAGCTGCTCAAGCTCCTGGAACACCAGGTCATCCCTCTCTACTACAGGCGCAACGCCGAGGGGGAGCCCGAAGAGTGGGTGCGCAAGTCCAAGGCCTCCATGAAATCCGTGCTCCCGAACTACAACTCGATCCGGATGGCGGTCGACTACCTGCGCGGCTACTACGGGCCGGCCAGGGACCACGGGCGGGCGCTGCGGGAGGAGGAGGCCGCCGGCGCACGCGAGCTCGCCCAATGGAAGCAACGGGTGGCCGCCGCGTGGGAGGGAGTTCGGGTGCGTCTGGGCAACGCGCCTCCGGCCGCCGTGACCGCCGGACATCCTATCCAGGTGGAGATCGCTGTGGAGCTCAACGGGCTTGCCCCGGAAGACCTGGTCGTGGAATGCCTGATTGGTCGGCTCACCGAGCTTGGAGAGTTCACGCCGGCGCACCGTATCCCCTTTGAGGCCGTCAAGCATACGGCGGCGCGTAATGAACAGACCTACCGCGTAGACCTGGCATCAGCCATGGCCGACCTTCCTATGGAGGGACTACGGCACTACCAGGTCCGCGTCTATCCCCATCACCGCCTGCAGGCCCACCCGTTCGAGTGCGGCTGCATCCTTTGGCTGTGATCTGTATTCGAGAGAGGGATGCCCGCTCCCCTCTCTTCGGTGGCTATCAACTCGTGAGCGGTGGATTTCGCACGACATTGGATCCGACCCGGATCATCCACTGCGTACCTCTACGGATTTTCAGGGTTCGATCTGGGTCCTAAGGTTAGTGATGACGGACCGGATCGCGGGGAGGGCCGCGGAGGCGGATGTCTCCGCACCAGTCTCACAGGGCGGGACGCTCGGCAGCATGCTGCGATGCTGCAGGCGACGCAACCGAGCGAACAACGCCAAGCCCACATTGAGGGAAAGCCGTCGATGACCGAAGAGACATCTCACTGCGGGGGCATTCCGGAGTGGTATCCGAGGATTGTTGAGACGACGCAGCAAACCGGCGGCGAGCTGCGGCAGCTGGAGCAGGCGATGCGGGGGCTGTTGGAGATCGAAGGACTGGATGCGCAGGTGGGGAGCGAGGTCGCGGCGCTGTTGACGACGTTGCAGTCTGCGATCGGTAGCCTGATCCTCGTCGATGGGGCTGCCGAACGGGTCGTGGGCGAGCGCCGACGGACACTCACCCGGGGCCTGCGATCCGCAGGCCACCTGGCGATGGTCAAGCCCCAGAGTGGCACCTGGGACAGCGCCGACTGAATGCGGCGCGCTTCAGATTAGATCGGTAGCGTTGATCGGTACCTGCTCGCCCTCGGAACTGCTCCGTGTTGTCGACGCTTGCCCATTGGATTGAGCAGCGCCGGGGTATCCACCGAGTGGCCCTGCGGGTCTGGCGGCTGTTCCCTCCCCGAGTCGCGGGCTTTCTCAAAGGGCGCTTTGCCAGAAACTGGGTGGTGGGTGCCGTGGCCGTGATGATCGACGAAGCGGTGTCGCCCGCGGAGGTGCTGCTCGTGCAGCACAGCTATCGACCGCGGGGGGCCTGGGGTCTGCCCGGTGGGTCGCTGGAATCCATACCAGGGGACCCCACTGCGCCAAGGCAGGACTCATCTCCTGACGACGTGCTGGAGGAGACCCTCCGGCGGGAGATCTGGGAAGAGCTCGGCATACCGATCGAGGAGATCAGGCTGCTGCGAGTCGACGCCGTGCCCTATGTGGCAGAGGAGCCTGGGCCTTACCGCCTCGACTTCTACTTCCGGTGCGCACCGCGCGGGGGGTTCGACGCCCTGCGAAGGGCCATCAACAGCCAAGGCTTCGCGCCGCAATCGCCGGAGATCGAGGCGGTGCGGCTGGTGCCACTCCCGGCTGTCCGCGGCTACGACCTGTTCTCCCCGGACGCCCGATTCCTGAGCCAGGATTTGCCCCGGCTTCAACCGGCCCTCGCCTTACAGCCTGCGGGGACCTGACGGTCGCGCCTGCGCCTCGGTGGCTCCTGAGGCGATTTCTGTCAAATCTCATACCGCGCGCGCCGGGCAGCGGCCATGCTGTTCCGAGTTAGAATTCGAGTCTACCTATCTGCGGGCGCAATCGAGGAGGACGATGCAAGACAGCTTCAAGGCAAAATCCGAGCTGCAGGTCGGTGACAAGCGCTATCAGATCTTCCGTCTGGAGGCCGTCCCCGGCAGCGAGCGCCTGCCCTTCTCCCTGCAGATCCTGCTCGAGAACCTCCTGCGCCACGAGGATGGGGTCACAGTCACCACCGATGACATCCGGGCTCTGGCGGGGTGGGACCCGACCGCCGAGCCGTCCCGGGAGATCCAGTACCGCCCGGCGCGCGTCCTCATGCAGGACTTCACCGGGGTACCTGCGGTGGTCGACCTCGCCGCCATGCGTGACGCTATGCAGGAGCTCGGGGGGGATCCAGAGCGCATCAACCCCCTGCAGCCCGCCGAGCTGGTCATCGATCACTCGGTGCAGGTGGATGAGTACGGCTCCGACGGGGCTTTTGCCCTGAATGCGGAGCTCGAGTTCTCCCGCAATCGGGAGCGCTACGAGCTTCTGAAGTGGGGCCAGCGCGCCTTCGACAACTTCAAGGTGGTTCCGCCGGACACCGGCATCGTCCATCAGGTCAATCTGGAGTACCTGGCGCGGGTCGTCTTCGGGCAGGAGAACGATGGCGCCCTTCAGGCGTACCCGGACACCGTGGTGGGTACGGATTCCCACACCACCATGATAAACGGGGTCGGCGTCCTCGGGTGGGGCGTGGGGGGGATCGAGGCGGAGGCGTCCATGCTCGGCCAGCCGGTGTCCATGCTCATCCCCCGGGTGGTGGGTGTGAGACTCACGGGCGTCCTCCCCGAAGGCGCGACAGCGACAGACCTCGTTCTGGTCATCGTGGAGATGCTGCGCAAGCATGGGGTCGTGGGAAAGTTCGTGGAGTTCTATGGTCCTGCGCTGCACCAGCTCCCCATGGGCGATAGGGCGACCATCGCCAACATGGCCCCCGAATACGGCGCCACCTGCGGCCTCTTCCCCATCGACCAGGAGACACTCGACTACCTCACCCTGACCGGTCGCGGCGATGACGAGGTCGCCCTGGTAGAGGCCTATGCCCGGGCCCAGGGCATGTTCCACGAAGGCATGGGCCGCGAGGCGGAGTACAGCGAGCGTCTGGGACTCGATCTCGGGATGGTTGTCCCAAGCCTGGCAGGACCCAAGCGGCCCCAGGATCGGGTCCCCCTTGCCGAGAGCAAGGCGAGCTTCGCCCACTCCCTGACGTCCCTCAAGTCCGAGCGTCAGATCCAAAGCGCCGGCACCGTCAGCACCGAGATCGGCGGGCAACGGGTCTCCCTGGCCGATGGCTCGGTGGTGATCGCCGCGATCACCTCCTGCACCAATACGTCCAACCCAAGTGTCATGCTCGCCGCCGGCCTGCTCGCCAAGAAGGGCGCTGAGCGGGGACTCAGGGCCAAGCCCTGGGTCAAGACCTCCCTCGGGCCCGGGTCGATGGTGGTGACCCGCTACCTGGAGTCGGCCGGGCTGTTGGAGCCCCTAAAGGCCCTCGGGTTCCATCTGGTGGGCTACGGCTGCACCACCTGCATCGGCAACTCGGGGCCCCTTCCGGAGGCCGTCTCAGCTGCCATCGCCGAGGGCAACCTCTCCGTGGTGTCGGTCCTTTCCGGCAACCGCAACTTCGAGGGCCGCGTGCACCCCGAGGTCCGCATGAACTACCTGGCCTCCCCGCCCCTGGTAGTCGCCTACGCCATTGCCGGGCGGATGGACTTTGACCCCTACCGGGAGCCCTTGGGGGAAGACCCTGACGGACGACCGGTGTTCCTGCGCGACATTTGGCCCACCCCGCGGGAGATCGCGGACGCTGTAGGTCAGAACCTGCGCCGTGGCGAGTTCCGCCGTGTCTACGCGGACGTCTTCGCAGGGGATACCCGCTGGCAGGGGCTCGCCGCACCGACGGGCACCCGTTTCGCCTGGAGGGACGATTCCACTTACATCCGCCAGCCACCCTTCTTCCAAGGCATGACACGGGAGGCCGGCGAGGCTTCGGACATCGAGGGCGCGCGCTGTCTAGCGCTGCTGGGAGATTCGGTCACGACGGACCACATCTCCCCCGCCGGCACCATCAAGGCGAACAGCCCGGCCGGCCGCTATCTGATCTCCCACGGCGTGCAGCCCGCCGATTTCAACTCCTACGGGTCCCGCCGCGGCAATCACGAGGTCATGATGCGGGGCACCTTCGCGAACATTCGCTTACGCAACCTCATGGCTCCGGGCACCGAAGGCGGTGTCACCGTCCATGAGCCGTCACGCGAGCAGATGTCCATCTACGACGCCGCCATGCGGTATCAGGCCGATGCCGTGCCCACAATCATCATGGCCGGCAAGGAGTATGGCTCGGGATCCTCGCGGGATTGGGCGGCGAAGGGGCCCCGGCTTCTCGGGGTTAGGGCGGTCATCGCCGAGAGCTACGAGCGCATCCACCGCACCAACCTGGTCTGCATGGGCGTGCTGCCTTTGCAGTTTCCGGAGGGCGAGAGCGCCGCATCCCTTGGGCTGACGGGAACCGAGACCTATGGGATCGAGGGCCTGGACGGAGGCGTCGCTGAGGAGGTCACAGTGCGGGTGGCGACCGGCGACGACTCCGAGCGCACCTTCAAGGCACAGGTCCGGATCGACACGCCCAACGAGGCGGACTACTACCGCCACGGCGGCATTCTTCAGTATGTCCTGCGGCGCCTGGCCGCCTGAGCCGGGACGAGGATTCGCCATGGAGCTGTCGACCCTCACCGCGGTCTCCCCTGTGGACGGACGGTACGGATCCAAGACGGAGGATCTCCGCCCCATCTTCAGCGAGCTCGGGCTGATCCGGCACCGGGTGCTGATCGAGGTCCGCTGGCTGCAGGCCCTCGCGGACCACCCCGGCATCCAGGAGGTTCCGCCCCTGTCGGGGCACGCTGCGAACATCCTGAACGGCATCGCGGGCAACTTCTCGGAAGAAGACTCCCACCGTATCAAGAACATCGAGCGCACCACCAACCATGACGTCAAGGCCGTGGAATATTTCATCAAGGAGCGCATCGCAGGGAACAGTGAGCTGGAGGCGGTGAGCGAATTCATTCACTTCGGCTGCACCTCGGAGGACATCAACAACCTGGCCCATGCGCTCATGCTGCGCGAAGGGCGGGGGCAGGTGCTGATCCCTCAGATGGACGAGCTCATCGATGCGATCCGGGCCATGGCTCATGAGCACGCCGACCTGCCGATGCTCTCCCGCACCCACGGCCAGCCCGCCTCCCCGACAACCCTGGGCAAGGAAATGGCCAACTTCGCTTACCGGCTGGCCCGCCAGCGCAATCAGCTGGCGGACGTCCAGTTGCTGGGAAAGATGAATGGCGCGGTTGGCAACTACAACGCCCATCGCGTCGCCTACCCGGACGTCGACTGGCCGGGGTTGGGTCAACGTTTCGTGGAATCCTTCGGCCTCACTTGTAACCCTTATACGACCCAGATCGAACCCCATGACTACATGGCGGAGCTGTTTGACGCCGTCGGCCGCTTCAACAGCGTCCTGATTGATTTCTGCCGTGACGTCTGGGGCTACATTTCCCTGGGGTATTTCCGTCAGCGCACAGTCGCCGCTGAAGTCGGCTCCTCCACCATGCCCCATAAGGTGAACCCCATCGACTTCGAGAATGCGGAGGGGAATCTCGGGCTCGCCAACGCGATCCTCGGGCACCTCGCCCAGAAGCTCCCCATCTCCCGCTGGCAGCGGGACCTCACGGACTCCACCACTCTGCGCAACCTGGGGGTCGGGTGGGCCCACACCAGTATCGCCCTGTCCTCCGCCATGCGGGGCATCGCCAGGCTCGAGGCCGACCGCCAGCGGCTTCAGGCCGATCTCGCTGCCAACTGGGAGGTGCTCGCGGAGGCCGTTCAGACCGTGATGAGGCGCTACCGGGTGGAGCAGCCCTACGAGAAGCTGAAGGAGCTGACGCGCGGCCAGCAGATCGGCCGCGCGGAGCTGGCCAGCTTCGTGGACACCTTGGAGATCCCGGCGGAGGCCAAGACCGCCCTCAAGACATTGGAGCCTTGCACATACATCGGCAACGCCCCGGACCAGGCGCGCGCGCTCTGACGGCGGGGAGTCGTGGCGCCTGTCACTAACCCAATAAAGAAGCCGACCGCGAGAGCCGCGGTCGGCTGCTCTTGGGCTCGATGATCCCTCTGCGGGTCAAGCGCTAGGCGCCCTCGCCCGGGGTGGCAAGCGTGATGGTCGCCCGACGCTGCTCCACGCTATACGGATCCACGCCCGGCAGCATATCCAGCTTGCCCCTGCTCTCCGCAGGTGCGATGTCCTGCGCGGGAATGCCCTTGGAGATCATGTAGTCACGCACGGTCTCTGCGCGCTTGAGGCCCAGCGTATAGTTGTAGGACTCCGAGCCCTTGGCATCCGTATGACCCACGACGGTAATCCTTTCCTCCACCGGGGTCTGCTTGATTTCGGAAATGTAATTGTCGAGCCGGTACAGCTCGTTGTCGTTCACGATATTCTGGAGACGGTACTTGTCGAACTCGAAGTTCAGCCGCACATCGAATTTCTTCGGGGGGGCCGGCCTGGCGCAGGGCGGAAGGTTGGTCGGGCCGTCCTCGCTCTGCCAGCACTCGCCCGCACTGTTGACCCACAGCTGACCCTTGGGAAAATCCCGGCCGCCATCGGCGTACCAGTAGGTTTCATTCTTCATCCCGTCCGCGGCCGAAGCCGAAAATATCGGGGCCGCCAAGGCCAGGGCCAATGCGGCCGGAGCGGACAGCCTTAGAATGCGAAGGGCCTTATTGACTTTGGACATGTTTGTGTTTCCTTCTCTCGGGTTGAAAAGACGTGGCTAGAAATCGGCAGCTCGGCATTGCACAACTGGGAACCAGCCGGAGAGGCACCACTCCTCAGGTCGCCAATCCCGACCGGTCGGATGATGCGTTTCCGAAGGCATGCCTCCCCAAAAAAAACGGCATTTGCAGCACGCACGATGACGAAGACTCCGTCAATGCTTATTCTAACGTAAAATGCCGACAAAAGTGCAACCTTTTTTGTCTCTCAAACAATTCTGCCACTGCCCTTCAGCCCGGTTACCGCAACTCGCTAGAATTATTAAGGAAATAAGGGTGTTCAATCAACGTTACCGGATTAATACTGTGTTCTTTTGGCAACAAACCAAAGGATGATCTTGCGTGAGTGACATGGACACCACCGCAGTGAACCTCCCGGAGTGCATCCTCGGCGAGACGGCCGGCCCCCTCGCGCTGCACGGCCAGTCCGCTGTCCGCGCCGCGGGGATAGGCATGGCGGAGCAGGCCCGACGGGAGCTCCTGATCTTCAGCCACGACCTGGACGCCCCGCTGTACGATCAGCAACCGTTCCTGGACGCGGTGCGCAGGACCGCGCTGCAGTCGGCCGACACCCCGGCGCGAATCCTGGTCTATGAGACGGAGCCGGCGGTACGAAACGGTCATCGGCTGATCGAGCTGGCCCGGCACCTCAGCTCCCGAATCGAGATCCGTCGTGTGCCGACCGAGCTGCAGCAGCGGACAGACGCCTATCTGCTGGCCGACGGCCGGGGTTACCTGTTGCGCCGGCTGGCCGACATCTACGAGGCGACCGCAGATTTTCACGCGCCGCTCGAGGTTCGGCGCCTGAGGGAGCAGTTCGAGGGTATCTGGGAGGTCGCCGAGGCCGACCCGGAGCTTCGGCGTCTCTACCTATGAACCGAGAGACAGCAATTCGTCCGCAAATGAACGCCAAATACGCAAATATTACAAATGGTTGCCTGTCATCCGCCATTCACCTGCCGGGGTAACAACAAAGCTGCCCCGCGGGCCGCCAAGCCGTTGTTTTCATTTGCGTCCATTGGCGTTTATTTGCGGGTACTGCTCTTTTCCGAATGGCTGGGTCACTGAGCCTGTCTTGCGAAGAGATCTGGAAACCTCTTGCTCGCCGGAGGTCGCCCCGTCCGACGAATAGGGGGCCCGATACTTGGCGGTGGTGAAGACCTCGAAGGACGCCCCATCCCTCCAACCGTCTCGCGATAGCCCCGCCTTGACCGCCAGCGCGGAGAGGGTCTCGTTCTGATCCCAGCCCATCTCGGTCGCCACTTCGGGCAGAAACAGCCCATAGTGCTCGCCTTTCTTGAGGATGATACCCTCCTCGCCCACGTGGAACTGGGCGGGGGAATCGATCGGTCGCGGGGCTGAGAGCACACTGACCTCCACGTCCAGGTCATTGAGCTCCTCAGGGCCCACAGGCCGGAAGCGATAGTCACTGCGGGCCGCGTTGATGCCGTTCTCCAGAACGGCCCGATACAGGGGCTTTCGCAGCTGGTCCTCCAGGACATAGCCCACACAGCCCCGCAGGTCGCCGCCGCGCCAGAGGGTGACAAAGGCGCCACCTGGCTTCTCCAGCTCCGGGGGCAGCTTGGCCAGGGCCTGCCGGATCTGCGCGTCCTCCCCGTCCGACTGGCCGAACACCGCGCGTTCCACGCCGAGCACCGCCAGCCGATGGAGCAGCTCGAGATCCGCTGACCCGATGGTGGGCGTATCCGAGCCTTCGGGGGTCCGCCGTCCAGCGACGGACAGCGCCTTGGGCGCAGTGACCGCGAAGGCCGCATAGCTCACCGAATTGAGCCAGTCGCCCGTGAGGGCGCCGCTGGTCGCATAGGCGAGCTGCTCCACCTGCGCGTCCGGAGGCAGGACGTATAGCAGGAGCGCCAGCGCCCGATACCCGCATACCGTGATTCCGGTCTTCGCCTGGTACTTCAGCAGCCCCGGTCCGTCCCGGGCCAGAATCTGCGCGATTGCGCCATCGTCCAGACCCTGAATCTCCTGGGCCACCTGGTCGTCCGGGGGAAACGGCATATAGCCGAAGCGCGGGCCATAGTGCGTGAAATCGCTCGAGACCACCACCAAGGTATGCTCATCGGCGAGCGAGCGCAGCAGATCAGCCGCCACCGGATAGTCGCCCTCTGCGAGCTCCCCGACCAGGATCGGCACCAGCTTCCAGCCGGGCGCAAGGGCCCGCTGCAGCAGCGGCAGCTCGATCTCGATGGAATGTTCCCTGCGGTGGGCGGTCGGGTCCGTCGTCACCAGCTTTGATTGGCGCAGTGCCGCCACCGCTTTCCGGTCCAGAGGGATCTCGCCCAACGGCGTCGCGTAGGCGTCCACGTCCGCGATGGAGAGACCCTTGAAGGCGCTGAAGTGCGAGGGGGCCAGCACGATCACGCGCTCGTAGTGCCGGCCGCGGACCAGGGCGAAGGCCGCCGCCGCGGTCTTGCCGCTGTAGGCATAGCCCGCATGCGGCACCATCAGCGCGCGGATCTCCCCGGTCCGCCCCACGGTGGTCGCTGCGTCCAGCAGCCCGTCTACAGTCTGCCGCAGCGCCTTCGGATCCCCCGGATACCAGCTCCCCGCCAGCGCACTCTCCCGAACCCGCTCAATGGCCCCGGTCGGGGGCGCCAGCAACGCGAGACCCAAGAGCAGGCTGACCCCGCCAGAAGAGAG
>Ga0315535_1001664_pt1 | contig 14629 bp, 14 predicted proteins | sample SalMarSW160220MG_2_FD_203092 | JGI IMG/M metagenome (GOLD analysis project Ga0315535, IMG submission 203092) | Salt marsh sediment microbial communities from the Plum Island Ecosystem LTER, Massachusetts, United States - Salt Marsh Sediment SW1602-20 ...
GCACCTGCGTCCGGCCGGCACGAAACAGGGCTTGCGCCACCTCCTGGGCAATGACGATGCCGCCGATCGCGGGTCCCAATACCACATCCACCCGTTCCGTGGCATAGGCCGCTGCGAGGGTCTCGGCCAGCCGCCGGGCGAATTCCGGGTACTGGGTCACCAGCGCGCACTGCAGGTACTGGTCGGAGTGGTTGCCGGAACTCAAGGCGAAATGTCCGTGGTGCAGGGCGCCCGCTCTTTGAAATATTTTCACAACCGCGTCCGGCGTCATACCACGGCCTCCTCCATTTCCCGCTGGATCTGCCTGACCAGGTTCAAGGGATCCTTGGAGCAGACCACCGGCCGCCCCACCACGATGTAGTCCGCGCCGGCCGCGATGGCTTCGCCCGGAGTCAGCGTCCGCTTCTGATCCCCCTTGTCCGCCCCGCGCGGCCGGATGCCGGGGGTCAGGATGGCAAATTCCGGCCCGCAGGCCTTGCGGATGGCCGTGATTTCCCGGGGGCTTGCGACCACGCCGTCCAGACCCGCCGTCCGGGCCAGGCGGGCCAGCTTGACCACCTGGTTTTCCAGGGTCCGGCGGATACCGAGCTCTTCGCTCACCATCTTCTGGTTGAGGGAAGTCAGTACCGTAACCGCCAGCACCAGGGCCTTGGGCTGGCGCAGTTTATGCGCCACCTCGCGCGCGGCTTTGGCGGCCGCCGCCATCATCTCGCTGCCGCCGCCGGCGTGGACGTTTACCAGGGTTGCCCCCAGGCGGCAAGCCGCGCCCACGGCCGCCTCCACGGTCCGGGGGATATCGTGGAATTTGGCGTCGTAAAAAACGCCGAAGCCCCTGCGCCGCACGAGGGGTACGGCCTCCGGCCCCGCGGCGGTCAGCAGCTGCGCGCCGATTTTATACGTCGTCACCTGGCCCTGCAGGCGGTCCATCAGGCGCCGGGCCTGTTCCAGGTCGTCCACATCCAGGGCGACGAGTAAACGGTCTTTGATTCTCAGCACGAGTTTAGAGTTCCTCCTTGCCCTGAGGGGGATCCACGGTCATCAGCCAGGATTCCTCGTAGCGTTCCCCGGCCTTCGCACCCCGGGCCTTCAGCACCACCAGGTCCGTTCCCTGCGTCCAGGGCCGGGGCAGGCCCAGTTCCAGCCGGCCGGTCTCGGTTCGATAGTCCACGCGCAGGGGAGTGGCTCCCCGCGCAGCAGTCAAACTCTCCGGCAGAATGCGCGCGCGCGCCTCCGGCGCCAGGGTGACCTGGATTTTCTCCAGGGGCCCGGTCACGCGCGCCCCGGGCCGCGGCGAGTAGTCTTCGCACGCCAGCGGCTTGACCCGCAGCAGTTCGCGGAACGTCTCGTCGCGGGTGCCGTGCAGAATCATGTCGCGTTTCCAGCGTTCGCGCGGTGTATCCGGCGTATTGGTTCCTGGATTTACGGTGAACAGCAGGCGATACCCGGCCGCCCGCGCTTCGTCCGCAATCTCCGTGTCCCACAAACCATAGGGATAGGCCAAGGCCGCCACCTCGCCGCCGGTCCAGGCCCGCAAGGTGTCCCGGGAGCCCGCCAATTCCCGGCGCAATCTTGCCTTGCGCTTCTCCGCGCTCTCCCCACGCGCGCGCCGGGTCAATTTCGGATGCGTGGCCGAATGAGACCCGATTTCAAATCCTTCCTGTTGCAGGGTCCGCAGCTGTTCCCGCGTGAGTCCCTTGCGGGCCCCGATGAAGCGCGGATACACGAACAGAGTCGCCGGATACCCGTAGGCCCGCAGCAGCGGGCGGGCGATCTCCCAGAAATCCCGGTAGCCGTCGTCCACGGTGATCAGCACGGGTTTCGCGGGCAGCGCCCGCCCGCCGTCGAGTCCCGCCAGCAGCTGCGAAGCGGTCACGGGCGTGAAGCCTTCCTGCTGAATGATCGCCAGCTGCCGCTGAAATTCCTCCTCGGTCACGAAGTAAGGATCGCTGGCGGCAAACTGCCCGAAACGATGGTAGCACAGGACCGGGATGTCCACGGCCTGCTTGCCCGGCATGGATCCTCCTTCCGCCTGGGCGGGGACGGGTCCGGTGGAGCAGGCCAGAAGCAGGACGGCTCCGGCCAGGATCGTCTGGCACCGCCTCATGGGACCGATTCTCCGGAACGGCCGCGCTCCGAAACCCCCGGGCCCAGACGCCGGATTCCCTGCCGCAAAAACCACCCGAGCACCCCCCCCACCCCGTAGCCCGCCAGCACGTCCAGGGGATAGTGCCCTCCGGAATACACGGAGCCGAAGCCGACCGCCAGCATGAAAAGAACCGCGGGCCAACGCAGCCTCGGATCCAGGCTGGCCGCCACGATCCCCAGGGCCACGGCGCTGGCCGCGTGGGTGGAGGGAAAGGACAAGGACACGGCCGAGAGATTCTGGAGATTCGCGGAAAGGTGAACCTCGGGCAGCGCCAGGAAGGGGCGCGGGCGGTCAAAAAACGGCTTCAGCCAGTAGTTATGCAGGAGATTGGAGAGCACCACGGCCGCCGCCCCCCAGACGGCGAGTGCCGCGGTCGACTTCCAGCCGTTGGACCACGCGTACAGCAGCAGGGCCAGCGCGAGCAGGGCCAGGATCAGATAATCGTTGGCCAGGAAGAACGTCACGTCCGCGGCGGGGCGGAAGTACAGGACGGAATTCACGTACCGGAAGGCGGCGACATCCGCGTGCACGACGGTCCCGAGCAGGGCGGCGGCGGTCATCAGCGGCCCGCCCCGATCAAGGCCCGCAGCGACCCGAACCGGCCGGCCGCCGCATAACGGCGCAGCCCTTCGGCCACTTGGGAGCCGGCGGCGGGTTGGCGGAAGGTTCCGGTTCCGATCTGAACCGCGCTGGCTCCGGCCAGGAGGAATTCCACGGCGTCCTCGGGCGTTTCGATGCCCCCGCATCCCACCACGGGAATTTTAACCGCGCCCGCGGCCTTGTACACCATTGCCAAGGCGACGGGTTTAATGGCCGGGCCGGATAACCCCCCCGTGCCATAGGCCAAGGCCGGACGGCGCCGGAAAATGTCCAGCCTCATCCCCAGCAGGGTGTTGATGAGGGTCAAGGCGTCGGCGCCGCCCTGCTCGGCTGCCTGCGCCAGCGGGAGGATGTCGGTGACATTGGGTGAGAGCTTGACCCACAACGGCCAGGTCGTTTCCCGCCGGACGGCTCGGACCAAGCGTTCCAGCGTTTTCGGATCCCGTCCGAATTCCATGCCGCCGGCCTGCACATTGGGACAGGACACATTCAGTTCGATGCCGGCCAGGCCGCGCTCGGGCTGCAAACGCTCCACCACGCGCAGGTATTCCGTCTGCGTGGAACCGGCGACATTGGCCAAAACCGCGCACGGCATCCGGCGCAGGGCCGGGAGCTTTTCCCGGCAAAAGGCCTCCACCCCCACGTTGGCCAGGCCGATGGCGTTGAGCATGCCGGCGGCGCATTCCACCACCCGCGGCATGGGATTGCCGGCTCTGGGCCGCAGCGTGATGCTCTTGGCGATGATTCCGCCGACGGCCTTAAAATCCAGCCAGCCGCGCAGCTCCTCGCCGTAGCCGCAGGTGCCGGACGCCAGCAGCACGGGATTGCGCAGCCGGAGGCCGCCGACCGTGACGGCCAGGGAAGGTTGTCGGCGCTTATTCTTCTTCATGCCACTCCACATCCTCGGCCGGAAAAACCGGCCCGTCTACGCAGACCCGCCGGTATTCGCCCTTCACCCGCACCACGCAACCGTTGCATACGCCCAGACCGCAGGCCAGGGTTTCTTCCAACGAAACCTCGGCGGGCAGGCCGTACCGCCGCGCCAGCCGGGCCACGGCCGCCAGCAGGCCGCGCGGACCGCAGGCCGCGATCCGCACCGGCCGGCCGCGCCCGCGCAGGCGTTCCGACAACAGGTCCGCGGCCGTTCCGCGCATTCCGGTGCCGCCGTCCTCGGTGGCGCAGGCCACGCGCGCGCCCGCCCGCCGCAGTTCGTTCCGCAGGAGCAGGTCTTCGGTGCAGCGTCCCCCCACCAGGGCTTCCACCGCGCAGCCGCGGGCGCGCAGGCGCTCGGCTAAAAAGAGCAGCGGCGCCACGCCGTAGCCTCCCCCCACCAGCAGACGGGGTTCCCGGCCGGCCAGCGAATAACCCCGGCCCAAAGGGCCGAGAAGATCCAACGTCTCGCCCACGCGCCGGGCGGCCAGCCAGCGCGAGCCGGGCCCGACCGCCTTCACCAGCACTTCCACCTGGGTCGCGGTCGCGCGGCAGATGGAAAAGGGCCGGCGCCAAAACGGCGCCGGGCCGCCGCCGGTGCGAATTTCAAGAAATTGCCCGGGCCGGGCGCCCCGGGCGACGGCGGGCGCGGACAGCGTCAGGTGCGCGAAGTCTCCGAAACGGCGGATTCGATGCAGACGTGCCACCGGGTTGCTCCTTTTATACGCCGCCGGCCGGAAGACCGCCGGACCGGCGCACCGCAAATGCAGGATCGGCGTGGATGACCCGGCCCGCCACCAAGGTGGCCAGAACCCGGCCCTTCACCCGCCGGCCGTCGAACGGCGTGTTGTTGGACTGGCTGACAAACTCCGCCGCCCGGATTTCGCGCTCGCCCTCGGCGTCGAAAATCACCACGTCCGCGTCCGCGCCCGCCGCCAGGGTCCCTTTGGGAACCTTCAGAATCCGCGCCGGGTTGCTGGTCAGGCGCCGGAGCGTTTCCAGCAGGGACAGCCGGCCCGTGGCCGTCACGGCCGTCAAGACCAGGGACAGGGAGGTTTCCAGCCCGCTGATGCCCGGTGCGGCCAGAACGAACTCCATGTCTTTCTCCCGGCGGGAATGCGGGGCGTGGTCCGTGGCGACGGCGTCCAGGGTCCCGTCGGCGAGTCCCGCCAGGAGGGCTTCCCGGTCGGAGGCCTCCGCGATCGGCGGGTTGACGCGCACGTTGCTGTTGTAATCCGCCAGGCATTCGTCCGTCAAGACCAGATAGTGCGGCGCCGTCTCGGCCGTCACCCGGACGCCCCGCTGCTTGGCTTCGCGGATGATGCGCACCGCGCCCGCGGTGGAGACGTGCGGAATGTGGATGCGGCTGCCCGTTTCCTCGGCCAGGATGACGTCGCGGCTGATCATGACTTCCAGCGCGGAACGCGGCACCCCGCTCAATCCCAGTTTGGCGGCCGTGAACCCCCCGTGGGCCACGCCCTTGCCGGACAGGGAGCGTTCCTCCGCGTGATTGATCACCAGCAGGTCGAGCATGCCCGCGTACTGCAGGGCGCTGCGCATCAGCATGGGCGAGGACACCGGGTTGCCGTCGTCGGAGACGGCCTTGACGCCGGCCGCCTGCAGCTCCCCCATCTCGGCCAGTTCCTCACCCCGCCGCCCCTTGGTGATGCACGCCACCGGATACACGTTGACCACGCCCTGCTGCCGGGCCTTGGAAAAGATGAGGTCCACCATGGCCAGGTTGTCCACCGGCGGATCCGTGTTGGGCATGCAGGCCAGCGACGTGATGCCCCCGGCGGCGGCCGCCCGCGTGCCGGAAGCGATGGTTTCCTTGTACTCCTCCCCCGGTTCGCGCAGGTGCACGTGCAGGTCCACCAGGCCCGGCGCCACGGCCAGGCCCTGCGCCTCGAAGATTTCATCCCCGGGTTCGGGCCGTTTTGCCCCCGGAGGGGTGATGGCCTGAACGCGGCCTGCGTCCAGCCACAAATCCCCGACCGCGTCATGACCGCTGGCCGGATCCAGGATCCGCCCGTTTTTAATCAAGGTTCTCATCCGCGCCTTCACCTCCGGAAAGAAGGTACAACACCGCCATGCGCACCGCCACGCCGTTGGTCACCTGGTCTAAGATCACGGAGTTGGGTCCGTCCGCCACCCGGGGCGAGATCTCGATGCCCCGGTTCATGGGGCCGGGATGCATAATGAGGACGTCCGGCTTGGCCAGGCCCAGGCGGCGGGCATTGATCCCGTAGAGGTTGGCGTATTCCCGGCTGCTGGGGAAATACTTGCCGTCCTGACGCTCCAGCTGGATGCGCAGGATATTGATGACGTCGGCGCCCGTGATGGCCTCCTCCAGGCGGTGATGGACTTCCACGCCCAGGCGTTCGAAGCAGCGCGGCACCAGCGTCGCCGGGCCGACCACCCGCACCGTGGCGCCCAGCTTCCGCAGGCCGTGCACGTTGGAACGCGCCACGCGGGAATGCAGAATATCGCCCACCAGGGTCACGACCAGACCTGAAAAATCGTGCTTGCACTCCCGGATGGTGTACAGGTCCAGGAGGCCCTGGGTGGGATGTTCATGCGTCCCGTCGCCGGCGTTGACCACGCTGGCGTGGATGTGTTCCGCCACGAAGTTCACGGCGCCGGAACAGGCGTGGCGCATGATGATGGTGTGGACATTCATGGCCTCGATGTTGCGCACGGTGTCCAGGAGACATTCGCCCTTTTGCAGGGACGAGGAGGAGGCGGTAAAATTCACCACGTCCGCGCTCAGGCGCTTGGCCGCCAGTTCAAAGGAGGTGCGGGTGCGGGTGGAGGGTTCGAAGAAAAGGTTGACCACGGTCTTGCCGCGCAGGGCGGGAACCTTTTTGATCGGCCGCTGGCCGACCTCCTTGAAGGACCGGGCCGTGTCCAGGATCAGCTGGATCTCCTCCCCCGACAGGCCTTCGAGCCCCAGCAGGTCTTTACGCTGTAAAGGCACCTCTCATCCCTCCTTCGCTTCCTCACCGGGTTCCCGTTCGTAGATGAAGACGCCTTCCTCGCCGTCCTGCTCCCGCAGGTGGACGGCCACGTTTTCCCGCTGGGAAGTCGGCACGTTCTTGCCGACGTAGTCCGCGTGGATCGGCAGCTCCCGGTGGCCCCGGTCCACCAGGACGGCCAGCTGCACCGAGCGGGGACGGCCGTAGTCGTTCAGTTCATCCATGGCGGCCCGGATGCTGCGACCGGTGTAGAGGACGTCGTCCACCAGCACCACGTGCTTGCCCTCCAGGTCGAAGGGCAGGTGGCTGGGACGGTTGCTGGCCGCGGCCTGCGTGCTGCGCGCCAAATCATCCCGGTGAAAGGTGATGTCCAGGGCGCCCACCGGCGGCGGGGCGCCCTCGATCCGGCCGATGTGCTCGGCGATGCGGTGCGAAAGCACGTCCCCGCGCTGCAGGATGCCGATCAGCACCAGTTGGCCGGTGCCATGGTTGCGCTCGAGGATCTCGTGGGCGATGCGCGTCAAGGCCCGGCGGATCCCCTCGGCGTCCAGAATCTGGGCTTTTTTGGGTTTAGGCATGCGGCCCTCCCGCGTGCGTGGCGTCTGGAATAAAAAAGCCTCCCGCTGCCGAAGCAGCCCGGGAGGCGGAGGATGGACTGGGGAGGATGGAGCCAGCAAACATGGGGCCAAACCCTTCCTAGCTTCGCGGAGCTAGATTAAAGGATAGGATCAGTTTTCGACAATACACCGGGAGCCTCGGTCTGTCAAGCTTTATCCGCCGCGCGCCGCCGGTGCTGCGTAGGGCCAAGAAGAAAAACCGGGGAAACCAAACGGCCCCCCGGTTTTCCATATCGTTTCACCTTACGGGTGATTTTCCGCTTACTTTTTCTTCGTAGCTTTTTTCTTCGCCGCCTTCTTCGCCTTCTTCACTGCCATTGGTTCACCTCCTCTCCTGCGATCTATATACTTTTTATACCACAGATCATTGAGGAGGAAAATATTTTTTTGCGTTGAAAAATATTTTTCTTGCCCGCGGCGTCTATTCCACCGTCACCTTGGTCATGACGTCCCCGACGCGGATCTTCCGGACCACATCCATGCCCTCCGTGACCTGCCCGAAGACCGTGTATTGCCCGTTCAAACCCGGCTGCGGTTCGAGGCAGATGTAAAACTGGCTGCCCGCCGAATCCGGATCCGCGGAGCGGGCCATGGCCACGGTTCCGGCCAGATGGGGCCGGGAATTGAATTCCGCCTTCACGGTGTAGCCGGGACCGCCCGTGCCGTCGCCCTTCGGGTCGCCGCCCTGGATCACGAATCCCGGCACCACACGGTGAAAGGTCAGGCCGTCGTAAAATCCCTTGCGGGCCAGCTGGATGAAATTGTCCACCGTCTTCGGGGCCTCCGCGGGAAAAAACTTGAACCGGATCGTCCCCTTGCTGGTTTCGATGACGGCCTGGCTCGGCTGGTCTGGAACGGTCATGTTGCCTCCTTCTTTCTGGGTATTTTGCGTCGTGGCGGGAGTATCCGGCGGAAGTTCCACGCCGGCGCAGCCCGCCAGCAGCAGGATCAACCCCCACGCCTGGATCCGTGCCCATCTGTGCATCATCTTGTTCCTCCTGAAATGGATTTTCCCCGCGGGGGTTTCTCCTGAAGCCTAGCGCCGGACGCCGGCTGCCGCCGGCGCCAGTACGCTTTTCAAGGCGTTTAAGAGACCGCCGGCCAGGAGAATCTGCAGCTGCCGGGAGGTCAGCGGGCACAGCATTTCCCACTCCTCCCCCGTGCTAAGATTCCGCACCAGGACCGGCTGTCCGGCGGACAAACGCCGCTTGACCTCCGGTAAGGCCAGTTCCTGCCCGGGCAGGATCTGTTCGTAATTGGCCGGATACTTGAAACTCAAGGGGACGATCCCGAAATTGATCAGGTTGGCCTGGTGGATGCGGGCGAAGGATTTGGCCAGCACGGCGCGAACCCCCAGGGTGCGGGGCGCCAAGGCCGCGTGCTCCCGGGAGGACCCCTGGCCGTAGTTTTCGCCGCCCACGATATAACCGCCATGGAACTGCTGCGCGCGGGCCGCGAATTGGGAATCGATTCCGCTGAAGGCGTACTGGGCCAGCGCGGGGATGTTCGAGCGCAGGGGCAGAATCTTGGCGCCGGCGGGCATGATGTCGTCCGTCGTGACGTTGTCCCCCAGTTTCAGCAGGACCCGGCCCGTGTCCGATTCAGGCCACGGCGGCATGGCCGGCAGAGGCGCGATGTTCGGCCCCCGCACGATCCGGACCCGCCGGCCGTCCCGGGGCGGCCGGACCAGCAGGCTGTCGTCCAAGTCCGCGCGCTGCGGCACGGCGAACCTGCGGGCAAGCCGCAGGCGCCGGGGATCCACCATTTCGCCGGCCAAAGCCGCGGCGGCGGCGGTTTGCGGCGAGACCAGGTAGACTTTGGCGTTGGCCGTCCCGGAGCGGCCGCGGAAATTGCGGTTGAAGGTCCGCAGGCTGACCGCGTCCGAGGCCGGGGATTGACCCATGCCGATGCAGGCTCCGCAGGCCGGTTCCATGACGCGGGCGCCCGCCTGGATCAGCGCCGCCAAGGCCCCGTTTTTCGCCAGCATGCCCAGCACCTGCTGGGAGCCGGGGGATAGGACCAGCGATACCTCGGGGTGCACGCGCTTGCCGGCCAACAGGCGCGCCACGGTCACCAAGTCGGCCAGGGAAGAATTGGTGCAGGAGCCGATGACCACCTGCTGGACTTTCACTCCGCGCAGATCCTTCACCGGCACCACCGCGTCCGGTGAATCCGGTTTGGCGGCCAAAGGCTCGAGGCTTTCCAGGTCCAGTTCGATCCGTCCGCCGCTGAATTCCGCTTCCGCGTCCGCGGACAGGGGCGAATAATCCTTCTCCCGGCCCTGGTACTTCAAGAAGGCGCGCGTGATCTCGTCTGCGGGAAACAGGCTGGAAGTGGCGCCGGTCTCGGCGCCCATGTTCGTGACGGTGGCCCGCTCGGGCACGCTTAAAGAGGCCAGGCCGGGCCCGCTGTATTCCAGGATTTTGCCCACTCCGCCCTTGACGCTCAAGCGCTGCAGGACTCGCAGAATCAGGTCCTTGGCCGACACCTGGGGCGACAACCTGCCCTTCAGCCTGATGTTCACCACCGCCGGACAGACCAGGTAAAAGGGCGCGCCGCCCATGGCCGCCGCCACATCGAGTCCCCCGGCGCCGATGCCGAGTTGGCCCAGGCCGCCCGCGGTCGGCGTGTGGGAATCCGAGCCCAGCAAAGTGGTGCCGGGACGGCCGAAGCGCTCCAGGTGCACCTGATGGCAGATGCCGTTGCCGGGCCGGGAGAAGATCGCGCCATAGCGGGCGGCCATGCTTTGCAGGAAGGCGTGGTCGTCGGCATTCTCGAAGCCGGTCTGCAGGGTGTTGTGGTCCACGTAGGAAACCGAAAGCCCGGTCCGAACGCGGTCCAGGCCCAGGGCCTCGAACTGCAGCCAGGCCATGGTGCCGGTCGCATCCTGGGTCAGTGTTTGCTCGATGCGCAGGGCCAGCGGCCGTCCCGGCGAGACTTCCCCGTCCACCCGGTGGGCGGACAATATTTTTTCCGCGGCCGTTTGCGGAACGCGCGCAGTTTTCAAACGATAGCGCCGCGCCGATTTCGGGCCGCGGACCGCATGGAGTTTTTTCCGACCCGGCACGGTTTATTCCCCCTTCTTCCCGTATTTGCCGCGCTCTTTTTTAAACAAGTCGTCCCCTTTTTGATCCAGAGCCACCACGGCCGGGAAATTTTCCACCCGCAGACAGTGTATCGCCTCCGGCCCCAGTTCCTCGTAGGCCACCACCGTCGCGCCCTTGACCTTGGACCCGTAAAAAGCGCCCGCTCCGCCGGCCGCGGCCAGATAGATGACCCCGAACCGCATCAATTCGGACACGGCGCCCGCGCTTAAAGGGCCTTTGCCCATGACCGCGTTCACGCCGGCTTGGATCAACGACGGCAAATACGTTTCCATGCGCTGGCTGGTGGTGGGTCCGACCGCCCCCACCACCTGGTCGGGAGCCGGCGGCGTGGGGCCGGCGAAATATACCAGCTGCCCGCGCAGGTCCACGGGCGGAGTTTTGCCTTCGAACAGAAGTTCATTGATGCGTCCCAGGGCCGCGTCCCGGGCGGTAAACAGCGAACCCGTGAGGTTCACCCACTGCCCGGTCACCAGCTCGCTCAGCACGTTTTTTTCCAGGGGGATCTTCAGCCACAGGGCGTTCATAGCACGATCTCCTTGAGGCGGTGGCTGTGGCATTCCAGGTTGACGGCCACGGGCAGGGAGGCAATGTGACAGGGCGCCGCCTCGATGGCCACGGACAGGGCCGTGGTGGTTCCGCCCCAGCCTTGCGGGCCGAGGCCGGATTCATTGAGGTGGTTCAAGATGACGTTCTCCAGGTACGCCAGCTCGGGGTCGGATGAGGATTCCCCGATTTTGCGCAACAAGGCCCGTTTCGCCAGCAGCGGCGCGGTTTCGAAATTTCCGCCCAGCCCCACTCCCACGAGGAGCGGCGGGCAGGCGGCGGCGCCGCGGGCGCTCACGGTCTGCACCACGAATTCGCTGATGCCGTGGCGGGCCGCGGCGGGGGGCAGCATCGTCATGGCACTGGCATTCTCGCACCCGCCGCCTTTGGCCAGCACGGTCAATTTCAAGACCTTGCCGGGGACGATTTCGTAATGGATGACGGCCGGGGTATTGTCGCCGGTGTTGCCCCGCTGCACCGGATGCACGGCCACGGAATTCCGCAGGCGCCCCTGCGCGGTCGCCCCGCGCACGCCGGCTTGGATGGCCTCGGCCAGCGAGCCTTCCGTGACCGCCACCTCCTGCCCGATCTGGACGAAGATCACCGCCAGCCCCGTGTCCTGGCAGAGGGGGTGGACTCCGGCCGACGCCATGCGCGCGTTCTCCAACAGGAGTTCGAGCGCCTGGCGCCCGAGGGGTGAAGCTTCCCGGGTCAGGGCGGCCTCCAGGGCGGCTTTCATCTCTGGCAACATAACGTAATTGATTCCCTGCAAGGCGCCGCTGACGGCGGCGGCAACGTCCGCGGCTTTGATTTCACGCATCGCCTTCACCTCCTGCCCCCGCCCCGGGGCGCCGGTGGGTCACTCGTTCGCCAGATAACCGTCGATTTGTGCGCAGAGGGTCCTCACCGTCCGGGCGGAGCGGGTGAGTCCCTCCTGGTCCTCGGGCGCCAAGGGGATCTCCTGGACACGCTCCACGCCTTCCCGGCCCAGAACCACGGGGACGCCCAGGACCTGGGAACGAAACCCGTATTCCCCTTCCAGCCACACCGCGCACGGCAGCACGGCCTTTTCGTCCCGCAGGATCGCCGCCACCATGCGGGCCGTGGCCGCGGAGGGCGCGTAAAAAGCGCTCCCGGTTTGCAGCCAGCGCACAATCTCGGCGCCGCCCTGGCGCGTACGCTGGATGATCGTTTCCAGCTTCTCCGGGGGCAGCGCTTCGGCGGCCGGGCGGCCGCGGACGCGGGCGTGGGACAGGCAGGGGACCATGTCGTCGCCATGGCCGCCCAAAACCACGGCCTCAATCTGCGCGGGAGACGCGTCCAGGGCCTCGGCGATAAAACTGCGGAAACGGGCCGTATCCAGGAGGCCCGCCATGCCCAGCACGCGCTTCCGCGGAAAACGCGAAACCTTCAAGGCCGTGTACACCATCGCATCCAGGGGATTGGTCACCACGATGAGGACGGCGAAGGGCGAAGCCTGAGCCACCTCGCCGACGACGGAGCTGACGATCTTGAAATTGGTTTTCAGCAGGTCGTCCCGGCTCATGCCGGGCTTGCGGGCCGCGCCGGAGGTCACCACCACCAAGTCCGAATCGGCCGTATCGGAATAACGGTCCGTTCCCGTCACCCGGCAGCGGTAGCCGAGGATCGGCGCCGCCTGGTTCAAATCCAGTGCCTTCCCCTTGGCCAGGCCTTCCACCACGTCGACCAGCACCACGTTCCCGAGCTCCTGCTCGAGCAGGCGCTGGGCCAGCGTGGCGCCCACGTTCCCGGCCCCGACCACGGTGATTTTCGGAAAAGCCATTTTCCGCCTCCTGGGAAAGCGCGCCGTGCGCGGACTTCGCCCCCAGCGCCTGGGGGCCGGAGGAGCAGCCGGGCGTTATCATAACACAAACCCCCGGAAAAGCGTAGGGGCGAACGTTTCGTTCGCCCCAGGCGCGGCTCCGACGGGAACCGGGTGAAATGAGCCGGAAGGAGTCAGCCGAGATGCCTGATGATGGCCTCGGCGAACTCGCTGCACTTGACTTCCCGGCTGCCGGGCAGCTGGCGCGCCAGGTCGTAGGTGACGGTCTTGTCCAGGAGTGTTTGTTCCAGGGCCCGGGTGACGGCCTGGGCGGCCTCCGCCCATCCCAGATGCTCCAGGAGCATGACACCCGACAGGATCAAGGAGCTCGGATTGACTTTGTCCAGGCCGGCGTATTTGGGGGCCGTCCCGTGCGTGGCCTCGAACAAGGCCACCCCTTCGCCGAGGTTGGCGCCGGGGGCCATGCCCAGTCCGCCCACCTGCGCGGCGCAGGCGTCGGACAGGTAGTCGCCGTTCAAGTTGGGCGTGGCGATCACGGAGTATTCATCCGGGCGCAGCAGCACCTGCTGGAACATGGCGTCGGCGATCCGGTCTTTGATGAGCACCCGTCCGGGAGGAATCCGGCCCCCGTGCTTTTCCGCCATTTCCTTTTCCGTTACGGTGAGGTCGGCGAACTCCCGGGCCGCGACTTCATACCCCCAGTCGCGGAAGGCTCCTTCCGTGAACTTCATGATGTTGCCCTTATGCACCAGCGTGACCGAGGGCCGGCGATGGTCCAGCGCATAACGGATGGCCGCCGCCACCAAGCGCGCGCTGTTCCTCCGGGTCATGGGTTTCAGCCCGAGGCCGGCCTCCGGTTCCACGGGCGCGCCGAGTTCGCGGGTCACGAAAGCCGCCAGTTTCCGGGCGGATTCGCTCCCGGACTGCCATTCCAAGCCGGCGTAGACGTCTTCCGTGTTCTCCCGGAAAATGACCACGTCCAATTTTTCCGGGTGCACGACGGGAGAAGGCGTGCCCCGGTAATAGCGCACGGGCCGCACGCAGGCAAACAGATCCATCTCCTGCCGCAGGCTGACATTGAGGGAACGGAATCCCCCGCCCACCGGCGTGGTCAGGGGGCCCTTGATGGCCACACGGTAGCGCCGGATGGCGGCCAGGGTTTCGGCCGGCAGGGCGGAAAGGCCCGCGGCGACCGCTTTTTCCCCGGCCAGAATCTCCCGCCAGGCGATGGCGCGCCGCCCGCCGAAAGCCGCGGCCACGGCTGCATCCAGGACACGGCGGCTGGCGGCCCAGATGTCCGGTCCGATGCCGTCGCCTTCAATGAAAGGAATGATGGGACGGTCCGGAACCCGGAGCTCGCCGCCGGCCCAGCCGATTTCCCGGCCGCCGGCCTGGTCCCGGGAAACAGGCGGGTTCACAGGTTCTCTTCTCCGGAGGTCTCGTAGGCGACCCATTCCGAAAAATGCACGCGGGCCTGTTCCCACATCTCCTCGTCGGAAATTCCCGTGTTGCGGCCTTGTGCGTACTGCTGATCCACCCAGTTTTTGATCGCGATGACGCCCGGATCGTTTTTCGTCACCTTGACGTTTTCCGGGATGCTCAGGCGCTGGTTGACCCAGTAGGCAATGCCGGCCGCGCCGGATTTGTCCGTGATGCCGATGTCCACCGGACGCTTCAGGACTTTTTCCGTGTCGAAGATATTGTAGATTTCCTGGTCCTTCATCAGGCCGTCCGCATGGATGCCCGCCCGCGTGACGTTGAAATTGGCTCCGACCAGGGGCTGGTTGGCGGGAATTTTATAGCCGATTTTCTTCTCGAAGTACTGGGCCACCTCGGTAATGACCGAAGTATCCATTCCGTCCGGGGAACCGCGCAGCCCGATGTACTCGATCACCAGCGCCTCGATG
>Ga0315535_1001666_pt1 | contig 14626 bp, 9 predicted proteins | sample SalMarSW160220MG_2_FD_203092 | JGI IMG/M metagenome (GOLD analysis project Ga0315535, IMG submission 203092) | Salt marsh sediment microbial communities from the Plum Island Ecosystem LTER, Massachusetts, United States - Salt Marsh Sediment SW1602-20 ...
CCGGGGTGCCGGTGCAGCGGCCATGAGCCGATGGTACGCGGTGGCTCCGACCCCGTTCCATCCCGGCGGACGACACGTCGATGGCCTGTCGCCGATGCGCCACCCGGGTCGAACGGTGACCTCACGCACCGGAAACGGAGCCGTTCCGTCCAGGACGGGCGACCCGGGCCGAAGCGATCTTGTTCGGGCGTTCCCGCCGGCAGTAGGCTACCGAGGTCACCGCCACGGCCCGCCCAGATGGAGCCGCATCGCTGAACCGCATCGTCCGGGCGACGATGGTCGCCCTCCTCACCGGGGTCATCGGGGCCGCGGGCGCTGTCGCGCCCGCGCTTGCGGCTGCGCCTGTGCCGCGCGTGGTGCTGATCGTGGGTCCGGTTGGCTCGCTCACGTCGAGCTACCGCGCGATCGCGAACGACGCGGCTGGTGAGGCGCAGGCCGCGGGTGCCGAGGTCGTCAAGGTCTACTCCCCCAACGCGACCTGGTCGGCGGTCAAGCAGGCCGTCACGGGCGCCTCGATCGTGGTCTACCTGGGTCACGGCAACGGCTGGCCGAGCCCGTACCGCAACGAGCTGTATCCGCCGACCCAGGACGGCTTCGGCCTCAATCCCGTTGTCGGCGTCGATGACGTGGGCCACCAGTACTTCGGGGAGGCGTCGATCCAGCACCTGCGGCTGGCGGCAAACGCCGTGGTGCTGCTCAGCCACCTGTGCTACGCCAGCGGCAACAGCGAGCCGGGTCTGCCCGAGGGGACGCGGGACCAGGCCATCGCCCGGGTCGACAACTTCGCCGCAGGCTTCATTCGCGCCGGCGCTCAGGCCGTGGTCGCCGAGGCGCACGCGGGCCCGGCGTACTACGTGAGGCAGCTGCTGCGAACCCAGCTCAGCATCGAGCGGATCTGGAGCGCTGCGCCGAGCGCACATGGCAACGCGTTCGGCGTGGTCAGCGAGCGGTCGCCGGGGTACACCGAGCAGCTCGATCCGGATCGCGCCAGCGGCGGCTTCAACCGGTCGCTCGTGTCGCGGGGCGTGACGGCGAGCCAGGTTCGGTCCGGCGCAACCGGCACGACGTCCGGGGTGGTCACCGAGCCTGTCGTCGAACCCTCGCTCGTCGACCAGGGCATCCGGTTCGGTGATCTCAGCCTGGGCGCGCTGCCGATCGCTTCGACCACCACCCAGCTGACGCTGCCGGTCGCGGGACACGGCGCCAAGCTGATCCCGGCCGGCGCCCAGGTCGGCATCCGATGGGATCCGATCCTGCTCGACCCGCAACCGGCGAACTCCGAGGATCCGGGCGTGGCCCCGGCTCAGCCCTCGTCGCCCGATGCGTCCGCGTCGCCGGCACCGCCCTCGTCGCCCGATGCGTCCGCGTCGCCGTCGCCCGGTCCCGGGTCATTGCCGTCGAACCCGGCGCTGCAGCCTGATCCGGCAACCACACCGGAACCGACGTCCTCGTCGCTTCCGGGCGTCCAGCCCGCGACCCCGCCCGAGCCCCCGAGCGTCGATCTCGTGGCTCCCGAGCAACTGGGTAACGTCGTCGTGGTCGGGAAGGTCACGCGCTCCGGGAAGGGTCTCGGCATGACGGTCACCTACCCGTCGGCGCCCGGGCTGTACCGGCTGGTCGCCACCCTGCACGCACCCTCCGGCGTCGCCTATGACGTGGCCACGCAGGCGCTCCTCACCCCTGCCCTCGTCCGCGTTGGCGGACCGGTCGCGGTGGCCTACGGCGCACCCGCCTCGTTCGCGATAACCGCCGGCGTGCCGGCACCCGTTGCGGTTCGTGTCGTGAACGCCGGCTCGGAGAGCTGGGACGTCGACACCGACCAGCCGCCCGACGGCACGGCCGAGGAGATCCTGTCCTGGCTGCGCACCTCGCGAAGCCCGGCGAAGCTCGTCGCGACCTGGGTGTCCACCGCGAGCCAGGCGGTTCCAGATCCGGTGACGACCGTTCTCGATCCGACGATCGCCGCTCCCGGCGGCAGCGCGATGGTCACGCTCGAGCTCCAGGCACCGACGGCGCCGGGCAACTACCTGCTGCTGCTGGACGTGATCTCGCCCGCGCATGGACCGCTGTCGGCGCTGGGCAGCGCTCCGGCCCTCATCCGCGTCGCGGTCTCGGGCACCGGAGCCGTGCCGGGGCCGTCCGCGGCGCCGGAACCGTCCGTCGCGCCGGGCGGATAGGCGGCCCGGGCCGGCCACGAAGCTCCGCGCCCGCGGACGCTCGCTCGACTTGCCCGGATACCCGTGGAGCGGGCACCGACGACGGACTTGACCACGTCGGTACTGGCCTGGCGCTCCACCCACGCAGGAGCTTGGCGCGATCTCTGATCACCTACCCACGGGGCGGGTGTCAGGCGAGGTCGGGCATCCCGCAGATGGCCCGATACCCAGGTGGCGGGTAGATGGGTGCGTCCTCGGTCCCGGCGGGCCCGTACCACCTACCAGGTGGGTGGCTGGTCAGGTCGCCGGCCGGGGCCCCGCGATAAGACCCATGTGGCGGATAGCTGGCCAGGTGGGCTCGCAACGCGCGCGCGTGAACGGGCGATGGGGGCGTGAGCGGGCGATCTGGCGGGGATCCGAGAACGTGCCCGCGACCGGCCCGGACCGCTGCGCTACCCTGCAGCCCATGCCGCATCGACCGGCCGACGACCTGGGTGCCACGCACGATCCGGGACCAGACGCTGCCCGCGACCGGCTCGAGGCCGCCCAGCTCGACGACGCCGCCACCGAGCCCATCGAGCTGCCCTCCGAGCATCGCATCCGCGTGGGCACCGCGTCCTGGACCGACCCGACGATGACGGCGGCCGGGGTGTTCTACCCGTCCGACGCCGACACCGCGGAGGAGCGGCTCGCCTACTACGCCTCGCGCTTCCCCGTGGTCGAGGTAGACGCGACGTACTACGCGCTCCCCTCCCGTCGCCTGACCGAGCTGTGGGTGGCGCGGACGCCGCCCGACTTCGTGTTCGACATCAAGGCCCACGCCCTGCTCACCGGCCAGCCCACCGAGACGAAGCGGCTGCCCAGGGCGATCCGCGATGCGCTGCCTCCGCTGATCGCCGGCAAGGCGAGGCTGTATGCCAGGGACCTGCCGGGCGAGCTCCTGGCCGAGGTCTGGCGCCAGTTCGCCGACGGCCTGGCCCCGCTCGCCGAAGGCGGCCAGCTGGGAGCCGTGTTCCTCCAGTACCCGCGATGGTTCTACACGTCATCCGAGAATCGGGACGTGATCCGTGAGGCGAAGACCGTCCTCGAGCCGTACGGCGTGCCGGTCTCGGTCGAGTTCCGCAACGCCACCTGGTTCAACGAGAAGAACGCCGAGCGCACGCTCCGGTTCCTCGAGGACGAGGGCATCCCGCTGGTCATGGTCGACGGGCCGCAGGGCTTCAAGTCGTCGATGCCGCCGGTGGTCGCCGCGACCTCGCCGAACCTCGCGGTCGTGCGGTTCCACGGCCGCCGCAGCGCCACGTGGGAGGCGATGCGTGGGCTGCCGACGGTGGAGCGCTTCCGATACCTGTACCAGCCCGATGAGCTGCGGGAGTGGGTCCCGCGCGTGATGGAGGCGGCCTCGCAGGCACGCGACACGCACGTGCTGATGAACAACTGCTACGCGAACTACGGCTCGACCAACGCGCGGGAGCTGGCCGCGATGCTGGCCGAGGAGCTCGCGAACGCGGGCGAAGGCGGCGATCGGTGACGGCCAACGCGGTCCCAGGCTTCCTGCCCAGCGTCAACGGCTTCCCGTTTCCGAACAGCTGGCCATCTGGCCCCACCCTTACGTTCGGGCCCATCCGGACGCCGATCCTGGGCTTCGGTGACGCGTCGGCCGGACTGTGCGGCGGCATGGTGATGACCGTCCGCGACCTGTTCGAGGCCGGGATCCCGATGCCGGCCGGTTCGCAGCCCGCCAACGGCAGCCCGCGCTTCCAGGCCATCGTGCGCCGGCAGGTCGAGTCGCTCGACTGGCTCCGCGTCCCGCTCCGTTTCTTCGACCTCCAGGCCTTCCGCCCGGATCCGCCGACGGGCGTCTCGAGCGCCCTGCGTCGCGACCCGCCACGCGTTGTCGCGATCAGAAACGAGTGGCCGCGGATCAAGGCCGACATCGACGCCGGGCACCCGTCGACCCTCGGTCTGATCCGGGTCGCCGGTGACTCGCCCTGGAACCTGACCCACAACCACCAGGTCCTGGCGTTCGGCTATGACGACAGTGGCACCGTGCTCCGCATCCGCATCTACGACCCCAACCACCCGGGCCGGGACGACGTTGAGCTGCGGGCCGAGATCGACGCCGACGGATCGCGTCCCTGGCGCGATCGGATCCGGTTGTCGCAGTCGACGGGCGAGCCGCTGCTGGGGTTCTTCCGCCAGCCCTATCCGCCACCGGGCTCGCTGCGAGCCTGGCGCTGAGCGTCGTTGCACCGCCTCCCACCACCTGATCGTTGCCGGCCGGCCGGACCGGCGCTCCTCCATCGACCCGACCGGCCGGCTACCGTGAGATTCGGATTCCGGGCTCCCGCGGTTTTCAGCGCTCCAGCCGGGCGGCCCGATCCAGGAGCGCGATGAAGCCCTGCGCCTGGGCGGTGACGGTGATCCGGCGCTGGCCGTCGGCCGTCGCCGAGCATCGTGGTCCCGAACCGGGACGCCGGGGAGCGGCCGAGCCCGGCAGCCTCGTTACGGGAGATCCCGGAGCCGGTCGACCGGTCGAGCGCGGGGCCATCGACCCTGCCCCCTGCCGGGCGTGAGAGGGAGACTCGGGACCTGCCTGGCCAATGCCCATCTGTCCGAGCTGATCGAGTTCGCCCGCGGCGGATAGACGGCGCGTGGTCGGGGCGCTTCCTCGAAGCCGCGGCGCCGGCCTCTGACCACTTGCCCGGATACCCGCCACCCGGGCGCTAGCCATCGGTTTGCCGGTGGCCCCCACTCACTGCCCGTCGCTTCACACACAGGCCGTCCAGTCCGCCTGACCTTCCACCCAGCTGGCGGGTGTTGGGCCAAGTCCGGCGTCGTGCACCTCCGCTGCTGCCCGTGGGATGGGTACGAGGACACGTGCGAGGACGCCGCGGGGCGTTACCAGCCATGCCGTGCGTTGGTGGCCAAGAGCCGGCAGATCAATACCCATCCGGTGGGTAGGTGCCAGGCGCGAGGGCTGTCCCGACATGGCGCGTGAACCGGCTACAGCGGCGGCAGCGCCTGGCGATCCTCCTGGATCCCCGCCCACAGGTCCCCCAGCTCGGCGACCCGATCGGGCAACGTCCGGATCGTCCAGCGGTCGGGGCGCAGCTCCGGATCGTCGAGCTCCCCCCAGCGAAGCGGGGCGGACACGGGCGCGCCACGCCGGGGACGGACGGAATACGGGGAGACCAGCGTCTTGATCGCCGCGTTCTGCGTATAGTCCAGCCTGGCCCTCCCTCCCCGGTCCGCCTTTGCCCATTCCCAGGACACGAGTCCCGGCACCGAGGCGCCGACGGCCCGCGACAGCTTCTCCACCCAGGACGACGTCTCGGTGTACGTATAGCGGCCGCGTTCGATCGGGATCCACGCCTGGATGCCGCGGCTCCCGGTCAGCTTCGGGTACGCGCGCACGCCGAGGTGCTCGAGGGCCGTCCGATAGAGGCGGGCGATGAGCAGCGTCTCGTCCCAGGTCGTGGCCGTGCCCGGATCGATGTCGATCAGCGCGAGGGTGGGCGTCCACGGGTCCGCGATGGTCGAGGTCCAGGCGTGGATCTCGAATGCCGCCTGGTTGCCCAGCCAGCACAGCGTGGCGACGCGATCCGCGACCAGGTGGTCGTTGGGCGCCCGGTCCTCGCGCTCATGGAAGCCCTGCTCATGCCAGATCGTGAGCCACCGAGGCGCGTGCGGCGGGATGTCCTTCTGCCAGAAGCCCTTGGTGTCGACGCCGTTGGGGAACCGTTGGAGGTTGAGCGGTCGATCGGCCAGGTGCGGCAGCATCGCGGGCGCGATCCGGGCGAAGTAGCGGATCAAGTCGCGCTTGGTCAGCGGCGGCTCGTCGAGGCCGTCACGCGGCGGGAACAGGACCTTGTCGAGGTTGGTGAGCTTGAGCTTCTGGCCGGCGACATGCCAGCCGCCATCGGCCCTCATCGTGTCGAGCACTGCGAGCTCACGCTCGGAGACCTGCCACGACGGATCGGGACGGACGATCGAGCCGAGCGCCGTTGCCCGCGTGCCGGGAGCGGGCGTGCCGGGAGCGATGAGTCCCGAGCCTGCCCCGGTCGACGCCTCGGGCACCGTCGTGGGAGGAGGCGACGGCGCATCGACGACTTTGCGGTTCCTGACTGCCGGATCAACGGCCCGTTCCCGGACCACCTCGCGCGGATCCCGGCCGCGTTCGAGCCCCTTGAACGCCGTCTGGCGCACGTGCCCGTCTCGCGTCCAGCCACCGATCTCGGCCCGAATCACGAGCTCCGGCCGAACCCAGTGGATGCCCGCCAGGTCCCCTCCCCACCGGCCGCGATAGTCCGGAGACGGTGCCGGATCGAACGGCGGCGCATCGGTCTCGAGCGCATCGAGCAGCGTGCGCAGCTCGCGTCGCGTTCGGCCATCGAACCCCGAGCCAACCTTGCCGGCGAACCGCAGCCGCTCGTCCTGGTACACGCCCACCGCGACCGCACCGAGCTCCACCGCGCTCCCCTCGCCCGGCGTCCAACCGCCCACCACGAGCTCCTGCTCCGGCCGGGCCTTGATCTTGAGCCACGCGGTCGACCGGCGGCCTGGCTCGTAGCGTGACCGACGCCGCTTCGCGACCAGGCCCTCGATCCCCTGGGCCTTGACGGCTTCGAAGAAGGCGATGCCTTCGGTCTCGATGTGGCTCGCGTACTGCGCGTGAGCGTTGGGGCGCAGGACCAGCTCCAGCAGCCGCTTGCGCTGCTCGAGCGGGACGTCGGTGAGCAGGCGCCCGTCGAGGTACAGGAGGTCAAACGCCTGGTACACGAGCGGCCCGGCGGCCCGCCCCCGGCGACCCTCGCTGATTCGCTCCTGGAGCAGCGAGAAGTCCGGCCTTCCGGCCTCGTCGAGCGCCACCACCTCGCCGTCCACGATCGCCTCACGGGCGTCGATCCAGGTCGGTGGTGCGAGGAATCGCGGGAAGTAGAGCGACGCGTCGTTGCCGTTGCGCGTGAACAGCTCCAGCTGCCCATCCCGGACGACGGCCTCGACCCGGTAGCCGTCCCACTTGACCTCGAACAGCCAGCCCTCGTCGCGGAAGGGCTTCGTCGCGAGCGTGGCCTTCATCGGCTCGAGATAGCGGGGCATCGCCGCCACGCGTGCACCGGTCAGGTCGATCCCGGCGGTCGCGGCCGGCATCCCCGAGACCCAGATGGCCGGCGCGTTGGCCTTGACCTCGTCGTTTGTCCGGCCCGACTTGACGCTCTGCGGGTGGTCCTCGGCGTCCCAGCCGGTCACGGCATCGGCGTCGCGCTTGTGGATCAGCAGCCACTGCTCGCCCCGGTCGTCCTCGAACGCGGTCCGGGGAGCGGCACCCGGACGGCGCGAGGTGCGTACGATCGTGAACCGCCCGAGCAGCTTCTCGCCGGCGAGCCTGAGCTTCAGCTCGCCATTGGCCACCGCAGCGCCCGGATCCGGCGTCTCTGACTCAGGCTCCCAGGTTCCCCAGTCCCACACGATGACGTCGCCGGCGCCGTACTGCCGGGCGGGGATCACGCCCTCGAAGTCGAAGTACTCCACGGGGTGGTCCTCGACGTGGACGGCCATGCGGCGCACGCCCGGGTCCAGGGACGGGCCCTTGGGGACCGCCCACGAGACGAGGACACCGTCGATCTCGAGCCGGAAGTCGTAGTGGAGGCGGGTTGCGCGATGGCGCTGGACCACGAACCGCCGTCGGGCGGCGGGAGCCGCGATCGTCCGATCCGTCGCCGGCTCCGACGGAGCCGGCTCGGGCGTCTTCGCGAAGTCGCGCTTGCGGCGGTACTCCTCGAGCGGCATCGGTCGAGTATGCCGCCTTCGGCGTCGCGCGCCGTTGAGCGCCCCGACGGCATCGTCTCATCGGCTCCTGTGCATCCTCGACCGGGATTCGCCACGGCCACGCCCGACGCATGCCGGCAGGCCGGTCCTTTGGTGACCGATGGCGCATGGGGTCGCCGTTCGGGGCACCCAGACTCTCGTCGCACCCGGCAAACCAGCCCGGGATGAGGGAGAATCGATGCACGCCCAGCTCATTCCCGCGACGCCCAGGGTCAACCGTCCGGCCTACGTCTGGCTCGCCGTCGTCCTGGCGCTGTTCACCGCAGCGGGGGCCATCCCGGTGGGACTCCAGCTGGTCACCGACACGACCGGTGCCTCGATCGGCTTCCCGTCTGGCTGGATTGAGGCCACGCCGTTCGGCTCGTACCTGGTCCCGGGCCTCTACCTGCTGCTGATCAATGGCGTCGGGATGCTGATCCTCGCGGGACTGATCGTGGTGCGCCATTGGACGGCACCCTGGCTGACCGGGATCCTGGGCAGCGGTCTGGTGATCTGGATCCTGGTCCAGCTCGTCGTGATGCCCGAGTTCTCATTCCTGCAGGCGATCTTCGGGGCCATCGGCATCGCGCAGGCCGCGATCAGCGTCGTCTGGCTGCGGGCGACGGACCAGCTGCGCCTCTGGTGATCCGGCGACGGGCTGCGGACCGGCTGCCTCCCCGGTAGTCGGTCGGGTCCCTCGGTCAGGCGCTCTTCCGGCGATGAGCGGGCCGACCCCCGGCCTCCTCGTCAGCGGAGGTGCCGGCGTTCGCCTTCGCCGCGGGAGCTTTCGCCCTGGACCGCGTCCCACGCGCCGCTCGCTCCTTCTTGGCGTCCGCCACAGACACCGGCTTGTCGCCATCGGCGGACCGGGCGTCGGTCGCGGCCTTGACGCTCGCCTCGAGCAGCTTCATGAGATCGACGATGCTGGCGCTCTCCTCGACCGGGGCCGGCTGGGCGATCTCGACGCCCTCGATCTTGGCCTCAATGACCTTGAGCAGCGCCTCGCGGTACTCGTCCTTGTACTTGGCCGGGTCGAACGCTTCGGTCATCGCCTCGACCAGCTGCTCGGCCATCTTGACCTCGGCCGGCTTGAACTCGAACTCCTCCGCGGGCAGGTCGAGATCCCTGGTCGAGCGGATCTCGTCGGGCCAGTGAAGGGTCGTGAGGAGCATCGTGTCCTCGAATGGATCGAGCGCGGCGAGCGCCTCACGGTCCCGGATGACGACCTTGCAGATCGCCGTCAGCCCACGCTCGGCAAGCACCTGGCGAAGCAGGTAGAAGGCCTTGCGGCCGATCTTGTCGGGCTCCATGTAGTAGGCCTGCCTGATGAACCGTGCCTGCTCGGCGGTGGCCGAGTCACGCGGCGCGAACTGCTCGATCTCGATCGAGCGGATCGTCTTGAGCGGGACCTTCTCGAGGTCCGCGTCGGTGATCACCACGTACTGGTCGGGCGCGTACTCGTAGCCCTTCACGGTGTCGCCGCGCGAAATGACCTGCTCGTCCTGCGGGCACCAGATCTTCATCTGGATCCGGGACAGGTCGGTCTCGTGGAGCATGTTGAACCGGATCGTGTAGTCGGACTCGGTTGCCGTATACAGCTTGACCGGGATGGTGACCAGGCCGAACTGGATGGCGCCCTTCCACATCGAGCGTGCCACGGGCTGATCGATACCTCGCGCGCCCGGTCGTCCGATGGCGGCTCCCGGCGCCGCCCTGCGAACCGGGACGTTACCCTACCATTCGATCGCAACCGCGGCCGACCACCGGCCGGGTCGCCGCGCGCGCAGGGCCGCGGCCGCGAGCCTGACCTACTTCGTGATCACCAGCGCGTCGACGTCGACCCGCGGATGCCTTGCACTGCCGACGACGACGATCTTGATCGTATGCGTCCCGCTCGCTGCCCAGGTGCGCGTGAACACGACCCGCCGTGGGTGCAGCTTCGAGCGGTGCAGATGGATGTTGGTGACGTGGACGCCGTCGATCCAGACCTGCGCCGCGCCGCGGCTCCGGCCCTGGGTTGCGATCACGGAGATGCCGCGACCCGTGAACGAGCGCGACACGGTGGCGCCGGCCCGCGTCGAGTAGATGGTCGTGCGACGAGACCACTTGCCCGACACGGAGCGATGCCACACGCCGGTCGTGTACCACGACCGGCTCCTGTCCTGCGTCACCCGCACGGAGAACGGATCGGCGGTCGCCCAGGCGCTCCAGTTACCGGCCGCGTCGCGGGCCCGGACGCGCAGGGCGTAGGCGTGGCCCACCGTGAACGTCCGGTCCGTATGGTGGGTCGCCGCGGAGAGGCTGATCGTGCCGCCCCATGCGCCGCCGTCGACCCTCCACTGCGCTTGGTATGCGGTGATCGCGGAGACGGCATCGGTCGCCGCCGGCCACGTCGCCCGGGCGGGGAACCAGGTTGTTTCGAACCGTGAGCCCGGGCGGGCCTTGAGACTCGGCGCGCCCGCGGTCGGCGGATCGGAGTCGAGGACGACCGCAAGGTGGACGGTGTGCGTGGTGGCGCCCCGCGTCCCGGAGACGGAAACCGCATACGTGCCCGACGGCGTGGACTTGGGCACGTTGACGGTCAGCGTGGAGGCCGTCTGGTCGAGACCAACCAGGGCCGCCGGCGCGAGCGAGGCCGCCAGCGGCGCAGCGGCGGTTGCGGTCAGGTCGATCTCGTCGGCGACGTCCTCGGCGCGCACGACGGTGACCCGGACCGTCAGCGAGGCGCCGGCCGGGCCCACCACGGTGCCGGGCGAGGTCCCGTCCAGCATGAAATCGCCGAGGTTGACGAGATGCGACACGTCGAGCAGCCGCTCGTGGTGGGGATCTGGGTCCGTTGACAGCTTCCAGTCCAGGCTGCCCATGGCCTGAAGGGCTGCCTTGACCTCGGCCGGCGTCGCGAACGGGCGGGACGCCTTGTACAGGGCGACGGCACCCGTGACGTGCGGCGCCGCCATCGATGTGCCCGAGAGGTAGCCGTACCGGTTGCCGGGCAGGGTTGACCAGATGCACTTGCCGGGCGCGATCAGGTCGATGTCGTGGCCGTAGTTGGAGAAGTTGGCGAAGGTATCGTCCTTGTCGTAGGAGCCCCACGAGTAGCACAGGCCGCCGCCGAGCCCGCCCGGCTTGCCGTCCGTGTCCGCGAGAGCGGACACCGTGATCACCTCGTTGTAGCTGGCCGGGATGAGCCTCGAGGCGTTGAAGCTGTTGTTGCCGGCGGCGGCCACGACCGTAACGCCGGAGCTCACCAGCCGGCACACGGCCTGGTGGATGACGTCGCCGTTGGTCAGCCCACAGCTCTGGTCGTCCGAGCCGGGCCGGGCCACCGACATGTTGACCGCCTCGAACAACGGCAGGTCGGGATTGGCTGGGTCGCGCTGAGCCGCGATCCAGTCCAGCCCACATACGTACCAGGACACCAGGCCGCTGCCATCGGCACGCAGGATGCGGACGGCCCACAGGCGAACCCCGGGCGCCACGCCAACCACGCCCGTCCCATTGTCGATCGCGCCCACGATCCCGGCCACGTGCGTGCCGTGGCCGTTGTCGTCCTGCCACCCGTCGGGGTTGGACGAGGAGCAGTTGTGGCCACCGACGACGTTCAGGTCCTTGTGGGTGGCGTCGATCCCCGTGTCCACGATCGCGACGTCCGCGTTGACGCGCTGATCAACGCCGTCGATCGTGGCGATCGGGTTGCCGGTGCCACCGATCCTGCGGACGCCGGTCGGCGTGCTCTGGGCCTCCATCCTGATCACGGCATCGGGCACGACCATCGCGACGTCGGGATCGGCGCGGACGGTAGCCAGCTGCGCCGGATTGAGCTTGGCGGAGTATCCGTGGATCGCGCTGTGGAAGGTGCGGTCCGCAGCCACGCCCAGGCCCCTGGCGCGCGACGCTGCCTTGGTCACGCTCGATCCGTTGCGGAGCACAACGATCCAGCGGTTGGTGGGGTCGAGCGGCCGTGAGGTGTCCGGCGTGCCCGTGTCGGCGGCGGCCGCGGGGGAGGCAGGTCCCGCGCCGGATGCTGCGGCCGGGCTTGCGCCCGACAGGATGGCGGCGAGCAGGACGATGGCAGCCAGGGCGGCGATCGTGGCTCGCGGCATCCCACCTCCAGGTCCAGCCGCCGAACCGTGCCCGGCGGTGCTCGGCACCATGGTCTCGCATTCGGCTCCGGTTGTGAATGACCCGGTGGTCAGGCGGTCGCCATGGTCCCGGAGTCAGGGGCGATCAGGCCGGGACCCTGCAGCTCGCCACCTGGAGCTCCGCTTCCGCCTCGCCGACCCGGGCGAGGATCCCGGTCCGCAACTGGTCCAGCCCAGTCCAGACCGCCTTGGTGGCGTTCGAGACCGAGGTGAGCTGGGCCTTCAGGGCACGAATCGCCTCCAGCTGCTCGCGGACGCCCGTCAACGCCCGGGCGATCGCCGCGGCGTCCACGTCGACGTCGCGCACGTCGAGCGTCCCCAGCGCCAGGAGCCTGGCCAGGCGGATGGCCGCCTCCAGATAGGCGCGATCCGGCGCCGCCGGATCGACGACAACGTGCACGTCGTCACCGAGCAGGGCGAACGGAGCCACGCTGCTCGGCGCATGCGCCGGCGACCAGACAGCCACCGCGACTGCGGCGGACCGGTTCTCCCGGGCCTCGCGCAGCTCCTCACGCATGGCCCGTTGCGACATCGCGCGATCCTTGGCCTCGATCGCGATCCGGAGGTCCGCGCCGCGCGCCAGCTGCGGGTCCACCGTGAGCACGAAGTCGCCCTTCTTCGAGCCCAGCACGGCCCCAGTCTCGGTCGAGGTGCGGTCGAGCAGGTCCCCGGCACCGCGGGCGATGTCGCCCAGGAGATCAGTCAGCAGGTCCTCGAAGTCACCGCCCTTGGCGGCGGAACGGGAGCGCTCGTCCGCCCGGGCCCGCGACGCCGCCTCGATCGCCGCCAGCCGCTCGTGCACCCCGGCGAAGCCCTCGGCGATCTCCTGGCGGAACTGGTGGAGCGGCGAGCCCAGCCGCGTGGGATCGAGGAGGAGCGCCAGCTTCGACTGGTCACCGTCGAAATAGCGGCCCAGCAGGCCGCCGATGCGCCCGATCGCCGAGTCCCGCTTGGTCTCGTCGAACAGCTCGTTGACGAACTGCCGCAGCGCACCCCGGTCACCGAGGAACCGCTCGAGCGTGCGGGGCAGCCGCCCGTCGCCATCCGCGAAGTTGGCGCGCAGGACGTCCTCGACGGCGCGCGCCGCCTGCTCGTTGACCGCGCTCGTCTGCGCCACCAGCTTGTCGAACTCGCGGCGGACGACATCGACGTCGACCGTCATCGAGGCGTCCTGGAGGGCGAGCAGGCCGATCCGCAGCGCCCGCTCGACCACGGCGGGACGTTCGGCCGGGTCTCGTTCCGCAAGCGAGGCGGCCAGGACCGGATCCGCCAGGACCAGGTGCTCGATGACGATCCGTCGGGCGTCCACGTCGACGCAGGCTCGTTGCGCGTTCGGACCATCCGATACCGGGCCTCGGGCCGGCGTCCGGGGTTGGGTCGATGTCGGCAGGGGGAGGATGCGAGCTTCCATGGCGCGGATCCTGGACCCTGGCTGTGACACCTCGGCTGTCACACCGGATCCTGGACCTACCCCGCTTTCGTGGACACCTACCATCGCGGCATCGTCCGCGGGAAGGAGTCCAGGTTGGGGAGGAAGCACACCCACTACAGCACCGAGTTCCGGGCCGAGGCCGTGAGGCTCGCCGAGACGTCGGGCCAGTCGATCCGATCTGTCGCCATGGAGCTGGGCATCAGCAACGAGAGCCTCGCGAGGTGGATCCGCCTGTCGCGCGAGCACCCGGCGGGAACGCCGCTCGAGGCCGACGAGCGGGCCGAGCTCGCCGAGCTGCGCCAGCGGGTCAAGGTCCTCGAGACCGAGCGCGAGATCCTGCGAAAAGCAGCCGCCTTCTTCGCTCAGGAGACCGAGCGGACCCGGTGACCCGGTTCCGCTTCGTCGAGCAGGAGAAGGCGAGGTATCCGGTACGGATCCTCTGCGCGGCGCTCGGAGTCTCCCCGAGCGGCTACTACGCCTGGCGCTCACGCGGTCCGTCCGAGAGGGAACGCTCGGACGCGACACTGGCCGCGGAGATCCGGCGGTCCCACGCCCGGAGCCGCGGGACGTACGGCGTGCCCCGGATCTGGGCCGACCTCGCCGATGCCGGGCACTACGTGTCTCGCAAGCGAGTCGCACGGCTCATGCGGGCCGACCATCTCGCGGGCGTCCATCGCCGCCGGTTCGTCCGCACGACGATCCGCGACGAGGCGGCCGAGCCCTTTCCCGACCTCGTCAACCGCGACTTCACAGCCATCGGTCCCGATCGGCTGTGGGTCGCCGACATCACCCAGCTCCCGACGCGCTCGGGACCCTGCTACCTCGCCTCGATCGTCGACGCCTGGAGCCGCCGGGTCGTCGGTTGGTCGATGGCGACCCACATGCGCACCGAGCTCGTCACGACCGCCCTGGACGCGGCGATCGTCCACCGTCGACCGGGCACGGATCTCATCCACCACTCCGACCACGGGTCGCAGGGCGGGCTCAACCAGTCGTCGCAACACGGCCTTGTCCCGTTGAGTGTGGGAGCCCGTCGAGTGCCTCGGCGGGCGTCTTCCAATCGAGGGTCTTGCGCGGCCGCGTGT
>Ga0315535_1001667_pt1 | contig 14624 bp, 14 predicted proteins | sample SalMarSW160220MG_2_FD_203092 | JGI IMG/M metagenome (GOLD analysis project Ga0315535, IMG submission 203092) | Salt marsh sediment microbial communities from the Plum Island Ecosystem LTER, Massachusetts, United States - Salt Marsh Sediment SW1602-20 ...
CTCCTCGCCGACACCGGCCTGGAGCTGGAGACGCTCACGCCGTCCGGCGAGGCCGTGGTCTACGACATCGAGCGGGAGCCGGGGAGCCCCGTGGGCATCGTACCCGCCCCGGACACCGTCCGGGAGTGCGCCAACAAGTGCGTCTTCTGCTTCATCGACGGCAATCCGCCGGACGTGCGTGGAAGCCTTTGGCTGCGCGACGACGACTTTCGCCTGTCCTTCACCTACGGCAGCTACGTCACGCTCACGAACCTGGGCCCGAAGGGGATGCAGCGCCTCGTGGACCAGCGCCTCTCACCCCTGTACGTGTCCGTGCACGCCACCGAGCCCGAAGTGCGCGCCCGGCTCCTGGTGAACGAGACGGCCGGCGACATCATGGAGCGCCTGCGCTTTCTGCTGGCAGGCGGCCTGGACGTCCATACGCAGGTCGTGCTCTGCCCCGGGTGGAACGACGGCGAGCACCTGGAGCGCACCATCGAGGACCTGTGGAGCCTGGGCGAGGGGATCCGCTCCCTCTCGGTGGTGCCGGTGGGGCTCACACGCTACAACGTGGACAGGCCGGTGAGGCTGCTGCGCCGCGAGGAGGCACGCCGGGCCATCCAACAGGTGGACGAGGCCCGGACACGGGCGTTGGCCCGGCGAGACCTCGGCTGGTGCTACAGCGCCGACGAGATGTACCTCATCGCCGGCCTTCCCGTCCCGCAGGCAGACTACTACGACGGCGGCGCCCTGTACGAGAACGGCGTGGGGGCCGTGCGCCGCTTCGTGGACCGCTTCGCCGAGGCCCTCCTGCACATGCCACGCCTGGAGGGCCGTCGCGTGCGGCTGGTGACCGGGCGCTCCATGGCCCCCTTCCTGCGGGAGCGCGCGTCCCTCCTGGCGGGCGCCACGGGCGCCGAGGTCGACGTGGTGGAGGTGGCCAACGCGTTCTTCGGCGAGACCGTGGGCACCGCGGGCCTCCTGGCCGGGGCCGACGTCCGCGACGCGCTCGGGGAGGGCAGGGAGGATGACGTCGTGCTGCTGCCGGCGGAGGCTCTCAACGCCGACGGCGTGTTCATCGACTCCCTCCCCTTGGCCCGGCTGGAGGCCGCGCTGAGCCCGGCGACGGTGCTCAGCGGCTACGACATCGGCGAGGCGCTGGCGTCCCTGTGAGCCAGCGTCTCCCCGTGGTCGCGGTGGTGGGACGCCCCAACGTGGGCAAGTCCACGCTCTTCAACCGAATCGTCGGCCGGCGCGTGGCCATCGTCGACGACCGGCCGGGTGTGACCCGCGACCGCAACTTCGCCCGGGCCGACTGGAACGGCCGCGCGTTCTTCGTCGTGGACACCGGCGGCGTCATCGAGGGAAGCCATGAGCCCCTGGACCGCGCCGTCCGCAAGCAGGCGCTGGCGGCGGTGGCGGAGGCCGACGTCATCGTCTTCCTGGTGGACGGGAGGACCGGCGTCCATCCCCTGGACGAGAAGCTCGGCGACGTCCTGCGCAAGGCGTCCAAGCCGGTGCTCCTGGTGGTGAACAAGCTCGACAACCTCCCGGACGAGGTGGGTCAGCACGACTTCTGGTCCCTCGGCCTGGGGGAGCCGCTTCCTGTGAGCGCGATCTCCGGAAAGGGCTCCGGCGATCTCCTCGACCTCATCGTCGCGGCGTCCCCGGAGTCGCCGGAGGGCGCACAGGAGGAAGGGCTCGTCCGGGTCGCCGTCGTGGGCAAGCCCAACGTCGGCAAGTCGAGCTTCGTCAACCGTCTGTTCGGCGAGGAGCGCGTGGTGGTGAGCGAGGACGCGGGCACCACCCGCGACCCGGTGGATACCCCCATGCGCTACCACGATACCTCCCTGGTCTTCGTGGACACCGCGGGGCTGCGGCGGCAGTCGAAGGTCAGCGACTCCCTGGAGTACTACAGCTCCCTGAGGACGGCGCGGGTGGTACGCGAAGCCGACGTGTGCGTGGTCATGGTCGATGCGTCGGAGGGGGAGCTGAGCCATCAGGACGTGCGCATCGCCGAGCAGGCGTGGGAAGCGGGCGCCGGCGTCATCCTGCTCGTGAACAAGTGGGACCTGGTGGAGAAGGAGACGAACACCGCGCCGCACTACGAGAAGCGGGTCCGGGAGCGGTTCCCGTTCCTGAAGTGGGTCCCCGTCCTGTTCGCGTCGGCTCTCACCGGGCAGCGCGTGCGCAGGGCCCTGGACCTGATTCTGGAGGTGCAGGCGCAGCGTACGCGGACCCTGGGGACGGCCGAGGTCAACAACCTCTTGGGCGAGCTCACGCGCCGGCAGCCACCGCCGCACCACAGGGGCCGTCCGGTGAAGCTCAAGTACGCGACGCAGGTGGCCACGGCCCCTCCCACCTTCGTGGTGTTCGCCAACTTCCCGAAGGCCGTTCCGGCACACTACATTCGCTACCTGCAAAGCGGGCTCCGTGAGCGCTGGCCCTTCACGGGCTCGCCCGTTCGCATCCGCATACGGGGCTCCCGCGACCAGTGACCTACGTCTTCCTCGCCCTCTCGTACCTCCTCGGCGCCACGCCGACGAGCTACTGGGTGGGGAGGGTGTTCCACGGCATCGACCTGCGGCAGCACGGCTCCGGGAACCTCGGAGCCACCAACACCTTCCGCGTGCTGGGGTGGAAGTCGGCGCTTCCCGTCATCGCGGTGGACGTGGCCAAGGGCTTCGTGCCCGTCTGGCTCTTCCCCGGCCTGTGCGGCGCCTCCTTCGCCTGGACGCTGGCCTTCGGGGGCGCCGCCATCGTGGGGCACATGTTCTCGCTCTGGGTGCGGTTCCGGGGAGGGAAGGGGGTGGGCACGAGCGCCGGCGTCTTCCTGGCCCTGGCCCCCTGGGCGGTCCTGGGAGCGTTCCTGGTCTGGCTCGCCCTCGCCTTCCTCACCCGGTACGTGTCCGTGGCGTCCCTGGGGGCGGCGCTGACGCTTCCCGTCTTCGTGGCCTTCACGCCGCACGCCGGCGGGCGCGGGCTGCTCTGGTTCACCATCGGTCTCGCGGTGGTCGTGATATGGGCGCACCGAAGCAACCTCGGCAGGCTCGCGCGCGGACAGGAGAACCGCTTCGGCCGCGGGAAGGAGCAGGTCGGGTGAGGACGGCGGTCGTGGGGGCGGGGGGCTGGGGGACCGCGCTGGCGTCGCTGCTGACCAGGAAGGGCCACGACGTGACGCTCTGGTCCTACGAGGAGGAGGTGGCCCGCTCCATCAACGGGGAGCACCGGAACGTCTATCTGGAGGGGGTCACCCTCCCCGAGGGCCTGCGCGCCACCCCCGACCTCGGCGCCGCCGTCACCGATGCGGAGATGGTGGTCTCCGTGAGCCCCTCGCAGTTCGTGCGCCCCGTCATGGCGCGCGCCGCGCCGCACCTGCGCCCCGACGTCCTGGTGGTGAGCGCCTCCAAGGGCATCGAGCTGGGCACCTGGCGACGCATGGACGAGATCCTCGCCGACGTGCTTCCGGCGTCCGCGGCCCGGAGCTTCAGCGCCCTCTCCGGGCCGAGCTTCGCCGCGGAGGTCGCCCGGGAGATGCCCACGGCGGTGGTGGTGGGGAGCCGTGTCGAGGAAGTGGCGGTCCGGGTCCAGGAAGCGTTCCAGACCGGCTTCTTCCGCGTCTACACGAACACCGACGTCGTGGGGGTGGAGCTGGCCGGCGCCCTCAAGAACGTCGTCGCCCTGGCGGCCGGCATGGCAGCCGGCATCGGCTTCGGGCACAACACCCTGGCGGCGCTCATCACCCGTGGCCTGGCGGAGATCACCCGCCTCGGCCTCGCGCTCGGCGCGGAGCGCGCTACGTTTTCAGGGCTGGCGGGCATGGGTGATCTCGTGCTCACGTGCACCGGGAGCTTGAGCCGGAACCGGACGGTGGGATACCGTTTGGGCAGAGGGGAGAGCCTTCCGGAGATCCTGGCCGACATGACGGCGGTGGCCGAGGGAGTCAAGACCGCCGAGGCCGTCCACGAGCTGGCCGCGCGGCACGGTGTGGAGATGCCCATCTCGGAGCAGGTGTACGCCATCGTCCACGAGGGCAGGAGCCCTGCGGACGCGCTGCGCACGCTCATGCTCCGCGACCCGAAACCGGAAGAGTGGCAATGAGCCGAGCGCGGGAGGTCGAGAAGCCGTGATCAACGAGCCCATCGCGAAGAAAGCGTACTACTCCATCGGCGAGGTCTGCGACCTCACCGGCCTGAAGCCTCACGTGCTGCGTTACTGGGAGACGCAATTCGACGTGCTCAGCCCGACGAAGAACAGGGCGGGGAACCGCGTCTTCCGGCCCAAGGAGATCGAGCTGGTCCTGCTGGTGAAGCACCTGCTCTACGAGGAGAAGTACACGATCGAAGGGGCGCGCAGGCGCCTGCAGGAGATGCGCACGGCCGGGGAGCTGGAGGGGGAACGCCAGGAGGTCCTGGAGCCGGAGGTGCTGAGCGGCATGAAGGCGGAGCTGGAGGCGTTGTTGGACGTGCTCACGCCCGACGAGCCCCAGGCGGAGGGCTGAGCCGCGCCCCATGGAATTTCTGTGCACGAACGACGATGGGTACCTGGCCAAGGGGATCCGGGTGCTCGCCGAGGCCGCGCGCTCCCTGGGCTCGGTGACCATGGTGGCACCGGACCGGGAGCAGAGCGCCACCAGCCATTCCCTGACGCTGCACCACCCGCTGCGCGCCCGGCGTGACGCGAACGGCACCTGGATCGTGGACGGCACGCCCACGGACTGCGTCCTGCTGGCGGTCCACGAGCTTCTGGAGTGCAACCCGGACGTGTGTGTCTCCGGCATCAACCACGGCTCCAACATGGGTGAGGATGTCCTGTACTCGGGAACCGTGGCCGCCGCCATGGAGGCCACCGTCATGGGGATTCCCGCCATTGCCGTCAGCTATACCGGAGACCGCCACGACAACCTCGAGGGCTGGGTGCCCGTGGTGCGCTCGGTGCTGGAGGGGATCCTCGCCCACGAGAACGTGCCGTCGGGCACGTTCTTCAACGTGAACCTGCCGGCGGTGGCCCCCCCGGACGTGCACGGCGTGAAGGTCACGTCGCTGGGCCGGAGGCGTTACTCGGAGTCCATCACCCGGGCCAGGGACCCGTCGGGACGCGAGTACTTCTGGATCGGTGGCGGTGTCGCGGCGTGGGAGGGGACGAACGAATCGGACTTCCACGCGGTCGAGGACGGCTACGTCTCGGTGACCCCGCTCCACCTCGATCTCACGAACTACGAGCTCCTCGAGGAGGTCCGCGGGTGGAAACTGGCCCTCTAGAGGACACGCGCTTCGTCGGCTACCGACGCAAGCTCATCGAGGACATCCGCGCCCACGGCATCGAGGATCTGGAGCTGCTCCAGCTCTTCGACCGCGTGCCGCGGCACCTCTTCGTCCCCGAGGGCATCTGGCCCCGGGCCTACGAGGACGCCCCTCTCCCCATCGGATACTCGCAGACCGCCTCGCAGCCGTCCCTCCAGGCCTACTACCTGACCCTGCTGCGCCCCCGTTCCGACGAGAAGGTCCTGGAGATCGGCACCGGCAGCGGGTACCTGACGGCGCTGCTCGCGCTCACGGCCAACCGGGTGTACTCGGTGGAACGGGTGCGCGAGCTGTCCCAACGGGCCAGAAAGGCGCTGGACCTCCTCTCTCTCCGCAACGTGGCCCTTCTGGTGGGGGACGGCACCATCGGCTGGAGGAAGTACGCGCCCTTCGACGTCATCGTGGTCTCCGCGGCGTCGCCGTCCATCCCTCCCGCGCTGGTGGACCAGCTGGCGGACGCGGGCCGCATGCTGATCCCCGTGGGCGCCCTGGACTCGCAGGAGCTGGTGCTGGTGCGCAAGGAGGGCTTCATCGTCACCGAGGAGGTGGTGAAGGGGGACTGCACCTTCGTGCCGCTCCTGGGCAGGTTCGCGTGGAAGAGCGAGGCAGGCGCATGAGTCCCGAGTCTCCCGGGTCCGCGGGCCTGCAACCCTGCACCCGAACCGCGCTCGACGGAGGGCGATCCACGCCCGGATGAGGCCTCGGCAGTGGAAAGTTGTCTGTTCCGCGCGCCTCATGGCGCTCCCTATATTGGGACTGCTGGAACATCGACAGACGAGGTGCCCCCAGGGGGCCAGCCTGCCACCACGGAGCCGCGCATGAGCGGAAAGCCCGACAACTCGGGAACGTCCCAGGACTCGCCGGACCCATCGATCCGCGAGAGGAAGCCCGGCGGCCAGCTGCCGCCCCCGGCGTTCCCCCCCGGTCGCCGCCGCGTCCAGCTGCGTCGCAACCTGGCGAAGGCCGCCACGGACGCAGGGGACATGGGGGGAGCCTTCATCTCCCCCGACGAGCCGATTCCCGAGCGCCGAGGTGGCCTCGGCGGCGCGCTCATCTCTCCGGACGACCCCATCCCCGACCGGATGGGATCACCCGGGCAGTCGGCCGGCGACCAGAAAGGGATGTCCGGGCTCGGGCCGGACGCAGACGGGGTCGTGACGGGGATCGGCAGCGACGAGCACCTCGATCCCGTCGAGATGTCCTTCGGCGGCGAGCCGCACCTGAGCGAGCTGGTGGATGCGGTGAGGAAGCTCGCCGCGGCGCTGGAGCACAGAGGGGAGGGCGGCCTCAGAGTCACCCCCGGGATGACGCGCTTCGAGGCCCAGCTCCGGGCGTACTGCGTGGGCTACCTGGCCGGACGGCGGGCGGAGGACGAGGAAGGTTGAGGGGGACCGCGGTGGGCGAAGGTGGACGTCGACCCCTCGCCTGGCGATCTTCGGTCCGAATCGTCCCCGTAGCTCAGGTGGATAGAGCGACTGCCTCCTAAGCAGTAGGTCGCGCGTTCGAGTCGCGCCGGGGACACTTTGGGCAGGATCTCCATAGCCCCGAGGTCGGCGAGCCGATCCCCTCCGTCCTCCTCCCATTCCTCCACGCCCTTTCTTGAGCGCTTCCGCCGCGGAGATCGTCTCGCGTCTGGACTTCGACGCCGCCCGCCGCGCGGTGCGGACGGTGGCGCGCCCGACACCGCTCATGGAGGCGCCCCTTCTCTCGGAGCTGGCCGGAGTCCCGGTGCTCCTGAAGCTCGAGAGCCTCCAGCCCACCGGCTCGTTCAAGGTGCGAGGCGCCGCAGCGCGGCTGGAGATGCTCGACGCAGAGGAGCGTCGGTCCGGCGTGGTGGCGTGCTCCAGCGGGAACCACGGTCGCGCGGTGTCCTGGGTCGCCCGGCGCCTCGGGATCCACGCCAGGGTGTACGTCCCGGACTGGGTGGATCCCCTGAAGCTGGCGGGCATCCGCGCCCGGGGTGCCGAGGCGGTCCTGGGGGGTGCGACGTACGACGAGGCGGAGGCACGGGCCCTGGAGGACGCGCGGGCCTCGGGGCGCACGTACGTGTCCGCCTACGACGACCCGGGCGTCATCGCGGGGCAGGGGACCCTCGCGCTGGAGGTGCTGGACGCTCTGGACGAGCCGCCGGGCGCGATCCTGGTGCCCCTCTCGGGAGGAGGCCTGGCGGGGGGCATCGCCGCGGCGCTGGCCACCCGACCGGGGAGTACCGCGCCGCGGTGTGTGGCGGTGAGCGCCCAGCGCGCCGCGGTCATGCTGGCCAGCCTACGGGCGGGCAGTCCCGTGGCGCTTCCCGAGGAGGAGACCGTGGCCAGCGCCCTCTCGGGCGGCATCGGTCAGGAGAACCGGTGGTCGTTTCCTCTGGTGCGTGCCCTGGTGACCGAGCACGTGGTGGTCGCCGAGGAGGAGATCCTCGAGGCCATGGCCTTCGCCTGGCGGGAGCTGCGGTTGATCGTGGAGGGGGGCGGCGCCGTGGGTCTGGCGGCCCTTCTCGCCGGGCGTTGGCACCCCCGGCCGGAGGACGATGGCCGCGCCGTCGTGGTGGTGGTGAGCGGGGGAAACGTCTCCCGCGAGACGTTGGCGTCGGTGCTCGCGGGCAGGCGGTAGCGCGGCCAGTCGAACGCCCCGGGGGAGTCCTCCTCCGGGGCGTTCCACCATCCGGCCGCGCGGGTCGGACGGCCGCGGCTGTTCGCGTGCCCGTCCGCCCTCGGCTCCCCTCGGTCTTTCCTCAGTTGAGGCGAACCACCACCACCGTTCCCGGCGACGACAAGAAGGTCTGGATCTGCGCCCCCGTGCCGGTCCCGTTGGACACGAAGTCGTGGATGCGGATCCCCCACGCGCCGATGGGCCCGGCGTAGGTGGCCGTGGCGAAGCTCTTCGTGAGGACCCCGTTGCTGGTGGTGACGGGCCACGGATATTGGCCGGAGGGCTGATACTGGCTCTGCAGGATGTCCGTCGCGGTGACGAAGTCGTACGTCGAGAACGGGTGCTGGGGCGCCGGCGCCGAAGAGCCATCGAGGCTGATGGCCGCGATGAACTGGTTCACGAGGGTGGGGAACGACTGCCCCGTGATGCTCTGCAGCCCCGCCGTGCCCGCCGGCGTGACGGAGTCGGTCTGCTGGCGGAAGAACGAGGAGTCCGCCATGGGCGTGGACGCGTTCCCGTAGCCGTCACCGAGCCAACGGAAGAAGTGCCAGCCGCTCCCGTAGACGCTCTCGTTGGGTTCGGCCCCGGTGGGGGCCACGATGAGGCCGTTGGGCTGGCTGGACAGGTAGTACACCGTGCGCGCCAAGCGCAGCAGGACGCCGTAGTCGTACTCGTTGACGCCGGAGGACTGGAAATCCGAGTACGTGACCTGGGCGCCAACGGCGGGCCCGCCGTTGGCCGCCCACGCGATGCGGGAGGACATCTCGCCGGAGATCTCCGCCGTGCCCTCCTCCACCCAGGTGGGATGGAAGGTCCCGTTGACGAGGCGGTCGTAGAGGGAGACCACGTGCTTCGCCTCGTGGGCCACCGTGGGGAGCGCCTGCCAGTCCGGGGGAGAGCTGTCGATCTGGCGGATGAGGTCCGCGTTGAAGTAGATCATGTCCCGCTCGTTCGACGTCGGGCAAACCGGGTTGCCGATGCTGTCGAATCTGGCGACCAGGTCACCGGGCCACACGAACGCGGCCGTATTGCCCGACGCCACCGGAGTGACCAGGACGATGAGCTTGCCGTTGTTGTCGATGTCGGGGTTGGCGCCGAAGTACGACGTGATCATGGCCTTGGCGTACGACGAGTAGTAGTCCGCCATGAGCTTGGCGTCGGCGGCGCTCACGGGCGTCGTCGTCTCCTGGACACTGTCCTGGTAGACGCCCATGTCCGCGTTCTGGTAGAGCAGGTTCGCCGTCGCCGAGTCCGTGGCGGCGGGTGTGCGGGCGGTGCACGTCGAGGTCACGGTGTCGAAGCGGAGGGTGTTGGGGAGCGTGGTGGCGGCCGGGGCAAGGCTGGGAGCGGTAGCCTGCCGCGCCGGGAGCACGCCGCTGCGCGGCATGCCCGCCAGGAGGGCCGCGTCCCGGGTGAGCCTCCGCGCCTCGATCTCCTCGGCGGCCTTCTCGGCCTGGACTGCGTGGAGCAGCGTCATCTGCTCGGCGCTGGACATGAATGGCCGCGCCACGGGCGCCGCCGCCTGGGCCACCTGGGCGGCCGGCGCCGCCGCCACGCCGAGGCCGGTGACCTTGAGGGTGGCGGTGGTGGTGTCGGTGGTGGGGTTGGCGCCATCGGCTGGGGTGCCCATCGGATCGAGGACGGTGACCCGGTACCGGTCGCCGTTGGAGCCCGAGGGGAGGATCAGGCAGTCCGTGGAGGGGAATGCCTGGTACTCGCCCACCGCCAGCGAGACCGTGGTCGGCTGGGTGCACGCCTGGCTCTGGGAGGTGCTCACGGTGAGCGTCGCCGAGCCCGTGACCCCACCCACCGTGGCGGTGACCTGGACGGAGCCGTCGGCGACCGCGGTGGCCATCCCCGACGCGGAGACCGTCGCCACCGAGTCGTTGGAGCTCGACCAGGTGACGGTCCCCGTCACCGACTTGCCGGTGCCGTCGACCGCGGACGCCGAGAACTGCACGGTGGCACCGGCGGCCGTGAGCGTATAGGTGGACGGCGTCACGGTCACCGAGGCGACGCTCGGTCCCGTGGAGCTGCTGCTGCATGCAGAGAGGCCGCCCGCCAGGAGGACGGCAGCGACGAAACGGAGGGATTTCATGGAGTCCTTTGGCGGAGCAAGGCCCAGCCTGTTGCGTTCAACCCGGTGATTTCTGGCGCCTCGATACACCGCGTGGACACCGGGAGTTCGCGGGGGCGCGCAACCCGTCGGCCGATGCGCTCGGGGCCGGCTACTCCTGTGGGACCTCTTTCGGGAGCAGAAGGGGAAGGACCTCGCCGGCTCTCCCTCTCACCACCACCGCCGCCAGGTCCGAGAGGGGCGTCTCGTCGGGGTTCACCTCCACCACCGCTCCTCCCCCCTCCAGGGTGGCCAGCGGGACGGACGCGGCGGGGTACACCAGCGCGCTGGTCCCCACCACCACGCACACCTGCGCCCTCCGCGCGGCCTCGAGGGCCCGGGAGATCACCGTCGCGTCCAGCGCCTCGCCGTACCAGACCACGGCAGGCCGGAGAAGGCCGCCGCACGTCGTGCACCGCGGGAGCGTGCGCGCGCTGGACGCGTCCACGGAATCGAGGGCCGGCGAGGAGCGCCCGCACCGCGAGCAGCGGTCCCGGAAGAGAGACCCGTGGAGCTCCAGCGGCAGCGCCGGACCGGGGTCCGCTCCGCCGGCGACCTCCCGCGCGGCGCGCTCGTGAAGGCCGTCCACGTTCTGGGTCACGAGGAGCACCCCCGGCCGGTCCAGGGCGAACCGGGCCAGGGCGAGGTGGCCGGGATTGGGTCGGCATCCGGCCATGAGCCTCCGCCGCCAGGCGTACCACTCCCAGACCATGCGAGGGTCCCGAGCGAAGGCCTGCGGGGTGGCGAGGTCCTCGGCGCGGTGGGTATTCCACAGGCCACCGGAGCCGCGGAAGGTGGGGACCCCCGACTCCGCCGAGATCCCGGCACCGGTGAGCACGACGACGGGACCCGGCCGCTCCAGAAGCTCCCTCGCCCGGGACAGGCCGACGAGGTCCCCGCTCAGGCCCGGAGGGCCGTCCACGCCAGCAGCGCCCAGGCCGCCAGGAAGGAGAGGCCCCCGAGGGGGGTCACGGCTCCCAGCGCCCGGTGCCCGGTGAGCACCAGCGCGTAGAGGCTCCCCGAGAAGAGGACGATGCCCGCGACGAAGAGCCAGCCCGCCAGGCGGAGCGTTCCCACCGGCCAGCGGGTCGCCGCCCACGCCACCGCCAGGAGCGCCAGCGCGTGGTACATCTGGAACCGCACGCCCGTCTCGTAGACGGCCATGTCGTTGGGCGTCAGGCGGCCGCGCAGCCCGTGCGCACCGAAGGCGCCCAGCGCGACGGCGAGAAATCCGAAGACGGCACCCAGGGCGAAGAACCGGCGTTCCATCAGAGCAACCTCCCCGAGGCTCGGGCGTTGAAAGCCGGGTTGTGCATGAAGCCTCCTTGCAGCGTGACGGCGGGGTGGAGCACCCAGGTTGGGCCGTCCACGGTCCGCGCGCCAGGGGAGGGAGCGTCCTCTTTGTGGGCCCCGTGGACGACGGTTATCCTACGGGTCCTCCGGCCGCCGATATCGAGCAACCTGGATCGCCGTGGACTCCGCCTCAACCGTCGCTCTGCGGGCACCCGACCGCCGCCTCAGCGCCACGCGCATCGCCTTGGTGGTGGCCGTCGCCCACGCCTTCAACGACGCGTACGCGGCGTTCGTGGCTCCGCTCCTGCCGCGCCTCATGGACCGGATGGGACTGTCCATCGCGCTGGCGGCGACCGTGGCCATGACGTACTCGGTGGCCTCTTCGCTGCTCCAACCGTTCCTGGGCTATCTGGCCGACCGGTACGGACGACGGGCCTTCCTGGTGGCCGGTCCCCTCCTCTCCGGCGTCTTCGTCTCGCTCATCGGCGTGGCCGGGACCTTCTGGGTCTTGATCGCCGTACTCACGATCGCGGGCCTCGGGAGCGCCGCCTTCCATCCGCCGGGCGCGTCGTACGCCGCCCGCGTGTCGGAGGGCAGGGGAAGCGGCGTGCGCTATTCGATGTTCTCCTTCGGCGGGAGCATGGGCTACGCCGTCGGGCCCCTCGTCGCCGTGGGTATCGTGCACTGGCGTGGGCTGGAAGGGCTCTGGGTGACCATGGTCCCGGTGCTCGTGCTGGCGCCGGTGCTGTACGTCAGCCTCCCCAGCCGCCGCGTCGAGCGCTCCACCGTGCGTCATCCTCCGGCCCCCGGCGAGATCGTCCGGCAGCTCGCCGGCCCCCTGGGCCTCGTCTTCGGCATCAGCGCCCTCATGGCCTGGGCTCAGCGGACCTTCCTCACCCTGGTGCCCATCATCGTGAACGAGGCCGGCGGCTCCGAAGCCCTCGGCGCCGTCACGCTGACCGTCTACCTTGGCGCCCAGGCCGTCGGCACCCTCACCGGCGGGTATCTGGCCGACCGCGTGGATCGGCACCGGCTCCTCATGGCCCTCTGCGGCCTGGCGTTCCCGGCCTTCCTCGCCGCCGTGGCCCTCCCGCCCGGGAGCGCGGCGGCCATCGCCGCGGCGGGCTTCGCCGGCTTCCTGGGCATGGCCACGATGCCCCCCATCGTGGTGATGGCCCAGGAGCTCCACCCGCACGGGGTAGCCGTGAGCTCGGGCATCGTCATGGGGCTCGCCTGGGCCACGGGCTCCCTGGGCGTGATGGGTACCGGCGTGCTGGCCGACTTCACCGGACCCGTCGTGGCGGCGCTGGCCACCATGCCGGTCGTCCTCGGAGCGGCGCTCCTGGCACGCCGGTCCGCCACCGGCCCCACCGTGCCTCGGCCGGCGTAGGAGGCGGCGCGCCATGCCCTTCCACCTGGAGCCCGCCAGGGACCGGACCCTCTACCGCCTGGTGAAGCACGCGCCCGAAGTCCCCCTCGGCAGGGGCAAGCCGCTCTACGCGCCGGGCGACCCCGCCCAGGACGTGTGGTTGGTGCGCGCCGGGTACGTTCGCCTGGTGCTTCCCGGGATGGAGCCGGGGAAGGGGGACCGCACCGTGGCGGTGGCGCTGCCCTGGGAGATCTTCGGCGACGAGGCCCTCACCTACGGGCACCGCCGCTATGGCGCTGTGGGCGGCTCCCGGTGCATCGTGCAGCCCCTGCCGAGGGGCAGGGTGCTCCGGGGCCTCAAGACCGCCCGGAAGAGCCTGGACGCCTACCTGGAGGGCGTGGAGCGGGAGCTCCACCGCCTCCGCCATGCCCAGGGAGGCTCACAGGGGCCCACGGCGGCCCAACGCCTGGCCGAGGTCGTGCTGGACCTGGGCGTGCGCTGTGGCGAGCGCCTCACCCGGGGCGTGGTGCTCTCCGAGAAGATGACGCACCAGGTGCTCGCCGATCTGTCCGGCGCCCACCGGGCGACGGTGACCACCTTGCTCAACGACTGGCTCTACGAGGGCGTGCTGAACACCGACTCCAGGGGCCGTCTGGTCCTCGCCCAGCCTACGGAGCTGTGGTCGCTGGCGGGGTACCACGAGCCCAGGCGGGGGCCGGCACCCGCGGGGCCGTCCGAGGCGGGGGCTGGTGAGACCCCGGCGGCGAACCGCGCGGAGGCACCGACGGCGGGCCGGATGCTCGGTCGGCGGGTCGTTGACCCCAAAACCGGGGCCATCTAGGTTTTGAGGCTTTAGGCGACACGAGAGACCACGTTCAACGGGCTGGGACCACGCCTCCATGGCCAAGCGGCACCCGGGTCAGCGTCGGCGGCTGACGCAGAACAAGGCTGAGACCGAAGAGGACATCTTCATCGCCAAGGTCCTGGGTTTCTGGACATGGGCGAGGTCGAACCAGACGTTCCTCACCGTCGTCGTGCTGGTGGGGGCGGTAGCCGTCGGGTCGTTCTTCTACTACCGGAGCTACCGGCGAGGCCTCGTGGCCCAGGCGGGGAACCAGCTCGAGCAGATCCACCAGTCCATCGCCCTCAACGACACCGCGGGCGCCAAGAGCCAGCTCAAGGTCTTCGTGAGCCGCTTCGGGGGAACGCCCTACGAGGGCGAAGCCCGCATGCTCCTCGGCGAGATCTACCTCGAGGGCGGGGCCCCCAAGCAGGCCCAGGCGGTCCTCGAGCCCATCGGCAGCTCCCCCAGCACCCCGCTCGAGCTCCAGGCCGCGGGGCTTCTGGCCCGCTCCTACGAGCAGGAGAACCGGTGGAAGGAGGCGGAGGATCTGTATCTCCGCATCGCCGACCGCTCGACGCTGGACTTCCAGGTGCGCGGGGCGCTGGCGGATGCCGCCAGGATCCGGGCCAACCACGGCGACAAGGCCGGCGCCGTGGAGCTGTACAAGCGGATTCTCGACGGCCTCGACAAGAACGCGCCCGAGCGCGGCCTCTACGAGATGCGCCTCGCCGAGTTGAACACCGAGAGGGAGACCCAGGCCCAGGCCCCCGCCCAGACCCAGAAGAGCGGCGGAGCGTAACCCTTCGACTCCCCCAGGCTCAGCCGGTCCGGGAGGCGAAGGTCAGGCCGAGCTGGGCAGCGCGCTGGCGACTTTCCGGGCCCGGACCCGTGCGCAGCGCCATGATCGGCGTCAATCCGGACGGAACGCGCCGTGCCCTCGGCCGTCGCAACTTCGTATAATACACATTATGTAATGTTACACTGGGCCGGGATCGCGCCCCCAACTGATTCTTCCCCGACCCCCGCCCGCCTCCCCGGGCACCTCCCGCTCCTGGGCACCTGGGCGGGATCCTC
>Ga0315535_1001670_pt1 | contig 14619 bp, 14 predicted proteins | sample SalMarSW160220MG_2_FD_203092 | JGI IMG/M metagenome (GOLD analysis project Ga0315535, IMG submission 203092) | Salt marsh sediment microbial communities from the Plum Island Ecosystem LTER, Massachusetts, United States - Salt Marsh Sediment SW1602-20 ...
AGAACCAGTCTGGGTGGTACCGCTTCATCGGGTGCTCAACTGCCGCAAATGCGAACAATTATCCTTCAAGGTATTAGTGTACCCCCGGAGTTTGCGAAAGGTCAAGGTGGGCGATGTCCGGCAGGCCTCGGCGGTGCGGTCGGCGCGCGCTACGACCCTCACCAACGCGGATGTCCACGCCCACAACACGTACGAGCGTCCCGACGTGGTGAAGCCCCACCGCGGCGGTGGATGTGGGCTCGGAGACGTGGATCTGCACCTCCCCCGCGGCCTCGGTGACCAAGCTGGAGATCAGGGTCTAGATTCTTCTGGACTTTGAGAAATCCGGCAACTAACCTTGCCGCGTGCCCGACCCGTGCGGGGTTCTTCCCGCCTGTTGCCCTTCGAGCCGAAGACCCAAATCCAGCTCCGAGATCCGACGTGCCTTCTCCTGAACCGATCCTGGCCCAGCTGAGGCCGGCTGAACGTATCCTGCTGGAGCTATGTAAGAGTGCTGACCCCGACCTGGGTCCCATGGCCAGTGCAGATCCGGAAGTGCTGCGGGAGTTCATGGACCTCTCCGCACAACATGCCGTCCAAGGGCTCGTGTTTCTGAACCTGCGTCGCCTGCTGCCCGAGGGGCCGCTATGGCATGAGATCGGCGGCGAGATCCAGCAGTCCCTTTCCCTCCTCAAGCGCCGGGCAGCGTTTTGGGATCTCGAGCAGGACCGGGTTCTGACGGGCCTCGGCCGGGCAGGTTTCCAGCCCCTCGTGCTGAAAGGTGGAGCCCTCAGGAGATGGGTGTTTGAGTCCCCCCTACAGCGGGTTCTGGGCGACCTGGATATCCTCGTTCAGGAGGGGGAAGTAGAGGGCGCCCTGGAGGCTCTCAGGTCGCTGGGATACAAGAGCACATACTCCGAGGCCGCTCGAGAGGGCTTCCGTGAGCATCTGTATCATGACCGTGTGACCCATGCGAATGGGTTCGAGGTCGAGGTGCATTGGGGCCTCAGTCGTCCGGGATCCCTCACCCCGCTCGATCCCGACCTGTTTCAGCAGCGTGCGCGCATTCTACGGCCTGAGGGTAGTGTCGAGTTTCGTGTCCCCTCACCGGAGGACATGGTTCTGCACACCGTGAGCCAGAGCGAACAGGATGACTTCCGGAACCTTCGGCGGCTGGTGGACCTTGACCGTCTCCTCGTCTCGCAGGAGCTGGATTGGGCCTACGTGTGTGCCGAGGCGGACAGGAGCGGCCTGTCCACGCACTTGGCTGTGGCCCTGAGACTCGCGAACCTATTGCTCGGCAGCCCGGTCCCGCATCGTTTCTTGCAGGGGAAGGACATACCGTTCGTTACGCGACGGGCCATCGCCCTCATGCGGCCTGTGCGCCGCTTCCTGCGCAAACCCAAGCGTGCTCGGGTCCCGGATAGTTGCCTGTTCGGGTTCTGGTGCCTGCGGGGATTGGCCGCCCGCGGAAAGTGGATCATGACGGTAGCGTCGGGCTTAGTGGATCCGCTGACGTGGGTCTGGGAGGAAACGGAGGAATCCGAGTCAATCGAGAAGAGTTGGATCAAGGGTGCTGAATTGCTGTTGAAGCTGATCGTACTCCAGTCGGCCATCCTGGGGATGGCCCTGGGTTCAGCGCTGAGACAGGGTGGTCGCAGAGAGCTTCGTTTCTGGAAGGTGCCCGCTTCTATCCCTCCGCCGGAGTCTCAATAACGAAGGCAGAAGCACTGCCATCGGACTCCTCGAGTTCAGCCCAATGCCGTCGACGCCGTGACGGCGGTGACGACGGCCTCGAGACTCGAGGAACCGCGAGACCTATGCGAGCGCCACGGGATCCACATATCAGACTATGGGAACATGGTGATGCCGGATCATGTACCGACTCATCCGGACAATCCACACAGGTGCCAGGGGGTTCCGTACTGTCACGGGTATATCAAGGCACCGATTCAGTCATTGGACTACTGAGACCGGAGGATTCATCCTTGAGAACGGCGGCCAAACGACGTCGGAAGACACGCGCTGGTACGCCAACGGGTATGCAATCGCTGGGCAACGGACGTTCGACGCCATGAAGCGTCGGGAATTCCTCGGTCTTGTCGGTCTAGCCGCGGCTGGTGTCCACTCTGGTGCCGTCGGATCCCCGCAGTCGCTCGTGAAGCAGGTTGGAGGCGAGGTACCGAGCAAGCCCGTAAAGATGCACCTCGGCAGCCAGCAGGGGGCCCGCACCGATGCATCTTGGCTCCAGTATTTCAAACGGAATGGTGTCAACCACATCTGTGGGCATCCAGGTCCTCCGGGGCTGTTCGGGTGGTGGAGATACTGGACTGTCTCCCAGCTCGAACAGACGCGGGACCTCTGTGAACAGCATGGCATCCACCTTGACATGGTGGGCCTTCCGTTCTTGGGTTCGACCAACATCGATCACGAGAAGCGAGGAGCGATCATGCTGGGGGAGAGTCCCGAGCGCGACCGGGACATCGAAGACGTGCAGAGGATGATCCGCGCCTTTGCCCAGGTGGGAATCCCGGCCTTCAAATACAACCTGACCCTTCTCGGGTTTATGAGGACGGGTTGGACACCGGGGCGGGGTGGCTCACGCTACAACACGTGGAGACTAGCCGACACCGACCCAAATGCTCCGCTGACACGTGCGGGCCATGTGTCCGCGGATATGATGTGGGAGCGGATCACGTACTTCTTGGACCGGGTGATCCCGGTCTGCAACGAATACAAGATACGGGCCGCCTGCCATCCCCACGACCCCCCAGTTCCGCCACAGGGGTTTCGGGGCATCCACCGCGTCCTGGGTACGGTGGATGGCCTGAAGAAGTTCGTCTCCATTCGAGAGAGTCCCTACCACGGCCTCAATCTGTGCCTGGGTACCGTGGCCGAGATGCTCGAAGATCCCGGTCGGGAGATCTTCGACGTGATCCGATATTTCGGCGAACGGCGAAAGATATTCAACATTCACTTTCGGAACATCAGGGGGAAACGGAACGACTTCATGGAAGTGTATCCCGATGAGGGAGACATGGACATGCCGAAGATCATCAGGGCGCTATACGACTTGGACTACGAGTACATGGTCATGCCTGACTCTGCACCGCCAAGCCCCGACGATCCACACACTTACCAGGGCTTCGCGTACTGTTTCGGGTATATCAAGTCGTTGATTCAGTCGTTGGGCTCTTGAGGTCAAGTCGCGGCCCCTCCATCCGGGAGCCGGGTCCCTGCGGGAGCGCAACGCTACGCGTCTCACTCTGAGGCGGGACCCAAGAAGCCCAGACGATCCATCACGGACCGCACCGGCAACACCTCCAGGCCATCCTGTGTCGCCGCTCGGACGACTCGCGCCAGCATCTCGGGCGTGCACCCATAGCGGCGGGGACTGGCTTGCACATCATGGGTGTAGAGGATCAACCAGCCCCCTGCTTCGCGATGTTGGTCGATGAGCTCTAGGAGATCCGTTTCGTTCGCGAGAAAGCTATAGATCTTGTTCGCTTTCAGCTCCAGCAGATCGATGCTGCCCCTATTGACCCCATCGTCGACGCCGCGGGCGCAGGCATAGTGCTCACCCACGACCCGCTTTGCCGTGGCCGAGGTCCTGCCCATCGGATAAGCGAACGACGTCATCTCGTAGCCTGGAAGCACACCGGCGAGCCATTCCTGGTTCTTCCTGATCTGCTTGTCGATGAGGGCGCGCGAACACCTGTCGAGCCCGAAGTGATTGAACGTGTGGCAACCGACCTCGTGTCCGGCAGCCGTCATGTCGGGAACCATACGCGACTGGAAAACGTCTTGAGCGTCGGCAAAGGCTCCGGCCAAATAGAAGGTTCCCCGGAAACCATATTCCTCGAGTATCCGCCGGCCGTCAGTCGCCGCGGACAGTGGACAGTCGTCGAACGTGAAGGAGATGTACGGCACGTCCGTCGCGATCTCCACGTTTCGTTCTCGAGTCTTGTTCGTAAGAGTCGCGCGCAGATCTTCCGCTATCCGCTCGAGGCGCCAATGCATTTGCCGAATGCTCCCCACGATGGGTTCTGAGGTGACGCCCGCAGCGGGTCTACCGATTCCCGGACTCCGGGGTCGTGTACGAGAGCGGGGCCGTCTCCGCTCGCCAGGGCGTCGTGAGCGAAGCCCTCCGGAGGTGCCGCGGTCAGGCGGGCCAGCAGGTGGTGCTCACCCTTCCCGCCCCTTGTCGAGAACCCGCTTCAGATGAGCCAGGACGGCTTCCGGCGAGTTGCGGAACTTCCGGGTCAAGTTGGTGTCATGCTGGCGCCTGTTCACCAGGAGGCGGGGGACGGTCTCGTATACGATGTCGGCCTTCATCATTCGCATGAACCAGTCCGTGTCCTCACCGTTGCGAAGTTCCGGATCGAACCCGCCGATTTGCTGGAAGACCTCTCGCCTCACCGTGACCGTGCAGGGCGAGAGCATCGCCCGCTCCTGGTGGTAGGGGTGGTTCTCGAACATCTGGCGCTCATGGTCCAACTCGGGTATCCAGAAGCTCTTGATATGCCCCGAGCAAAGCTGCAATTCCGGACGAGCCTCGAACCGACTCATCTGGACCGCGAGCTTGTCTTCGACCCACAGATCGTCTGCGTCGAGGAAGGCTATGAAGGATCCCCGGCTTTCCTGGATCCCGCGGTTTCGAGCCACCGCAGGCCCCTGGTTCTCCTGATCGATTACACGGATGCTGTCTTTGAAGGGGACGAGCGCCTGGGATGTCCCGTCTCGGGAACCATCATTCACGACGATGATCTCCCGATGGGAATAGGTCTGCCTGAGGATGCTCTCGAGCGCCTCTGCCACGTATCGCTCCCCGTTGAACACGGGGACGATGCAACTGACCAGGCCGGGTTCGGCGGCTTCCTGGAACCGGAGAGATTCTCTTGGGCTATGAGTGGCCATCTGTCGGCTTCGGTCCCGGGCAAAGAGGCGACGACAGGGAACGAATTCCTTCGGCAGCTCGCCGGTGGCCCCGGCCTCGTCTGCCCGCGGGAACCGATCAGCGGCATCGCCAAAAGTGAGGCGACGTAAGGGAATTCGTACAACCCCGTTGGCTCAAAGGACACGATAACGCGGGGGTGGAGAGGGAGCAATGGGAACCGCGAGGAGGCCATGCGCGTCCGGGTCCGCGAGGGTCGAAGCCGGAGCCGGCCGGGCGTCACCACCGCGCTCACACGGGCGTTCGTGACTGGGTGGCGGGCAACCGAATGTTGGCTGCGATGCTGGAAACTCCTGCACTGGTTCTGCCATTCATCTACCTCGAAGATGCTATGAGCTCTGAGAAGGCGGTCGTAGTTAGATGATGGCGTTCGCAGGACCCGGGCCGACCGCTTTGGCGCTCCGAGTGGTCAAGTTTGGAGCCCTCCTCTTGGCAGTGTACTTGGTGGTCTTGTTCGTGGCCGCGAACCTCCAACTTCAACACCTGCCCACCATCTCGAATGTGCCGAGCCACCGGAGTTGCCTGGGGACCACAGCCGACATGTTGAGGGACATCCCCGAGCGAGGTGAAGTCGTCGACCTTCTGTTTCTGGGCTCTTCCCACGCGTACCGAGGGCTGGATCCCAGGTTCTTCGATACGAAGGGCCTGAGTTCGTTCAACCTTGGCACGTCCGCCCAGACTCCGCTCAACACGTTCTACCTGTTGCAGGAGTACCTTGCGAGGTTCCGGGTCCGACGGGCGGCGATCATCGACGTCTACCCCGAGATGATGGGGCGACCCGGTGCCGAGCCGGCCATCGACATCGCGATGAGCAGACCGCTCTCACTTTCCGTGCTCAGGATGTCGCTTGCGACGCGCTCGATTCGGGCCTTCAACACGCTGATGGTCCGCGCGGTCGACCTCCGATCGCCTCCCCGCGACAGTATGCCGGTCTGCTTGGGTCCCCACGACGTCTACGTCGGTCAGGGGTACGTCCAGAGCAAGAAGGGGCCGACGGACGTCATGCAGCCCACCTACACCATCCGCATGCGCGACGCCCAGACGGCGTACCTGGGGAAGGCGATCGACATGCTCCAGCAAAGCGGAGCGGACGTGGTGCTCGTCGTGCAGCCCGTTCCGGTCGCGACCGTGGAGGCCACCCTCAACTACCAGGCGGTGTCGGAGTCGCTGGGCCAGCTCGCCGAGGAGGCGGGTGCCTTGTACCTCGACTTCAACTCGGCGCCCTATCGCATGGCCGGCTCGGACTATTTCGATGGGGAACACCTGGCGCAGCGCTCCGTGGTCCGCTACGACCAACGCCTGTGGGAGATCCTCGCATCCCGGGGCCTTGTTTCGGAACGGTCACGTCCGTAGAGGGTGGCCACCTCGTCGGGAGCCAGGGGCTGCCGGCACCGTCTTTCTTGACTTCTCCCTTGTATGCCGCACTTGTTTGAAGGAGTGACCTGCATGAGACCGAGACCGCACTTCCAGGGAGAATCCCGCCGATGGCCAACAGATTCCAACGGCTCTGGGCGAGCCTGCCATTCCCTTGGTTGACCCGCCGAATCGAGGGTCGCGACTGTTCCGTGATTCTCGACGACCCGTTGATACTGTATATGTTCGACTACGTGCTCTGGAATTCGGTGCTCGGGAGTGAGGACAATGCGCTCCTGCCGGTCTACCACAAATATCGAAACCGGCCCGTCTACCTGTTGGTCGGTTTCTCCTGGTTCCATGAGGGGCCCAACCACCTTGCCGACGTTGTCCGCATGCACGATCAACACATGCGCCGTTACCCCGGCCATCGGGTCATCTACCTGGCCAACACGGAAAACCAGCGCCGTGTTCTTGAGGCCGCCGGTCTGCGGTCGACGTTCGTGAATCACAACGCCTTCGTCGACCCAGAGATCTATCGCCCCCTGCCGGAGGTCCCGAAGCGGTTCGACGCGATCTACGATGCCCGAGTGGATCCCTTCAAACGGCATCATCTCGCTGCAAAGACCGAGAGCCTGGCGCTGGTGGCTGCCCGTCTTCGACACCACCACGACGCAGCCTACGTCCAATCCGTCAGCGATCTGCTGCCTCAGGCCCATTGGTACAACCATCCCCTGTCGCCCGATTATCGGTCATTCCCCCCCGCCGAGGTCAATCGCTACATGAACGAATGCCGGGTAGGTCTGTGCCTGTCGGCCCGGGAAGGAGCGATGTTCGCCAGCGCTCAGTACCTGCTCGCCGGGCTGCCGGTTGTGTCGACGGCCAGCGAGGGGGGGCGTGACGTGTTCTTCGACCCCGACTATACCTGCATCGTGGCCGACGACCCGGAGGCCGTGGCGGCCGGAGTCGCGGAGATGTGCCGGTGCGAGGTACCGCCGGAGGAGATCCGCAACCGAACAATCGGGAAGATGGCGGAGCATCTCGACCGGCTCTTCGAGCTTCTCGATGAGGTTGTGAGCACGGAGGGCCCGGGGCTGGACTTGCGTCCGACTTTCAGCGAGTGGGGACCTCGCGCGGGCGGCTGTCACGGCCTCACCACCACCGCCGACATCTTGGACCGCATCCAGCGTCTTGCCCGCTACCGCGCGGATCCAAGGGTCCGAGTCTAGGTAAGCGACAACGGGCCCCTGCCCGCGTGGCACGCTCCTCGTCTTGAAGATTCTGGCGTACCAGGCCACCCTCCTACGAGGCGAGAGGGGGGAAGCACCGCCACCGAAGGGATTTTCGCGATGACGAAATGGACCGAGGGTAGGGCCAAGGTCCTCGTGACCGGAGCGGCCGGACAACTGGGTTCGTTCGTCGCGCGGTACCTCACCGAGTCCGGTGTTGCGGTGGTCGCAACGGATCGAGAGAGCGGGTCCGCCCATCCTACCCCTATCCGGGTCCGGTGGTCGAGCTCGTCGGGGACGCATCTGCGGTGGTCCACTGTGCTGCGTGGCCCGGTCGAGGGGTCATCCCGCCCAGGGAGGTGCTCGCATCGAACGTCGAGGCCACACTGAACCTCTGCCAAGCGGCCCTCCCGGCGGGGGTCGAGAAGTTCGTCTATGCGAGTTCCGTCCAGGTCTTCGGCAGCCGGGTGATGTTGGGCGCAGAGGGACCGGAGGTGGAGTATCTTCCACTGGATGATGCCGTGTCGCCGAATCCCCGGAACCTATATGGCTTCAGCAAAGTCGTGGGAGAGGTATTGGTGCGCTCGATTCTCAGCACCGCTAGGAGGAGGTTGTCGGCGGGCGAGGGGATCCCGATGGGTCCCAAGGCGTCCAGGATTACCTCTTCGCTCCCACGGCGAATAGCCTGCGCCTTTGTTACGGATAGGAGGTTCAGCCGCCGCGCATAGCGGTCGAGCGGATGGGAGCATGGGCAGGGGGAGCCGAGGCCAGACGGGGGACTCCAGTGGAGCAGATCGAGTCCTCAGTCGTAGAAGTCGTCGGGCAGAGACTGGTCGAACTGGAAGTCGGGGACGGGCTCGGGATCGGCGAGGTCGAAGCTCGGCGTCTGAACGGTGGATCCTCCGGTTTCAATATTAGTCGGATGACTGAATCAACGCCTCGAAATACCCGCAACGGTATGCAAACTCCTGGTACCTATGTGGATCAGTCGGTAGGCCCCGCCCGGTGTTCGACCTGGCGGGAGCATTTCGAGAAGGCTCATATTGTACTCGAAAGCTCGGATTTCCACTTGGCGGCATTAGCGCTGGCGGTCCTCAACTAACCGAGTCTCCGGAAAATCCGGGCCGGTTCAGGCTACCTCTTGCACGAGGGGGACCTAACGACATGAAGCGCCTTATAAAGCGCCTCATAAAGCGCCTTCTTGGTAAGCGCCTTAGCCTCGGGATTTCAGAGGCACCTAGCGACATGAAGCGCCTTGTGAAGCGCCTTCGCCGCGCGGTTTCCAAGAGGTTTTATCGAGTCTGGGCGAGCCTGCCATTCCCTTGGTTGACCGGCCGAATCGAGGGTCGTGACTGTTCCGTGATTCTCGACGAGCCCTTGATACTGTATCTGCTCGACTATTTGTTCTGGAATTCGGTGCTCGGGAGTGAGGACAATGCGCTCCTGCCGGTCTACAACAAATATCGAGACCGGCCCGTCTACCTGCTGGTCGGCATCGGCGGGTTCCGTGAGGGGCCTGACCATCTTGCCGACATTGTTCGCCTGCACGATCAACACATGCGCCGCTACCCCGGTCATCGGATCATCTACCTGGCAAACACTGAGACCCATCACCGTGTTCTTGAAGCCGCCGGTCTGCGGTCGGCGTTCGTGAACAACAACGCCTTCGTCGACCCAGAGATCTATCGCCCCCTGCCGGGGGTCCCGAAGCGATTCGACGCGATCTACGATGCCCGAGTGGATCCCGTCAAGCGGCATTACCTCGCTGCCGCCACCAAGAGCCTGGCGCTGGTGGCTGAGCGTCTTCCACACCACCACGACGCGGCCTACGTCCGATCCGTGAGCGATCTGCTGCCTCAGGCCCATTGGTACAATCACCCCCTGTCGCCCGATTATCGGTCCTTCCCGCCCGCCGAGGTCAATCTTTGCACGAACGAATGCCGGGTAGGCCTGTGCCTGTCGGCGCGGGAAGGCGCGATGTACTCCAGCATCCAGTACCTGCTCGCCGGGCTGCCGGTGGTGTCGACGGCCAGCGAGGGGGGTCGTGACGTGTTCTTCGATCCCGACTATACCTGCATCGTGGCCGACGACCCGGAGGCCGTGGCAGCCGGAGTCGCGGAGATGTGCCGGTGTCGGGTACCGCCGGAGGAGATCCGCAACCGAACACTCGCGAAGATGGCGGAGCATCTTGACCGGCTCTTCGGACTGCTCGATGAGGTTCTGAGCGCGGAGGGCCTGGATCTGGACTTGCGTCCGACGTTCAGCCAGTGGGGACCTCGCGCGGGCGGCTTCGGCCGCACCACCAACGCCGACCTCTTCGAACGCATCCAGCGTCGTGCCCGTTACCGCGCAAATCCAAGGGTCCAGGTCTAAGCGAGGGTGGAGGTACCAACGAAGGCGCTTTCGCGATGACGAAATGGACCGAGGGCAAGGCCAAGGTCCTCGTGACCGGAGCGGCCGGACAGTTGGGTTCGTCCGTCGCGCGGTACCTGACCGAATCCGGCGTCGCGGTGATCGCGACGGATCGGGAGAGCGGTTCCATCCATGCTACGCCCTTCCATGTCGTCGATCTGGCCGATTCCGGTCTGGTCGTCGAGCTCGTCAGCGACGCATCTGCGGTGGTCCATTGTGCAGCGTGGCCCGGTCGAGGGGTCATCCCGCCCAGGGAGGTGCTCGCGTCGAATGTCGAGGCCACACTGAACCTCTGCCAGGCGGCCCTCGCAGCCGGCGTCGAGAAGTTCCTCTATGCGAGCTCCGTCCAGGTCTTTGGGAGCCGGCTGAGGGGAGCGGAGGGACCGGAGGTGGAGTATCTTCCACTGGATGGCGAGTTGTCGCCGAATCCCCGAAACCTGTATGGGTTCAGCAAGGCCGTGGGAGAGGTGCTGGTGCGGTCGATTCTCAGCACCGCCGGAGTCGAGTGTCAGAGCGTGCGCTTCCCCTGGTTGGTCTCCCCCGAGCCCGACAAGCCTTGGGGCCGCCGCCTGCAGCCGCTCTCCGCCGAGGAGAACTGGGTCGAGATCGAGCAGGGCTTCACGTGCCTCTCCTTCAACGATGCCGCACGTCTCGTTCTGGCATGCTTGAACACTACCCTGCCTGGCTACCGGACCTACTATCCCGGAGTTTCGGTCGTACCGTCGGACCTGTTGGACGCCTACCTGGACCGCTACTACCCCGAGGTCCCGCTGCGGAGACCCCGCCGTGAGCTGTCAGGCCTAGTTGACTTGTCAGCGATCGAAGCCGACACGGGATGGAGGCCGGAGTACATCCCGGACCATATGGTGTTTCTTCCGGAGGTCAGCGTGCCTCGCCGTGCTCTCATCGGCTTGCCTCGCCGCGCTCTCGTCAGCTTGCTTCGCCGGGCTCTCAGAAGGCTCCAGCGCTGAGACGGTCGAAGGACGTTCGGCTACCCCCGTTGCCTGGCGGAGTCAATCGGAATCACTCTCGGACCGAACCGGAATCCCCAGGCGGATTGCGAACACCCTGGCAAGCCCGATGAGTCGCCACTTGAGCGCCTCTGCCGCGTAGGTGACCGGCCGCATCAAGTAGATGGCGGGGAGTAGTAGGGCTGGGGGATTCCCGTAGGCCCACGAGACGTACTCCCTCGATGGGAACACCTGCCATCGCAGGAGATTCAGTCTTTCCCTGCAACTGGGCCGCTTCAGGGCCGTGAGCTGTGAGTGCTGTCCCCCGTACTGCCTCGCACCGTACAGAGCCGCATCCCGCCGGAGCTTGCCTGCATTGACCGCGAGGGTGGAAAGAGCCTCGAGCGTGGCTTCAGGCACGGGCGCGTCGATCTCCTCTTTCAGATAACGCAGCATCACGAACGCGGGTATCTCCAGTCGACTTTCCCGTACGGCTTCCATAAAGCGGGACCAATCAAAGGAGTCCTGCCCCTGGAGGATCGTCCAGGCATCCGTCACCCATAGTAGGTTGGACCGCCTGGGCGAGTATGACGCGTGCCCAATGGCCTGGAGGAGGTTGTCGGCGGGCGAGGGGATGATGATGGGTCCCAAGGCGTCCAGGACTACCTCTCTGCTCCTACGGCGAATGGCCTGCGCATCCGTTTGGTAGAATGGGTAGCGGTAGAGGCTGACCAGGAGGAGTATCGGAGTGTAGGTCCTGTGCGTAACCATTGTGCCGCGTCCCCCGGTGAGGACCACGGGGGAGTGGAAGCCAGCGTGGGCGACGGCTTCCTGGGCTCGCTCGAGATCGTCACCCTGTACCAGCAGGTCGATGTCGTGCGTGTGACGAAGGACCGGGTCCGGGTAGACGACCTCGGAGAGGGCGGCGCCCTTCAGAACCAGGAACGACAGGCCTTCCTCCCTCAGAGCATCGAAAGCACTTCGGGCAATCTTGCGGAGGGCCTTGACCCGGAGCTCCTCCCTCAAATAGGCCGTCTTCAGGACCGTGAGAAGACCTGGGTCGGCCGGCAGGGCATTCTCTCGGATGCTGGAGAGGAGGAGCGGACCGAGGCGCTTCCTACCCCCTGTATCCGTTCTGAAGAGGCCAGGCAGGTTCTTGACCCTGGAGCTGAAAGCATCCCATGCATCCTGGGCAGAAGGCCCCCGATGGAGCAGCGCTCGAAGGAGCCAACGTTCCTCCCGTCCAGGTAGCGAGCGGGTCAGCGCCCAACTCAGAGAGGATCCGAGCGGGTCCGGAGAGGTGGAGCGTTCGGAGGAAGGACCACCTGTCATTCCGTGCGGCGTCCCCGCCTTCGATCCGGAGGGGCCTCTAGCTCTCGAAGTAGTGTCTCGCGGCTCGCCGGATCGCCTCTCGTGAGATTCCAGACTGTTTGCACGGCGCCGGCAATGCGCGTGACAACGCTCATCGGCCCCGGTGCCTGTCCAGGGTGCGTTTGAGGTGAGCCAACGTGGATTCGTGCGAAGGCCGCACCTTTCGGGTCAGGTTCGCGGTGTGCTGTCGCCGATGGACAAGGAGGCGGGGAAGCGTCTCGTAATCGATCTCTGCCTTCAGCATCCGATGGAACCAATCGGTGTCCTCGGCGTTCCGGAGCTCTGGGTCGAACCCACCTAGGCGCTGAAAGAGCTCTCGCCGAACGAGGACCGTGCAAGGCGAAAGCAGCGCCCGCTCCCGATGATAGGGGTGGTCTTCGAACGCGCGTCGCTCATTATCCAGCTCGGGAACCCAGAAGCTCTTGATGTGCCCAGAACAAAGCTGGATCCGGGGAGAAGCCTCGAAGGCCGCCATCTGAGACTCCAGCTTGTCTTCCACCCAAATGTCGTCGGCGTCCAGGAACGCGACAAAAGCTCCTCGGCTCTCCTCCATCCCTTGGTTTCGAGCCGCCGAGGGGCCACTGTTGGGCTGTCGCAAGACACGGACTTGGTCTCCGAAGCGTGCGAGCACATCCGGCGTGCCATCATCGGAGCCGTCGTCCACGACGATGACCTCGCGCTGCAGGTAAGTCTGAGCGAGAATGCTCTCCACCGCGTCAGCAACGAACCGCTCGCCGTTGAAGACCGGAACGATACAACTCACCAGGCCTGGAATCGGCGCATACCGAAAGTCCAGAGGCGCCACCAGCGGGGCCGAAGTCGAGGGCGGCGTCATGGCGGGGAGCCTCTCTGCCGATCAAGTCGCTCCTTGAGCACCTGAAGGAACGCCTCTTTGCTGTTCTCCGCTCGGACGCGACTTCTGTTCTGCAGGTGCAATCGGCGTCGAGTGAGCACCTCCTGGAGAACCTCGCTCACGGCGCCCGCCGCGTCCGCCCGTTGGAACCAATTGGCGGCGTCGCCGTGGGCCATCGACGCGTCGAGGCCGCCGGTCTTGTCCAACCATTCCCGGCGGACCACCAACGTCTGGGTCGTATAGCCCGGGACAGGTCTGGAACGAGGGTGGTCCTTGAAGCGAATGGCCTCTTCCCGAACCTCCTCCTCCCAGAAGTTCTGGATGAAGGTGACAGTGTAAGCCAGCTCAGGACGCTCACGAAAGCGAGCGAGCTGCTTCTCCAGCTTTTCTTCGTGCCACACGTCATCGGCATCGAGGAAAGCGATGAACTCCCCGTGGGCCTCCTGAATCCCACGGTTCCTGGCAGTCGACGGGCCGGCATTTTCCTGCCGAACGTATATGACCGCATCGCCGAAGCTGGCGACGACCTCAGCCGTGCTGTCCGTGGACCCGTCGTCCACGACGATGACCTCGAGGTTGTTGTAGGTCTGCCCGAGGATGCTCTTGATCGCCTCGGCCAGGAACCGCTCCCCATTGAACACGGGGATGACGCACGACACCAGTGGCTTCGTCATGAGTGGCGGTCCAAAAGCTCCCCGATCCGCAAGGGGATTTCCTCCATGTTCTCGCCGAGCTCCAGCCAGTACGTAGGTACGCTTTGGAGAAACACGCTCAGCTTCTCGAATTCCTGCGGGGCGATGCCCCCATGCGGGAGCATGAGCAACGAGCTCGGGGCCAGTCTGAGAAGACTCTCGACCTTTGTCGCAGGACGGAGCGTGGGCTGGGCTGCGTTCCTGACGATGGGGAGAGCCACCGCTCTGATTCTGGTCTTTCGACTCAGCCCACCGGGGAGGACTTCGGAGAGCAAGACGAGCGTCTTGTCCTCACGAGGAAGGTGCCCGGGGATCGCATACGGCTCCAGATAAGGGAACCTCTGGAGATGCTTGGGCTCGAGGTGAGTTGAGCAGTACAGGCTGTAGCCGAGAAAGGAGCCATCGGGCATCGCCTTCAGGCCGACATAGTCGTCGGCCAGGTACTCCCACCCTGCCTTCAGGCACGTGAGGGCCGTGGTGGACTTCCCGGACCCTCCGGGCCCGCCAAAGAGAACCCCATCCCCGTTCCGCGACACCAGCCCGGCATGGATGGCCTGAACGTCTCGGTCCTTGTGCCAGAGCAGCAGCTCCGAGTGGAGCGGCCGACCGATCTCGTACTGGGTAAGGTGATCGTGACGCCCGATCCATCCGATGATGTGGCCGCTCACTCGGTCGAAGACAGTTCGCGCCTGTGTCCGACCATAGACAACCACCCGCCCGCTGTCGGAAACGAACATCTCGCCGGGGGCGTTCAGGTCATCGCCAGGCTCCACCCCGTCGAGATCTATCCCGCACGCTCTTCCGTCCCAGAGATCGATCCTCAAAC
>Ga0315535_1001671_pt1 | contig 14609 bp, 13 predicted proteins | sample SalMarSW160220MG_2_FD_203092 | JGI IMG/M metagenome (GOLD analysis project Ga0315535, IMG submission 203092) | Salt marsh sediment microbial communities from the Plum Island Ecosystem LTER, Massachusetts, United States - Salt Marsh Sediment SW1602-20 ...
CTTTAAGGTGGATTTTAAAAGAAGTCATATGCGCATTAAGATACAGCTTTTGTTATTGTTGATATTTTCTGTTCACCTGGTGGGTCAGACGCCCCATGCTTTTTTAATTGAAGGAGAGACAGAGGCCTGCCAGGGGGATTCAGTGCTGGCTTACCTTCAGATTGTAGGCGGCACAGCACCATATACCGTGGAGATCAGTTATACACCATGGGGCAAAATAACCCTGGAAGATATCTCTTCCCCTTATGATTTGTGGTTGAAACCGGAATACAACACAACCTACAGTATCTCCAGTGTAAAGGACTTTAATGGTGTAACAGGTACCTTTCAGGGTTATATAAACATGAAGGTCTACCCGGTTACTCCTGTTCAAATCGTTATGGATCAAACCTTGTATTACAAGAGTGATCCCGCTGTACTGCTTGTATCCAACCCCGCTGGAGCTGTATTTCAGGGGAACGGAGTACTGGGCAGCAATTTTTATCCTGCATACGCCCCACCGGAAGGTTCACCCCATCAGATATCCTGTATTTATACAAACGCGTACGGTTGCCCTGCCTATGATACCATCGGGATAACTGTGATATACGGCGAGGCAGAAGTGGTCCTTGTTTCAGGAGAGGAGACCATCAATACGATTTGTGATGAAGGTGCCGTTTATGAGATCAGGGGATCGAACCAGGATGACATTCCGGGATTGTTCGCCCTCAGGGTGGCCGGCTCGGGGCAATACCTCTCAGGATATATCGTGGATGAGGATTCTTCCGATAACGTGGCTGCGTTTCATCCGGCTGGACTTACAGGGACTTTTGAAATAGTCTATACCTATGAGATTGAAGGGCTAACGATAACCGGCACCTGGCAGGTTAATGTAAACGATATTGAGGGCCTGACCATCGCGGGTTTCCCGGATCTTATCTGCAACGGGGACGATCCCTACCTGCTTACTCCCGGAAACATTGTTTATGACCCGGGTGCAGTTTATTCCATTAGCGGACCTGGCGTCTCGGGCAACCAGTTCGCCGGTTACTATTTCAATCCGCGGGCCGATTCGGTTCTGACGGGTGAAAGTAAAATTAAAATGGAGTACGCTTCTTCAAATGGTTGCAGTGCCGTTGTGAATAAGACTGTGACCAACCATTTCACGCCCGGGGTCTCCTTTACCTATGCGCCCTCATGTCTCTCTTCTTCGGGAGGGACTGTACAGTTTAACAATACCTCTACAGGCAAATATGCGGTGGCCCAATGGGTGTGGGATTTTGGGGATCCTCAAAGCGGGTCGTTGAACCAAAGTAATCTGGAGCAGCCACAGCATTTTTATGCAATACCGGGGGTTAAGCCGGTTTCGCTTACGGCCCATACCACAGACGGGTGCGTAGTGGCACGGGAACAGGATGCCATTTTATCCGATCAGCCTACGGCCGATCTGACCTGGCTTCATGACTGTTATGGAAAGGGACAGAAGATCTCCTTTCTGGACCGCTCTGAAAGCAATTATTCACAGATAGAATCCCTTCAGTGGACCTTCATGACCGAAGAGGGATTGGTACTTGGCGTGCTCGAGAGTATTCATCCTGAGGATACCATTCGTTTTCCTTTTACTTCGCTGGATAATTATCAGATTCAACTGAAAGTATGGGACCAGGCGGGTTGCTTTGACCAGACTACAAAGGAACTCAGTCTGAGGCCCACCATACCGGTCACCACAAGTGGATACCGGGAAAACTTCAATGGCAGTCCCAATGCGTGGAAATCCGGTGCAGAGGAGCAGTCAAGCTGGGTTCTTGGTTTACCGGATTTCACAGGATTCGAGAGCGTTCCGGGGGATTATGCCTGGTATACCGATCTTCCGTCCGGAGATTCAGAATACCTGGAGCAATCCTGGGTGGAGAGCCCCTGTTTTGATTTCAGACAGTCCATTGGACCGCTGTTAAGCATTGACCTGATGAAAAGTTTCAGCCCGGGTCTTGATGGGGCCGTTCTGCAATATCAGGAAGGAACCAGCAGTGGGTGGATGACCCTGGGTTCAGTAGGCGAAGGTACGAATTGGTATAATTTATCAGACATTGCCAATGAACCCGGGGGGAGTAGTTTTGGCTGGGGACTGGATCTTTTTCAGCCCGATTCCTACTGGCAAAAGGCAAAATATACAATCAGTGAGCTTACCGGTAAGACAAATATTATATTCAGGATCGCCCTGGCCAGTGGAAGCACTACTGAGATAGGAAACCAGGGTTTTGCTTTTGACAATTTCTCCATTTCTGAGGATTTCAGGGGATCATTGCTGGAGCATTTCACCAATTCTTCCCTGCCGGCATCGAAAACCGCTGATGATGTGGTTGATGATTTTGCCAGGGATAACAGGCTTTTTGTGGTTGATATCCAGTATCATACAGATTACCCCGGAAATGACCCCATGAATGAAAACAATCCATATCCTGCTTCCACCAGGTCTTTACAAACCGGTGCCCTTCCTGCTCCCTTTGCCATTTTGAACGGCAGGCGTGAGCCGGAGTTCCGCTACGATTTTTCCGGGCCGTCTGAAGAGCCGGATGATGGAATGCTGCAGCAGATAGCCCTCGAGAGCTCTCCCTTTCAATTGTCGCTTCTTGTTGACTGGAAGGACCAGGGTCTTGAAGCTACTGCCCAGGCTACCTGCGCAGCTGAATCATTTCCATCCAATGTTCAGTTATACATGATCGTGATGGAGACTTCCGTGACAGCATATACAGGAGAGAATCAGGATACCGAATTCAGGAACGTGGTTCTGGATATGCTTCCGGACCCTACAGGGAAACTGCTTGGAGGTGACTGGACATATGGGGAGACGGTTACAAAAACCTTTTCCTGGGATTACCCCGGGTATGTCGAAGACATCGAGGATCTGGCGGTGGTGGCATTTGTAACAAACAGGGACGATCAAGGGAAAATCCTGCAGGTTACTGCCAATTACCTGACTCCTTATGTGGGTATGGAGAAACCCGGAGAGCAGCCTGGAGATATGGCTGTCTATCCGAATCCGGCTTCGCATATGATTTATGTGAATCTGGGAGATCAGCCCACGATGGAAGGAAGCTTGGTGATTACCGATCTTTCGGGCAGAAGGGTGATGGAATCGGAGGTTTTGACAGGTTATGCCATATTCCGCCTGGATGTTTCATTCCTGCCCGAAGGAATGTACATGATCAACTGGTTGGAATCAGGCAGGTTGAAAGGACGAAGCAAATTGATCCGGACCAGGTAAGTCCGTCAGGCCTCATGCTGCATGGCCAGGGCAAATTCCTCTCCGAAACGGACCAGTCTTTCTGATTCTTCCTTGCCGGGCAGGAACCTGGCCGTGATCCCGTCTGCAACAATATGAAGTTTCAGGTTGCGCAGGTGGTCTTCTATCAGCCTGACAGCCTCGCCGCTCCAGCCAAAGGAACCAAAAGCTGCGGCGGGCTTACCTTTGTCCCGGATTGGATTGATCACCGAAAAAAGCCTGTAGATCGGGAGCAATGTATTCTGGTTAATGGTGGGAGATCCCACCAGAATCCCGTCAGCACGGACCAGGTGCTCTTCCAGGTCGCCCAGCAACAAGTTTTCAATATCGACCATGTCAACCACTACATTACCGGTTTTCATCATTCCTTTTCTTAGTTGCATGGCCATCTCCCCGGTATACCCGTATGCCGAAATATAGGCCACAAGCACCCGGTTGCTTTTTCGGGTTTCCTCCATGTACCTGTTGGCGATAGCAGCTGAACGTTCAATCTTCTCTTTCCAGGTGGACCGCAGAAGAGGTCCGTGTCCGGGGCAAATCATCTGGATGGAAAGGGTTTTTATTTTCTCAATGGCCTTCAACATAAATTTGCTGTAGGGCTTCAGGATCACATCGAAGTAGTAATCGAAGGCTTCTGTATAATCTCCCACAAGGTCGTCCCACATTTTTTCATCAGCATAATGGGCACCGAATGAATCGCAGGTGAAAAGCAGGGCTTCTTCTTCCAGGTAGGTATAAATTGAATCGGGCCAGTGCAGGTTGGGGGCCCCGATGAACCTGAGGGTTCTATCACCCAGGTCGATGACATCACCATCCTTTACCTTTATTGATTTAAATGGTTTTTCCACCATTTCACCCAGGTAGGACAGGGCCTGTCCGCTTCCGACCACAGTGGCTTCGGGGGCAATATGAAGCAGGTTCTCCAGTGAACCTGAGTGATCGGGTTCAGTATGGTTGCAGATAATGTATTCGATCTCAGCGGGATCGGTCAGGGAGAGCAACTTCTCTTTGAATTCGGGCCAGAATTCCTCTTTAACTGTATCAATTACAGCTTTTTTCCGGGCATTGATGAAATAACTGTTATAGGATGTCCCGGATTTGGTTTCCATAACAATATCGAATGTAACGAGCTCGTGGTCAAGCACCCCGATCCAGCTTACATCGTCTGTCACCTTAAATGTTGTGTGATTCATTGCTCAGCCTCTGTTAAAGGCTGCAAATATAGACAAAGTACCAAAAGAAAAAAAGCTGCCCTGCGATGCAGAACAGCTTTCAGAAAACTCACAATCTGAATGTAACGGACCTTAATCTTAAATTACTTTTTCTCGCCTTCGCACTTCTTTTCCTCCCATGAAAAGGACGAGTGCTAAAATGGCTAATGTCTTTTTCATTTATTCTGAATTGGTTGGTGTTAAATACACTTGCAATATAGGAGTTCAGGCAACAGGAAGCTGTTAACGGGATGTTAAAAAAAGACCTCCGGGTCTTTTATTTGAATCGTGCGATGGGAGTAACCCCTCCTGTAACCAATTGATTCAGCTTCACCTGGATGGTGGCATCGGTGGGGATAAAAAGATCCAGCCTGGAACCAAATTTAATGAATCCCAACTCACTTCCCTGCCTGGAGGAACGGTTCAATAAAGCGTAGCATTTGATCCTTCGTGCCACGGTTCCTGCAATCTGTCTGACAAGAAGAGGCCCGTAGGGTGTTTCAATACCAATGGAAAAGCGTTCATTCAGTTGAGACGATTTCGGGTGGCGGGCCACCAGGTATTTTCCCGGGTGGTATTTCAGGTAACTGATTTTTCCGTCCACGGGATAATAATTGATGTGAACATCGTGGATGCTCATAAATATGGAGACCTGGATACAGGATTGATCCAGGAATTCTTCCTGCACAGTGTTTTCAATAACCACCACTTTCCCATCTGCCGGGGCTGTGATGGTTTTTGCATCCAGAAATGGCCTTCTTTGGGGTACCCTGAAGAAACGTAGCACCAGTATGCTTACCACCAGGGCAAGGAGGGCGGTCAGATAATTAAACTGGTAAGGGAGGTAGAGGGAGGAGAGGAGTTGCAAGCCCAGAAGTACCACCAGGGTAATGGCAACGATCAACCGGCCTTCTCTGTGAATTCTGATCATAGAAAGAGATTTATGATGACCAAAACAATAAGTATGGCAGGAGCCACAAACATCAGAGAGTCGAAGCGGTCCAGAATACCCCCGTGTCCGGGAAGCAGGTTGCCTGTGTCTTTTACCTTGTAACGCCTTTTCAGGCCCGATTCAAACAGGTCACCCAACACGGCGAATGCGCTGATCACACCACCGGAGATAATCCAGGCAGCAGCTGAGAAGGTTCCGGTGAACCGGTAAAGGAACCAGCCGGCCAAGAGTGTGAAAAGGACTCCCCCTGCAAATCCCTCCCAGGTCTTTCCCGGTGAAAGCCGGGGAGTCATGGGATGCTTTCCCGCCAGGCTCCCCGTCAGGTAAGCGAAAATATCATTGATCCATACCAGCGCGATAACCAAGATCGGGATCAGGGGCCGGTAGGTGGCTCCGCCAAGTACCCAACCAAGAGCAATGAATGAGGCCAGGGGTATTGAAAACCAGAACAGGACAAGGGATGCTGCAAACTCAGATCCCTGTATGAAGATTCCACCGACCCAGAGCAGGGCCGGGACAACCAGCCACAAAGGATTTGCATTTCCATGTAACCCGGCAAAGATGATGATGATCATTGCAGCCCCTGATGCTGCATGGAGGCCACAGGGCCTTAATCCACCTTTTGAAAACAGTCTGAACAATTCAGTGGTGCCCAGCACAAAAAGCGCCAGGATCATGATCAGGAAGGGAACGGGTCCCAGTAGAATCGAGCCGGTAAATAAAACGACCAGTATCATCCCGGTTGCAGTTCTTCGGATGAGTTCTTTCACTGGTTTTCGAATTCCTCGATGAGTTTTTTGGCCCTTATGATATCATCCTTGTGAACGTAAAGTTCAATATCGCCAAATTTATATGCTGAATCCTGCTTGTTGATAATAAATGCCTGAATGTTGCTATTCATCAACATCTGTCGGATTAATTCTGCCTGGTAAGGATTCCCAACAGCATATATTTGCACCTGGTCCGTGGACATTACTTTGCAGGTTCTTCCTCCTGGCTGCTTTTATCTTCGGTCTCCTGTGGTTCGGTCTTCTGCACGGTTTTCTTTTTTGCATTCAATTTGGCAGGGCTCAGGGGCAGCTCCTCATCCGTACTCCATGGTCTTTTCCCAAATATCTTTTCCAGGTCATCACTGAAAATAACCTCTTTTTCAAGGAGAATCTCTGCCAGCTGTTGCAAGCCCTTTTTGTTCTTTTTCAAAATGGATTTTGCCCGCTCATACTGTATGTCAATCAGGCTCTTTACCTCCTCATCGATGGTCTCAGCCGTCTTTTCACTGTAGGGTTTGGTAAAAGCATAATCCTGTTGTCCCGTTGAGTCATAGTAGCTGAGGTTGCCGATTTTGGCACTCATCCCAAAATAGGAGATCATGGCAAAGGCCTGTTTGGTGACCCGTTCCAGATCATTCAGGGCGCCGGTGGAGATCTTATTGAAGGTAATTTCTTCGGATGCACGGCCACCCAGGGTGGAACACATTTCATCCAGCATCTGCTCGGTGGTTGTGATTTGCCTCTCTTCAGGAAGGTACCATGCTGCCCCGAGGGCCCTTCCCCTGGGTATGATTGTAACTTTTACCAGCGGATTGGCATGTTCCAGTAACCAGCTTACTGTGGCATGCCCGGCTTCATGCCATGCGATGGTCCGCTTCTCAACTTTCTTGATGATCTTGTTTTTCTTTTCCAATCCGCCAATAATCCGGTCGATGGCATCCAGAAAGTCCTGGCGTTCCACCACTTTCTTATCCTTTCTGGCAGCAATCAGCGCTGACTCATTGCAGACATTTGCGATATCTGCCCCCGAAAATCCCGGTGTTTGTTTCGCCAGGAATTCTATATCCACCGTTTTGTTGGTTTTGATTGGCTTGATGTGTACTTCGAAGATGGCCTTGCGCTCATTCAGGTCAGGAAGTTCCACATGAATTTGCCTGTCGAACCGTCCGGCGCGCAGCAGTGCCTTGTCGAGTACATCGGCCCGGTTGGTGGCTGCCAGGATAATCACACCGCTGTTGCTGCTGAATCCATCCATTTCAGTCAACAGCTGATTCAGGGTATTCTCTCTTTCATCATTGGATCCGAAGTTCGGGTTCCTGCCACGTGCGCGGCCTACGGCATCAATCTCATCAATAAATACAATGCATGGTGCTTTTTCCTTGGCCTGTTTGAACAGGTCCCTTACCCGCGAAGCGCCAACCCCCACGAACATCTCAACAAAATCGGAGCCTGACATGGAGAAAAATGGCACATGTGCTTCTCCGGCAACTGCTTTGGCAAGAAGGGTCTTCCCGGTTCCCGGAGGCCCTACCAGCAATGCTCCTTTGGGTATTTTGCCTCCAAGTTCCGTGTATTTTTTTGGATTTTTCAGGAATTCCACAATCTCCCTGATCTCCACTTTTGCCTCTTCCAGTCCTGCCACATCACTGAAATCTGTCTTCACATTGGTATCCTTATCAAAGATCTGGGCCTTTGATTTACCTACACTAAAGATGTTGTTCCCGCCGCCACCGGCTCCTCCGCCCATCCGCCGCAGCATATATATCCAGATCCCAAGGATCAGCAGGAACGGAAGTACCCACAACATGATTTCTCCCAAATAGTTTCTGCGTGTAACCGTGGTGTAGGAGGGCCTTTTATCCTGGGGAAGTGTATTCATAACCTCGTTCAGCTGGGTTACAAATACGTCCTGGCTGATAATTGAGAAGTAATATTGAGGTACGGCTTGTCCGAGTACCGTGTTTGATTTCTGTGACTTTATATCATCATAAAGGGCATCGTTAAGCCTTTCTGCGCGGATGTAAACCTCAACTTTCTCCTTGTTGACGATGACCAGTTTTTCGATATCCCCGTTTTTTAGGATATTGAAGAAGCGGTTTGAATCAATCTCCTTCAATCCACCACTTGAGCTCAGAAATTGTATCCCGATCATGACCAGCAGGATGATGCCGATAATCCAGTATGAATTAAACTTCGGTTTCATACCGCCGCCGGGCTTGTTTCCCGGATTTCCGCCCGGACGGTTGCCCGGTATATTTCTCTTTTCAGCCATAAAATTTCTATTTCGTTTCTTCCTCCGCCAATCTCATCTTTCCATCTGCCCATAGTTCCTCAAGCCTGTAGAACGACCTGTATTCTTCAAGGAATACATGTACAATTACATCGAAGTAGTCCAGCAACACCCACTGGCTATTCTGAACTCCCTCCACATGGTGCGCCCGGATCCCGTTTTCCTCTTTCAGTTTCTTTTGGATGGAATCGGAAATGGCACCAACCTGCGTTGTGGATTCACCATGACAGATCACAAATGAGTCGCAGATGGAATGATCAACTTCAGTAAGATCAATGGTGACGATCCGGTGTCCTTTCTTTTCCATGATTGCTTCCACAATCAACCGGCACTTCTCTTCAGCACTCAGTAGGTCCGTTTCACCCATCTGCTCTTTTAATGACAAAGGTAATGAATTTAGATATTACATTTTTGTAAATTGGTCCAACACAAATACCTGGCCCGATCAGGGTCAGGCAAACCATCTCGTATTGAGTTCCAGGTAAATGTCAAAAACTATACCATGCATTTGAAAAGCATTCATCTGAAAAGCATTGGATCTACAAACACTTACCTCTCAGCGCTGATCAAAGAAGGAAAATCCACAGGCGAGCTTGCTGTTACTGCTGATTACCAGGAGAATGGAAGAGGGCAGGGGGACCACGGATGGCTCAGTAATCCGGGCGAAAATCTGTTAATGAGCCTGCTGTTGTTCCCTGCATTTTTGTCAGCCTCCGACCAGTTTCATCTCTCCAGGGTGGCTTCCCTTGCCCTTTGTGACACACTGAAGGGCGTGAATCTTGCTCCAGTTATCAAATGGCCCAACGATATCCTGGTTAACCATCGGAAGATCGCCGGAATCCTGATAGAGAATGGAATAACAGGAAAATACCTTTCATATGCCATCATTGGCATCGGACTGAACCTGAACCAGTATCAGTTTCCTGAGTTCCCGGTTCCGGCTACTTCGCTGGTGAAGGAGGGGATGGCCCCACTGGATTCATCCAGAGCTGCGGATCTGCTGATCAATGCATTCGGAGTACGATATTCCCAGCTGGAATCCGGGTCCGGAAATTTACTGGAAAAGGAGTACCTGGAACACCTGTCCGGCCTGGACCAGCCAGGTGAGTTTATATCAGAAGGAGAAAAATTCACAGGGATCATCAGGGGAGTGAATGATTTTGGGGAGTTGCTGGTTGAAAAGGAGGGAAAGATATCTAATCATGCTTTCCATCAGATCCAGTGCCTGGTTCCCGGATCCAGTGCCTAGTGCACAGTACTTACTCAGTGCGAAAAATCGAAGTTTTCTATTTTGTCCACGATTCCGTCCGCCAGTTTTTTAAGGGGTAGTTTGATCATGGGAAGCAGCATCTTGTTCACCTGGGGCTCAATGGTGATTTTTATCTTTGTGTCGTGGTCATCCACCTGTTTGAGCTGGATCCAGATGGTGAACTGGTACTTTGAAAACTCAGGATCAGAATGGATCTTGACCAGTTTATGTGGTTCCTTTTCCACGATCATCAGGCCGGTTCTTCCCAGCGGATCCACGTTAAAACTGCACTTGTCCTCCGAAGACTTCCACCCCGAAACCTTGTCAGCCGGAAGCAGATCTTTAAAATTGTGGAAATTCGTGATGAAAGCATAGATTTGCTTTTCGCTACTGGCCGATTTACCGATTTTACTCTCTATTTTCATATGTTGTTCTCCGTTTTTGTCATACACCGGTCCAGCCGGAGGGGTTTTCCCGCCAACGTGTCAGTAGGTCCACCTGGTTCTCCCTGATGTACCCGGACTCCAGGGCCATTTCAATCAATGTATCATAATCGCTCAGGGTATACAATGGAACACCCGCCTGGCGGAATGCTTCTTCAGACACGGGGAAGCCATAGGTGAAAATGGCCACCATTCCGGCTACTAAGCCTCCGGCCCCGCGGATTGCTTCAACGGCTTTCAGTGAACTGCCACCGGTACTTACCAGATCCTCCACCACCACCACTTTCTGTCCGGGCAACAAGCGTCCTTCCACCAGGTTTTGTCTCCCGTGAGCCTTGGCCAATGTCCGCACATAAATGAATGGCAGATCCATTCGCTCGGCCACCAGTACACCCTGGGCGATGGCTCCAGTAGCCACTCCGGCAATCAGGTCCGGGGTTCCGAACCGTTCCAGGATGGTTTCCCGGAAGGATTCCTTCATATAGCTCCTGATCTCAGGGTAGGAGAGGGTTACACGGTTGTCACAATAGATCGGGGATTTCCATCCCGAAGCCCAGGTGAAGGGTTCAGCAGGTTCCAGGATGATTGCTTTGCTTTGCAACAGGTAACCGGCGGTTTTTCTCTTTTCTTCTGCCATTTGACAAATGTATAAGATTTATAAATTATATCTTTATTCCTGATTCCTGAAATACAGTTCAATTTCTGACAAGGAAGATGTGATCATTAAGACCATTTCAGAGAACAAATAAGATGTACAAAGTATTTCTCAAAGACCGGGTGATCTATCTTGGCGACAACTTTTCTGACTCGTTTCATCATAAGAAGGGGCTCTTCTATAAGTACCGCAATCAGCAGGAGTTGAAGGAACTGGTATATGCATTCTACGAAATGAGCGGGATCATGAAATTTCGTATTTTTCATCATGATTTGGAAGAGTTGACGGAAGCTTTCAAAGGGTGTTTTACCTGTATCAATGCCGGGGGAGGGGTGATCCTGAATGCCCAGGGTGAATTCCTGGCCATTAAGCGCAACGGATTCTGGGATTTGCCCAAGGGAAAACTTGAGAAAGGTGAGGATTTCGAAATAGCGGCAGTCAGGGAAGTGGTTGAAGAAACCGGACTTGAAGGAATCGAATCCCTACACTTGCTGGTTTCCACATTCCATATCTACAAACTTTCAGGCAAACTGGTATTAAAAGAGACCCGGTGGTTTGAAATGCGCTATAACGGAAATGCAAAGACATTCCTGCAGGGGGAAGAAGGAATTACTTCATCCAGGTGGGTAAAACCGGGGAAGACAGGTTTTATTAAAAAAAACACCTATAAAAGTATACTGGATGTGCTGAAAGTCAGGGGTCTGGTCTGATCAGATATCCCCCCGGGAACGCATGATCCGGAAGAGCTGTTGTTCAAACCCATCCGAAGGCAGGGGTGCAGGTGAAAGAATCAGTTTGCCGTCCGGACCGATGAGGTAGGCCACCGGGAATGCTTTCACCAGGTAGTCATCGAGCATTTTGACCTGCTCATCATAGTAGAGGGCCTTCCAGCCATAATGATTTCTTTCCATGAATGCTTTTACCTGTTCCTCTTTTTCTGCTACCATGATGGTAACCACTTCGAGATAGGCGACATGCTTCTCCAGATAGGATTGCAGGTAGGGATACTCCATCATGCATCCGTAGTGATCGGGTGTGGCAAATATCAAATAGGTGTATTTTCCAAGGAAATCATCCGGCGTGTAGATCTTGCCATCGGTTCCGGTCAGACTGAAATGGGGGGGAGGATTACCGATAACAAGACTGGAGAGTTTTTCCCCGATCTGCTTTGCATATTCACCATACACGGCATTCACAGGGTCTGCTTCCAGGGAATCAAACAGGATCAGGATAGCTTCCTTGTGGAAATCACCTCTGTAAAAAAGTGTGGGTAGCTCCTGAAGCAGAATGAGATCCCGAAGTGTGTCATTGGTGACTGCCGGATGACTGGCAATGATGGACCTGAGGCTATCCAGGTTGTGGGTTCGGTTGATGTGGTATCGGATTCCCTTTCCTTCGGGAGTACGGTCATAGTAGATCAGGAAATCCCTGAACATGGCTCCGAATAATTCCATATAAGCAGGATGCCTTTCATTTACCCTTTCGCCCAGGTAATTACGGCTGATCTCCTCCAGCCCGGCCCGGCCCGAATTCAGTTTCAGGATACCGGATTTGTATCTTCGGTAATTGTTAAACCAGGGGGATGTTGCATCTTTAAATTCTTCGGTCAGAATCACGATGATGGAATCCACGGGGGATTCTTCTCCCGCTCTTCTGGCACGAATCAGTTGTTCGTTGAAATGGGAGAACAGAGAATCGAACCGGTATATTTCATGGTTCACATCCAGCGGATTTCCCACCACCTGCAGCGGTATTTTGTAGGGTTCAAAATAGGGGGAGATGCGTTCGGCATAGGCCATCTCCTTATAAACAGGCAATTGGATGTGATACATGTGACCGGGTTCCGTATAAAGGCTGGCATCATAAACGGATGTGGACAGGCGGACAACTGTTTCTCCCTTGGTTTCGAAGGCAAGCGTGAAAGCCCCCTTCTGGTCGCAAATAACTTTCTCGGCAAAAAGGGGAATGTCCAGAAAGGGATTCCCCGGGATGGTCACATGAATTGATTTTCCTTCATATCCGGATCGCTCTCCGGTGATGGTCACCGTTTGGCCTCCCAAACATCCCCCTCCCCACAATCCCCACAAAACAAAGAATCCACCCGCAAACAATCTCATCAGATGTAATCATTTATATCAATACTTTTCGGAATAAACTGGGATACGTCTCCATGGTTCCAGATAATGTCCCGAATGATGGTTGAGTTGATGGGAGTATGTTCGGGAGTGGTTAGCAGAAAAATCGATTCGACTGTAGGTAGCATCCGCTTGTTGATCTGGGCGATGGCTCTTTCATACTCGAAATCGGCTGCAGTTCGGATTCCCCTCAGCATATGCGTTGCACCTACCTTCCTGCAGTAGTCAACAGTGAGTCCCACGAATGAATCGGCCGAAACCTGGGCATAGGATTCAAATACTTTATTAACCATTTTAACACGGGCTTCAATCTTCAGAAGGGGTTGCTTGGTGGAGTGAACACCGATGGCTACGATGATCTGATCAAAAAGATCCAGTGCTCTGAGGACAATATTTTCGTGACCAACCGTAAAGGGATCAAATGAACCGGGGAAGACAGCTATCTTTTGCATTGGTCTTTTTTTCAAAGGTAGTGTTTATTTGATTTCTTTCTTTTTATTGGCGCTGACGAAAAGTACATTACCCAGCTTATCATACCCGGTATAGAGCTTGAAACCCTCCGTTTTCAGCTGCTCATGCCTGAACCCAATGATGGTCAGATCTGCATCCATCGATGTTTCCCCGATCAGGTCCCTGGTATTCTTTCCTGACTCGGAACTGATCAGGCTGATGTTGCCAAACGATATGGGAAGCCGCCCTTCCCTGATCAGCTCTTTTAACTCTTCCCTTTTTTTTGTGGCTTCTTCCGGGTGGTAAATGGCAAAAATCTTGATAATTCCCTCTTTCCATTCGGGATGCCCCATAATGATATAACCCAGGAGAATCATCAGGTTGGCATTGTCGTAATCACCTTGTGTAATCCAGATATGGATCTGTTTTTTATATCCGAATCCCTTGTAGGAGGTATTCAGGATACACAGGTCAAAACCAGTGGCATAGAGGATATCGTGGGTATTCAGGGCTTCTTCCAGCGATTCGGGCTGGCTCTGGGAAAACTCGAAAAGAATCATGTTGTTTCCTTTACCTGAAATGCCCGAAAGCTGGATGACCTGTGCTATGGCTGAGGTGTAGGATGGACTGATGATTGTATCCAGGTAGACCCGGTTCTTGGATCCTGCGGCCAGATGAATCAGTTTGTTCAGTACCTCCTTTGATTCCCGGTTGGTCTTCTCAGTCAGGAATCCCTTGATATAGTGAATGTAGGTGCCAAATCCGTACTTCAGAGAAATCCAGCGCAGCATATCGAAGGCACTGCGCCGCATGAAGGTATCCTGGGAAACGCAGATGGTAAATGGTCTCCAGTGCTCATCCAGGTCTTCCTTGTCAGCTCTCTGGGCCAGGATCTGCAATTGCCTGCTCAATTGGAATACAACTCCCCTGAACAGATTTACCAGACCATTCTCTTTGCTTTTGTATCCCGAGACCATCGCATAAATCCCTCCCATGAAGATCAGGGACAGCAGGGCATAGGGAGCGTTCATCTTGAACATAAGCCAGAAAGAGGTGATTGCCCCCAGCAGCGAGAGGTACCACCTCGATTTGAAGGTTGGCCGGTAGGATGGATCGGCTGCAAAGTGTTCCAGCAGGGAAATGAGGCAAATCACCCCGTAGGTAACCATGAAAAACATGGAAATGATCTTGG